>Ga0179593_1473127_pt1 | contig 24948 bp, 21 predicted proteins | sample CZODoug2_1_08_16_FD_185931 | JGI IMG/M metagenome (GOLD analysis project Ga0179593, IMG submission 185931) | Vadose zone soil fungal communities from Angelo Coast Range Reserve, California, USA - CZODoug2_1_08_16fungal (PacBio error correction) | ecosystem: Environmental > Terrestrial > Soil >...
GGGCGCTTTCCGAAAAACCACTAGAACCATTCTGCAAAAAAGATGAACTCGGGACCAGAAGAGAAAACAAGAATGCACTAACTCCTCGCCGTTAAGCAAGAGCGGGGAAAGGGCCGTCCATAAAAACTGGGGCGTAATGATCCCGAGGCCGCAAGAAAGGGAAAGAACGGTTAAGTCCCTACGGGTGCGGGAAAAAAAAATGATCGGACACACAAATCCACGGGGGAAAGAGACAAAAATGCCTGACGATGGGAACCTGCCCAAAAAAACAAGCTCTCCCAAAACCAGGGAAGTACACTTTCAGCCCTTTACGGGCAAGTCAGGGGAAACTCGACGGGGAGGTGAAAGAAAAATTAAGAATTCCAACAACTGTAAAAAAAAAAGGAGGGAACTCAAAAGCTATACAAGGAAACAAAGAACTGGGTAAAACTGTAAAAGGACGGCAAAACGCGACCGAAAAAGCGTAAAGATAATGAGAACCCAAGACAGTACTAAACAGACGAACAACCCGGGATAGGCGACACCGGGGGAGATCTCTTAAGGCTAAGCGGGAACCATTCACAGGGAAGAAAAAAACTTAAAGGGGCTTGACCGAGACTAGCCGAAAATGGACCACATCAATAAATTGGCCGTTATGTAACAGAAGCAAAGGTGGACCAACCTCCATAGAAGCTGACGACGGACCTAACGAGAAACGGCAACACTGGAAGGGTGAGACAAAATTGACACACGGCGGATGTCGAGGAAAGTTGGGTAGTCGCGAAAGAAACGAAGAAAACCGAGTGACCGTGGAAAACTGAGACGAAAGGAGTCACGAGGCGCCAGTAAAACCACTTATCCGGTCAAATGAGGGCTCACAGACGTGAAAACTTTGCCGAATATTTCTCTGTGGCGAAGTAGGGGGAATTGGGTGCACAGTTGTGAGTATTGGCCCAGGATGGTACGGAAGGGATACACAAAAAAGAAATTTCCAAAGCCTTAAAATCCCACCAAAAAAAAAAAAGCGTGGGGGTAAAAATACCGTACGTCATGGAGAAACGGGAACCGAATTAAAACAAGTTGAAAAAAAAGTGTACTCAGGTTGTGCCAAACGGGAAAGAGGCCGAAATAACCGAAAAAACGGGTAGTACCTGTCAGCGAATTAAAAGAAGGTACCTCCCTGAAGATGCGTAATTTTACACCATGGTGTCAGGGTTAGAGCACTCCCAAGAACAGAAGACCACGGGGGGCAGCACAAAAAAAAAAATTTTCCGCAAGCTACCAGCAGGTGGGCTTCAAAAAGAGTACCCCAGCAAACGGGTGGCAGGGGGGGTAAGAATTCAAGCTGGGATGTAAAAAAAAAAGAGAAACATACGCCTTCAGGGGCGTGAGCATGTCAACGGCGTGCTCTGACTTACCGGGGGAGAAGGATCACACTGCCGCCTGAAACAGTATTGCCAACGAAAAAAAGGTGAACTAAGCAGACGGAAAAGACCAACTTTCCTCCACTCCAAAAATTCCTTGAAAACCATGATACGAAGAAACACGGGGTGAGCTAATAGGCAAAACGAAACTGACCACAGGACGCCATATGTGCCTCAACGAAGAACTTTCCCCCACTAATCCGCGTCAAGAACAGTCATACTCGGGGGTCGTGGAGAAGGAGAAGGGAAACAGAAAAGTCGGAAAAGGTTCGATGGGGGAAAAAAAAGAATGGAAGCAGTTGGTGGAAGGGGAAAGAAGTGAGCTGATGTGAATGATCCATACGGCAATAGGGGTTTGAGGGGAGATTCAGGTCAAAGCGGAGGTGAAGAAACGACAGGAGTGGGGAAGGAGAGTTAAATCACCTACTGCTTAGGCAGTCCGCGAAAAACCCTCAAATAAACCCTGCAAAAGAAACAGCGTCACCAAGATTCCCACTCCATGACGTAGCCAGTGGAAAGAAGGGACGCGCAGGGTCTGTAAAGGGAAAAAAGGAAGCGGGGGGGAGGGGCAAAAATTGGATTGCAATCCACCGTGGACCAAAACCGCTCCGGGGCCCGTGCCTACAGGGAGAAAGACAACACGTGAGGCGGGCACCCCAGGGCACATGAATTACCGACCAGCCCATTCTCAAAACTTGGCACGCCCGTTCGTTACTAGAATGGACATAACAAAAACGCGCAGAGGCAGTGCAAGACACAGTTTTGGGGGACTTGGGTCGAGGCACATATGGGCGGGGAAACCATAAGGGCCTACTTTGGGACCTCTGTACTAGTGAAGAACTCCAACGGGGGAAATGGGAGGGGTTCAAAAATTTGGGCTTCCTTTCCTTTTCAAAATTGAAACAGTGAAAAGGGTCGTACAAAAAGGGGTTTCTAACCGACAACGGAGGGGGAAATGGGGGAAAAGTCCGGTCTAGACGCAACCTGGGGTTTGGGAAAAAAAAAAAGTGTCTTCCCTCTCCTCCTCAGAGAGAAAGGGGGCGAGTTGGGAACTGTCCCATTTCAGTGGGGGGCCCTAAAGGCCCTCTCGGGCAGTTCACTGTTTGGGGGGCATTAGGGCAACGGAGCTGCTTTTGCTGGGGGGAGTAAAGGAAACATATTGACCGCGTGGCACAAAGGGTGCACGCAGGGTGGGGTACCTGAAAAGAGAAAAGAACAAGACAAACGCCATGGTCGCTGTTTCCCAGGTCAAAACGGCCCCCTGAGCCTCCAGTTGGAAAAGGGTAAGCCTAGCTGGCACGCCAAATGCGAGAAGGAGGGGACACCGGGAAGGGACTTGTGGCGAACATGGCGCTGGAGAGAAACGGAGGGAACGTCGAAAAAGCAGTGTACTAGCCCCCGCAGGCATGGGGCAAATCAGAGGGGGGAAAAAAAGGGCTAAAAAAAAAAAATTCGGCCCTGGGAGTAACTTGTGGCGTCACACACAGAACAAGAACTAACATCAAATAAACAAAAACAAAGGGGGGTAAAAGAGGGAAGGGGTTGAAAAGGACTGTGTCAATGACCAGGGGGGAGGATAGGGTGTGGAAAACCTTAGAGGGGCCTACGCATACTGGGGTCCCTCACGGGACGGCACAGGAAAGAAGAAGTGAAAAAAGTGAGGGAGAAGACGATAACCCATACCAATAGCCAGGGAGAGAGGCCAAGCATCCACAGGAGTTGGGAAGAGGAAAGAAGCAGGGGTTTACAACCTGAACAAGAAAAAAACAAGGGGAAGATGGCACGGATGGGGGCAAAAAAAAAAAAAAGTTCACGGGTTGAAAAAAAAAAGCCTCTTCCATACTACTACAGAAAACAACAAAAAAAAAAAAGAGCATCAGCCTAAAGCAGAAAAAGATAAAGGGAAAAAAAACCCATAATCGCACACAACGTTCGGTGAATAACTATTGCTCGAGGAAGAACCACAGTGGAAAACGCTCCAACGACAAGTGGAGGCAACAGAAAAAGAGAACTCTCCAAATGGGAAAGACCACCTGTGAGAGGGGGAAAGAAGACCAAAACAACGAAAGAGAAAATTTACTTGGGACAAATGAGCAGGACCTCTTAAAAAAAAAAGAACTATCCGGAACTTGGAAACTTAAAAAAAGACTGTAGGCGGTGGGAAAAGGTAGGGGGCTAAAAGAATATTGGATCAAGACGTAAAAAGTCAGGGAATGAGTCTTCGTAATGGGGCGAAAAAAGACCAATAGGCGATAGGAGGGAAGGGGCACGGGGAAAAACTCTGAAAACGGTTATTGAAAAAACAGAGCTGAACTAGACGAAATGGGACTCTGTGGAGACATTAATACTATTGGACACGAAAGAAAAAAAAAAAATGTACCAAAAAGCTGCGTTAGAAACTGGTGGGAAGAGCCACTGAACGACCGGAGTCACTGAACTTAAAAGAGCGATGCAAAACCCCGCTTCCAAAGAGGGGCAATGAAAAAAGAAAAGCGGGAATGACCGGGAAGAAAAATTCCCCGTACAGGATAACGAAAGGGAAAGCCTTTTGCTCTTTTTGACTCGACAGAGGGGGAGGCCGCCGGGGGGAAATCCAGATCATGCCGTGGGGTACTGCTGAAACAAGGGCAAACGCACCCTCCACCGCGACAGATTCTTCCGAACGGGAGTAAGGACTGGTAGCAAGCGAGAACAAATAGGTGGATCCCAACGCCCGTGAAACGTAACCTATCAAGATATATGGAGGGGGGGGGATTCGACGAAAGGGCGTTTAGGACCCTCAATTGCACTAACAAAACAGGGGGGGTGGCAATGAAAGACAGGCGGGAACAATAGGGTAACTTCGGTTATAGGCGACACGACAACACATGGGGCCTTCAGAGGCGGAGGAAGAACCGGTCCAAATCACACCACACCCACCACAACAAAAGGGGTTGGAAGGAGTTCAAGGACGAAGGAAAGGGGCCCGCATCCTTAAAAGCAGAAACAGGGGGGGGGGGGTTCTCCTCGGGACCGAAATGCTCCGGGGACCATCTAAGAGCGGGTTATTCACGTACGCGAACAAAGCTTCTGGAAAAGCGTCAGGGAAAGGCCGAAATGAGATCATACTCCACCTTTCATCAGAAAAGATCAACCAGAAACGAAAACCGATTTGGTTGTCCAACGAACTAATAAAACAAAAAAAAAAAACCAGGGGAAGTCCATAAAGCGGTATCACAATTTAGTGGGGAAGGGTCCTCTTACCGAGCCAAGGTCAATGGGGGACGGGTAAAATTCAAATTATTAGCGTGAAGGAACATCGACTGGTTCAAAAAGATGGGTCACGCCACGAGGGGGGGGCTGGAAAAGAAGCTTCTTGAGAGGGAAAAAAACGTTAGGTTACTTCCCTTGCACAATTAAGAAAAAGGGGTGGGGGGGGAAAGGTAGATGTCGCGGCCTCCGAAAGTCGACTGGTTTCAACGGGAGGAGGAGGGTTAGGAAAGTTCTGCAACAGGTTAACAGGTGACAAACGATCGTCGGGAAAAAAATTGCTGGGGAGGGGCCTGATTGCCTATCTGCCTCCGGCGGCCGACACGCTTGATGGACAAAACACTGACTTTTTGTTCCACCTATTAAAAAAACAAAGCTGGTCCATTTCAACAGAAGCATCCCCCCGTTCGGGAGGAAGGGGAAAGTAAAAAGGCCGTAGAGGGGGAGGAAATTAGGGGGAATGTTATAAAGCAAAAGTCCCTGGGGGGCCTTAGTATGGAAGCATTACTCAGGAAGAGATGGGAATCGGGAACCCTTTTGAAAGATCTAAAAATTGAAGAAAAGAGATAAAAAAGCATCGGGACACAAGACTTTCAACTTTTTTACCTAGAATCCGTAAAATAATACTAAACAGGGAGCCCGTACGACTCAACCTACCTTACCTCTTATTCCTGATACGAAGCCGACTCCTTTTAAAAGTCGGAAACAGCTCTTACTGCTTCTGCCTACCTCCACCCGTAGTAAAAAGCATCGGAGGAACAGGACAAGGTACCCATGAACCAGATGAAATCGGGGGGGGGGTGGGTTGGGTGTGGGGGGGGGGGGGGGGGTGTGTTTGGGGTTGGGGGGGGGGGGGGGGGGGGGGGGGGGGACAATGCGGAACTCTTCAGCGTTCAAAAAAAACCTGTCCTATCGCTACCCTGAATAATTGCAGAAGGGGACATGGGGGAAGGACACACCTCTAGTGACGAGCCGCATCATCGACAAAGGAAGAGACTTGAGTTTCCACAATCGGGGGGGAAACGGGGGAGTTCCGAAGGAAAAAATGAAACTAAGGGAGGGCGCGTTTGTAAGAAATCAAACCAGGAAATTGATGTCTTAGCTAAACTTCCACACAAGAGGGAATCTCTCCCGACAGTTTGGGTAGGGGAAAGAATAAGGTGGTGGAGAGGAAAAGGACTACCTAAATCGAGAGAACGGCGGGGGAAGTCTGGCAACGGGCTAGGAAAAGGATCGAGCAGAGAAACAAATTTGAAAGGAGTCAGTGGTGACGTCGACAAAATCATCGAGAAAAAGGAGGGGTCTAGGGAGTCCTCGGGGCGGCATCGCCTTTAGGGATAAAAACAACCTAACAATAACAGTCCAACCCCGCTGCAGGCCGGGGCTGATCCGGGAAAAAAAGACCCAAGGGGGACGCAGGGGGGAGAAGGGAGCTGGAGTTAATGCCGTTCTTGCCTGCAGTGAAGGGAAAAGGCACAGGGAGAACCAACCTCGTCCCTTGGAAAACTCCGTTGGGGAAGGGAAAAACAAAGGGGAGGGGGTAGCAAGCTCGGACTAGAAAAAAAACGTCTGCGAAAAGGCCCTCAAGAAATGCTCTTTCTAAAAAAAAAAGACAGGCAATGAGGCGGAAAGCACGAAAATCTTCCGGGGGGGAAAGCCAGGCAGACCGGGGTGCCCGATCCTGACAGGAGGGGGAACCGGCAAGAGTTTAAAAGGGGCTAGGTCCCTCCAAAAAAACAAGGGAAAGATCCCAGACGGACGCGTCGTACATCAAGCCTGCCAGCTGGGGGGGAGAGTGAGAAAGGCCGGATCCGAGCATCTCCTGTTCCCGCGAAACGCAGAAAAACCAAAGGGGGGGAGGGCGAGAAAGTCAGAATGCCTCAGTCCCTACCAGTAAATATAACATACCTTAGGCGCAGACTGATCTTAGGTCTGCCTCTCAAGAAAGGGACCGGGGAAAAGACACCGCACCTTAACACAACCAAGGATAATAAGTCGGCCAACCTAGGTGGGGTTGTTTGGGGGTGGCCCAAAATAGGGGGGGGGGGGAGACACAGGACCGGGGCAGGGGAAACTGAACCGCAGCCCGCGCGTCCCACCTATTGGGGGCAAGAAGGGTGTAGGAAAGTGTGTCTAACCCTAGCAGATCCGAAAAGAGAAAGGGGAGGACGACGTCAAATCAAATCTCCGAAAAAAGGGGGAAGCTTTTGGGGGGAAGCGACCAAAAAACCTCTGACAGCGCCAACCAAAAAACTGTTTAACTTGGAAAGGGGGGGTACCTTTTATAACAGGATCGGGGACCATCGTTGGAGACGGCGTGAAAGCAGGGGGGAAAGGGGAACGATCGGGGTACACAACCCATAATTCTTTATGCAAAACTATAAAGGGACCACTCAAGCGGGCAATCCAAGCTAAAAGGGTACAAGCCGGTACAGATGCACTCCGTCCCTCCCAACCCTCGCAGGAAGTCGCCTCGGTCAAGCACGGAAAAAGAGGGTCGAGCCCAGTTGCTACCCAACATCGGCAACGCCAAAGCCTTTGGGGGGGTGACGGCACAAAGGGGGAGAACGTCAGGGGAGTGGGAAGTACACGCGCACAGAGAGTATGAGAGGCCAATAATTACAAGTAATCGTAAATTGATAAAAAGAGATATCCCCTACAATAAGAAAAGAGAACTCGGTTTTCAAATCAGGGAGCGGGGGGATGCCAGGGGAAACGGAAAATAGGGAGAAAAAAAGTGCAACGACCGCCCTCTTAAGAGAGCAGGTTTCAAACCCGAAACGAGAGGGGGGAAAAGTGGAAAATGTGAACCCGGTTGTCGCCTTGGCGACACTACAGAAGGTTGATTAGAAGAACGGTAGGGGGACGTAACTTGGATAAAGGGAGGAAAGAATGGAAAACGAGCCGAAAACCCGTATTACGCTGACCACCGGGGGTTGGGTCGGTGCAAAACAAAGAACCCTCGAGAAAATCAACAAAAGGGCGGGCAGACAGGGGGAAAGCACGGCTCGGGGACAGGCGATGGCAACGGTGGACGGGCGAGAATCTTCATACTTGGGGAGCTGCTGAAGGTCATACACCAACCATGAATTTTCGGATTCTGGGTCAGGTCAAAAACCTAATGAAAAAACAGTACCCTGGCAAAGGCCTCAGGTTGCTTGGCAGCTGCCTCTGTTGAGTACCGTACCGAACCTTCCCAAAAAATCGAGCCAGGCTAGACAATCCCAAGGGGGAATTGTCGGGCCGGCACTAAAAGACAACCTAAACTTGAAAAACGAGCTCGGACACAAACAAAAAAAAAAACCGGAAGAGTCAGGTGTCGACACTGTCCACGCCCTTGGCCACAAAACGATAGTTGTCCTGTGGTGATTGGAGGGGAACTTCGGAGTAGGACGGCGTGTCCCCAAAGGGAAGGGACACTCAAGCCTTCCATCGCCCGGACTCAAAAGGACCAAACCTTCATTGTTTAGGGAGCGGAAGCAGTGAACGGCACCGAAAAACCCCGGGGGATGCATCGACGGAAATATAGAAAAAGGCGGGTGACGCCTGGCCGAACAGGGTAGCGAGGCTAAGAGACGTCACTCTCCCAACTATAAAGGGGCAAGACCGGGGGTGATTGACTGGGGTGCAATTCCAAAGGACGCTTTAACCAGTTAATCAGTGCCACCAGGTCCACTCCTGGCTCCGTCCCGGCGAAATCAAAAAGAAAAAAAGAACAGGTTGTGTTGGGGGGTGGGGGGAAAAATCTGAACGCCAGCGTAGAAGGGACGGTGGGGGAGACTCGGTACTCGGAGGTTCCTTAAAACACATACCCTATTCACGAATCCTGGGAAAGGTTGTGCACAAGGCATTTACCTGGGAAAAGGGCCCGTTCTGAAATGGCGAAGGGTTAGACACGAGGCTTAAAGGGTGAACACGTTCAAGGAAATCCGACGAGGAAATACGGGCAAATCCTCCAGGGATTCCTCGGTCGGGGACGTAGGGTGTTCCCGGGGGGTGCTGACTGGACATGCACCTCAAATTCCGCGTTGAGTCCTGTTGGGGCCCAGAGATCAGTAGGGGTCGTGTGGCAGGTTAGTTGAAACTTATTGGGGCCAAGAAGAGGGGGACCGTAAGGGCTTCGGGTGCAAGGACGGTGTGAGAGAGCCTAACGGAAATCGAAATTACGCGAAAGTAATTTGTCAAAAAGTGGGTACAGGGGGGGCCGGCAAAAAACAGGAAAAAAAACGGGCCAGCGCCCAACGGCGGGCCTGGGGGGGTGTCACACCGGACACCAAGTAAAGAATCAAGGCAAAGAAAACACCCGGAAGAGGGCAGCTACCACCTCCCAGGTACGGGTCTTCCCAAACAAAAAAGAAAGCCCTAAAAAAAGAAGGTGTGCCAATGGGGACGTAGGGCCCCTCCTCTTGGACGGTCCACTCATACAGGGGTCAACTTGGGGGGTGATCAAATGTCCCCCACCTCGGTGACTGCCAGTGACAAAAACAGAACGCCCCGGAGGAGTAGTCAAATCACCAACAAAGGGGAAAAAGGATAAAAAAAAGAGAAGAGGAATCGAGAAAAATGCTGTAAAAGTTTCCTTACGTAAGACACCTCTTCACATCATGGCCAAACCGGAGACGGGCCCGAATTAGACGGGGGGGGCCTCGCACGAGCCGCCGTGTCGGTCGTAAGGGGAGAGCAAGCGGGGGGACAAGAGGCCCAAAAACGGGGCGACCAGGACCGGCAGGAGGCGGGGGTGAACGCGGGGACGAGGAATGCGCAAAGGCAAGCACGTGGGGAAAAAACCTGAAACCAAAAATGTGGGAGGACTCAATAGGGGGGAAAAAAAAGGGAATTCCCACTTGGGCAAACCATCAATGGGGGGGGAATCTACTCCACTAAAAGAAAGACTCATGACCCCCAAAAAAATAACCTCTAAGGGCACCCACGACCAGTTAACACCAAATCGAAAGGATAATTTGAACGTAACAGAGGAAGCGTCCAGTAGTCAAAAAGGTGAAGGGGGAGCACGAGTCGATCAAACGAAGGGCGGCAGCAAGCCGGATAACGCGCCCCCGAAGACACGGTGGAATGGGTAAACGAAAGGCCAAAAGGGGACCAGGACCAGAAGACGAATCGTAAACAATGGGGGGGGGGGGGCGGTGGTCCACAGGGGAGAGAGCAAAAACGACGAGGCTGACAGACTTGGAAAAAGGGAACACCACATCCTTAGGGGTGACTGAGTCAGCATGGGACGGGGAAAAGCGGACACAGGGATCTCGCGGAATGACATGGGGTCAGAAAACGGGAACAAAGGGAGCGCCGAATCGGGCTCGCGGGGGCGGCCGAAGGCGGTCAACAGACACGGGGGCCATCTCACGCGAAAAGAATGCAGCAAGTAAACACAAATGGTATCAGGTTCGCTTCGAAAAAAAATAAACTTACGCCGACTCAACGCCCAAAAAAGGAAAAAAAAAGGTTGTTTTATGGGATTCTAGAGGGGGCAACAGCGCAGGCAAAAAAAAGTTCAAGAAAGCCAGGGGATAAGCCTCGTTGTGCCCCTGGATAACGAACACTGACTCAGAGACACCCCAGGGAACAGGAGCATCTCTGCTTGGGAGGTAGTCCTACACACTGCTTTTTCCAGTGTGGAACCCGAAGAAGTGGGGGGAAAGAGCGAGTTTAGGAGAAAAAACTATGGGAAAAGAAAAAACGGGCACTTGGACAGATTGGAAAACGCAAAAAACACCCTCTCTGGATAGGGAAACGTTCTGGGGGCAAAGACCGCACGCCGAACCCGATAAGGGGAGATAAAACAAGGGAACACGTAAAGTGTCGGCGGTGCCAGCTTGGACCTGCAAAACCAAATAAAGAAAAAAGAAAAAAAATAAAAACTGGCCAAGTAGCCTTTATCAAGAACGCCTCGAAGAAATGAAATTCATATCTAGGCAGAAAAAAGGGGGGAGACGGCACCTTCTTGTTGTAAGTTACCGCAAGAAGGGGAAAAGTTGGTTATTGGAATTTCTGTCCTCCCTGACAAAAAAAAGGTTTTTTTCATCGTAGCGAAAGAAAAACAAAATCGGAGGGGAACGACGGGTCCGTAAAAATGAGCAAAAGACCCGTCGAGGTGAGTAAGCCGAGGATGGGGCGTCCACGATTAACCAAAAACGGGGAAAAAGAACAGGTAACAAAAAGGAATGTCGAGGAAACGTAAGGGGAGGGGGTTACCCCCCTCCTTTACAAGGAGCCAGATGGGGGGGAGGAAGAAGGACAGCCCAGGTTCCAATTAAAGAAAAAACGACAAAGGAAGCCAAAGCCCCCAGAAAGAAGTTTTCTACAATGGACGAACCGGCTTCTCCCGGGAAGAGGCAGTAACGAAAAAAAAAAAAAACCACTTTCGCGGGGGGGGACGAAGGGGCTCCCTCAACCCTGCCAAAACAAAAAATGGGAAAGGACACCTGTAAAAATCAAGAAGGGAGGACAATCGACACACTAAGGGGTGGGTGTCCAAAAAAAAAAAAAAACGGTGCTCCGACAGCCCTTGTACTCAAACTCCAAAGTTAAGAGGCCAGAAGATGGGGGTCGGGACAGTCGGGTCCTTAAAGGGCCCTGGCCAAAAAATTTGGACAGACCAAAAACCGCTTGAACGTAGGACCAAAAAGAAAAACCAGCGGGGGGGAAGAGGGTCAAATAGCTCAATGAAGAAATGCACACGTAGATTTAGATCAAAGTTGGCTAGAAGTCCCCAGGTGAGAGGGCAGTGGCGAACCGGAAAGAGGGAAGGTTCCTGCCTCCCCGCAGGGAAAGGCAGAAGAGACGAAAGAAAAAAAGGTTTGGCTAATCTATTCGTCCCGCATGCAAAAAAAAAAAGGATAGGGGAATCGGGGGGGGGAAGGGAAGGGAGGAAAAAAGCAGGTAAACCCCGCAACCCCGAGGGAAGGGGGACTGAGGTCCTACTGGGTGGGACACACAATGGGTTGTCAAGGGGCAAATGTTTAATAAAAAAAGGTCCGGTGGTTACTGGGGCCTCTCATCGAAAAACCAGGGACGGACGAACAGAATTCCACATAAGTTTAGGAAGAGCAAGACAAAAAAAGGGGGGACAGTGCGGGCCGGCCGACGCGATTTCCGAAGTGAAAAGAAAGTGGGGGACGAGCCACAATCAGCTCTGCCATTGGCGACAAAGGTAAAAAAAAGAAGAGCAGAACTTCAGAGGAAGGTCTACCCCCGTGGGGGAGAAATAGATCCAAGGGAACGAGGAAATCCGCGTCCTAAGTATCATACCAGAAACCGAAAGGGATAGCGAAGGAACCCTGTCCAAAAGGGGGAGGGCAACTCAGGGAGCCAGAGATTTCCGAGGTTCAGCAACCCCGGAAAAAGCAAAACGGAAAAAAAGGCATAGCGAGGGGTGAGCCGCCACTCCCACCACGAACAGGAAACACGGTTTAATTCAAAAAGAGCTCTAGAAAAAGTAACGGAAAGACTACTGCAATTACATGGAGAAAAATGCCAGGTCACGCGCCGGGGTTAACAAGGACAAAAAAATACCTGAGAGCTGCGGAATGGGGGGGAAACCAAAGAAAGACCCCCTCAGTGTGAAAAGTTATCTTAAAAGGAAGCCGCAAAAAAAGAGTGGGGCCAGCACACCCGCCAAATCCTCGTCGGGGATGGGGGGGGGGAGGGAGAGGAGCGCCCTTCGGCCTCCCATCGATCTCTGATCACGGATTAGAGGGGAAAAGGTGGGAACGGAAAAAAAGAAAAAAAGACAAAAGACAAGGCCGCCATCCCTCGGAGAAAAAGGCAGGAAAGAGGGGGGGGTGGCTTGCAAAAAAAGGATAGGGGGTGATTCTGTACGTACGGAAGGCCCCCCACCACCCTTGAAAAGGAAGAGGGGTGTAAAACCCTAAACGACACAATCCTCTCGCCTGTTGTGAAAGGCTCGATAATGGAACCTTTGACCGATTCCAAAACGAGGAAAGTGACGCCGCAAAAGTGCAAGGAAAAACTTCGTATCCTCCTGGGGGGACGACCAGGGAGCCTACGGAAAAAATAAAAACTGTGAGGGGGCAGAAAAAAAGGGACAGGGAGACGCCTCCCCAGCGGAGGGGCGCGGATGTAAAAAAAGGGGGAAACATCAAGGGGAGGGTTTGAGACTGCTCTTCCTGGAAAATCTTAGTGCCTAGCCCTTTCGACATCAGACGGACCGGGAAGGGGGGGGATGCACTCTCGCATTCAGGACCATGAGCGAAGAGGGGACAGTTTTTCCACGTGAAAAAGGTTAAAGAGAAAACCTTCGATGAGAGAAAGCACGTTCCGAGGAAAAAAAACGTGAAAAAAAAACCCCCGTTAACATAGCGTAAAAAAGACCAACTCAAGAGGGGGGCGGGGGTCTAATAAAACATCGTGTCAAGAGATCCAGCGCCGAACAGTCGGGGGAACCCTGTGGTCAAACTCTCACCACATCCTAGAGCATATAAACAGGAAAATTAAAAAAACTCCCTAACCTTGACCCTTGCGCGACGTACCCAAAGAGTAATCTTTTCAATGGCCGGAGAAGACGGCAACCTTAGGGGCTCAAAAAAAAAAAAAAAAAAGAACCAGGGAAACTTTCCACTAGAATTGCAAAAAAAAGAACCAAAAACCAAAAAGGGCGGTGGGGGAACCAACGTGGGTCGAGAAAACCGAAAAAGACCAGCCACCATCCCAAGGAGCCTCTCCCTCCAGAAACAAAAAGGTCAAACCGAAAGGGGGAAGGTTGGTTGCGTCACCACAGGAAACACTGGATAGGGGAGAAGATCGGGGACAATCAAAAGAAAAAAGATTTGATAAAATCCTGCCAAAGGGCAGGAAGTCGGAAGGCGGAGGGGGGGAAGGGATGGAAAAAAAACAAAAGTCGATCCCACTCAAAAAAACCTTCAAAAGGGGTTGGGGTGGCAAGGTGGGAATGGGTCCGGCCGAGAAATAATAGCTCCCAGAGAGAGCAAAATAACGACCCGGGAATATCCACGCACTGAGCGCTTAGCTTGAAATAACAGCCCGAAAAGAGACGGGATGATTCCTCATGATACAAAAGATTCCTCAGGGTCTCCCCCCCGAAAAAGATGCTCGTAACTAATCAAGACGGCAAATCCACCTCCCCTCCCGCTCCCACCGATAGCATTGAATCTAACCATGCAGGGGAAGGCAAAGGGGAAGTGGTTTGAAACTGCTTCCGGGAAAAAAGGTAAAGATTCAGAGACTGTATTCCCTGTTTTTTTTCCTAGAAGGAGACAAAAAGATCGAGGATCCCCTTAGCGTAAGACCCGGGGAAAAGCGCGCGCAATTCAGATCAACCAGGGGTTGCAAGGAAGTGAAAAGGGAGGGGATGCGAGTCACACAAAGAGGGGCTGAGAATCGGGAAAACAGCTTGTAAGACGAGAACAAAAACACAGTCCCAAGAGGACCTGGGGGGACGTGAGTTTGGGAGCGTTGCCCTTTTCCAAAGATGTAAAAAAAGGAACAAAAATCGAGGAGACGCAACCTCTTAACGAAGACAAAGGGACCGCCCCTCGGACCTTAAAAAAAAAAAGGGGGGGGGGGGGGTGTCGGTCAAAAAACGGCAACGATACGAGGGCGGGCCACCCTCTAAAAGGAAAAAATCAAGGAACTAAGAAAAGCCGCCCTCGATCGGAAAAAAGGTCATCTGGAGAAATAGGGAACCTTTACTAGCGAGGGCACAGACGACAACTGGTATTTGTAGCAGTGCTGTCTCTTCAAAACCAAAAAGGTTCAACTCTGAGTAGGCCTGCGCTGGACTGGGAGCCTGTCCAACCCCCACCCAAAGGATGGGGGGGGGGGGATAAACGAAAGGCAACAAGAGCCCAAAGAGGAATGGCCCAAGGATGAACCAAGTCACGATATCAAGGAAAACGCTCGGCAGTGAACAAACCACCTTTCATCCTTGAACTTAAAAGAAATGAAGGTGAAAACGTGTACTTCAAAAAAAAAAAGGAAATTCCGGACGGGTGTGTTCATTTTAGCATTCGATTAGCGTTCCTCCGAGGGGATGGACAAGGAATAAGTCCCCCACACGCCAATCGAAACGGGATAAAACCCTTCAGGGAGTTGAAAAGGGGATGAGGCCTTCTTTTCGCAGGACGAATCCACCAGTTCAGGAAAAATTGAGTCGCAAGCCGATCTGATAAAAAAAATCATATTTGCAAGACACTTGCCGACGCGGGTCCGGGCGCCCAAATATCGAACAAAATTAAGTGAGGAACGGAAAAAAACGGGAGGCAAGGGTGGGCGACATCTCCGCGTACACGTCCTATAAAAAAAAAAAAAAAAAAAAAAAACACACCGCACAAGGAGCCAGGCTGCCGCCTCAAATTCTTAGAGCCACAACCGAAAACGGGAGGGGGGTAAAAGACAACGTCTCCATTCTCCCTGCCTGGGCGCAACAGTCGATAGTGCAAAGAAAAACATAAGCTCCAAACACCAAATAAGAAGGGAGGGGGGGGGAGGGGGGGTGACGGTCAGGACACTGTCCCTTTTTTCCTGACCCAGGGGCAAAAAGGTCGTCCTGGGTTGGGGACGATTTGAACAAGCAAATTGAATGGAAAAACGGGGTTGACTGAGATAATTCTACGTGCAATAAAGGGGGGACGCGGGCGTCCCTTCTGAAAAAATAAATTGGAGAGGGGGGTGTTGGACGGGGACTTGCTGGGGGGGGAGGCATAGCGGGTTGTTCAAACACTCTCAGGAAGGGATCCAATTCTAGGGAGTACGTTATTACAGAGGTTTCAAAAAAAAAGTGGGGAGTAACGTATGTACCCGGAGACGAAAAAAAAGGCCCAGAAAAGCACGTTTGGGGGAGGGGTTACGGTCGCCAAACAGGGCCTCAGGAAACAAAAACTAACCCACAAGATTGGGGGGCACCCAGGAAACCTTGCTGCCCGCCGGGCGGGACCGGGCCCGAATTTTCATCGGCTTCAAGGGAAAAAAAAAAAGAGGTACGCCGGCTATCCCTTGCGGAGGGAGGAGGGAAACCGCGGGGGAAAAACCCGCGCGCCCCTTGGGGGAAAGGAGGACCAGCAAGTAAGAGGGTTTACCTTGCCTGGACAGCCAGATCGCCATCACTCAACAAAAAAACAACGAGTGGAAGTAGGGTGGGAAAATTCAGTATTAGTCCGGGAAGACCAGTAACAGAGGGACACAGTCATTGAACAAAAAGTAGGCGAGGAAATACTTAACCTCAGGGAAAATAGAAGAAGCCCAATGGGAATTCAGGGAGGGAGAAGGAGAAGAAGGGCAATGTCTCCCAACAGTGCAGGGCAAGCGGGAGGCCAGCAGGGGATTTGTCGCTTGGAAAAAAGGAACCGCCAAAAAAAAGGTTGGTGGGGGGAAGAAGGGAAAACAACGTTGTGATTAATTGCGTCCGCTCGGTCCAAAAGTCCACCGGGGTACATCCAGAGGAAGGGAAGAACGTAATACGAAAGGAATCCCTGGGAGTTTTCACACAGGACTGGTAATCCAAAGTCTGTTTTCAAAACTATTAAAAAACAACCCAAAAAAAATGGGTTCAAGAACTCTACTATTGGCGGTTATCCAGGACGCCGCGGCATATGCACGTCTCTCACTCTAAAGGCAACAGCAAAAGAAGGGGGAGGGAAAAGCTGCCAAAAAAGAGCAGGCCCCGGGAACAGGGAAAGCAAGACACCCGAACAAGGAAAAGACAGGTCGGGGCGCGGGGGAAGGAAAGGGACGGAAGAAAAAACCTACCTTGCCATCTATTTGCAACATGGAACCAACAGCCCCGGTAGGCCACGGTGGGGTGAATCCCTCTGAATTGCTGAAAACAGGAAGACTTGTAGGGAAAAAGACAGGGGGGGTCGGTATGTCCTTGGTTAAGACCACACAGCCTCCAACACGGGAATCGCCGACTTCACTCAGGACTTAGAAAGATCGCACTGTTGGCACGCAGGCCCCACACGGGGAAGGACAGAAGGAACTTTTGTAAATCTCTGTAGAACGGAAAGCCCCGACGCACTGACTGGCTAGTGGGGAGGGGGACGGGGGGGGCATGCTCAGTCCCATTCCACCGACGGACAGCTAAAGCGGCCGCTGAATCCCACCTCTAAAAAAACTCAACAGAAAATAGGAAACTGAGGGGGGGGAAAAAGGGGAAGGAAACCTGTGTACTCACACCGGAAAAAGCTACGCCCGGTTGTGGGTGGGTCGCCAGTTTCAGAAAGACAAGCAAAAGGGTGGCACGGAAAAGTACCTTGAAAAGGGGGACTTGCGAGCGAATCACCGGTCTGGACGTCGACAGTCCAGACACCCAGAAGGGAAAAAAAGGGATCCGGACCGTGGTAATCACCAGGGGCACAAGAATGGAAGACAGAGCCTCGCAACATACCTTGCGTAAAAAAGAACAAGACAAAGTAAAAGAAAAAGAAAAACCGGGGGAGAAAAGGGCTGAAGCGCGAAAGAAAACCGGGCACAAACTGTTGTAAAGGGGAACACCAGAGGGGGGGGGGGGTCCGTAAGGCGGGGCCTTTAAACTAAACATGTGGCAATACGATCCGCAGAGACGGGTTCCGAGGGAAACTGAATGCGTCGATGAAAAAGAAAAGGGTGGGTTTGGAGGAAATGCGAGGGGGGGGCGCCCAATCCAGGAAACCAAAAAAGAAATTCTTTGCCGAGGGCGTTAACCAATTTTTTCCCGAAAACAACCAGAAGAACGAAAGGAGGAAAAAAAAAAAAAAGGGGGGTGGTTGAATCCTCCTCCACCACTACAAAGGACGCAAACAGAACAGAACCGAGGTTACATCCAAGGGAAGTAGGAGGAGACGGCAGGACAAAACTCTAGCTGTCAGTGGCCGAAAGGACGACTGATCACTCCTCTGAAAGGGAAGACCCCAAAACAGAAAAAGGGAAAAAACAAAGGAAAAGAAAGAAGATGGTGTTTCAAAAACTCACTTGACGACCCCCTCGGCCTGGGGTGAAGAGAAGAGCGCCAAATCATGGATTGTGCGGGAAAAAAAAAAAAAAATCCGGGAAAAGGAAGGACCAAAAGGGGCGAGGGGGGAACATGTCTTGGAAAAATTCCAGGCTTACTACCCTGTGGCAAGGATGGGGGTATCTGTCCAAAAAAAAAAAAAAAAAAAAAAACCTAACTGGGGGAAAAGGATGGAGAAAAGGAGGTGAGTTTTATTGCAGGAGGAAACACTCTCCAGGTGCTTTGGGTGAGCAGGATAGAACTGTGAAGGGCGGCAAAAAACGACGGTAAGTCCTGGAGGAGTCAAAAGGGGGCGGAACGAAAAGGGCAACACCTTTTCAACCGTATCCGGCGATGGGGGAATCGTCGCGAAAAAAATTAGGTGTCACAAGGGGGAGGAAATAATTGGCACTATGTTGACGTGGGCCCCACCGCCTTTTGACCTTTCTTAAAATCGGTACGGTATTTGACAAAAAGAAGAGTGGGACCAGAAACTCCTTTAGAGTGCAAGACCGTTGCGCGGGTCTAAGGAAGCAAGGGGTTGTGTATTTGGCACCGTAAAGCCGGCCAACAAGCGTCAGAGGGTAGGAAAAGTGACGCGGAAAAAAAAGCATTAAACTTTGCTCCTGGTCGAATCCAAGGGTTGTCCGTGGGGCTCAAGTAACGGAAGGAGGTCAGGGGGGGGGGGGGGGGGGACCGAGAGGAACTCGCGAAGCGGCCCCTCCGAAGGGGAAAGAACCGAAAGACAAAAAAAAACAATTGACGAGTGGGCTGTCTGTAGCCTGAGGTCAGAGCAGGCACTAAACGGTGCCCTCGGAAAAAAAAGACGAAAAGAAGGGCCATACTCTAACCGCAGAATGCAAACGCAGGATCAAAAAGGACACGGGAGGGGAGAAGAAGGAATTTGTGAGCAAACTCCTCATTGCCAGAAAAAGGCGGCAACCCGTACCCGGCTCGGCGGGGAAAAAAAAAAAACGGTCTTTCCGACCTCCGGGGAAGGCAAAAACCTCAAAAAGGACATCTCCAGGGGAAGGAAATTCAAACCGAAGGCATGGCGCCCCTCCCTCGGACCACCCTGAGAAAAGGCTAAAGCTACGTTAAAAAACCAACGGGAGGTTGCGGGAAACGGCCCGTACCCGGTCAAACCGATTTCCAGCACACCAGCCATCGCCGCGCGGGGGGAAACTTTTCCAGAGAAGGACCAAAAAAAACATAGAGATCAACCACAAACAACAACCCTCATTCCAGGAGATAAGCTGGGAGAGAAAGCGATCACGCTAAAAAGGCAAAGACGACTAAAAAAGGAGGGGGTAACTTGGGGGGGGAGGGGGAGTGCAAACAGGGCGTACTTCTGCCTGCAGCAAGGTTTTCGGGAAGCCGCTCGAACCTTCGCGAGAAGGGCGAGGGGGAAAATTGTGGGTTACCCTCCTCAAAAACAAGAACTACTCAGGGCTGTCCAGCGAAAAAAGGGAAGGGGAATCATGGAAGATCGACCTGGAAAAAAGCTGCCACCAAAGGGAGAAAAGTTCAGAAGTCTCCATGTCCCCTTTGCGAATCGGCCCCAAATGGGTAAGGGGAGGAAAGGACTTAAATGGAAAAAAGTCCTTCTTTCAGCCATTGCGCAACCACGTCCAGGGGTATTTCCCCCTCGCGAGGGGGTGGTGGGGTCCAGAGATCACGGCCAGCGTCAGGTCATCCTTATGGTTCCGACCGTTGAAATAAACCAAGAAATGAAGGGAAGAACTTCGCGTCCCAGAAAAGTGAGGCGCTTCGACGCAGTGATTCAGCGCCGTCGCAGCGCGGTCAAACCAGGGGGGGGGGGGGGGCTTACGAAAAACTGGGTCTTGAAATACCGGAAGGACCGATCGCGAAGAATTAGGGGAACTTGGACTTTGAGAAAAAAAAAGTTTAAAGAAAAAGCGTACCTTCTGTCCGGAGCTCCACCTCAACGCATACCAGTTTCTCTACCCGGAAATCCAAAAAAGTCAGGGGGAGAGAAAGTAAGCGCAAAATCATCAATCGACCAGTTTCTCACCAAAGGAAGAGTAGAACGCTGAAACGAGACTCCCTTCCTGAGGAACGGTCACTGGTTCACCGTTGAAAAGAAAAAGGTCAAGGAGGACTGCTGAATCCCTATGTGAGGGCGATCAGTCCCAGTCACAAAAAAACTTGGAAAAAAAGGGTCCGGGGGGAAAAAACCACCAAAGCAGAAGCGGGGCGGGGGCACGGGTCCTGACAGTGAAATGTTCTACCGGGCCAAAAAGAGCCAGCCGGAATAAAGCGGGGAATATGTCCAAAAGGAGTTCGGGTAACTGAAGTTGCTAATTAGTAAAGTAAAAATATTTATCCTCATGCCGCCCAGCTTCGGAAAGTCAGGACAGGGGAAGGAGAATTCAAGGATATTGCTCCCTAGTTCCGTTCCTTTCATTCTAAATACCAGAAAACCTCCACCCCGCAACTCCGAACTAAATCTCATCATGCGCGAGTCTCCCCTTGAAAAAGAACAGCCGGGGGAAACCGGGGGAATTTGCAGCAACCGGAGAAAAGAAGAAGAGGGGGGTTAACAAGGGTGACAACTCTATTGTCCGTGTATCTCAGGAAGCCAGACCACCAGAGATCACCACCAGAGGAGATCACGCGCCTCGGCCATCTCCACCCGACAGGCAGGGGAACCCCCCCTCTCATTAAAAGGGAAAAATTTGGGGAAGGGGGTTGGGTGGTAAAAACCGAATCCGGGCGGCGTAGCCATTTTTAAGGGTTCAGTCCCTACGAATGCCACAACCAAAAACCCTTAGGCCGGGGGGAGTGAAATCCAGAGAAAAGAAACCTAAGAAGGGGACACCAGACCTGTTCTTGGTACGGGACCGGAAGAGCTCTAGGAGAAAAAAGAAGGGAGAGTGTTCATTACGTCATGTGATACAAACGCAACGTATTAAAAAAAAAGAGGGGTCTTTGACGTTACCCGGGGAGGGTTCCCTCCTCGAGAAAAGCCGAACTAGAGGCCCCCTCTGTAGAACTTTTGCAGTGGTAGGAGGGTTAAGAAAAAACAGCTCGGTCCATCCAATCAGGAGGTGAACATCCGAATTCTAAAACCAGGGAAGAGGGAAAAAAAATCCTAAACGGGACTATTAACCCTATTAGCTGGACCAATAGGTGGTGAGGGGGGTGAACGGCAGGAAAGAAAAAATGTCCAAGAAGATGCTTGTCCGACCCCAACATTGAAAGAAGGTCCGGTCCCCTCGTATCAACGCCTGTTAGGATGTTGCTTTCCCAGGCCTCTAGCGTTCCGGACACTGCCCTATTTTCAAGCCAGAGAAACGGTAAATGGACTGTTCGATGGCAGGGGCCAGCTTCGACGACAAACCCATGGTCGTTGAGGGAAAAAGGGGGGGGAGTAAGAGAGGGGGTCGAACATACCTTTGAGCTACGAGCAGCGCACGCCCACCAGCGGGCCATTCCGGCCAGGAAAAAAACCGGAGTAGCACTAGAACTCTCATGCGGAACCCGTTTAAAGGGGAGTACGACCTGTTAAACACAGCCAGGTCGAAGGAAAAGATGCAAGGGGCGTTGGGGGAAAAAAAAAGGAGAGGGTAGTTTTGAAAGCTTCCGGTAGCACCGGGAGCCGGCGTCATCGGACAGGCCCCGATAACCAACCAATAAAGAACACAAGGTTGCATTTACGGAAAGGGTGTGCAAAAAACCTTCAGCGCCGCCTTCCCTATACCCAAAGGCGGATCAACCAGGGTAGAAGAAGGAACCTGGGTAGGGAACCCAGTCACCGGGGGTCGGTCCAGGCGTGAAGGCGCCCGCAAAACCATGGGGGAAACAACGGAATGAGGAAAAGGAGAAAAAAAAACGACCTTTGAGGGAAAGTGGCTGAACCCAGGAATCCTATATCTCCAGACAAAAGCCCCCATCCGTAGCATCTTGTCGGGGGGGGGGAAAAAATTGCGAGGCATAGGGTAAACTACTTCCCAAACCACCCGGCCTAAAACGGTGGTGGTGGGTCAAAAAAAAACGGGCTCAAAAAAAAACGCTTCATTAAAAAGGGGTGGGGGGGGCGCCTCGAAGACCGTTCTCGCAAAGCAAAAAAAGACCGAAAGAGAATCTGAAAAGGTTCTCCTTTTACTACCCGGGGTAAAAACCATGCAACTTCCTGGGGGGGGGGGGGCGTGGAGACATCAGGGGGACGGAAAGACAAAAATTGTCACGAAAAGGCCTCCCAACCGAAATTGAAAAGGGCGGGGAGTCGGGTGGAAAAGAATTCTATCAACAACGCCCCTGGTTGCGCGTGTTTCCGGAAGAAACCGGAGTGTGGTGTTAGTAAATGCGGTAATGCCTTCTGCCATTCACGGGAGGTGCGGAGGGTCACCTTGGGGAAAGGGGAGGAAAAAAAAACAAAAAAATCACTAAAAAACCTGTATTTTGGCCCCCCCCAGGGGGGGGTGACCTATACCTAAGACAAAAAAGTGGCGATGTGGAAAGAAAAACGTCCAAGGGCCGCATTCAGCACTAAAAAGACTGGAAACAAAGAAGGAATGCCTCCGGAGCGCTGACCAGTGATCTCTGCCAGAGCCAAAAAAAAGAGGAAGAAAGGGGAACCAGCCTGTCTATCTTGTCCGTATCCCAAAATGGTAGGGGGTCAACACTCCCTCTTGGCGGCACACACCTCACATTGGGGGAATTTTGGACAAGGCCAAGAAAAAAAGGGACCGCTTTCCAAAAAACGAGGCCCAGAGTCCGACGAAAAAGACAAACCGAGGGAGTCCCTCCCGAAGATGATTCTTCCCCAGCAATGGGTAACATTCTACGAACTAAGGGGGGTCCAAAGGATCAGTGGGTGAACTCCTCTGACGCGTTCAGCCGTGAAGAAAACAGAATTACCATTGGAGGGGAAAAACGGAAGGGGAGGAGGTCAATAAAAAGACAAAAAATCCCAATAAGGCGCCGGGCCGAAAAAGGACTACACAATCGTACTCGGGGGGGGGGGCAAGAAGTAAAGAAATTAAAAAACTCAATCCACTGCCTATAACAGCACACGGGGCCGTTGAGGAGTCGGGCTACAAGTTTGTTTCACAAAAAAGAATGAACCAGGGGGGGGAAGAACTAGAGGAAAAATCTGACGCCACAGAACAAGCAGCTCAGGGGGGAAAAGCACAGTCCCTTAACAAATGAAGACAAAAGAAGAAAAAAGAAAAAAAGAGAAAACCGTACTAGACCGCCGCGAAAGAGGCCACTTTTCAAAGCTGAGTAACAAGGACTCCAAGTAGGGGGGAAAAAAGAAAGGCCGAAGAAACTTCTACCACAGGACCGACCGGGCCCTTGGGTCAGGAAACAGTACCACACCAACGAGAAGAGAAAAGGCGTCATCGGGGAGGGAGACATTTAGGAGGTAAAAGTCCCACCCCGAACGGGAGAGCCAGGTCAGAACGGGGTTTACACCTAACACCGGGACTGGTGACGGGCCCGATCCTACAGGCAACGGGAAAAAGAAAAAAAAAATCATCCGTGGTTTGAGCGTGGCGGGAAGCCGGGGGTAGAAAAAACACCTCACACGTAGAGCCGCCTCGGGCTGGACCAAAAACAACAAAACGAGGGAAAAGGGGGGGGGAGTGGACAACATTCCACGGCTCACGATCGGCGGAAGACCCCGCCCGTGGGGGGTAATCGGATGGGGAAAAAAAAAAGAGGGAAGAAACGACTCAAAACATTGGTTGTTCGGGTGTCGGGCCGGGGAGCACCAGAGCACGGGAAGACATCCCGTGATGGGGAAAAAAGGGTGGAAAAAAAACAGGACAGACTTCCACGGGCCTTCGTGTAAGTAAGACGGTTTCTCCAAGGAAAAGGGTAAAAGGGAGAAAAACGAACAGAAAAGGGTGGGTGTTTGTTTGTCGTGCTCGCCAAAGTTTCCGTGTCACACTGCCTGCACTACAGGGGGATCAAGGGGAGGGAGAGGGGAACTATTCCGGGTCTACAACGGCGGAACCGAAAGACGCCCTGACCCCCCCCCCCACCCATGGGAGAAGATGAAAATCCAGGTCCCTTTTGGCCAGAAGCATCTGCCCCAGAAACAACTTTAATGATCAGAATAAGTTGAGGAAGGTGGACCGTGAAGGAAGCTCTCGGAGCGCGACGCGGATGCTTGTGACTACTGTAAGCAATAAGGAGGGGTTTGGGTGAAAGGCCTTCAGGGAAAATGCCCAACAAAAAAAAAAAAAATAAAAGGTTGGTCATGGAACCCTCAGGAAGGAAGGGGTGTCAGGAGGGTCCTGACGCTCCCTCGATGTGGGGAGTATCAGAAACGCTCTGCCAATCAACCTGAAAGGAAAAACCAGGGGGTACAAAAACTCTTTCTTTTCTTGACGAGCGGTGGAAAAGAGCAGCTTGAGAGATCAGAGGAACGAAAAAGGGGGGGGGGCATAATCTGAAAAAACGGACTCCACCGCGAAGCACGAGAACCTGGTTGGCAAAAAACATCATTAAGGAGGGTGAGGCAAAGAAGAATGCCCCAAGGGCGGACCCAACAAAGCGAGTTTCCGTATGGAGATACAGGAAAAAGGACCTCCAGAGGGAAGACACAATGGCCGCCGCGCAGCCTAAAACAGGAGGGTGGGGAAAACGCACTTGGAATCGACCAACCGGCTCACCGCCTGGGGTGAGAGGCGGGAAAAAAAAGATTCGGATGGAGGGTGGGGGGGATGGGGGGGTCCTCGGGGGGAAGAAGGTAAAAAATGCCGATATTGGACACGGAAACATGTCTCATCGGGTTGAAAAACAAGAAAGTCCAACCAGCTGGGGGACAAGGGGATTGGACGAAGTCAGCCTTGTCGCGTAAATGAGAGCGAGTCAGTGGTACCTCGAAAATGGGTCCCGGGGGACGGGGAAGTCACAACCAGTGCAGACGTATCGCCTAAGGAGGCAAGAACTCGGAATTGGGGGACAGGGGGGAATAGTTTAGGGGACTCCGAAGTTCGTCTAGGACGGGCCGAAACCGGGGAGAGGCCATGGGGAAATGGTTTCGAAGTTCCGTGTCCACCAAGTCTTAAAAAAGGGGGAACTGGGGGAAGGGAAAACCCGGTGGGACTTGTGTAGTGTTGCCCCTGACCAAGTAGTGATAGAACATCTCACTGACTACTGCAGAAAAAGGTCGAATGACAGGCAAAGGGAGGGGGGGGAGGGGGGGACATAGGAAAAAAAACACAAAAACGGGGCAAGAGAAAAAGGGCAAAAGGATCAGAAGGTCAGTTCACCAAGGTTAGAGGAAGGACGATCGTTCTAAAGGAGGGGGCGACAAAGGACGAAGGCTGGAGAAGGAGAACTAACGATGTTGATCAT
>Ga0179593_1355798_pt1 | contig 24944 bp, 34 predicted proteins | sample CZODoug2_1_08_16_FD_185931 | JGI IMG/M metagenome (GOLD analysis project Ga0179593, IMG submission 185931) | Vadose zone soil fungal communities from Angelo Coast Range Reserve, California, USA - CZODoug2_1_08_16fungal (PacBio error correction) | ecosystem: Environmental > Terrestrial > Soil >...
TACTGGAAATAGGGGTATTGGGCACAAAGCTCGAAGAGAAAGCGCCAGTTGAAGAGAGAAGGTAAGGATCGACTGATGCTATGAAGTAATTGCCAAGCTAAACGGCGAAAACACGGTCACGACGGAGCTAGTAATACCGGGAGGCGATTCTATGAAGGCTCGGCAAAAAAACACTCGTGGAGGAACCCTGGGAGCATGCGGGGAAGCATTCGTCAAAGAGCGAAAGAGGGGAAGTTCTTGGGCGGAAAGGATTTCCGAGAAGCGAAAAAGGACTCAGCGGGGGGACCTGGGCGTGGGTGGAATCTGTTCCGGGGTCAAGTCAGTGCAGGAAACTGAACATGGGGGTGACCGAAAGTATAACCACGGGCCTCCACGATCAAAATGGAGAACCGCAGGGGGAGTCTCAGGGTTCCCCGAAGGCACGTACGAAAGAAAAGTTGTCAAAAGAAGGGAGTCGGCTCCGTTTGGGGTGGGGAGCTCAAACGGAAAAGGGGTCTTGGAGGAGGAACAAAGGAGAGATGGATCTGAAATCTTGGAGGGTGGCCGTTGACGGCCAAATCACTACTCGCCTTGAGTGGTCACAAGAGGTAAAGGAAGTGGAGGGAACCAAAACTGACTTGGGGGGAAAACCGGGCGCAAATGCTCCCTTGAAAGGTCCCAAATGGGCGCGACGGGGGGATGCGGCCGGAAAGTTGTCGTAACGTACAGAAAGACTAAGGAAAGGAACTGAAAGGGCCCCGGGGCACTAGAATACGCTAGACGCTGCGGAGGGGCGTGACGATGGGGCAAGGAAAGGAGAGGGGGGAGACCTCTGGCACTGGGACCAAAGGGAAAGGGCCAATGACGACTCACCTTGGCTGCCGACGCCGAATTAAACAGATCGTCTCTTCATTGGCCACTTTACTATTACTGGGGGTGTTCCCGGGGGGGTTCAAGGAAGGCGGGACGGGGATACCATAAGGGTGATCGAAATTCACCTAGCAATAGGGTAACGCAAGGCCCGAGCTTCCTCCTCGGGTGCTGCAGAACGCGACTCGGCCTGAGAGCCCGCCGACCCTGGCGACCCAATAAAAGCAAAAGCACTTGTAAAAGGGACCCTGGGGGTATGTCAGGCTATAAAACGAACAGGTTCGCCGAAGGGGGGAAAAGCGCGCTCGGAGAGGAGGGCTAAGGGGGCAGGGTGCAGAAACCACTACGACTTTCCTGCCAGAGCATTGAAGGTTTAACGAAAAACGGAGTACAATCCTCTAGGAAGTTACGGGGAAAACGCGTCGAAAATGCCAGGAATAAACGGTGAAAGCAAGTGTTAAGGGGCCAAAAGCTGAAAAGATGGACTTGGGGGGTAGGGCGGAATGTAATTCCTCGTTAAAAACTGGACATGTGATCGGGGGGAGGGTAGGGGGGGAAAAACTAAAATTAAAAGAGCTTGACTCTGCGACGGGACCCGGAATTACCTTCAAAAGTGTTGTGACCAGTGCTAGGGGGGGGATTTTGGAGGGAGTGAATTTGAGAGACCGCAACCTGAGCTCTGTCAAAGGACAGGATAAAATCGGGAGAAGAAATCCTACCGCACAAGGTTGGGGATGTTAGAACTCGAAAAGTGTGCACGTTTCCAGGGGCATCAATGCGGAATGAGAAGGAAAAAGCCGAGGACAGCTATTAGCACACACGGTAGTTTGTGACACGGAGAACCGAACATCCGATCCTGTAGATCCAGTCACGCTTAAACATGCAAAACCACAATAGTGGTTGGCTGGGGGGGCAGGGTGGTCTTAAAGGGGGGAAGGGGAACGTTTGTGACCAGCTCGGGCAAGGGTTCCGAACGGAGCAGGAGTGAGTCCGCAGATTAAAAAACAAACCAAATGGCTTGTAGGGAACGGAAGAAATAAGAACGAACGGACAACAATCACTGCAGCAATGAGAAGAATTGCAAATGGAGAAACCGATTCTGCTGGATTGAAGTTCGCGGCTGTCACAGGTCCGGTAGTGGGAAAGAGTGCCGGCACACTTCCAAATCGTTTGTTCACACAGGCCATACTCTGAAGGGAACCTGTTGGTCTATTCATCGATCGTTCCTATTCAGCAGACACCGGGGCTTTACGATCGCACTCTAAAGCTTTGTCCGGAGGTTAGTGGGCCGACGTACGTTCGTCGAAGACAAGAAGGATGGATGCCGTGGAGCCTACGACAATATCTGAAAAAGGAATCTACATTAGACCAGGGTATTTTCCCAACTTTTTTGAAGAGGTATGTGCAGAACATGATGGCGTCAGGATAAAGATACTACTAAAGGAAGGATCCAAGTAGTAAGAAACCGGGGAGGGATAGCGTCTATGAAAAAATGGACAAAAACAACACGGAGGCGGGAGAAAAAGAGTCTATAAAAAAAAATGGGCTAAAAGTGGCCCTCGGGGAAATGTGTCGTAGCGGGGTGTTAATATCAAAGGGGGGGGGGTAAAGTCATGACCCTAGATCAAAAAGTAGGAGATCTCGGACCAGATACGCTGGAAGCCGAATAAGCGGTCGTAACGAAGTGAAATTTGTCAGGCCCGTGCCCCGGTCGTGGGCTGAAAGTAACGACGATCGGAATAACGAAGTGTCGAGCGAACTGGGCCACCACCGTGTACGGAAGTTCATTTATCACCGGGCCCTGGTGCAACTTACCGCCGTGCGAAGGATAAGGAGGCCTCCCTGACCCTAACCGAGCATGACCACTTTTGGGTGCGGGCGCCTTTGTTCCCGCGATGCCCTCCCAAAGGTTGGGGTGACCTTATGTTCCGGTCGTGGACCTATTGGGTTATAGGTGGGTAGTCTGGGGCCATGAGACAGAGTCGTTGGCCATCTGGTAAGATTTGGATGGTCTATTAAGGGACTGATGGGAGTGAATCAAGGGAGATGTGAGGCAGCGATAGACCAAAAAAGTGAAAACTCAAAAATCCAGAACGGGTGCTTTGTTAAGGGGGTGGACGAAGGAAGTAGATAGCCGCGGAGTCTTCTCGAGGTTGTAGCGCCTAAAGGAGGAGGTACATTTAATAGGACCTCGAGATGTTGAAAAAGTGAGACGAAGGGATCCCTGGAGAAGACGGAATCCCAGTGGAACGGCTGGTGCAAAAATGGCCAGGGAAAAGCCGGAAACGCAGGAAAGGACCCTTGGGAAAACGAATTGAAAAGAGACGAAAGGGTAAAGCGAAGAAAAAGGACCATAAGAAGCCACCCGCCAACAATGCCGGGAAACCTACGAGGCAGGTAGGGAAAAGGCTTAAGTAGAGACTAAAAGAGGGGGAAGGCTCCGCAATAAAACCCAAATTCAAACTGATCCAGGTACCAGGGGGAGACCAGCATCAGAAACACATAATCATAAACCCAGGAAATGGGGAGGACGGGGGGACCGCCAGGAACAATTCCAAGTTATTCCTGGTGATGTCGGAGGGTAGAGTTGAGGGGAGAAAAGGATACAGACGAATGGAGGCCCGTTGTTTTCTTAACCCTGATGGGTGTTCAGAAAGTCGAGGGCGAACCAAAGAGAGAAACGAGGAAAATCAGGGGGGCCACGGGAGGAGAAACGGGATCTGTTGCCTAAAAACTCTGGGAATAGAAGGAAAAGGGGAACGGTCGTCCACTTCAAGATTGGGAGGGCGCGCGCGGGGGACAAAGGCAGGCGACGCCCATTTAGGATGAAAGAAAAAAGAAAAAATCTCGGCCGGAAAAGCGAGGGGATAGGGGAGGGCTCATAAAAACAGGGGGAAAGGGTGGCCACAGGACCTAGTTGGGGAACTAAAACGAGGGGGAAACACACCTCTACAAGTTGTTGCAGTTCCATAGGTATGATGTGTTCATAGTCCTTCGTTGTCAGTCAAAATAGGTCAAACGTTAAACTTGTCTACTGTGGGCATTAGATCTCTTTCAACAGAATCCCTTAGGGTGGAATGCAAGGGAGCTAACAATCTGCCCGGTTCTCCCAATTTGGCCGCTTTGCACAACCGTTCAAAAGTGTGATAGCGGTAATTCGAGGGGGAAAGGCCGTAAGCTCGAAGGGACAGGGTGGACAGAAGAAAAGTGGGGGGCAACAGGGTCTCAACGGCAGTCGAGGCGCACAGGTGGGCCATGAGCTGATGGTTCCGATTTTCCTTTGGGCATCACGGGGTTCACCAAAACCAATGAATGGTTGGGTGTGTTGGCTGCTTCGCGGGTAAATATTTGGCCTTTCAAGGGCAGGGGCGTTGAAAAAGGAAAAATTCTATAGCTGAGTTTTGTTAGCAGTCCAAAAAGAAAAAAAATCAGAATTAAAGCACGAGTTTCAGTCTACGAAACCCAGAACGTCAAGGGGTTGCATTTCGACGGCTAGAAATTACTGAGGGGTGAACATGGGAGGAGAAAAAAGTGGAAAGTCTGAAAAAAAGGATACAGAGGGAGGATCTTCCGTGGGGTCAAAAGACGGGGGGTACTTTCCCCAAAGTTGGGCAAAGGTACTTTACCACGGACAGAATGACACAGAAAAGCGCACAAAACTCGTCACAAAACAGTGGATTGAGGGGGGGGTTGAGCGTATAAAATCTGTAGGAGGGGAACTATCTACTATTGAAAAAGAGAAATGAACGACTGTGCAAATGATAAAGGAGGACACGAGGTTTGTAGAACCACTGACAAATAAGCCATGATATACTCCGGAGTCTTACCGGGGGGGCCGCAGGGGGAGGGGCTAAGGTTTAAGAAAAAGGAAAAAGGAAGATAAAAGAGGTCAGGAAAAATAGATCGCTGTTCCTGAGCTCTTCGAGAATTTGTAAACTAGGGGGTAAAAGAAGAGACGCAACAACACAAAGAGAAAAAAAGAGGAGGAGAATTGAAAAAGTCAAAAGAGAAGAGTCAAAGCAGGGGATTTTAGATGAGGGGAGCCTAGTTCTATTCAAGGGGAAACGACAGGAAGAGAAAAAAGCCGATGCGGCGGGTTCCAAGAGAAAATGGAGAAAATTAGGCCAGGAGGCATAAATATGGACGCCTTTAGCAAGGGAAGCAGAAATCGGTCAAAAAAAGAAGGGGGGATGGAAGAGGGGAGACTAGGTACGAATGAGCCGCGACCTAACCGAAAAACACGGTGGTTGCAAAAAGGGAAAGAGTTGCGGGTGGCCGACTAAAAACCGTGGGAAAGGGATGGAAAATTTAAGACAGTATCACACGGCCGCCACAGCCCGGGTAATATTCGAAAAGATGAGGCAAGAGTGCAACCAGGGAGAAGGAAACATGCAAAAAATTGGGGGGAAAAACCTAAGTTAGAGAAGTGTGTTCAGGAGGAAGACAAGTGAGGGGGGGGGTTCGTCCGGAAAGTAAGGAATTGAGAGTGGATTTCCTTGCAAAAGAGCCTAGATCAGCTGTCAGCAATCCGGGGTAAAAGGACCAGAGCAATTGCAAAACAAAAAAAAAGCGGTTGGGGGGCCCTTGCTTCCCAATTAAACGGCACCGATTTCCCAACCGGGTCGAAACTGAAACAGGAGGAAGTACCTGTGATATTAAAGAGAAGAAAAATTGCTAAGTCAAAAGCCATAAAAAAAGAGACTAATGAACACTCTGAAAGGATGTTGCATATTCCGCTGAAGGGCAGAGAGGCTCACCTAATTTGGAAGGTACAGAAGGAATGAAAGTCCAAGACAGTGGCACCTTGAGGAAGACAGGGACCAGAGAGGGAGATCCACATGAGAGGGAAAGGGGGGTGGGGGAACATAAGTGAAATAAAAACAGGAGTGGAAAAAAAAACTTTCGCGGAAAAAATAGTCAAGACAGACTTACAAGGGAAGAATCCCGGAGGTGGGAGGTACTCTAACTGCGTCGGCCAGGGAAGAAGGGGGGAGGGAAGACCCGATAAAAAGACCCTTTGCTGGAAGAGGGCAAGTTGGCCTCAGACAGACTAAAGACGGTTCAGAATGGGGGGCCCATCGAAAAGATCTAAGAGGAGAGTTAAGAGCGGGAGTGGGAAGACAGGACGAACAGGAGGGGGGGAAAAAGGAACATAGACAGGAGTAGGGAAACGGATAACGCGATTGGGAAGCAAAGAAAGAGCCGGATAAAATGTAAAAAGAAAAGCGCAAGCCTGGGGTTCGAGGAAGGGGGGCTAATGAGGGGAAGGGGAGGACCGCAAAAGGGGGCTAAATAGGGGTGGGGGAGAGAAGGCGGAAACCTATTCAAGAAAACGATACTTTTACAGACTAATACCCGGAATGAAAAGTGGGTTAAAATTGTCGATATGGTTTCTGGTCGGTGGTAGGGGAATTTGACAACACCGGGAGAGAAATGGGAGGAGATTGAAAAAAAGCGGAATCACTCTGTCCAGTCAACAGGGGAGTGAGGAAAGGTTGCTCCGAGGAAAATTGTTCCCATCACTGTTCCCAGGGGGGAAAGTCAGGATTATTCCTGGAAAAAAGGGAAAAGAAAAAAAAAAATCGATATAAGACAAGGACTAGCTTTTAGACAAAACGAAAAGCAGATCAGTCAGGATAGAGGGAAGGATCCAAGGGGCAAACACAAGGGTTGGACGGTGGGCCTTGAAGGGGTTGGTAAAGTAGGTAAAAAAATCTGCATTGTTCGAACCGAACTGCCGACAAAGAAGACAGAAGAACCAAACGGGGTCAATTCAATAATAAAGAGAGGACAACTCACAGGGAAAAAGCAGGAGGGGTAGAGGGACCACTTCGACCCCCGTTTGCAAAGGGGAGTCTGGCCGGAAGTTTCACCGTTAGGGGGTAAGGCCGGAAAGGAGGGACCATCGTCGCCACCAATAGCGGTCTCAGAAACACTTGCGATCAGCTCTGCCAGTCAAAACGATGTTGCCTGCCGGGCTGGTTATTGCGAAACATTAGAGCTCCTCTCGAACCCAAGCGGTACATTACCAAGCCCCGCCCGCTTGAAACACGTTCCTGAGGAAAATCGACGATCCTCACCAAGGGGCCGAGGAGGGGAATGACTTTGCTTGAGCTTGGGGAGATTAACAACGGGAGAAACTACAAAAAACAGTAGAATGGTGGAAACCGTTGGGATCAGGGCAGACCACAAGGGGAGGGGGGGAAAATGATGTACAAACTGGATGCTGAACGTGGAGGGAAATCAGGGGGGATGTTAATATACCAGAAGTGGGAAAATTCCCATGAAAACGGGGGTGGACATTAGAAGCGGTTCCAAAGAATTGGTCGGGAAGGATCCATCTGCGGGAAGGAGGTCCGTTCCTTGGGGCCAACATTCAAGTTAGTTCCGGTAACAGGGTTAGGGAACACGATCATTAGAGCCAACATTAGAATAGCTCTTTCGCAAAACAGAGTTTATGCAGGAGCACTGAATTCAAATGAAAGTAATTACACAAGAGAAGGGCCGAATCAGACAGAACATGGGAGCCCCGGGGGTTGGCCTATGTGACCGAACCGGCTCGTTGGCTTGTTAGTCTTGGCAGAGTGGTCTTGTCCAATGCTGGAAAAGGGGAAAAAACGGGCCGATCTGAATGTGAGAGGGGGAAAGGCATCGACAGGAGGACGCAGGGAAGGGATAAAGGTGTTAAAACAAAAAAGAAGACACACGTGGGAGTGAAAATGAAAGGGGAATGTCGATGGAACCGTAGAGTCGGGAAGGGGTGGGTAGCGACAAGAAAAGGTCAGGGTATAATACCTCATAGGTTTTGCTTAAGAGACTCAACCAGGGCCTCTGACTTTCCAATCAGGCGGGGAGGAAATTGCCCGCTGGAATAAATTCCAAAAAATTCAATAGGATGCCCTAGTGGTTGGACCATAGAGGTTTGGGGGGGGGGGAGTCTAACAAGTGTAGTCTCGCACTTCAATGAAAAGCAAAGAACGCCAGCAAATTGTCCAGTGGGAGACACACGGTATTGAAAAGGTTTGGGGCGGTAGTGAAGAAGATAGAGTCATTAGGTGGGCCCTCGTAAAAGACAAGATTCAAGACCAGGGGTACCTTATTAAGAAAGACGAGGAAAAAAACAAATTCAGGGAAAAAGCGCTCTCTTTTCTATAAAAACCAGTGGAGTTGGGCTGTAGAAAGTCTGTGTCCGGCCTGTTGAAGAGCCGGGCTTTTCTAACGTCTGACGTCCTGATTGGGGCTCCGTGTTTCTGAGGGAAACAAGACCTCCAGGGGGTGGTTTCAAGGAAAATCAGGGGCAAACTAACCACAGGAAAGGTAAGGATCGTACAGGTGGGGTGTCCCGAAGGGGAAAGCGAAAATGACAGGATCGTTTTAGTAAGAGGGAAGGAGAAGGGGGAATTGAGATACGGAGACAAGACAACTGGTGCGGTACATCTCTCAAGGACAATAGACGCCGAAGGAAAAGTTCCCGCAGAGGTGCGAAAAAAAAGTTGAAGCCATCAGAGCGGAAGCCATAATTTAAAAGGGGATGGGCTCAGATTTTATGGGGGGCCGAACGAAAGGAAGGGACATGTAAACTTTAGAAAGTTCAGAGGAAAAGAAATTGGGGAATGAAGAGCAAAGGTTCTCCGATTCTGAGGTAGACCAAGGGGGACTCCATCGTAAGATTTGATACTTGTCTGAGATAAAGAAAGAATGTAGCCCCGAATCCAGCATTCCCGAACTGTCAATTCGGAGACGGGACCTGGGGTGCAGAAAGGGGGGAGAATGTATTGTCAGACGGGGGAAAAAAAGGGTCCCAGCTAGGTAATATAGGATTATGCGAGGCTCAAGGAAAGAAACGGGATCGCCGCATCGACCGTAGGGCAGAAAGACGATACCTTTTGGAGTGTGCTTGGCGGAAAGTGCGAAGACCGGGTTTGGTGGGGCTTAAACGTCACCACTGCCTATTCCACGAGCTTCCCCAAAAAAAACGGGAGAGGCGAGTGGGAAACCTCAAAACTCCAAATCAATCAGAACTGCCAAACGGGGGGTCGAAACAAAACGGGGAGTTAATGGTTCCAAGGAATAAAAAAAAAAGGGAAGAGAAAGCCAAATTAGGGGGGAACAAGGTTTCTCTAAGGGAAAGGACAAAAAGCGCTAGCTTCACAAAAAATTCTTGGTAAGCACTTTTGCATAAGTTCGGGGAAAAATTGGGTATTGCAAGGACCGGGACCAAGAAAATTAAACAACAGGAAGACTCGGAACGTCAAACCGTTGAGGGGGTAAGTAAGCGAAGATTTAAAGGGAGAAGAGACGAACCTGGGAACAAGCGGGTGCAGGAGGACAATGTGCCAGCAAGCCGAAAGAAAAGTTTGGAAGAGACGATTCCATAGCTAGAAAAAACAAGGCGTAAGGCAAAGTGGAAAGGTGTAGCAGGAAGAGCGGCAGGGGACCCAATTACCCGGGGATAAGGGAAACCAAGAGGAAAAACCCTGCGTCCTTAAACTGGCAAGAGAGGGGGTTGGGGAAAAAACGCCAAGATCTCTAGAACAAAAAAAAACAGGGGAAATTCCTACTGTTATGGTGAGACTTCTTTGTCACAAAGAGAAAAAATAGAAGGAACATTGTTTAAAAGGAAAACGGAAAAAGTTTCTGGGCAACCGGGGGGCCAAAAAACTGTTCCAAAAAAAAAATAGCGGCGACACCGCTGTCCACTTGCTATCTCCTGGAAGCTCGATGAGGGGAGAAGGAGACAAAAAAAAGAGGGGGAATTTCAAAGGGGAAGGAAAAGCGGAAGAGGGGAGAAAAAGGAAGAAGCGGAGGGCCCGCGTGGGATAATTGTCGAAAGTTTTAAAAACTCGGTCAAAAAAAAAGAAACACGGGTTGAAGGGCGGAAAGGGGGGGATGCGGGTCAGTGGTACAGGGAAGGACTATGCACAGTTGGGAAACACGAAAGTAGAAAAACAACGAAAAAAGCAAACAAAAAAGGAACTACGCCGCAATGTCAGAAAAACCTTTTTAGACTGCTGAAATTCGAACTCCCTTGCCCGACGAGCCTGGCTCAGCTTTTTACTTTGCCGTTTTTGGTTGGTAAGAAAGAACCCTGACCAGTGTCAGGGGGTTTGAGGCAAAGAAGGTAATATGGGGGTCGGGGGGGAAGGGGGGAAGGGGAAACCTCGAAGAGCTGACGCGGTCAGCAATCAGGGAACAAGAAGGAAAGGACGAACACAAAAAAGGGGGCAAAAGAGCCAACAAGAAGATAGAAAGAAAAAACACTAAGTGGAAACCGGGAGAGGAGGTCAAGGAAATTGCGGAAAGAAAGGACTGAAAGAGAATGACCCTTGTCCAAGTATAGCGCAGAGGACAACTTGGAGGAAGAGTGCATAGAACTGGCATAAGAGGGTTCGACCAGAAGGACGGGTCAGATACAGAACCGAAAGACTATTAAAAAAAAAAGGGGGCACCAGACCTAAGGAGGAAACCAGAAAAAGAGGACTTCCGTAACGACGGGTTGGGGGTGTGCCCAAGTTCAAAATGACCGTGCCAAAAACTAAAAATGGAAAAAAAAGGTTCAGAGGCAAGATGAGCTTGGCAGTAAAGGAAGCCGTAAGAATCGTGTTAGCAGAACTGCCGAAGGCCTAGCTAGAAATGACTATTGGGGGGAGGAGACCACAAACACAAGGAGCGGTGGGGCGAAGACCCGGTTGGGGACAGCTCGGAAGAAGGAGATGCAAACAGGACGGTTGAGGGGGGAAACGCGAGCCTCTTACGGAGTGCTGAGGGGGCGTGGAAAGAAAGGGGAAGAAACCAATTTGTAACTAACAACTGGGAGAAAGCATGGCTGTCAGGAAATTAGCAACGAAAAAAACGAAATCATAAAGCCTGAATAAAGGGAAGCAAAAGACATTTGGCAGAACTGGGTGAAACTCGAAAGTCAATCTTACTTGGGGGTCTGAGGTGCGATGATTTCGGCACTGGAGGACAAATGAAGTTGGGAGAGGCGAAAAACTGAAAGGAAGGGAGTATTCTTGAGATAATTGAAAAAATTAATAAAAGAAATGGAAGTGGTTACCATTGGGGAGGGGTCTGGTATGATGAGGAGAAAAAAATTCTTATTCAAGAATGAGTTGGAAAAAGGGAAGAACGTTCCTGAAAAAAGCAAAGAAGACGTGGGACAGAGGCAAAACAATTGGTAACATCAGGGGGCCCGGGGAATTCATATAACCGTGTATAAAAGGGGAGAGAAACCTAAGAGAACATTACCACAAAGAGTGATTTGAGACAACGCTACAAGAAGAAAAAAAGGAAGATCAATGTCTGGGGACAAGAAAAGAAACAAGATGGGCATTAGAGGGTTGAATCCAGGCTAGGGGGTAATCAGAGTCGTTCAAAAAAATCAGGGAACTACCTTCCGGACGGAGCAAAACCGGCTCGGCAGGAAGACGAACATCTAAAAAATAGTTCGATTAGTGGTAGACAGAAACTACAAATATAACTCACGCAAAAATGCCAATTGGGGTGTTTTAAAACGGGTGAGCACAACGGACCACCCTGGAGGTAAACGGAGGAGGGAAAGGATGACGTCAGGTAATTGGAAAGAAGGGACGTAATCGGGGCACGACCCAACGATTAAAAATGTGGGGGAGTCATCTCAGGGTAGTTGCAAGCCAAGGGGAGGAGGGAGATAGGAACAAAAAAACGTCTAACTGAATTCGACGGCGGAGCCTGAAATCAGTCGGGGAAACATATACATTATCACATTGGAAAACAACAAAGAAATTTGTGGAAGGGCTTCGATGGACACGGACAAACCAGAAAAAAAAGGATGACAGAATCCCAGGGGGGGGAGAAAACGGAGAGAATCGAAAAAACAAAAAGGGGAAAGAAGAGAGGTTACGGGAGCAGACAAAGGGGGATTCTGGAAAAAGACTGGGGAAAGGATGAAGATCGTGTAAGAAAGAAGGGGGACAAGTGAAGTCCTCTAAAAGGGGGGAGGAGATCGGGGGACGCTTCAAGGTAGGAAGATACCATTGCGGCAAACGAAGTTCTTGGGGAAGCAGGACTTAACAGAGGGGGACTGAATTAAAATAGCGGGAAACGCACACATGGTTGAGAGAATCGCAGGGGGAAAAAACTATGATAAAGAAACGGGAATGAAAATTAAAAAACGGGGAAGAGGAAGAAGAAGACTCCAAGAGAAAAGGTTTTTAAACCGGGGGACCAGAAGTCATTCTGCGGGAAATTTGTGGTCAGTCCTCTGGAACCGGAAGAATCGGGAAGAGAGGGAATTGGGGTCGACGAACAGCTGATCCAGAGCGCAGAAGGAATTGGAGAGAGGGAAGGACCCAGAGAAATACCACCGGAAAAAATCGGAGGGGAGGGGGGGGTGAATCAGGAGGAACAAGATGGAGGGATCGGGGGGGAGAACATCGAGAATTTGGGAGGAAAAATGTGGTAGTTCTCCTTTATCCAGGGACGCAAGAGGGTAATGAACGGGGGTGAAAAAGTTGAAGAGAAAAGGAATCACGACGCGAGAAGTTGATCAGGGGCGCAAGGGTCCCACTAATTTGGAAAAAGGCCCATGATTTATCGAACTGACACAGACAGAAAACAAAAAAAAGAGCGGGAAAAAGGAACTGAAGGGCTTTTGGGAAAAGGGCTGTGACATGGGAGAAGGAGAAGGATTTGAAGGCTAGTGTATTAAAAAGCGCGCGCAACCTAGACAAAGGGTACGGACCAACACCTCATAAGACAGAAAAGCAGAAAGAAAAAAAAAACCGGTCCGACGCGGGGGGGGCGCGGTTCCAAAAATGACCGGTCGCTTAAGTGGAAGTAAGGAGGTTAGAGGCCGTCAGGTGAAAGTAAAAAAGGACGGGAGAAGACCCGCTTGTCCCTGTGGGGGTGGGGGGACAGGACTCGTGAAAGCACATAGCATTACTACGCAAAGGATCGAGAGGAAGAGGATAAAATGAAGAGGTGGGGACATAGAGAGGGGAAGAAAGAATGACTACGGAAAAAGGCCTCCTGAAAAAGATCTTTATTGAAGACGAAGCGAGATTACACTCCAAAGTTTCGCGTCATGAATAAAAAAGGAAAGAAATGGAAAAGAAAAATTTTTTGACTGTGCGCTTCAAGGGTAGATGGGGGGGGGGGCCTTAACGAAGGGAATAAACGGTTAGGGGGGCAACAAAAAATGTCAAGGGGCGGAAGGAACGATGAGGGGATCAATTTCCTCAAGAAAGGGGGGACAAATCTGGATGAGGGGAGGGGCATGAACGGCCTGTAAAAGAAAACGGGGAGACTCGACTCGAAGGCGTGAAAATATGGGCCCGCGACTCAAGGGAAAGACGAAAAAAAAGGAGAAATTTTAACTGGACATAAAATCTGAAGTACCACGATTGAAAAGCCTGGATAAAACAGGGATAAGACAGCAGCGCTTACTGAATGGGGAACGGAAAGAAACTGAATTGCAAAGGGAACACAATCCTTGGTGGGGTCTGAATCCCTATAGGGAAAAGGATTTGACGAAAAAAGTCAAGGCGAGGAAAAGGACATAAAACAAAACAAAGATAACGACAACAAAAGTGCAAAGAGTCACTATTGGGGGGGACGACAACCCGACTGGACCTCTCAGAAACAAAAACTTCCTCAAAGGAAAATTAAGTTGTAAGGTGTCGAGTGTCTGAACAGGGCTCCGAACAGGATGCAAGAGGCCGGGTGATCGGGGGGCGGGGCCGTGGGTTGAGAAAAATGTGAGTTAAGTGTAGGAAGTTGCAGGTGATGGGGGGGGAACTAAGTACCCTTCAATTTAAACCCAAAAAATCATTAGCGTCCCCCGTGGATTGGGTCTGGTGCTTACAGCGGTTGGAGAACATATAACTAGACCCAGAGAAAGACGTTCAGTACCAAGAAGAGGCAGAAGAAAGGAGAAACAAAGTTTTGGGGACGCCAGGATCAAAGCTACACAATATTACTAAAACCAGCTGGGACCGGTGATCGAGGGGAGGGTGGTGAAGGAGAAACTCAGCGAATCCGTACAACAGAGTAAAAAAAAGGAAGGATCAAATGACGGAAACTGAGAAAGAGGTGTCATAAGTAGCAATATCAGATCTGAGATCAAAAAAAGGGGGAGAGGGGATGGACTTAAGGCTCGAGTCAGAAGCGCCAGTTGTTTTGAGGTACGGGGGGGTACGTGAGAGTGGGGATCTGGTCCTTCACGGAAGACACGTAGCGATAGAAACCCCCTTCGATGACGCTCTTCGAACTTGAGCGCTTCTCTTCTGGCGCGGAATCCCGAAAGCGTAGTCTTGCCAAATTTCTCGCGGTACCCGTCAGAAAGGAGAAAGAGGGTGCGTGTCCTCTTTTGAGTAGCGAATTAGGGAGGCAGATTTCTCTCAAGAGGACGCGAACCTCAGGCGGAGGGGGCTCGTTCGTGTGTTTAACGAGCTGAGGGGGGTGGCTGTGTTATGTTAAAATGTTTGAATCAGTTGTGGACTAGGTCTAGTCCGCACGGAACCGGAGTTCCAATTGTTGCCGGGTACCACTCGATTGGGTATACGAGGCACCCCTTGTGACCGCTAGGAGGGTGGGGGGGAAGTACGGGTCTGAGAGCGGAGGAATCTAAGCGGGGCCGAATGGGGGGGGGATGGGTGGGGGGGTAAAGGGAAAGGGGGGGGGCGGCCGGCTCTTGTGCGGAGTCTACGGGACTGAAAGAGAGTGGTGGAGGGGCGTACGGAGCTTGGTTGTGTCCCACGAATGAGGCTCCTGTCCGACGGTCGCGACGCGATTTGAAGGTGGTGGCAGACCTCCGGCAGAATCGGTAGGCGGTGGTTTACACAAGGGGTACGGGTACATAAAAGGAGTGTGTGGTGAGAGGGAGTTCTGCAGTCGGGAGGGGAACCCCGAGACCTATAGAGTCTCATAGTGATTTGTTAGGAGTGGTGAGGCGAGCTCCCCACATTCTTCCTGCCTTTCGGGAAAGTGGAGTGTTGGGCGATTTGCTCGGTGTTACCACGACCTCGGGTAAATGCCTGACTCAAAGGGATTTCAAATGAGTCAGGTACAGAGTAGTGAAGAAAAGTCCCCAGTACATGGGGTCCGCGGGTGCGTCCGGGCCCCGGCACCCCGGCCGCGGAGGTTGAGTGGGAGGGGGAGTAGGTTGGGTGAAACGTGAAAGACGCCGAACACGAGTTTGAAAGAGGGAACGCGTGGGACGAGATGGGGGAGGGGTCCTGCGGGTGGTGAGTAGGAAGTCAGGTGAAGTAGATACGGCTAACCTTGATGGTCTGCGTCAAAATTCCAAGCGGGGCATTCAGATGTGAAGAGGACATCCCGGCTAAGGATTGGTGGTGCTAAGGGGTCGGGGGGTGGAATGTAAGTTCGGAAGCCTGTATGTCAAGTCCTAGTACTACTCTCGCGGTTTACGAGGGTCCACGGTTGAGAGGCTCATCGCCGTCTGTCTGACCCTCTTCTATGAGGGGAGAGGTCAGGGGCGGGCTGTCGTCTTGGGATGATGCCGGCAGTCTAATGTTTCAGGGTCTGAGGGGGAGGTAGGGGATTACTAGGAGGGGTGAGGGTGTACGTGTGGGAAGAATAGATTGAGTTCGTGCCGCAGATGAGGAGCAGGAGGTAGTAGCGTGGGTGTGGGATTGGGGGGAGCACCCGTCCGAAATGGGTTAGGGGTAGCGGGGGAGGGGGGAGATAAGGGTTCAGGGGACCGACGGAAGGATCGACCGACGTGGGTCCCGCGATGTGAGTGAGTTTCCTCTGGTAGGTGTCGCGCTTTAGCAAAAAACCATCAGTTGAGTAAGTCTATGGGGGAGGAAGCAGTTCGCTACGGAGCCGTCAGTTGACGTGGTGGTTGTTTTCAAGACCCGTTTTCATGGTAGGGCGATGATTGCATTGGTTGCCGGTTGTGGCCCCCCCTCGAACGCCCTTGTGCCCGCGTCAAGGGAGGAGACCTCGCACTCCGTCTTGCGGCAAGAGAGAGGAAGTTGTTAGGCAAAAGCGAAACAGCTGGCCAGGCCGAGTCTGACAGGGAAAGCAAAAAAGGGGAAAAGTAAAAAGCGGTGCTCCAAGAGGCCGGATGAAGAAAAAGTTACCGTGTACAGACTCGTGATCAGGGGAGGCTGGGGGCGTTGCCCAGAAAAAGGATTTCCTGAAAAACCATAGGGGACAACGATCAAGAATACGGGCATGTTCAATACGGCGAAAAAAAGGATAAAAAAGAAGTGCAAAAAATTTCAAGTTGAAACCGAAACTCGAAACTTACTGTGGGGGTTATTAGGGGGGGGGTGCAGATCTGGTCTCAAAGAAACACGGTCAGGTATTGCGGTTGAACGAGGAAAAACCGATACGTCAAAATGAGTTCATCCGGGACAAAAAGGGAATTAGCTACAAGAGGAATGGGTTTCCCATGGGGGGAGGAGGGGGGCAAGTTGATTTAGTGGAAGGGTCACGCACCCCTGGAGTGAGTGACGGGGGGGGAAAAGAAAGGAGGGGGCATAAGAAAGGGGAAGTCACCAGTTAGCCTGATCAAACGAAAAAAAAAAGGGGCAACAGTCCAAGTGTGAGAACAGAGCTCGTGGACAGGAAAAGACAAAAGTAGAGGGACTGGTAGAAAATGACTAAGTCGTGTGATACAAAGACACAAGACGACGTCAAAAAAATTCAAGAGGTAAAAAGAAACCAAGACGTGATTTATCGAGGTGGGAATAGAGTATTTTCCCAGACTCGCCCTGTTGAAGGAGCGCACAATACTGCAAGAAGAGGGATAGACCACATAGGAGATCAAATTGCTTGGGCAGGGGAAAGAGGAACGAACCGAGAAACGCAACCCAAAGGGAGCGTAGAACGAGAGAAGCAAACGACCTTGGGGGGGGAACGGGAAAGAAAGAAATCGTGACCGTGGTAAGTTTTGTCAGAGGGGGAAGAGGGGGAAAGGTGTGGACAAAAATCGATTCGGGAACCCGGGGCGGATTCAGCTCCAGTAGTTACCAAAGGGGGGGAAGTGACTGTGGATAGTGTCAAAATGACTGCTCAATGAAGTAAAGTGGGGGGAATATCCATCCAGAAAGAAAGATTCAGAACTCTGATAGCAATCACACAGGGGTGCGCTACTATTCAGGCGGTTTAACGGTTGCTTAAGAGAACTAGGAGCGGGCAGAAAAAGGGTTCATAATCAAGGGGGGAGGCAGGACCGTATATCGTCTAAAAAAAAACAAAGGGGAAAAATAGAGTTAAATATCCAGTCCAAAGGATGGAGGGAAAACACAGACTGGGGAGTAGCTTTGGGAGAGGGAAAAAGATGAAGACTGCCCGGACAAACTTGATGAAAGTAAATCGAAAATCGGGTCGAGACCACGGATTCTTTTAAAAAAGAACTTCTCCTTCTTCCTCTAGGAAAATGTGAACTTGGCAACAAGGAAACGGAGACAAAGTTCTTAAGGAAGACAGCGCAAGGGGGGGGGGATAGGGACCTTTGGAGACAAAACGGAAATATTCTTCCCCAGTCCTGGAAACGTAACAGAGGAAGGAAGCCAGGAGCAAAAAAACCGGGAGAACTATAACAAGAAAATTGACATGGGTGCGTAGAGGGGGGAGGCACGGGGACCGACAAATATCGAATATATTTGTGGATTCGATGAAAAGAGCGGACGTACCTGTCAGAGGGGGAAAAAAAGAAACAGTTTAAAAAAGGCCATAATTCCCAGTCAGTGATTTGTCTGTTGTTCAAGGGGGGACTCTGACCGGGGAAAGTCCCTAATCTTTATGAGACTCACAAAAAGAGTTCAGGGTGTCCTCGTATAAAAAAGCGTAGTTTTTTCGGTCGAAAAAGGATGCGCATCTGACTTTAGGGGAAGGAGGGTGAACAAGGGCTGCAACGGGTAAAGAAAAGGAAGGAAAAAGCTTGTTTCCAAAAGGGAATGGGGGGAATAGAAAAAGTACTCAAATTCACAAAGAAAACAACCCGAAAGGGTCCACTGGGAAACCAAGTCTTAGGGGGGGAAAGAAGAAAAGAAAGGTCGGGTGAAAACGAAAGAACAGACAATATAAAAAGAAAGAGGGAAGACCAAAAAGCAGCGACAAAAAACAAGCGGGAGGACGTGAGAGGTTAATCACCACCGCAAAAAGGGTAGAAAATTAAGACCTGGCAGTTAAGGGAGCGGTGAAGGGAAAAGGTGACGCTATATGAGGTGTCGGGGGGACCCATAAAATGGGGGGTGGGAAAAACGTAGGAAACCCCGAGGAAGGAAACTCGGAAATCAGGGGGCTGTGCCCTAGGGGCGAAAAAAAAAAAAAGATGAGAAAAGGGAAACCAGGAAGTCCTAACAAAGGCGGGTGGAGGGTGAGCGCAAGACATAGACGGGCAACGAAACCCAAGGTCTCTTTCTTCATCAAAGAAGGACGAGCACTCAATATTATTGAATGCTTGGTCTGAAACCGGGGAAACCTGAACTGCCTGTCAAATGGTAACAGTAACAGGGCAAAACAAAAAAAAGAAATGTTGGTCCGAGAAGAACTGGTTATAAGGAGAGAAGTCAAGTTTTCCAAAAGCGGATGGCAAACGGGTTAACTTCTGGGGATAGGGTGGAAACCTCGAAGCGAGGCCCAAAAAAAGGCATAATGACTACGTGAAGTCCTAAGGGGACGTTATAGAACGGGGAGAAGGCACGGTCAGACGAAAAAATAATGAAAAGGTGACTACGCAGCGGAGAAAATCATGTACAGGATACCGACAGGGGGGGAACCGAGGGAATGAAGGTGCGCAAATTTTCCCCCACAGGGTTTGGGAAAACCGGTACCTATGCCTGTACTCGGGATTGCTGGAAACTCAAAAAGGGGGCTGGAATTGGACCAGGAAAGAAAACCAAACATAATTAGTCCGAGGGGTGAAACAAAAAAAAAGGCCGTTCTCGAAAAACGAAGCGACGGTGAAGGGTTAATGGAAGTTAAGGGAGGGGAGAAATGCGCAGAAGAGTTCTTCCTGTTGGGTGATTAAGCGGCCGGGTGAGTCAGGGGGTCCGACGCAGGGAGAGAACTTTACCAGAAGAATCAACCAAAAAAGTAAATCACACGGGGATTTAGTGGGTAAGAATAAATTCGTACGGATACTAAAAAGGGCGACAGTATGCCTTGACGCTTAGCAGGAAGCAAGGGAAGGTGGGTAAGGAATGAGACAGAAGCAACAGCGTTAACAGGGAGAAAGGGGGGGGTGGCAGCGAAAATTCGCGAGGGGGAAAATTAGAAAAAGAGCGTAAGAACCCCGAAGAGTCAAAAAAGCGCCCACAAAAAAACTCGTCGAGTTTGGGAGCGAAAAACAAAGGAGACAGAAAAGGAAGGAGTGCTAACTTTAGGGGGTGACAAAGAGAGCAAACATGGGTTGAGCGTAGAAGGATCGGAGTTCGGTTCAAATTGACTGGAAACATCGACGAGAAAGGACGCACAAACGAACCAAGTTAGCGAGTAAGAAGAGCTCTGCTTGTGTCTAGGCGAGAAGAGCTTTCCATGTGGGAGGAGGGCAATCTCAAGCTATAAAGAGGCAAAAAGGGGGGGTGATCTTTAGGAGATAAGGTGTCGATCATGACAGACTCATAGGTGTTGGCCGAGACGAGGGGAGTTGGAGACGGGGCCGTGGTAGGATGGCCAATACCCTGATTTAAGAAAGGGGAACGACCCGGCGGTTGAGCAACCCCTGGCAGAAAAAATGGAGAAATGGGGGGTTAAAGCTAAACGGGGACGACCCTTGAAACCAGCAAGGGGGCTATGAAGGTTTGAAAAAACCCTGCAAAGGGGAGGGGGTGCAATAAAAAAAACGGAATCGGATCTGGAGTGAAGGGGGGGGAACAGTCCAACCGAAAGCCTCGCCGAAAATTTTCAGCATCAGACGGGACAAGCAGCTGGAAAGGAAGCCCAAAAGGGGGGTGTCAAAACTGTTGGGAGGGTCGAGCGAATTAACGAGGGAGAGAAAGGTCCCAATGTCATAAGATTACGAGGGCCGTATCCGGTTCGGGTAAGGGGGCGTCGGTACCGCAGAGTCAATAGCACTGAGGGGACTTCCACGCTATAAGAAAAAAGTGGACGGGGCTGACCTGTGCGAAAGGCGGACTGCCCGTTAGATAGGGGAGAAAAGACGAGGTACCTTAAAAAACCACATAGAAGGCGTAAGTCGCGTCTATGTCTATTGCAACGAGCGAAACAAAAGGGGAAACCAGAACGTGGCAAAAACACAAGGGGACTAAACGGGCGTGGGTTGTTTGGGGACAAAACAGGGGTAATGAAGTCAAAAAAAAGTAAGCAAAAAGAAGGGAAAAAAAGCCCCCACAAATACCAAAGGAAAAAAAAAAAAAATTTGAAAAGAAAAAACTCCAGATGGTGAGCTGTGCGTGAAAAGGTGCGTGTGTGTTAAGCAAACGAAAAAGGCGGAGGAAGACAAAAGAATAGCGGCCCATACCACAAACCTTGGCGAGAAGAACCCTGGGCTCTTCAGAAAAAAACCACGGTTCGTGCGGGGGGGACCGGGCAACCTGGTGGGCGATGTGTAAGAGGTAAGGAAGCCAAAAAATTGAAGGAAACCCCGAAACAACAGAACACTCATGAGCTGTCATAAAAAAGAGGACAAAAGACGCCGGCGAAAGACAAAGGGGGGCGCTAATGAATCAAGAAAAGGGGGAAGTGAAAAAAGTGAAGGGTGGCGGGGAGGTCTCTTCGTTTGCTAGAAATGCTGGGGCAAAAAAGCGCTGGGGGATAAGGGGGGGGTGGCGGCGGACACGATACTGAGCTTGGGGGAGAGACTTTCAAAGCCTGGAAGAAACTGAAGTGGTTATATGTCCAAGGGGCAGTAAGTAAGGTTGACTTGGAAAGGGATGGGGGGGGGATCTCAAACCGAAGAACTCGTGTGAAACCAGAAAACTCAAGCGACGGATAAAATTACTCCTCGGCGTTCAAAGTTCACAAGGGGAAAGGAAAGCGCAAATCAAGAGACACTAAGCAGTCGGGGGCCAACAAAAAGCTGATTGATACAAAGCTAAACAAACCATCTCAATTCCGAGAGATGTACAAAAAAAAAAGATTGGGGGAAAGGGGGTTGGATAATTCCAAAAAGTGAACGGGTATGGCAACTAACTGTGCACAATAGCACAAGACGGAAGGAGAGCCAAGACAAACCGGATGGCGGTATATCAGAACGGGAGAAAAAAAAAAGAAACACATGCCAACTAAAAAACGAGTAGCGTGCTCACACAGGGGAAAACAAAAGGTGGAGAGAAAAATGGAGGGGGCCTTGCGGACCTCGGATAAGTTTTCAATTTACAAGTGTTGCTAGAAGCTGCGAATAAAGTTGGAAAAAGTAGCTCAGGGCAGGGGAAAGAGGGAAGACGGAGGATAGCCAGAACTCGAAGATTAAGGACTGCTCCAGAAAGCCACAAGAACGATCTCCTGAAAAAAAAAAGGGCAACGAATGGGGAAAACTTTGGAAAAATTGGAGGAGGGAGTGAACCTGATACAAGAAAGAACAAGGGGGAAGATCCCAGGACAATACTCCCGGGGATCTCACAAAAACACGTAGAGGAAAAGAGAAGGATAAAAGTAATAGGGCAGACAACTGGGAGGAACGAAAAGGGTCTCTGATTTGTTACGAAAAGATGGAGTAAAAAAAAGACGCAGGGTAAAAGAAACCAAAAGTGACGGGAAAGCAAGAAATTCCGGACTAATTCTGGAAATAAAGGAGACAGAGGTGGGTCAAAGGGACGAGAACGGAAGCCAAAAAAGGGAGGGAAAGACCGACACATTAAGAAAGGCCCAACGCAACTTACCGGAAGGAGAACAAAAAACAGAAGAAAAAACGGAGCACCGTGTTTGGGGAGCAAAATGGTGAGACGGGAAAATTGGGGGCATGTGACTAAGATTTGAGGTGGAAAAAACTGACCGAAGACCGGAAAAAAGCTTTAAAAGGGGGGGGAGAGCGAGGAAGGGATGGGATAATTACGAGAACATTTATAGTGGAGGGGTTGAAAAAAAAAGACGTTATACTGAAGGAAATCCACAGAAAAAAGGACTGGGGGAATTGGGGGGGGGGGGGGTGAATAACGGAAGGAAACGGAGGGCGTTGGGAGCAAGTGTCAGGGTGAATAGCTCAGGAGTTTGCGGACTCAGTCAAGGCAGAATTAAGGGGAACACTTGGGAAGCTGGGAATCGAGGAGGAAGAAAGAGGAAAAAAAACCGAGAGTACGAGGAGCAAGGTGTTGCAAAAAAGGGGTGAATCGCGGGACCGTTGGTGCTTAAGAAGAACCCGCCCAAAAAAGAGCCACAAAAAAGAAAGTATTAGGGGGGGAAAGGAGGGTAAGAGAAGGGGAAGCTCGATCGGTTTCCGCCGACGTACCACTTTCACTTATCCAGGAAGAAAACCAGCAGCATCAACCCAAGACAGGGAGGGAGAGAGGTGTTCACAATGAAAATTATTTAGAAAAGCTTATAAGGGAAGGGGAGGGGAGGGAGCGTCAAAATCGTTTTGGGGGGGGCAAGACATCTAAGGTGTCCCTTTTTGTTAGGGGGGAACCCTGGGGGTTAGGAAAGCGGAAAGAAAATAAGAATTACTCGATGAAGATCGGCGTGCACCAGGTAACAGGTCCGGAAAAAAAGGTGCATAAAGAGGGAAAAGGCAAAGAAGAGAAATACTTAAAAAGGGTGAGTAGGACATCGCGAAGGAGAGGGAAAAAAAAACTCTAAGCAGTTATAGGCAACAAAAGAAGAGAAGATCATTTAAGGAAAAAAGTAAAAAAAAGGGTGGCTAAAAAAGGGGGGAGGAGTTGAAAAAACAGGCGTTCAAGTTGAACTTAACCGGACACAAAAAAAAGAAAGGTTGGGGGCCAAAGAGAAGCTCTTTTTCCCTAACGGCGGAAAGGAGCAAGACTTTTGACAGAGTCGGGAAAAAAAAAGGCCGACTCATCAAACAAAGGGAACACAACTAATTGAATCTCGACGTTAGAGAAGGGAAGAAAAAGCATTCAAACTAGGGGGGCCGAGACGTAACAGCCTTTAGAAATAACTGGAAGAAACACGTAAAAAACAAAGGGAATTGCCGTTTAATTGGGGCACGGGGCACCAAAAAAAGTGGGTCGACCCCATAAAGGACGATGTCATCCAAAAAGGCGACTTGGGGGTCAGAAAGGGGACCGGGAAGTCCAATATCAAAAGATAATGGAAATGGTTGAAGGAACCGAACGTCCGGAGATCGAAAACGTAGAAACTAAAAATGTGAGAAAAAGAGTCGGTGAAAAAACAGCTGGGAAGGCAAAATCTGCCTCGGAGTCAGGTGTGAGAGGGAAAGGGGCGTACGAAAAAAAAGAATTGTGTAAAAACGGACAGATGCAAAAAAAAAAAAGCCTCGTAAAAAATTGAAAACTAGAAATGAGAACGCTAAAAACTCGGGCCAGGACAGAAGCAAATGGCATATATCAAATGTTAAAGACATTTGGGGTTTCCATGTTGCAAGCTAAAAGCCAAGGGGGAGGATGTTGACGTCGGAGAAATTTCGGCGATGACAGGAAATGAAATACCATCTATCCGAGCAACCATATAAAAAATTAAAAGAAAGAGTTATTGGGTACACATAATTACAATGTCGCTGAAAACAAAAAAAGGAAAAGATAGATTATTGCTACTAGTGTACAAGGGGTCGGAACCCATTAAGCTGGGGATCAAATGAGTGGAGGGATTTGTCCGAAACAAAGGAATAGCTGACACCGTCCGACTCGGGGGGGGGGGCGAGTGGGAAGAAAAAAAAATGGGTATGAGGTATACACAGAAAAACCAAACAAAGGGGATCAGAGGGGATCAGAGCACAGTATAAAAAGCAAAAAAAAAAAAAAAAATAAGTCTGGGAAAAAGGGCGTTTGGACTCATCAAATAAGCCAAAAAAAGGTGTCGCGGCGTTGGCTTGGGGAATCTGGAAAAAAAAATGGTAAAGCAATGCATACCGTCAATTGGGACCTAAAGGGACCACAAACATATACACAAAAGGAGACGGGGAATTTGCGCCTGTTCCCGCTTGGCGTTCGACGACATTGGGAGCCAGTCAGCAAGGGGGAAGCACGGGACGTGGGGGGGAGAAGAAACCAAATTTCGGGGGTTTTCAGAAAGTATTTGGAGCGATAACGGGGAAAAAGAGCACAGCAGCCGTAAGAAAAAGAAAATCCAAATTCAATAGTACCGGGGACAGAACCCAAAAACACCACTGCGAATTCCGTGAACATCACGTAAAACGTGCGGGCAGGGAAGAGGTGTCAGGAATGAAAAAAAGCGGAAGTCAGAGCAGAGCCACTTGTCCACTAAATGAGATAGATAGACAAAGAGTTAGAGGGCAAACAAAAAGGCGTCAAGGAAAGAAGGGGATCAAAGAAACTGGCCAATTTTAAAGAAGTCATCAAACAAACCAGAAAAGGCCAAAGGAAGGAAAGACCAAAAATGACTCGATCAAACCTTATCGTGGTGGGGGGGTTAAAAATGTCATTAACTGCAGGGTAAGGGAAAAACCTACCAGTTGCATTCAAATAGATCAAGGCACCGAAGGAAGGTCTTGTGGAAAAACGAACGACGCCTCCTAGGGGGGGGACGGAGGGATACCCACAAGCCTTGTCTAAAGAGCGAGCGCAATCATCTCTGTCCATTATTAAAAGGAGAAGGGTTAGGCCTGAAAGTGCAAAAGCAAGCAGAAGAGAGGGTGTAATTCTTAGGAGTTGACCTACGAAGAGGGAACCGTGGGTTTCAAAGAAAAAGGGGGATTAAAAAATTGCTTGTCAAAATTATGAAGAACCTCGACAAATCTACAACATAAAAGAAAAGGAAAATGGTTCCCGGGTGAAACCAGGAAAAAAGACGAGTTTCTGCCGAGGGGAGAGGAGAGTCTCCTCGGTAACCTGGAGAAGGGTAAGGGCGAGGAGAAGATAAAGAAGGCGTAAGGGGGGATTTCGCTAGTTGCAAGATGGAAAAACCTTACTGGACCAGGGGATACGGGCGATTTTGAGGGGATAAAAAAAAAAACTGGTAGAGAGAAAAGGGACGTTGTCAACCGACGGGCATAAAAAAAAAAAATGCACTCTGGAGGAAAGGTT
>Ga0179593_1303078_pt1 | contig 24936 bp, 20 predicted proteins | sample CZODoug2_1_08_16_FD_185931 | JGI IMG/M metagenome (GOLD analysis project Ga0179593, IMG submission 185931) | Vadose zone soil fungal communities from Angelo Coast Range Reserve, California, USA - CZODoug2_1_08_16fungal (PacBio error correction) | ecosystem: Environmental > Terrestrial > Soil >...
TGGACCCCTAGTTCCTCTTGACGGTACGGAGGAGGCCCACTGGTTGTCGTCAGCGTCCCCCCTCATAGTTTTTTCCGGATGCATGCTGGCTGACCCTGCGTGTTGTCACCATCTGTGCCGCAAAGCAAGAGGGTGCCGCTTTTCTGTGCTGACCGTACACGTTCCAGGCTAGTTCTTCGGGGGGAGGGGGCAGGGTGGGCATGGAAAGCGACTGAAGACGAGGGAAATCGGGATCCTTCTTGCCCTCTTGCTTGGACTCGAAGGCGCGACAAGGAGTATTTAAATGAGGGTGATTGGAACTGCGAACAGGCTTTCAAAACGTTGCAGACTTGGGAGACAGCAACATCCGGGGCTGCAACTTTGGACTCCCGAGGAGCTGCCGTTAATAATCGGGGCGCAAGGCCTTCAAGGAAAGGGCCAAACTCCGAAACTGTTATGAGAATTCCGGTGATTATAGGAAAATGGGGGGGTCAAAAAGGGCAATCGAAAAGGGGGAACAGGGCTTTGTCGTAAAATAGGAGCTTTAATAACCCAATCCAACAGTGTCGCGAAACGATGATTGACAGGCATATTGAACCAAGTATTTACGTATAGCCCGCACGACAAGAAGGGCATTGAGTGGGTTCAATCCTTCCTTCATAAAAATCATACGAAGGAAGGACGCGCCGTCTCTGAAATGGTCAGAAAGGGGGAAATCGGTCGTGTCGGACTAGGCCACGGTAAGCGTTTAGGGGACTGGAGCGACTCACTTGATGCGAGCGTCAGAGAGGAAGGGAAAAAAAGCACAAAACCCTCCAGCCGGGCTGCCCAGGGAGGATTTCCAATGACAACCGAAAGAGGGATTGAATATCCGACTGGGGACCCGTCATTTTTACCTGACACGACGGAGGGAAATCACGTGATTGCTAACAACGTTTAAGGGGGGGGCTTTGGTCGACCGGGCTTGGGAAATCTCAGACCGGAGAAAGGGTCAGGGGCAGGGGGATAGTGTCTCGGGGTTATGCGGGGAAAAAAGAACGGGAGGGTTCGGAGGATCCGTTGACATTTCATTGATAACTGCGTAAGGTTTTCCACAGGTGAGGGGAGTACTCGTCACACAGCTCTGCCAGTGTGCTGGATCGTGTGACAATTTTCCTTTACCAGTTATCGAACGGTCAGAGGAGTACCAGTAGAAGGTCGGGAGGCCGTAAGCCCATTAGACTCTTCCTTCTCTTCACTTCAGAGTGGGCCGTGAAGGATGAAAACACAGGGTTGCGCGGCCTGAGTCATCATCCCCTTCCACGACAGTAGGATGAGGTGCTGGTGTCCTCAAAATGGGTTCTATCATTGAGTCGGGGCTCCCGGAAATGGGGTTCATGACCTCGCTGGCGGACGGCCGAAAGAAATTCTACTGTGCTAGCAAGAAACTAAACGCAGCAGTTCAAGGACGAAATCGACTTACTCCAAGTACTGAATTCTGTATAAAAGCGCTGAACGGTCCGCATTGTGGAGGAAGGATGACTGGACGAAGAGCGTCTTATTCATTAATGTATAATCGACGCCAGAAGCAGCTTCCGGAAGGAAGGGTGATGTTTCATGAAAGAATTTACTGAACGATTGTAAATGGAGGTGTGTTGGCAAGCAAGCGGACAACGTGTAGAGCTCACACAGCCGCATTTTAGGCTGGTAATGTTAAAACTTCGACCCAATGTTCGGTCTCCGACTAGTGGTGGGAAGGGGAGCGGGAGCTTTCGGAAAACAGCGGACTAAAAGAAGAGGTCCTATTTGGGACTACTGGGGGGGTTCTCAGAAAAACAAAGAGAGTAACAATACTCCGCAAGGTTAGCGGGGTGGGAAAGGGTAAGTCACCCTAGGTATCCGGTTAAGGTGATAGGAACGTTGGGAAAAGACGAGGCATGATAGTGAGCGGAACTCATCATCGAAACAACACCGGAAGTATTGAGGATGTAGTTGTTCGCGAACAGGATCTGCACCGAGGAGACTTACCCACATACTTAACAGAATGGGAATCCAGGGATACCAGTCCTAAGAGAACCTGGCTGCGTTGCGGACGAGAGTGGAAGGGATACAAGAAATATCTACTGATCGGGGGGACAATTTCGTACTAATAGTTACTTAAAGCAGATCCAGGTCAGTGCAAAACTAGTGAAGGACAAGATGTCTCGAAGTGCACATTTAAACGCCGACATGCCTGCGTGGGTGGGGGAGGATAAGCCAGGCGGACTATTGGGGAGGGAAGTCCAACTCAATCAGGCAGGTTTCCTTCAATCGGAACACATCAAAGGACTAGCAGAAAGATTGAAGGATGGCGGGCTGTATAGGAAAGCTTAAAACATGGGTCGAAGACAGACACCACGCGAAGGGTTAAAGCCGATGGCCGAAGAAATTAAAGGAAGGGGGAGAAGGAAAGGAGGAGGTAGGGACAGTCGGGCCGCAGCGTTAGGTCGGAAGAATTCAAGAACGGGTGATTGGCATGTGAAGCAAGCGGTCCAGAGAACAATTAGGGGGATAAAAAGGGCCAAGTGACCTACGCAGACTTATCCTCAGTCAGTGGCGGGAGATAGGCTGCCCGGGTGAACGAATTTCAGGACCGGCGCTCTCGCATTTGCGGACGGCGGTAGGGAGGCAGGGACCTTCGGTCCGGACTGAAACTCGTAGGTCCTCAAAAAATCGGACGATGATAGCGTAAGGATCATCCGCCAGTTGAAGCCGTGCCTACAGGCAGGAGGGGGAGCATCAAACAACTGAACTCAGAAAGCCCCTTAAATTACGGTTTCGCTAGCACAGGGACTGAAAGAAACGCGGAGCAATCACCAACGTTCGGGAAGATATAAAATGGGCAAGGTCGAAGCCCCTGAAGGGAATTGGGGGCAAACCGCAGAAGGGGCAGAAGGCAATAGGGTTGAGCACCATGCCGGGCAACACTGCTCGGATTCTGCAAAATCACAGAGGTCGAAGGCGGGCTGGGGGAAGCGACATGGTTCAAGCCAATTTGGTCTCTCAAGGGACCAGGATCGAGCGGAAGACTTCCCAAAAAGTTGAGAGCGAAAGTCAAAAGGGAAAGGAAGGACGGGCCGCTAGCCGACAAACTAACCTATTGAGAAAGTCGTCACATAGCAAGGAGCCTAAGTAGAGGGGTCATGATCTCAGATTCTGATGAAAAGCGTCATCTGACCCACAGTATGGGTACCGCTGAGAAAAGAGTCTTGCAGGGAGATTAAGGACGGGGGGTCACGAAATCGGACCGAAAGCACGGGGGTGGGGAAAATCTTGGAAAGTCTGAGTTTATTAGAAAGCCAAAACATGCCCGAACTAAGAGAGGCTTTATCCGGAACGATCAGAAATACAAAGTAAGTCACTCTGTCAGGTAAGGGGACATTACATAAAAGTGGCTGCTGAAAGGATTTTAGACTGAAGTAGGAAAGGACCGGGAGGTATGAATTTCATGTGCGGTAGAAATGGCGGCAAGGTGCAATAGGTTCCGCTAGAAGTGAAGACTGATAAATAGCTCCCTATATAGGGAATAGGACCTTCAGATAATTTCAGAATTCAGGGCACTCAGGGCAGTGAAGACATTAGAATGGAAGTCTACCAATAAGGAAAAAAGGCAGAATGGTAAACCGAGATACTCTCTGGAAACCAAGTGTTATGGGGGAGCACGTGTTCGACCTTCCAGTTCAGTCGTTTATATAAAATCAAGATAAAAACCCTGGGAGAAAGGGGGGGGTGGACTGCTGGGGCTCCGGAATGAGGGTATTCCGAAGTAAACCCTGTTCGATTAGGGGGAATAACTCACCCACCGTATGAGATAAGTATAGATTTAATTAAAAAAAAAGACATTTGGAATTTGAAGAAAGGAAGCACAGTGACCAGTCAAGGATACAAAGGTAATTCGCATGATTGGTTCGGAATAATTAAGAAAGTGAAGGCGGAAAAAAAAGGGAGAGGACAACTTTGGGGAGAATAAAACCGCGGGGTGTCCGGAAGATGGGAGAAAAAAAAAAAGCTTTGAAAACAAAAGTCCGGCATGCGTTTAGACCCGCAACCTGGCTAACGTGCGAGGCCCCGGAAGGGGACTTTCAATCTTTCCATGCGAAAGGGGGACCCAAGATCAGGGGACGAGCGTGGGGCCTGCGCCCATTGGGGACTTTGATATGGAAGACGTCAACCGAGTGAGCCCGGGAAAGAGAAATCAAGGGAACGGGAAAAAAAGATCGGTGCGCACGAATTCGGAATCCGCGCAACTTGTTATGGGCCGACCGGGAAGCAGTTTTAGAAGTTAATGGGTTTGGACAAGTCAAAGGAGAAAGGAAGGCCATGCGGGTCGGGAATTAGGGATGTCTTAGAAGACGACGTAAAAGAATGTTGGAGGGTAAAGGGACGTGAGGAATTATGGGTCACCAATATTTCCCTAATCTAGAACCTACGAAAGAAAAAATTGCAGTTCTTGTGGGAGAAATCATTGCCTTTCAGCTAATTGAAGGCTCCTTAGCGCGCATGGTCAGGAGGAGGAGGAACTTGAGAATTCGGGGGTAGCTGACTTCTTCCATCGGTTGAAAAGGGTTAGTGGGGTACGGGAAACGCAGGGGAGTCGGGGGCCGCGCGAATTTGGCCAGTGGTACCAAAAAACCCCTGCATTTTTAACATGGACGAATCCCCAGGCATCAAGAGACGCTGGGATTGAAAAGACTCTAAAGTTTCTAATTGGTTGAAAAACCTACAGGGTAAGGGCGACCTAGTTGCTTATTCCCAACTTGTGAAGGCGTGCGGGAAAGTGGAACTTGAGCTCTAACGGTCAACCACAGTTCTAGTACTAAAAAATATGGGTACATGTTTGAGGACGAAGAAGGCGGGGCAGGAGGGGGGGATGAAATTGACCATTGAATTCCTATACACGTGAGTTGTAAAAATGGTGAGAATTTAGGAAATTAAATAATAGGGAACGACTGTTTGCGGATGGGGGGTAACTGATTGGACTTTCACCCTTTAGTCAAAAAACATGAGAGCCCGGGAAGTCACTAGTCACGGGACCCAATTACACCACGTGGAAAATCATCCCCAGTCCGCACGGGAGCTACTCATCATTCGAACGTTTACCCGCTCAGTGATAGATGGTCATGGGGTAAGGGGATATACTTCTGAGGTGGATACATGTAATTGGTTACATGGACCAGCTTGTGGCAAAAAAGAAAAATGAGGTTAAGCAAGGAATAAGCCGCACGGGACTTCCGCCAATGGAAAGAAGAAAAAATGGAAAGTTATGCAGGAGAAAGCGCTTCTACCCTGGGCAGATGGTGTACTTACGAAAAGGGCGGAGTCTTCATGTTACGAATCCTACAAAGTCCTGAGGTACGGGGGAAACGGTGGTCGGGGGCCTGGGGGAAATTGGCACAGCGTTCCGTTTTTATGACAAAAAAAGGTACAAAAAATGGGCATATCTCAAAAACCGCAGGGAGGAAATGTTGACGGCTGTATCCACTCTTAGCACGCTATGTGGGGAGGTCGTCTTGCTAGACGCGTCGACAGGACTTGGAGTAGGTGGGGAGAAGGAACAAGGATTCGCAAGCATCGCCCTTTCGTGGGTGGGGAAGGAATGGTAGTAAAAAATCGCATTCGATATAGGGAAAAAAAAAGTGGGTTCCCTCCTATAGAATCAAAACATCTCTCTCAACAAAGTAGTGAGGAGAATAGATCTGTGGGCAAGAACTATCTGAAAAAGGGAACCACCTCTAGAAGACCGAGCCAGAAATTGGGACACAAGTCCTCTCGAACCTGGGCAAGGAGGGAATGTGCCGACTATATTTGGCAAGGTATAAAAAAGAAAAAAGACAAGAAGAGGATGTCCGACGCTGAGGCAGAAGTAGTCACCAAACTCGAAGGAGACATCACAGTGCCACGAAGGAAAAAGTGGACGGACTACCCAAGTTGCGATATCACCATCGGCCGATGGGGGGACAGTGCCACCGCATAAAACACTGTCGCACAATCTGTCAGCACAAATTCACGACTGGAGAGGGAGTGCTGGCGTTAATAAGGGAAAAAGAAAAGAGGGAGGACAGGTCAGAGATAGCAACCACTGCGACGAAAAAAGCGCTGGGCGTGACTAAGTAAAGTTAATAAAGATACGCATTCTACTGCGTATCGGGGAAAAAACAAAAAAAAGAACTTGGGCTGTACGTCACGGAAGGTCAAAACGACAAGGTTTTCAAACTAACAGGGAAAAAAAATCACATAACCAAAGTCCTTATAAAAAAGCAAAATGAATTTTAATGGCATTCTAGGACGAGCTGTCGCGTAGGGGGGTCAGTACTAACGTCATCAATTTGACGCATCTGATAATGCACTTGGGGATACTGGGGAACTGCTAACAAGAGAGGGCAAATCAAAAGCAAATATCGGGTGAGTTACTAATCAGGACCTCAAAGGTGGACATCAGAGTCTCAAGGGACTTGGCAAGCAAGGGTCAACCCTAAAGACCTGTAGGCTTTCTGGCTATACCTAACGGAAGCAGGGGGAAAAGAACGACAAATTAACGTAATAATCATTACCGGACAATAAACCGAATTTGGGGTCACGCAATCATACCCGCTCCACGATCGGGAGGGGGGCAACCAGGCTCAAATACAGGAGCGGATTCTAATCCCCGTCAAGAAAAAGGGTAAGGCGCCTGTCCAACGCGGGGGTGTGGGGCCAAAAAAAAGTTAGACGTATTAGTACTCTCTCAAAGATGGAGACGGGGACCAGACAGCAACCGTTTGAATCCTTGAGTAATAGAATAAACTGACATCGTCATGAGATGAGTGAGGAACTGAAAAGAGCTTCAAAATATGCATGAAGGGGCCATGGAATTTGAAATGGATTACCTTTTGACATCAAATTCATTTGAAAAACGTGGGATCTTTAAGGCGGGAAGCCTAACCGCGCAAATTGAACATTCTGTTATCAAAGGGAAAAATAAAAAAACAATCGGGCACTTCTCCTAAAACCATTTCAGACCGCTGCCTTGGATTCCAAAAGTGTAACGACTGATGGAGGGAAAAGCAGAATCTCGACCAGAGGAAATAATGCATCCTGCAGGAGGCAAAGTGCGCAAGGATGGGGGGAGCTACCAAATATAAAAAGGATACTGTGGGCCGCGATCAAAGAGACTCTTAATTAGGCTATAGAAAGTCGAACCAGTTCACGGGGTCTCAATTCGAGAAACTTGGAGTTGAAATAAAAAATCAATACGGCGGAGGGGGGGGGGAAAGCGATGGAGACTCTGGAAAAAACCGCTTGTTACTAAAAATGGGCAACCCCTCTGTGCGTCGGGGGAGGGAAAAGAATTAATCAAGCAATGGGTCATCAATGACGGGGCTTAGACGTAGATGAATTGGAGGCCAAAAAAGGGCTAAGGGCTTCTCCTCACCAAACAAGGAGGAGAAAAGAGAAAACTTAAGGAGAACAGGTTTGCACCCAAGCATTCCCTGCTAAAAGTCAGGGGAAAAACCAGGTGAGAAGGAATGGTGGTTCTGAAAAAATAAAAGACACGGACAGGGGAAAAGGTGAAAGGCTAGTAGAGATAACAGCGGGTAAATATCGGAACTCCATCGAAGTGCAAAAAAACGAAATGGCTGTTCACCCCAGAAAAGGAACAAGATCGGAGGAAAAACATCTTGACCAGGAAAAGGGACTTAATTAGGTCAAAAGTAGGTTCCTAGCTGGGCCTGCGCGCTTCGTTCGGGAAAAAAATCCTTTATTCAATTATCCATAGAAAAAGACAATTAGAGGGTAAATATGGTGTCTAGCCATCAGCTTGAAACAAGCTCTACAACATTGATGATGAGACTTAAAATTAAGAAAAGGGGGAGCGGACTGTGTTTTTTTAGGTGCCGTTACAGGAAAAAGAATTTGCAAAATCGGTCGAATGTTGGCAAGGTCTGTGGAAACATCCTCTGTGTCGAAACAGATGAGTGAGAGTGGGGCATCACAAAGGAAAGGGATAAGCAGCAACGAGGGAAAGCTGGAAAAGTTTTTGTGTACGAGGACTTTCAAGTAGCGAGTCGAGATGAAAAACCATTCGAGCCATGGTCATGTCCTTTAAAATCTTTTGGAATTGCGTCGACTACCAGTAAATAGAGTGTTAGGTGAAGTGTGCCAATCAAAAAAGGAAATCTCCGGAAAAGAGGGCCTTGAGCGACCTACCAAGAGTGGCCCTTTCCACGACAATGGCATCAACGATGCAGAGTTCAGAGAGGGGTTAACTCAAGAAGTAGTTGACGGCTTGAGCCGATCTGGAACGAAACAACGAAATTTTCCGTGGCTGTGGAAAAATTCCGGGATCTCGACCATGGCTTAAATGAGAACTGTATTTCAAGGGGTCATTAAATATGTTTCGGGGGAAATGGCTGGTCCAATTTGAAAAAAGGGAAATTCAGGAGGCAGTGGGAAGCAGGACTGTTCAAGAAGGTCATCGAGCTTTGGGCGTAATAAGTGAGGCCGGGGGGGCCAGTACGCCAAAGACCGGCGGAACCGGGGAAATGCAGAAACCGCCACGACAAAATGGGCAATTGAAAAAAAACACCACTCCGCAAGAAAAAAAAAAAGGAGTTATAGGATGAGGGAGGGGAGCAGGCGGACGGGAACAATTATGGTCTAAAGAAGTGAAAAACTCTGGAGTCATGAAAAGAGGACACCCATGACTTTCTCGAAAAAGAAAAAAACGTCGAGGGCCGGGGGAAGAAAAAGCCTCCAAAGGAACTTCACTGGGAGGGTAGAAAAAAGCGCTCAGGAAGGCAGGGGGGAGACGTCTCACTGACAAGAGTTGCATGGTTTAGCGTAAAGCACCTGAACTCCGGGAAGGGGAAACGATGGCTGCCCAGGGGTACGGGAACGGCTTGCTAAATGGGGGGAAAGGCAATCCGTCGCAAAAGGTGTTTAGTAGCCAAAAACCAGCCAGCAAGTCATAGGGAACCTTGGTGGGACTGGTCGTCAAAGTCTGGGGTCTGGGGGGAAAGTCTCAGTTTTTTGAAAGGGGAACAAAGTTGCATGAAGAGACGCACTATAGAGGGCGGGGGGGGAGTTCAGCAGGCCAAATTAAGACCAAGCCTCGACCAAAAGCAGAAGGTGAGGACCCCGAAATGTGAGCATTTTAGGGGGATCGGGGTGTTGGGAAAAAAAGATCTCAGAGGGTTCGCGAAACAGAACCCGACTCTCAACAAAGACCACAACAACATTCTTAGGTGGTGAATTCTGGCTCTTCTTGGTCGAACATAAGGAACCGAGGAACGACACTATAGAGATAAGGGAACCCTAGGAGCAAGTCAGCCATAGAAAATGCAAGAAAAGGCAGCCTAGTGGGTTCAAATGGGGAAACTCCCCACGCTTAAGAATATCTCCAAGTTACGGACGGAGGTTGAGGACAAGGTCGATGAAATGAAAACAAAACCGAATCGATACAGATGTCGATTCCTTTCAGTCCGAAATGCAAAGGGGGTGTGTGAAGAGATGCCGTTGCCTCAACGAAAGAGCAATTTGAGTCAAATTCGGAAATCACAAGAAAAGTCCAGACTGTACTTATTTCGGGCGTGAGGAATAAAAGGAAAGGAAGTAAACCAAAGGTCAGGTGAAAAGAAAAAAAACGCTAAAGAGGTAAAGCTGGTGATATTCATACTGTGTAACAAACTTCCCGAGGTGAATTAGGGACAGGGGGACCAAGTGTAAAAATTCAAGTCAAATTCGATTCTGTCGGAAAGTGCCGCGGCTATCATCTAAAAATTAAAATGTGGGGGAAAAGAACCATGCGGAGCGCGAAAAAACATTGGGAATTCTAGGTCCTGGAGAATTTTCCTGGAAGGGGGTGAAGTCGGAGCTCAGTCTTCAGAGGGTGGATCGGCATGACTAACGGAAAGAAATAAAAAATCCGAAAGAGGAAAACACGAGGCTAACGTAAAAGACCAGGCAGCCACAGTTGTTAATAGGGAAAGGCCTTCAATCACACAAAAAAAAAGCGGTCTTCTTAATAGACCTAGACAAAGACCCTGAGCGGGACCGCACTGTGAGAGTCTAGATAGGACAGGTGATAACCCGGGGGGGGGGGGGGGAAGTTAGTTGGCCGCCAATAACTAGTCCGCCTTCATAGGCGAAAAAAATGATAAAATTCCGGCCTATTCTCCATCAAAGCAAATCAGAAGAACGGAGGAAAAAAGAGGGGGGAATGGCTGCATGTGCACATACGTGTGGGGTCAGATCAAAAGGGGGAAAGGTCGAACGTGCCAGGCCAGCTTGCAAAAGAAGAACTCACCTGCAAAAGAATGGAAGTATAAAAAAAGTCCCTCAAAAACACAAGGGGCGCTACGACGGAGAGACCATGCGCCTCTACTTCTGGGGACGACGTACGTAAAAATATCCACCACAATAACTTCTTACTTCCTCGGAGGAAGGGCTATACGTTAATTTTAAGAAGATAAGAAACTCGGGGTCCGAACGTCTTTGACTGGGATTATGGAATGAGACCGCCCAAAAATCAAAAACGGGGGGGAAGTGAAGTCTTGGAGCCTTGAAGGGCTAACTAAAACCACCTCGTCAACCGTTCAAGGGAGTGTAAGTATCACCAGTCCATGTCTTGAGCGGAGTCCGTAGGTACTAATTATGGGGCGCGAGGGCGGCCCAAGGGCCTAAATTATGTTTGCCGGAGAAAATAGCAATTACATACCTCCGGGGCCAAAGCACACTACTCTATTAAGGGGTAAAATCCGAGGGAATTGGGGTGCCCACATGGGGACCTTCAATGATGGGGGGTCGTGCTGGTACCCGGGGTCTATGTGGAAAAGATGGAGAAGCTCATGGAACCCTCTGGGGCGGACTCAAAAGTTTTCTTACAAGGAAAAACTCACTGATTCTAGAAAAAAGATCGATACAAGTTATCAACTGACGTGCCTTCGGGGCCTTACATGGTGAGGCCTCTGTCAATAACAAAAGAATGCTGATAAGCACAACCACAACACTAATTCTGAGGAATAAAGAGATAAAAGCTTACTTCGAAAAGGGTTAATTTGGGCAGACAGGCAGTAGAGGACATCCCGTCTGATCCAAGGTGGGGAGACGATTCAAGGTTGCCACAGAGCAGCGACGGGAAAAGAAAAGGAACGTTTCCAGAAGGACACTTTTTGCACAGACGCATCTCGAGAAAAGAAAAGAGCAGTCTTGACTCTCCCCTGAGATCGTTTGATGAAAACTGCCGGAGGCCCAAGAGTGAACTGTCAGAGAACCCTCTGGATAGGGTCAGTCTGGGCGAATCCTTTCCTGCGACAACTTGGGGTGGAAGAATAAAAAGGTGGACTTCAACATAATTGATCAAATTGGTAAGAGGGAGCAATTGCCGAAGAAAGGGCGGGGCTAAAAAGAAGCATTCAAAAAAGGACAGCCGAGAACTGGGTTACGTACGCTCATGAAGATTTAATCGGACAAAACTTTTTTTGAACTCGCGTGCCAGGCTCGAAGGACTCCTTGGGAAGTTCGTTGTGAGGTTAATGCGTAGGGTCGCACTAATAAGGTTAAACAATACGGCTAATAGTTGGATGAGGTGAAGATGCTGACAATGTCCCCGAATAGCAGCGGCCTTTCTGCAGATTGTGAACGTTGAGGTGTGGGGGGAAGAGTATACTTTCCCTGGAAAAGCCGTGCGATCAGAAAAGCGCCCGGGGTCTCTCATGGGGTGGTGGGCTAAGTGGAAGAATCGGATGAGGGTGGTCTAAGGGGACAGCAAATTCTTTGAATTGTTACTGGGCGCTAGTTCAAACACTATTGCTGAAGCTGGTCTGGATAGGGGGGGGGGGCATGGATCTGGCCAAAAAAATCCATCGGCGCATGTGGGCAATTTAACGATGACAGGGAACGCCCTGATAAGGGGATTGGAAAATCCGAGGAACTGGTGGGCACAATCATGTTGGAAAGAAAGATATTACTAAGAACCGTTATGGGCGGGCCAAAGGGTTCAGGGCCTGTGGTACGAAAAATGAACTTCTCTCTAACGAGAAGGCAAAAATTAGAGTCCTAATGCATGCTAGTAGAACACGATCCTGGAGTGGGGGTCGGCTTTCTGGGACCGGTGGACATTGAAGGGAATCTCCGGTGCCCTGAACGGCCGGGACCTCAGTCCGCAGACATATGGGACGCTTGTCAGTAGATGGTTAAAGTGAAGGGTTAACCGGGTCGCCAGGCAGCGTTCTCACCGAGCCAAATCAAATGCTCTCGAGCTTAAACGCAAAAACCCCACTACTGCTTAGAGGCCAATTACGTGCTGGATAGGGCTGGAGTCCTATCTTGGCTGCTGGGGGATGATGGTCACCTTCATGGTCTGCTGGAACGTGGTCGGACAACGCAAAGACCAAGAGAAAGTTATATGCGGCGGCGGCCGGATCCTGGGAGTCCTCAATTGGCTCTAAACTGTACGGAGTCACACAGGCGGAAAATTGTCAGAAGTAGGTTGTCTCAAACGGACACATGACGAAAGCGTATTGGTTGCAAAGGCATTATTGAAAAAAAAAAGCAAAAGACCGAACTATTAAGGGAAAGATTTTCTAACAATTGACGTACTAGGGGGGAAGTAGTTTTTGTGCCAGACCCAGCACTCTTTCTTATATAGAACACATCATGGCAATTTCAGCTCAATTTTGTTCGTCGCTCCACTCGGATTAATCGGGGGTGGGGGGGGGTTGATCCTCGATGAGAGTCGAGAAAAGGAAAGAAACTAATGTAGAGTGGACCTAAAAGTTGAATAACCGGGGAGCTGGGTTAAGGAAGGGTAACCCGCCTTGTCGGGTTTCCGGAATAAGATATTAAGATCCGGAGTGGGTCTCAAGAGGTCTCTGCACGGTATAAAACAACACATTAGGAGGGGAAATTAAGATATATGCGGGTTTGTACTAAATGAACTCTTAAGGCGTACCCACGATAGAACTAAAATGGATCCCAGAGGGGAAAATACTTCAACCGTACCTGTGTAAGTTTCCCTATGGGGTGGAACTGAGAACGCCCCAGCGAGGGAGAAATCCAATTTCGAAAGAAAGAGTTCTTAATCAAAGAGAAATAAACAACGGGGAAAGGAAGGGGGGCACTAAATCAAACGGTTTAAGCCTACGGTCCTTTCATTGGTGTGGGTAATCAACCCAATATTTTCTGTCCCTCCCCAACTCCCGAAGGATCACATTCGCAGGTCATAAGCAAGCACTCTAAAGAAACCTGGTATGGAGTGGAATAAAGTTCATCAGAAGAATCCTCTATGGCAATATAAGAACCTCACAGGTCTACGGGGGAAAAGCTTGTTCGAAGTGCAGTTTGATCTGGGGAACTCGAGGCGTACAACAGCGTAGAAGGGAAGAAAAAGGTCACGGAAAAATCGGGGGAAAAAAAAAAAACAGTCCCGCAGAAGCGGTCCAGCGACCAAGTAAGTTCAATAACCATAGAGAAACACAAATGAGTAAGATTCAGGGATGACTAGCGCGGGGCGCTCGTTCCTTAAATTGAAGTGCCGGTCTGCTCATTTACGGAAGGCTCTCCGTTCGGAGAAGGGGGGAAACTTCACTCGGCAAAGTACTCAAAAAAACGTCACGAGACTTCTTTAAAGGCCTCCAACAGTTGGGAAAAGTTCACTCTTACTAAGGGCGGTTCAGCGAAGAAACTGCGCCACCCGATCTAGAATCCTACAAGCGGGAAGCATCTATTAAAGGTTTCTGAGGGCCGGGTCAGATGGGGGAGAAAGCCCACTGAACTTTGGTGCAACGCCCACCCAAAAACAACGCCAGGAGGAATGAGGCAATATAGGGAGGAAAAAATGGAATATTGCAACATCGCGGACGGAACTAGAAGCCGAAGTGCATTTTTGTATGGTAAGTAGCTCAGGGTGGGGTTTACTCTCAAGGGCCATTCTCGACGCGGGAAGACGTACAGCGGCTGCTCACTGCACCCGGAAAAATGGACGGGTGGGTTGGGGGGCTGGACTTGTTGCATTTGGGGGATGGGGGTTTGTGCAGGGGGTTTTGGGGGGTCTTTGAAGGAGGGGTCAGGTTGTCCCGAAGGAACAAAGAAAGAGAGGTGGTGGTTGGGGTCGCGCCCCTTATCCGAAAGACTAAGATTGTAAAAATAACAAAGCTACACGCGACAGAACGAGGATCATGACTAGAAAGATGAGAGGAAGCAAAGGGAATCCACTTTCCAACTAACGCGACCTCTGAAACGACAACGGACGGGCTAGGAAAGGTCAATATGGGTTATCCAGCAGGAAAAGGCAGAACTTTGAATCGACAAATCCTTGGGGGTGTCTGATAGGAACCTGCCTCCGAATTCCCGCGAAGTGTCAACTCGGAGCATGGAGGGAAGGGAAAAAAGGGGGGGTTTCAAGATCAAACGCTTCAAGGGTAAGGTGACACTCCCAGTGTATATTGCTGGATTAATCTAAAACCGATCTTTCTGAAAATTCATGGCTTTACTAGCGAAAAATACTCTTGGGGAAGGAGGCACAAACAACCAAAGAGGTCAATGCAAGAAAAGGTTGGGGTGCGCATGTCAACAAAAATCACACCATCGAGGGGAAAATACGCACTTACGGGGGGAAAAATGAGATGACAGGTCAAGCTGGCCGGTCCGGGAGCCGAAAGGAAGTGGGAGAACCATTCCTAGAGGGAGACGAGGACCTCTCTGGAAACACGCGTGTAAAATCCACTTGTTGCCTCTGCAACAGGAGGGGAGGGGGAACCATATATTCGCAACCAAGGGGGAAACAACTGCGTGTCTTGACGGGCAGGACTGATGTCGGCAAGATTCACAGGCAGGGTTAATTAAAAGAATGGTACGATCAACCACAACTTATGGAAGGGGGTAAGAAAAGGGAATTATCCTTACTTCGAAGGGGGGGGTAATGTGGGGAAGTAGTCCGAAACATACAGTCGGGAAGGATTGAAAATTGATCGTGATTAGGGAGGGTGTCTGAGCCAGAAGTGACAGTTACTTTAATCCGACCACTTGGTATCAATTCCGCTCTTGTTTAATGCCTCTCAAGGATGCAATAGCATGCAGTGGGCTTTACCAGAGCCGGCATGAGAGGAACGTCTGAGATAGGGAAATGGAACTCTTCCGGACTCGGGGAGTATGGTCCACGATATCTTGGGACGAGCTTGGTGAAGTTCTCATGGTCTGGCTGTTGATTTGATAAGACAAAAGGAAGTGTGAAAGTGGGCCCCAGAGGAAGCAATACTTTTAAAGAAAAAGTATTGGAACCACCTTCAGCTTCACCTAATGGGGGGTGGATGGACCGTACCTTGGGGGGGAAAGGGGGTGACATTTTTTGGGGGTGGGGCTTCTGTAATTGACTTAAGGGTACAAAAGAAGGGGAGGTTAGGGGGAGGAAAGAGAGGCAGGTTCCCTAATAAGAAGCCCATACTGTTGTCGTAACAGGGTAGTTGAGGGGGGGAGAGAGGGACCAACAATAGGTTGACAGTAAGAGCAGGCATCTTGAGCCGTGTGAGGGGGGCAGCACGGTGGTGCACTCACTAAGATGGGCTACAGGCCAGAGGGAACGCGGGGTCAGGGTTTCAGAGAGCCTTATGAAATCGGTATTAAAAGGGTCGTCTACCCGAATTTGAAGGGGGGAGTTAGCGCCACTGCGAGGTCCCCGATGAGAATGTCCGGAGCGTCAAAAACCTCAAGCGCGTGAAACCTGCAGACATGGACACGTTAACCCTGATGGTGTTGACGAATCCGCCTGGGTCCCTCTAAAGTGGTTGGGGGGAAAGGAGGCGAGAATATTGGAAGGCTTCCAACTAAGAAGGTTAAGGGAGTTGTACCTGTAACTGAATAGGGAAAAAACCGAGAACGGTGGTACCTGGTTGAAACAACGTTATTTAGCTATGTGGGGCGGAACGACCAGTGCGGGGTCAGTGGGGGGGGGCATGAACTTGCCATGGGGGGCCATCCCTCTGTTCAAAAAGGTGCAGCCTGCTCGTCCACGCCGAGACTCATCAGTTGGTACGTATGTGGGGGACGCAGGGGGGCCCGTTTGAAAGGTTCCCGCCCGGGCATCAGCTCCCAGTCTTCCTCACATTCTCTCCATTCCTTCAACTTCCGTACCGGATACACTCGCCATCAAGATCAAATCAGCCAAAAGGGCAGATCAGCTTATGCTGAGTTCTAAGGGCAGTATCCGTAATGCTTCGTTTAGGCGGACCATTACGGGGGGCCGGAAAGGGGAGATTGACAATGAGGGAAGAAAAATGTAGTACTTTCTATCAAAGGAACTAAAAAAATTCGAATTGGGAAAGAAAGGGGGCCAGACGGGGGAGAAAAAAAAAAAGTCCGAGTTCTGACACAGCGCAGTCACTTCCTTGGGGGTGAGCAAAAGGCCGTAATGAAACGAGGGGGGAAGGGGGGGCTAGGGCAAAAGGGCGACGCAGCCTAATACAGCTTACGAGTGGGGTTCCCTAGGGGGGGGGGGGGGGGGTGGGGGGGGGTGGGGGTTTTGACGGAACCTTTCATTTCGGTTGGGCAATCAAGCCAGAGTCAGCTTAGGAGGCTCCCCCAGCCAGCAGTGAAAATTAGGGGACTGGGATTCCTTGTCGTTGGACCACGAGAAAAAAAGTTGTTTGAATTTATGGGATAGTGAGTAAAAGAAGAGGGAGGAAACGAATTTTCTTAAACGATTGGGAGGGGAGTTCTCCGGCAAATAAGAAAGGAGAAATCACTAAGTTTCAGATTGTCAAAAGTGGAATCCCTCTTGAGCAGTTCGGATAGAGAAAGAGTGGGTAAATCCGCGGGAAGAAAGAGTGGCGCTAAAAAAAAAGGCTCTCACCAAAAAAGGATTTGGTAGAAAAAAAAGGAAAAAAGGAATACTTATTTTCGCGAACGGGCTGCCAGAGGGATAGGACCCACGATCGAGATCAAACTGATTCCCAGAGTTGACCCAAGAGGGACAGAAACGCGGACTCTTATGTTCTACCGAGTGGACCAGGAGAAATAAACCGCTACAAGCGTAGGGAAAAGGGTCCGTAGAAGATGTTGATGATGCAAGATCGCTCAATGTAAAACTATAGTCCAAAGTAGAGGTACAAGGGATGACTAAGGGACCTGATGGGGAAGGATTCCCGCGTAAGGATGGCTTGGGAAGAAAACATCAAGACGTCCTTATTCAGTTGAAAAGACGAGAATTACAATCCCGTAGTTCGGGAGTGAGGTTAAAAGTTCATGGGGAGGGAAGAGACCTAAATTAGGTCGGTCGAAGATCTCAAGATAAAATCGGATTCGCATCAATTGATGCAAACGTCGATGCAGGTAACAGAGAAAGGAGGAGGGATCTTGCGAGAAGGTCACGACAGGGTTATGGCTTGACTAGAAGCGTTAAAAACCAATTAAGGTATAAAGAAACGAAAAAATTATCGAAAGAAGCAGCATTATAAAGGAAGGCAGGGAAGGCGAAATCGCGGCGAATAGTGTCAACGAGGTCGTGGAAGGACTAGCACTCGGTGAGTCCGAGTTTCGCGCTAGTTGTAAAGAGACCACTCGGCAATAAACTGGAAGAATCTGCCTATGAAGGAGGTGACGAAGAAGGAGTCGACAGTGTGAAAAACTCAATTGCATTAGAACTGGGGAGTGGGCGTTATAGAGAGCACTATACTCCTTCGGAGGGGAGAGATCACCGAAAACGAAATCCGCTTAGAAATCCCCTTGAAAAACGTTCTCGTATCAGGGGGGGAGGGGGAGAAAAGAAAATGAAACTGTCGTTGTAATCAAAAGAAAGAAAACCAATAAAACAACTTACGGATCGTGGGCGTCAAAAAACGCTAAACAGAAGGATTAGTCATCCCAGATGTAGGAAAGGCGGGAAAATTGGGGGAATTGAGCCAAAATGGGGCAATGAGCGGGACGTTGTTTTCAAAAAAATGCATTAGACGAGAGATCCGAGTGGCGAAGCAACAAAAGTAAAACGAATGGGACGGCCCGGGACGACAAGGAAAGCCCGATTGACTAGAGGGAGAAAAATAGACTAACGATAAAGGGAGGACTAAACTCCTATTCGAGAATACAAGGGAATCGTCCCCGCAACGCTTGGGCTCTTTCTCCTAGAGGCATTTCTATTAAAGGGACTAGGGGGGGGGGGGGACATCAATTACGAAAGAAGGGTATCTACAACGGGGCTGACTCTTCGATTAAGACCGGGCCAGCGAATTCACTACAACGCTGCAAAGTCGTTACTGGAACGGCTCAAAAACTGGGTAAAAGTCAACATCTTAAAAAAAAGGGGTAAAGGAATGAATCACCGAAGTTTCAGAGGAGGGCTGGAGAAAAAGGGTTTCTCCGTTCGAAAAAATTGCATTGAGTCGGGCTGGCAATTGCATCAAAAAGGATTTAAAAAGACCGACAACGATCAAGTAAAGACATGGCGCAGTAAACAAGAGGGGGAAAGGATGCAGTAAAATATACTGAAGAGAAATGTCAGAAAAGACAGTCGATGGCCGAAGACTCTCCCGAGTGGGCTTGCTACGCAACCCTTCCGAGAAAAAGAAGGGGCGACCTATTGAAGAGACGGAAAAGCTTTGTGGTATAGGAGACAAAGGGGTGAAGGAAAGGACTCGGGGGAAAATTTAAAAAAAACATAGATTAGCGTCAAAACCTGGGCTAAGGAAAGGAGGTGCTCCTGAACGGTAAGGGTCGGACTCTTGGGCAAGTCAACCTTCAAAAAGTAAGCGATCATCTCGCAAAAAAAAACGTTGAAAGGAGTAAAAAAGCCGGAATGAGAAGGGGGTGGAAAATTGCATAGGCCGACAATACAGGACTGCGAAGCAAAAATTCAACCAGGGGTAGAATGATGGGTGAAAGAACAGACGCAGCCTTAAGAGGAAGGTACGAACATTCAGGGAAACGAAGGGAAAATGCATACCAATAAGGCAAGGGAAGAAGAAGAGTAGGGAACGAAACGTCAGCTCGTGATCAGCGAGGGAAAGAGTGGAAAGCTGAATCGGCCATTATGACTGGAGTATGACAGGAGAATAGTTTGCCGAGCAGAATGAGAAAAGGGGGAGGGTTCAGTGGATCGTGGAGACTTCAAAAGGTCCAGTGAAGGTACCGAGGGAAAGCAGGGGGATTTAAGAGAACATCGTGGTCTGCTCCTTTCAGCTTCAACGGCAGACACACTACAAAGGGGTGAGGAAGGGGGGACTAACTTAAGCGGGAATCAAAATTGGTGGAAAGTTAGGCCGTTTACAGCCAGAAAAGGGCAGTTGGCATGATGGAGGTAAGTACGGGGGATAAAAAACTGGGAGGGGAAAATCAGAATCCAATCAACGATTGGGAGAGAGAAAAGGAAGTTTAGTGGAAGGAATTGAATTTAAAATAGGTAAAGTAATATACTAAACGAACGAAAGAAAATATTATCAAAGTTAGGTGGGGAATATCCTGTGTTCCGGGCATCTAAGGTCGGACAATGAAAGAGCCGTCTCTAGAAAGATGGGTCTAGGATAAAGAGCACTCTGAAAAATTTCTGAAAATTACATTGGGTCCTAAGGTCCCCGTCCAGGCCAAGGTCTTGGGTATTTTTCTAAAAGGAAAACTATGGTACTGAGACGAGTCTAGAAGGTCTTGGAGAGTAAAAAAAAATCCAGAGAGCATTTCAATTGAGCCCCAATTGGGAAAGGAAGTGACGACTTATTTAATATCCGCGCTGGTGTGGAACAAAATGGGGGGGATAGCACTAAGCGGGTGACGGCGTTCATAAGATGTGGGCATGACAAAACGAGTGAAGTGTCTACATTGGCCCCGTATAAATGACCAGGGGGGAAAGCGTCCGGGTCTAGGCTCAGCTATGATCGGTCTAGGTTCTCGCGAATGAGAAGTCTTGGTCGTCGTGAAAGGAAAAAAAAACGTTGCCATTTAAAGGTAGGCGGGTCAAAGGCGCTTCCTTCGGTCGGAACGCAACTCTCAACGGACTCTTGGTGAGGGTAATTGGGGGACGAAGTGTGGCGCGATTGCCACCTGTAGCGACGGCCTCTCTCAAGATTGCCAAAAGATCAAAATGAGCTCAAGGACTTCACTTAAACCATTAAGGACACCGAAATCTCCTCTAGCGGTGCAATAACACAGTCTATGGTATCTTGCTGAATGGGGAAAAATCAAAGTCAGGGAAAAGGTTATATACAATTGTTGGTTGAGAATGGGAGAAAGATCTGTGCAATTGCAAGCACGGGAGGACAGTAAATCAAATAGGAAGTCACTCCGCCATGTTACAGCCCGCTCTTGGGAGAGTAAACCTGAAGAAAGAAGGCGGGGACTAAAGCGAAGACCGTTAAGGAAGGGGTTTATCGGGGGATTCTGAAAATGACGAGAGGCGTATGTTCGAAGGAAGTGCTCAAAGCCAGGCCCGCAGATACGATAAGGGAAGTTTGGGCTTTGGAGACCAAATTGACGAAAAGGCTTTGATGTTTGAGGGGGGGGTATTCAGTAGTCTGCCCGAGTGGAGTTAGGTCGAAAAACAAGAAGTCATTGAGGCGGAAGGTTGGGACTTCAGAGAACCTGGTCTTGGAACGAAAAGGGGTAGTTACGCTGGGAGCGTCTGGTGCGAAAGAAACGGCGGAGGAAAGAATTGGGGCAGCCGCTGTGGAAGAGGGGGGGGTAGGTTGGCGAAACTAACCTATTTCTAAAGAAAAGGACCGGTTCGCGAGTGTCGAAAGGGAAGGTCCCTCTGGGAGAGGTGAGGGGGAGAAAAGAAGCGGGGGTAAATATCCTCAGCAGGGCTCAAACAGCATCTCGAGAAAAACAAAAGGATTAAGAAGGGAAAGAGATAGATGCTGTTCGAGAAAACGGATGGACCCAGCGATCTTACCCACACGATCTATAGAAAAAAAAGTACGCAAACCTGATACAGTACGAGAAACAGGGCAGTGCTTGTCGGCCTATAGGTGGCCGGATAACTCCCACGCTACAGCAGGAGGAAGCCAAGTGAGTCGACGCGTTCTTAAGCAGATCCGTGAAAAAAGGCAAACAAACAAACTACTCCCTCGAATTGGAAGGGCGAAGGTGAACCTTTCCGGGAAAAATGCCTGGCGGGTGTCGAAAGAGAGAAAGCGGAAGAGTGGGAAGGGTTACTCCCCACAGCAATCAACCGTGGCCTGTACAGCTGGAGAACACTCGAAAAGTCAAATGACAGGAGCACCCTGAGGGCTGGGGGCGAATAAATTACAAGGGGGAAGGAACGCATATAAAAAAAAAGAGACTGATCCACTGGAACTTAAACGGACGAAGATCTGTCGAAGACGGTACATTAAAGGTGTACGATCCACTTAGAAAGGGAAAAAGGAAGAAAGGGGGGGGGGAGCGGTTAGTTCTTGAAGGTAAAGGGCCGACAGGCGGGGGGACGGGGGTGAGCAACTCTTAAACTAAAAAAAGTAGTGATAGAAAAAACAACATGAAGAGAACAGAAAGGATGAAAAAGCTCATGGGGCGGCGATCGTCTGGCGCTCTGGGGGGGGGAAATTATTTCAGTAAGTATTTCAAGCAGGTGAAAGGGGAATAGGGAGGGGAGAGGAACGTTCGTATAACTGTTGAAAACCGGCCACTAGGGACCAATAACACCCAGCTCCATATGAGAGGGAAAAATGAGGAGCATGCGCCCAAGTGGGAACGCCTTTCTCTGGCCTGATGGAAAGGGTCACAAGGCCGAACTATCCGGAAAAAGAAGTCAGACTCACCCTATCACCGACCTCCCGCTGAGAGACACAAGAGAGTGAGAGATCTAGAAAGGTGGCAGGTGATGGAAAAAAAAAGCCACCTGGCAAGGGCGTTTTTCCGCCATCGAGAGGATGCCACCGACCGTCAATAGTGGCGTTCAAAAAAGGGATAGGGAAAATTCGCTATTCTTACAAGAAAAGAGTCGCCCTGGGGGAAATCGTTGGGGAAGTGTTCAGAACCAGGGGGCAATGGGATCATATTAGTTGTGTGAAGGCTCAGGGAATTCTAGTACGAGGATACTTCCATAAGTGGAGAGGCCTCTAAATGGCAACTCAACGAAATGGGGGGGGGAAAAGGGGGGGGCCATCACGGAAAAGATCCCGATTTCATGACAGGCAAAAGAGAAGAATCCAGACCATGCGACGTTACGCGATGGGAACGTGCGAGAATATGGGCTCTGAGCTTCAAAGGAGATGAAAACACCTAAAGCCTCCCGCTGCGCAGAACTCGTAGTGAAGGATAAGGGAACTCAACTATGGGGGGTCAAGCTCTCAACGAAAGGCCCCACGTTTTATCGACAACGTCTGTGACGGAGAATGGATTAATACCCTCCTAAACGCATGGACACAAACAGAGGCCCCAATGTCGTTGTTAAAATTGTAACGGCGCCGAAACCACATGAAGTCAACCGACTTCAAAGGTAAGTACATTAAAAGGAAACCGAGCTTTGGTGGAGGAGGGGCGGTGCGCACACGAATCGTTCGAAAATGATTGTCGATGTCGTCAATTTCAGAAAAGGGATTCAGGGGGTGAACCCAGTCAATTAAAGACGGGACACCAAGCGATTGCACCGATGCTAGGAAATACTGAAAAGAAGCGATTGGGCGATGCCATGACACTATTCGGGGGGAAAAGGCACGACTGAAGGAAATGTGAGGAGACAAAGCAAGGGCAGGCTATGGTGCTCCGGGGAGCGAGTCTGGAAACACAGCTTGTAAGACTGCTCAACAGTGGGTCTGGGAAACAGTCAAGGAAACAAACTGCGTAAATCATGAGGGAGATCAACCAAGGTTGCTCACCATGAGTGGCTTCTCCGGCTGATGACATCTGGAAGCAAACAAATTGGTGGGGGGTATAGGGTAAGGTGAAGGGTCTCAAAAAACGATGAAGGGGGGAATAGGAAGATCGCTTACTTCGACCAGGGGTTGAAAATTGCATAGGAAGAACATCAATTCCGCGAGCCCTTAAGGGAGCCCCAGGGGGGGATCGCTATGGGTGTCTAAAACTCAGAGCAGCCGTGAGACGAGGACAGGTCTACGACACACTTTGAGCTAGAACCGGGAAGGGGTGCCCAAGCCGTCCACATCGGCTGCACAATAAGCAGGAATTGCTGGTCTCATCAATTCAGAGCGTGGACAAAAGACAGGGGGGGGGACAGAATTGAATGATCTTCCATTCGCGGTAGGGGAATTGGAAACCCGAATCGGGGTGCCGAGATTGGGGCCTGAGAAAGGTCTGGCCCTTGATGTGGAGACTGAAACGCCGGGCTAATAAATAGAAAGCAATGAATGGAGAACGATCGGTGCGCCAGCCCTGGGGAAGCTTACCGACCAATCACTCGAAAAAAGGGCATTGACGACCTTTTAAAAATTAAAGCGGTTGGAATCAAAAAGGTGGTGTGTCGGCCGCCGTTTCAAAGGAGCAGAAGTTGCACGTTGGATGGGGGGAAAGAATGCGGTAGGGGGCTGGTCTTAAGTCACAGAATCCGTAAAAAGAAGTTGGCGAAACAGGTCTTGAGGCATGGCCAGAGTTCAGGAAGAAAAAGGCAAAGAAGGAACAGCTTAAGGCAGGGGGGGAGGTGGGGAGATCCCAGGGGGCCGTTTCATCTAAAAACAGGAGGGTCGAGAAAATACCTGCCGGTCTCGAGCAATGGGGAGATGGAGAGCAGGGGGAAATTGTTAAAGGGGAGAAAAGGGTCTTGTAGTCACGACCGTCACATGAAAAGGTTTAAGTGAGAGTGGCGCGCGCCACTTGGGAAGAGGGCCGAGTCGAAGAATGCCTGGGAAGAAAAAACCTCCAAAGGGAATCATTGTCCCGGGGGGAAAACATGTCGAAACATTAACACAATGCCGACGGCGAAGAAGGGATGGGGGAGAAAATCAGCGACTGTTTGGAAGCAATTGATTGAACACCGGGGGGAAAATTATATTGACGGCGGGATCCTCTGATGCAGCCAAAGGAAAGGGGTCAGGGGGGCTTGTGAGACCTTGGCCAGGCCAGCAAGACCTCCATGTGGGGGACGGGAAGACTCAGCGGGAATGTCGGCTAGTAAAAAAGAAGGGAGTCTTTACGGCGTGGGGGACCTTTTCCTTAAATAAGTCTGTAAAAGGGGTCGGCATGAGAGGCAAGTGGAGGGAAGGGGATGAGATTAACGGTTTTGCGGGGTGGTGGGTGGGGGTATAAGTTTGAACGATGGTCCGTTCCCCTTTATCGAACGGCGATCTAAACCTGCGGCCACGTCAATGCTCGACAGACGCCCTTTCAAATTACGTCACCGTCAGCAGCTATCTGCATCCCTTCCTGGGGCTTTCCTCATTGAGAGTAAGGTGAGATCAGGTTGTCGTAGGGGATGATACAAAGCTTAATTGTTCTCGGGAACTCACTTAAGCCAAGATGAGCAAGGAAACCCGTAGACGGTACTTTCTCGCAAGAAAAGAAAGGGAAGATCGCCTGGACTCATCTACAGGTTCAAGAACAGTGGACCCTGAATATGCGAGAAGAGAGGCCCGGTCAGCAAGGGGTGAGCGTACTAGAAAAGGAAAAGAAAAAAAGACGTATTTCTTATGAAAAGTGAGCGTAACTCGACTCATCTCAGGAGAGTACGTGGGGGAGGGGGGGGGAAAGGGACCAATTGACGGACAAGGAATGGGATGGAGGGGGGGAGGAAAAAATCGGCCGAGGTCGTATAGAGCAAAAACGTCAGGCGGCGAAATTTAGGAACTTCAAGCGCCACTTGGGATGTCGAGGGACAGTTTGGGTTAAGGGGAAAAAAGAGGATAGGGATGGGCTAACGCGTCACGGATTTGGGGGGAAGGAGTCCCTGGAGGATGGGGAGTTCCCAACGTAAGGGGCGACAAGGAAAGAAAGGGTCGCGTATTGGTCCGGGGAATGTTTAGGACCCTATGGTGTCAGGTTTCGATGAGACGGGTGTTTAGGGTCAAGCGGGCAGATAGTTCGCGAAACAAG
>Ga0179593_1526217_pt1 | contig 24935 bp, 19 predicted proteins | sample CZODoug2_1_08_16_FD_185931 | JGI IMG/M metagenome (GOLD analysis project Ga0179593, IMG submission 185931) | Vadose zone soil fungal communities from Angelo Coast Range Reserve, California, USA - CZODoug2_1_08_16fungal (PacBio error correction) | ecosystem: Environmental > Terrestrial > Soil >...
GTGTGCCGTGCGGTGATTAGTAGGACGAAAGTCGGGCTGCATTTCCGATCTTTACACCAGCTACTTACCATCCGCGGGGACTTTGCGGCTCTTCCCTCGCCCCTCATTCACAAACGGGGAGATTCCTCTGTGTGTCATCCCAAAACACAAACAGGTACACACAGCACACCAAACCAGGAGGGTGGTAAGCCAGGTCCATACAGAAAAAAAATGACGCTTAGCCAAGTACGAGATACACAGCAGCCATGTAAGGGGAGAGCAACAGAATCCCTTTAGAGAAGAACGAAAATCAATACCAAAAGGAAGTGATAAAAATTGAAGACCATGCCATCCACGACACACGGAAAGGCATTGCAGGGAAAAAAAGAAACCGCCCCCGGTAGTGGGAGGTAAGTCACACGCGGATTTCCAGGGTTCGAGCCCGGGTCATCTATGAATCGGTAATAAAATGGCAGGATCACCGAAACGGAAATATCATCTCCGCTCTACCACGGTCTGCGTGGAAAAGAGAGTTGGTCCCGAAAAAGGGGAGCCGAGAGGGTAGGTGAACAGGTCCGGGGAACCAAAAGATATTTCCCATCCGCGGGAGGGAAAAACGAGCTTCCGATACAGAGGAGTTGCTCAAAAGGAACGAGGAAGTCCTCAGCGCGGTTGCTAATCGGTAGGAGAAAAAGAATTTGAGGTATTCGCAAAAAGAATAACGGAACGTAACGAGGAAAAGAAAGCGTGCCTGTTTTGAAACTAAATTAGGAAGAAGATAAGCCTCAAGAGAAATTGACGTGGGTCTAACAAAAATGAAGAACCGCGTGGGAGCAAGAGAAAGCGCCTCCGGGAGGGAAAAAGACGGGATTCTTTGACGGTTTTGGGGTGAGTCTCAACGTCCTTCGTAAATTCGGGAAATGGCGGGTGACGCAGAAGAGCGCGACGGGCATTCCTAGTCTTTGAAACGAAAAGAGGATTGAAAAGGGAGGGAAAAATCGAAATGTAAAAATCAAAAGGGACGATTCCTCCTGCTAACATAAGCCTAGGTAAGAGGAGCGAGCAGAGTGGAACATGAATGGATACGGATAGAAAAGCGCCCAGGATGTGAGGCTATGCAAGATTCGAAAGGCGTTCTCAAAAAAGAAGGGAAGAGTTTGAGGAGGAGGGCCACGGGGTGATGAACTAATTCGAAAGGACTCGATCCCAACACCCAAGAAGATGGGAACAAATTGTGGCATCTTCTGCAGAAAGAAACAACAAGGGTAGGAAAATATATATAAAGGGCTAAATTGTTAGTCCATGAGGGGTTGGGAGTTGGGAATCGAGGGGGGGGGGTTTCGGGGGGGGTGGGGGGGAGAGAGGGGTGGGGGCGGGGGGGGGGCGCTTTCCGCGTCAGTCTTCATCCATTGGAAGGGCCGCTTCCAGCTTCTTTCTAAAAAAGGGAGAAGAAGAGAAGGGCCGTTCCATTAAAGTGCCTGGGGAGAGGCGGGGAAGATAGCTAAATTACGCATGAAAAAGTCCTGCTTGCACGGATAAGGGGGGGAAATTGGAAAAGTGGTGTCGCAGCGGCCAGGGGTATTTGGAAAAAACTCGGAGCTGTACATTTTAAGACGATACCGGCGATAGGGGAGAGGGCGGGCAATCATATTAGTTGAAAAGATGCGGGGAGAGTAGAAAGGCCACGCGGAAATGAAAATGGAAGCAGGAAGTTTAGCGGGGAGGGAAGGGAAAGACCTTCCGTCAAAGAAATCTCCGGTAAAACAATTGAAAAAAACGTAACCACTCTTTCTTCGCCTTGGGGATTAGACCAACGTGGACCCGAGAGGAGGAGGGCCGTAAACGGAGTGAAAAGTTTCAAGACCACCTCGTTTCGGCTCGTGGGGATTGAAAAGACCTGAAAATGACATTTTTTTACCTAAAAGGGAAGCGAAAGGAGGAATTCATCCAATTGGGGAAAAATAGGAAGAATAAGGAATCGGGGAGGGGGAGAAATTACGCGATGGACAAGTATTTCAAGGTGTCGAGTAAAAAAAGACCGCTATTGAAAGGGAGAGGCTGAAAGATTCCATGTGCGGGAAAGATTCTTCGGAGGGGGTATTGCAAACAAAAAAAAGGAGGAAGATTATATTCGGAATAGGAGTTGCCAGGGAAGGGAGCGGAAATGAGTTGGAGCAAGTGGGAACCCGGGAAAATCCGCAAAGCTGATTTAAAAAAACTCACTACAACTGGGGGCGGGAATGAAAAATGAGGGGGGTGGAGTCATAGGGAAAAGGGAAAGGGGGGACAAACTGGTGAACGGGAAAGGAAACTAAAAGATTGGTAAGTATAGTCAGGCAGTCGTGGGAGGGACAAGACGGGAATGTCTTATGCGGCGACCGGGAAGTGGAAGTTTGGACGCGGAGTCGGACGGGGAGAAAACGCAAATGTCCGCTGAATGCTGTCTTCACAACTCGCTGTGGCCTCGTGGGTGGGGGGATTTGCGCGCACGGCGATGAGCGAAAAGTTTTTCTCGAAAGTATGTAGAGAATATTCTGAATTGGGGCCAAGGAAACAAAACAAGGGTGGAATAGTTCGAAGACCAGAGGGAGAATATAGAGTCCTTTCAGAGCTATCCCAGGAGGATTAGCTACCAGAAGAAACGTGGCTAACCGCCTGGTTTTATCGGGGAAAAAAAAATAAGGAACACTGTAGAAGGGAAGGATTGGGCAGACCTTCGTCATCAAAGGTGTCCGCATCATTATCGAGAAGCCTGCGGAAGTGACATCGGCAAAAAAAGCTGAGACAAAACAGTGGAGCAAAGGTGAAGAGAACCGTTTTCCCTTCAAAGGGGAAAATACGGTGCAGAACGGGGGTTCGACTTCAACAAGTGTAGCAAGGAAACAGCTTGTGTCAGGAAAATGTGGACAAAGTGCAGACACGGGGCGGAGACTGGGGGGTGAAGCTGCGCTTGGGGCGAAACGGCCGGGGGGTCTGAAGATGAACTAAAAAAAGGGAGACAGACGGCAAAGGGAAATACATGCAAGGTTTTACTCACGGCTTTGCGGCACTAAGGCAGGTCTGTTCGGGATGATGGTTAGGTGGCGCATTAAAAAATGGTTGGTGAAGGAGTCAAAGGAGTTTCCCGTGGGGTCGGGGTGAAGGTAATGTGAGGACAAGCCGGGAGGAATCGCCAAAAAGAATTCCGAAGGGGGAGTTGGGGAATTAAAGAGAGTACAACTGGAAAAAAGAAAATGCCGTGGGAGGTCGGAACAGGGAGAACGCTTTCTACCGGCACGGAGAAAAATAAGGAACGAGCGAGGGAAGAAATTGTGTTGCGGCTCGAGGTGGAATACAATCGGGTTGGATAACAGAAGGTGGGCATGTCTTCGGGAAAGTTTCGGAGGAAATGGGAATGGAAAAGATTTTAATTTAGAAACAAGACGGAAACGACAGGTTCAGCAACTGCGGCGATTGGGGGGAAATGCAAGGGGTGTGGGAAAATACGGTGGAATCCGTCGGTGATCGGGGTTAACCGATTTGAACAAGAAAAAAAATGCAGAATGGTGCCGGATAGCCGAGGGGACGCTGGGGCTCGAATTGAGGGGAAGCGGGGTTTGGGGGGTACAACAAGAACGAATGCGCCGAAGAGTGCAAAGGGGAAATTCTCAACGGGGGAGAGGGCTGGGTCGCGGAATTTGTGAGGGAGGGGAGAAGAAAATCAAAGACTCTAAAACGATTTTGCGAGCAAGGAATAGAGATCGGAGATCACACACCACCGTCTTAGAGAACAGAGAAGAAAAATAGCAAATCCCTTGATCGCAATCTTTGCGATTGAAGTGCACATTCTTCTAGAGAAACTTACATTCGGGCAACCTAAAGCACCCAGCAAAAGAACCGGACACATCTAATTTCGGTTGAACTAAGGGGGAGTTCTTTTGGTAACCGTCGAAAAAAATCCAGATTCGAGGGCAAAGCCAGCTTCCCCGGAAGGAGGCCGTTCTGCGGGTCGGCCGGCACGGCCTATGGGAGGACGCAGGCCCCCCACGAGTACCACAGCCCAAAGAGAAGGAATCCACAAGTCGACGACCAGCAGGTTGCGTACAGAGACGGAAAGGGCACCTATAACCGAGAAACTAGTCAGTGCCAATGCCATTCCCCATAGATCCGGACAGTTCCGTAAACGAAAGCAGGGAAGGAAGCTGATATTCCGCAACCGGGTGTCTTCACAAGCGTCAAGAATGGCGGAGAGCAGGCTGTAAAGCACAATCGGGGGATAAGTGGGTGTCTCCAGAAAACGTGACAAAACGGAAAGGGCAACTCCGGAACACATCGCCCGTGGTGCGATAGAATTCAAAGAGAGCGGGGGTGAACTTTCCGTGGGTGAATGACGCCCGAGATCATCCCGGAAGGGTGAACATAGACAACAACCTTCCCCTAATGGACCGCGAACAATAACCAACATTCCCCATCACGGGAGAAAGAGGAAAGAACTTTCAGGCGAAAAGGGGGGACGGAACCAATCTTCAAACTCTGCAAAGGACCAAAGGACGTCATGCAATGGGTCGCGGAAAGGAAGCCGGCCTGCGATCACACTCGCAGTATAAAAAACAAGCGTCGGACCCATCTCACTCAACATCATTTCTGTTCACAGCGGGACAAAGGAGAAGAGCAGCCAAAAAAGTGCTGCAAGACATGCCCAAGAAAGAAGGTGAAAGGAGGGAGAAAGCAAAAAACGACAGGGTGGGGTAAAAACGACGTCATGATTTCTCGAGCAAATGCATTCTCAGAGAATGAGCGCACAGAGTAACGAAGAAGGCCTTTTGGGGGGCAAAGTGCTCCAATGTGCGTAAATGATGGACGCGGAAATAAAGGGAACGCACATTTTCTCTCTCGCTCCAGAACTCAGGGGAGGAGCTGACGGAAATCTTCCGTTCCAAGGGTGAGAACCTTGGTAGAAAAGGTTTCGCGGACGAACTCGGAAAGATTTGGAAGGGGAAAATAGAATGCCTCTCGCAAAGCAGGCGGATCAGGCGAAAACCTCGATCATAGAAGAAAAGGAAAACACAATCGCGTACGCGGCCCAGAGTACAGCCAGGGAACACTTCAGGTGCTCGAGGGATAAGGAAAGAAAGGAACAAAAAACCACACCGGGTCAGGAACAGCCCGGAAAGCTCTAGAAAGAGGACACAATAAACGATGTCTGGTGTTCTCAGAAAGGAAAAGGTAAGAACCTTCATTGGTGCAAGAAAAGAATGAACCGATTTTCATTGTCCGCGCAGCAGAAAAATGGTAGTGAACGTCAAAAAAATTTCACGGGATTTTGAAAGGAGAGGTCATCCTTCACACGAAAAGGACACTAAAATCTGACAACCTCCCGCGATGCCGATAAAGCGAATCAGGCCGGGGGGAAAAGAACTAACGGAAGACATACTTAAGGAACGCCAGCAAGGGGGGCATTCGATATTAAAGTTCAAAGAAGGGGTGGAAGGGGACCAATGGGGAAAAAATAAGCGGAAACGCCAAGAAAGGTTCCTGTCGATTGAGGCAAAACAGTAAAGCGAGGGAATCGCAGACCGCCCTCTTTCGTAAACAATGGTTCGGGCCAACCACGAAAATAACAAGCGAAACAGAAAAGTCACGGTCAGGGAGTGAAAATGGATCGACGCCCTCCGCGACGGGGGGGCCAATAATTGTCCCCCAATGTAAAACATAAAATCACATCAACGACAAAGAAAATGGGAGGTAAAGAGATGCGTGCGGGAGTTTCTTGGAAATCGCCCAAGTCCTGCGTGAAGTTCGCAGGAGGAGGGGCCGAGGTAACTAAATCTCAACAACGTTAAAGGAATCGCTTGACCCCGGAGCTAGGATTTCCAAGAGCTTGTATCGGGAATAAGATCAAAGAGGCCAAAAGGAAGGGTAGAACCCCAAGTCGCAAGGTGAGGACCCGTAGCTCAGAGGCTTTCACTGCGTAAATTGGGGAAGTCCGAAAGCCTCGACAAAAAACCGAAAACAGAGGTCTGATTAGGGGGGGAGCAATTGAATGGGGATGAAGCATACAAAAGGGTGGCCGTCAATCCCTCTCTATCACAAAAGAAAAATGGAGAGGGAAGGTAATCTATCAACTCAAAAAGAGGTGGAGAGAGAGGAAATGCACCTGGGTAGCAGTTGGTGGTGATAAATATCTATAGGAGACAAAAGCGAAAAAAGGGGGGTAATAAATCGATCAAGTCTTAAATTCTTCGGGCGAAAACGATAGAAGACGAGGATTTCCGTAAAATGCTTACGTGAGAGGCACAAAATGTTAAGCAGGAACACGGGATCCTGATTTACGGGGAAACTGGGTAGGGGGATGAAGGGGGGGGGGAGCATAATCGTGTATTGGACATTGACATTTTTTCTACGATAAGACAAAGAGGGAATTCCGGGGGGAGGATCTCACGAAATATTAATGGTAAAAGTTATAAAAAGTATAATATGAAACCATGGCCTAAAACGAAGAAGGAAAGGGAGGGAAGGAGAAAAAACTCCCTTAAGAAGTCCAAGAGGAATAACTCCAATTAAGATAAGTTGGCATCAAAACAGTGGCTGACAGGGGGGACGGGGGTCATGACCTATGGTAAAACGTCTCACTGAGGTAGGGAATAAGTTCAAGGGGTGGGGTTTCCAATACCGAAACGAGTGAAAGTGTTCAGGCGGGGCGAGAAGGGTAAGGAGTCGTACTGAACCGGACATTGTTGGAAACCGGGAAGGTGCGGGGAGCTGGAACGCGTTCATTTGGGGGAGCATCGAAGGGCGGAAGATGAGGTCTGGTTAGCGCGGAGGGGGAACTCTCGAGAAAAACGACCCTGTAGGGGGATCGAAAAAAGTCGTTCATGGAGGGGGTAGGGGGGCAACTACGGCTTATGCGGGTTATTTGGAACAAAAAGCAAAAAGGAGTACATTAGACCGCTGGGGTGAAGCAGGAGGCATGCGGTTTGGCATATAATTAAAAGGACCGGGAAAGGGAAACCAAATGTTACAATCATTCACCTACCAGGGGAGGGAGCAAAAAAAGGGGGGGGGTTTGAGGTATAGTGGCGGTTCAACTGTGGAGACCTGGGAAAGGAAAGGAAAGGAAGGAATGTCGATGAGAGGAGGCATGAAAGGGGGGAAAATAGGGGGCTTAGCGAAAGGGGGTTTTTTCGAGGATACCGGCATTGGGACAGACGATGTAACCGGTGGGGGGAATGGCTCTCACAGAGGGCAATGTTTTTCGCGATAAAATCTGTTGGGTAAATTGAATTAATGGGGCCCGTTGCCAATGAGGGAGTTCGAGGAAGAAAAAACCTTTATTACCAGAGGGGGAGAAATGTAACGCTAATGTAAGAACTCGGGAACGGCTGGAGAGGAGAGAAATTGCGTTAACACCGAATTTGCGAAGCCAGAATTTTGGACCCCACTTGGGGGTGGAGAAAGGTTGGGGCAAGAAGGAGATCCATCGTGGGCGAATAAGGGAAGATCCATTTGCGGAAGGGAATCGGCCAAATCTCTGAAACCTTTGTTTGGGATCAGCAGGTGTACCATAAGTTGGAACTAGGAAGGGGGTCTTCGAGTCAGCATATGGGATATTCGTGGACCAAAATTATTTGACAGATCACAGGCGGTAAGGAGAAAAGGGGGGGGAAGAGTCTGGGTTTTAAGAAAAAACCGTTAACTCTATCGAGATTCAAAGACAAGGGAAGCTTCTCGGGGGACCTCCGTTTCCGACCTGGGGGGGGGGAAAATTGAAAAGAATGCCATTCGGGTTGTTGAAAAGGGTTGGAATGCATATTGGTGGCAGGAAAAGGTGGGTGGTTGAGGCGAAGAGCCGAAGAAGTGAAAAAGGCACTCTCAACTACGTTCGTACAGAGGAAATTACAGCAGGGGCAAAAAAATTTCCTTGTTTATTGGGGGGGAGGGGGGGGGGGGAAGGGGCGACCCGGACACGGAGATGGGGGGTCTTTCAGACGCCAAAAAAGGTGCGGGGATGCGAGGGTGGAAAAATGCATATTCAGCCGGACGAAGGAATTTCCTCGGCGGAAAGGAAGCGCTGAGGAAGAGGGGGAAAAATGGGAGGAAATCAGTTATCTCGATGCAAGGACACGCAGCGGGAGACCAACTCTGGGCGGTTGTGGAACGATGGGTGTACGCTTGTCGGACGGAAAGGGAAGGAGTGGTCTACCCGGTGAGGCGCAACACACTCCGGAAAATTTTCAGACGGTACAGCTTTGTGCCGGGGCGAGAACATAAGTTCTTTTGGAGTAGCAGAATGAAAGACGGGGGGAACCCATAAAATGACGACGTGGGGGGGAACAGGAAAGCTTGCAGGAAAGAACGGGCCCGGTGATCCTTGACTGTGGACGGAAAAGAACGAATGTAATTTGGGGGAGAAGGAATTAAAAAAACCGGATTCCTCAAAAAAGGGGAAAAGGCGTAATGGTTGGGTTTATTCTCTAAAAAAAGAAAATAGAGAGAAACATCAAATGCGAAGAATATCGCAAATCGGGGACGGCGTCAAGAATCTTCTCTGCAAAATTAATTTCTGAAAAAAAAAACGAGGATAAAACAAAAAAGTCAAGGAAAATTTTCAAATCGTCGGAAAATCTCGCAGAGTGGGAAACACCGGCGACCACCGAGGGTACAAAGGGCCACGTCAAAATCGGGGGAAAAAAAAGGATGACGGTTTGACTCTCAAGAAAAAAACGCTAAAATCAGGCGCCAGCCGCTTACAAACCGTATGAACGAACAACACGCAGTGAAGAAACTCGCAAAGGCGCAAGCACGGGGGTCATCTCGCTCCGGGACAGTAAAGAGGAAGGGAGTATCAGAAGGCAAAGCACCTCGGTTTCTAACCCTGCCTGGTCTCAGAAAAGAGAGAACTAAAAACTTAACTTCGAAGGGGAATATTAGCACCAAGGGGAGGGGGGCGCCAACAAAATGGAGGAGAGTAAGCTGGACCTGAACACCTCCATGCAGTAAAAGTCCAACCGTGGTAAAAAAAAGGTAAAAAAAAGCAGGGAAAGCTACCCCCGACTCGCCAGTGGCAGTCTGTAATAGAGACGAGGGGAAGTGTGCAATGAGATTCACGCCCTTCCAAAAGGGGGCCCGGGCACTTTTTGAACCAGAGCAAACCAATATGGACACCACAGACATGCGACCAAAAAACAAAGAAAAGAGCATGCAAAGGGGGAATTGTTGGCGAAACGAGGCTCGTCAATCTGGGACAAAAGAAGAAAGCGACCCATTGCAGCACGGGCTTTTGAGCAAAAAAGGACGTTCGTAAAATCCCCAGCCGCTAAAGAAACAACATCGTCTAAGGGGGGGAAACTGTAGAAAGTTGTCCACGAGTGGTGACCAAAGGGGGTGAGATAAACATTGATGAGCGAAAACGATGGTGAGCACCTTATGGGGCCACAAGTGAAAATGTGCAGGGGGAAACCTGAGGAAGAACAAAACAACTAGAAGGGGTTTTGGTTCAGCGCTTTGTGCAGGAGGCAACGCCAAATAATGGAGTCATAGGTGCACCCACGAGGACGGGGTGTGGAGACAAGGCGTCGCCAATCCCGACCCCAATGGGGGAAAAAACAGGGTCTGGTAAATTGTCGGCGGGAAAGAAAAACAAACCAAATTTCTGAGGACGCCGAGATCATCCAGAAGAGGAAAGGAGGGAACTTCCGCTGAAAACGTAGGAAGAACCACGGGGAAAGAAGTAAGCGAACGGCTGGGTTCGGTTAAATCGCCACTTCATAAATAGACCCCTCAATGTTAGATCACACCTTAACCGTCTCAAGTCGAAAGGGTGGAGTGCGCGAAAAGACAAACAAGGAAGGAACAGCCCCAAGACGGGGTAACGCAAAGTCATACCGAGGATCGCTTAGCCAAGGTCTCCGATGGCACCACGTACAGGGTTCGACAAATTACAGTTCTAAAAGATCCAAAAACAAATGAACAATACCGCTTTCGTAGTCCAACCATTAAGAACTGGCAACGTGGGGGCACAACACTATCCCGACCAGGGGTAACATTTCCGCCCGCAGGGCACTTAGGAGGGTATTTAGACCAGCTTTAAAAGCAGGGGAAACTTGCCGGGGGGTTAAGACATCATGCAACGCCAGGCTGCGTCACCGCCAAAAACTCAATATAGAAGCCATCCGGATGAGCGTGGAAATAAAAAATTAATAGAGGAGACCGCCGCAAATGGAAGGGAGAGAGTCGTAACTACCAGCGCTCGGTGTCGACCAAGATTAAAATAGTTTACCATCAAAGCTAAATGAAGCCCGCAGAGAAGAAGATAACCCTTAGTGTGACATGCGAATGAACGTTCCTCGCAGAACAACAGGAGGGTAAAAAAAATTGGGCGTCCAACGAATCAGCAAAGAAACGAAAGGTCTTTGCCCTGCGTGAATCCAAAAAAAATCCAAGGAAGGAAAAACCTACGAACGGAGGAGTCTTGAATCCCAGGGAAGAAGCCAGTGGTGCTTGGCCGGAAACCCCTAAAGGGCATTGGGGGTAAAATGATGAGGGAGGTTGGGACGTTGGGAAAGTGGTAAATACGGCCGAATCAAACTCCAGCTAGTACAGAGTCAATGGCGAGACCCGGGCTACGAGGAAAAGATTATTCCTAGCTGCAATATTAATTGGGAAAAAACCGCTTCGGTCCGCGAAAATGTACAAGGAAGTATTCCGAACCCAAAAAGGAACACAGAAGTAAGCGACAGCCGAATAATCCCGGGAAGGACCAAATTCTCGAAGGAGGAAAGGTGTATCTTAGAGGAAACTGCTCGACAATGTCCTCCTGTTAGTGGCTAGTCCATCGAAAAGAGGTTAGGGAAAGCAGGGCTATCCTTCAAAAATGTGATGAGATATAAGAAAGATCCAAAGAAAACAAATAAAACATTCTTCATCTAGAGAAAAAAAAAAACGGGAGCATAAATGGTGGATCCATGCGGGGGGGGTTGGGGGTGATATCTGAGTATTATATCGTCATACAAAGGATCGATAAGAGGAACTTCTTGCGAAAGACTTGGGAAAACGCGCGTGGGAGCAAGGACCATTGTCGGACGGTTCACGAAATGAGGTCATTGACGCATTGCACCTATGAGTCTTGACGGGGGATCACGCGGAGGAAGGGGGGGTCGCAAAGTTGCTGGGGTTCCAGGGACAGGTTCGGAAAAGACTAAAATGACTAGTGCGCCGGGGGGGGGGGAAGGAAAATACGAGCGGGGGAAGCGTATATAAAACAAGACATTCCGATAAGGCACGGATACGGGAAGGAGGAATTAAAGATAACTTACCGAAAAAAGGATCATGGCAGGTCCGTGGGAAAAAGAAAAAACGCTGTTGATTGGGGAAGTGTATAGGACAAAAAGGGGACAGGGAGAAGAATAGGGAGGAAGGGGGGGAAAGAGGGGAGGGAGGGTGGAGGGGGAAGGGAAGCGGGGGGGTCGGCCGGGTTTTGTCTTGAACGCGGTGACCCCGAAGACTCTTGGGGTACCGGCGTTCGCTACGTTAGGGATCTGAAAAGAATTGTCGTGAAGGTTCACACGTCTGAAGAAAGGTCATGTTTGCTGAAGATCAGGAATCGCGGTCTTGTGCGGGTATAGTCGCGGATGGGCAGTGGTCAGAGGAGGAGAACAAAGAACTGTAGTTAACGAAAGGTCGGGAGCAAATAGTTTAAAAAGTGAGGAATTCCAGGAGAGGATCTTGTTATGGGTAAAAGAAGGAATGAATATAGCGACGCTGGAACTGAAAGAAGTCGGGATAAGTGGGAGTACCGTACGGGAAAGGAGCCGCGAATCGGGTTGCAAAATTACTAAAAAGGGGACAAAGGCGGGGCGGGGAACAAATGGTAAAGGAGTACTAATGGCGTGGCCCTGAAGTTGGGGGAGGAAACATACAGGGGGTTGTGAAGATAGTTCAAGAGCGTCTATGCAACGGATGACTAAGCGAAAGTTACCGGGTGCGGTGGCTTGATGCGACTGGGTAATAACTAAAAGGTAGGAAGCGCTGTCGGGCCCAAAAGGGGGCGGCGGTTAATGGGGGTGGAACGCCACGGAAGATCGAACTAAGGTTTCGATACAGCGGGGGCGGAGAAGAGCAAATGTGGCGGGGGCGAAAAAGTGTATATTAGGTGCCTTATTCCCAATTCGCAATCGGGACCGACTCCGATCAAGAAGCGAAACCAGCAGGAACGGAGCTACAATGAAGCTGGGGTATCTTTAAAAAGCAGCAATTACATCACAAAAGGGGATTGGGGCATGAATGAAAATGCGTGGGAAAACCTTTGTTCGCGATGAGGCTCAAGTTTAGAGGGGGAAAAAAGCGTAGCAAAGGTGAGGCATTGTATGGAATCAGGGGGTCGAAGAGAAAAGATGTAAAGTTGGCAGATTTGCTGCGCGTCAACGGGGCGTCGAAGAGGGAACACAAAATTAGGGGACCGTAAGAACGGGAGGGGCGACAAGTGGGGACGGCGCGGGGACGCCGGGGTGATTGCTCAGAAGGATCAAAAGAAATAGGCAACTGAATTGTCGCTTGTTTACTCCTCCGAAAGTTGGAACTTATGGCGCAAGAATTGAAGAGGGTTCGGTGGAAAAGCGTGGGTTTGGGAATGTCAGTCTGTGGTAGACAGTATAGGGAAAACGTGTGGTCATGGTCCCCAGTCCTTTCAAGGGACTCTACGGGATTGATTCGCAGAGAAACGGGCGCGGGTGCATATGGAAATACGCTGACCACATGAAGCTGTTCCTTGATTGAAAGGAGTTCGTACCTGAACGCAGGGGAGGGGGAACTCACGTGATGGGGGGCAAAGTTCAAGGGGCCAGGGCACTAGGGGAAAGAGCTAGGATGTTGGATACTCAGGGTGAAGATTCAGCAGAAAATTAGGTGTGAGGGTTCGAAATTAAAGGGTGGATGCAAAGCGTTGGCCATTGTAAAGTGTCTGATCGCGAGACGGTACGGAATTAAAACGCGGGGCTCCAACAAGTCGAGGGGTGTTATTGGATGCCAGCAAGTTTGTAAAGTGTCCGGATCATGAGGTCTGTTCGTCCAACTCAGGGTGTTTATGGGGCGAAAACGCAGCCGCTGTTAAATCTACGGGCGTACTTCAAGTATAAGAAAATCGTTTGCTGTGGCGGATGTGGGTGTCGACGGTGTACAACGCGAGAGAGTGGAAACAAATTGCAACTGAAGGACGGGTGGGAAAGGTACCTGGAGGGGAGTAGGAGAACGTCTGTATTTGGCGTTGGCTCGGTGGGGGAAACTGATCTGTAGTCCGCAACGTTTGCGATCAAATTGTGCGCAAGGAGGGGGGATCAGTAGATCTAGCGAAAACAAATTAAAGATCTAGACGAAGGGCTAAAGCCTTGCTCGCAAAGATTTGGGGGGGAAGGGGGGGGGCGTACGCACCATTAGGAAAGAAAACTCAAGGGTCGTTCCGCCGACGTCAAACAAGCGGGGAAAGGGAACCCATCTCCATTTGCATCGAGGCCACGAATCCTTTTATTGGGTTCAAAGTCACCACCGCGCACAAGCTCCAGCGAAAAATTCTTCGAGGGGGGAATGCCCAAGGAACGAGGAGATGCCCGTTCATTGTTTTTTTTTCTCACGATTACCCATAGCAGATTTCACGCCCAATACCAACGTAGACTTTTGGAAGAGTCCATCGACCAAGAGGGGGATACCTCTGCGGGTAAAAACGTAAAAGCAACAGGAACTTGAAATTCAAGGTCCAAGTAAATTTCAGATATTACCACGTGAGACCGAACGAAAAGAAATTCCGGTCAAGGGACTATCAGCACAACAGGGGCCAATCAGGCGCAAAAAGGGGTGCCGCTAACTGAATCAGAAATCTCAGTGCAGAAGCCAGCATCCCTTCCGCAATAAGATCCAAAAAAAAGGGGTCAGAGTTTCCCGGGCGAAGAAAATAAGGGCTCTAGGGAGGAAAATAAAGCCTCTTGACCTTAAACCGGCAAAGTCAACATGCGCACACCGGAAACTGTACGCTCAAACATAGAATTAAAAATCAAACTGGAACCGACTGGAAATGGAATTTTTCGTTGCAGAAAACCGCCGGGAAGTAATCCGAGGGGATTCAACCAGCTGACGAGTTCACGTGGCTTACATCAACAAACCGTGGGGAAAAGTAAAAAAGAAAACAAAGCTCCACCCCAAGCTAATCATTTCACAACTTGGAGGTGAACACAATAAAAGACAATTGCTGAAGGGACACAGCCCAAAGAAGTTCTGAAAAAAATACCTGACCACATTATCGGATTAGGTCAAACGGCAAACGCAATAACCCGGTGTGTGGGAACGCGTTGTTCCGAAGGGAGAGGGCAGGCCAAAGGGGTTTCTTTACTAGGGCTCACCCACGCGATTTCAGACGCGGCGCGCACCCCAATCTCCAGAAGGGCTTCTGGCGGACGGTGGGATAAAACGATGTTCACCAAAAGTGAAGCTCGTCAGATCCCAAGGCGAGCATTCTGTAAAGTTCCGTAGATCATAATTAACGGTAACAAGTTTCGGGTCATCGGGGGGGCTCTTCGGCCGCCTAAAAAACCTAAAAAGCAAAAAATTAATCATCGGTGCCGAAAATAACGCGGCCAAACAGCGAGGCCAACATCGCAGACAAAGGGCGCTTAGAAATCGAAAAGGCGGAAAAAACACGGACTAGCACAGCATGAAAAGCTCGCAGGGCTACATAAAATAGCTGTCTTGTTCGACTAACTTAAAAAGGAATCAGTCAAGAAAAGATCCCTCAAACGTCGAATGTTACCGCCCGCAGGCTCCGGAAAACAGTGAATCGTGGAAATCCCACCTTTAGGCGGAGGTGGTGAACCAAGGCTAGGAAAAAAAAATTACCTGGCAACCGGCCGGCTGCGTCCTCAAGAGATCATAGCATCTACCTCCGCTTACTGTTTCCGATCAACATTACGGGTATTGACGGCCACGGAATTTAGCCGCCTGTAGGACGGAGATGGAAAGTTTCCCACCCTCCCGTCTCATTTGTCCAGTAGGAACGCGGGTATGGGAAAGTCAACATCTCGGCGGGGGTGCACCGGGGTGCCGCCCTCTAGCACTTCTTCCCCTGGGGGTTCAGCGCAAGTACCTCTGGAAATTCCTGCGACTACCGCGCTGTAAAAATCAGGGTTCGTCCAAAAATCATACGAATCGAAACCGGAAACGGAAAGGGGATGACAACTCGACACAACATCAAATTAAGGCCCTCGCCCTCCTCCGCGTGTCCCATAGTTTGAGAAAAACCAGGGAAAGTGTCAAGGGGTGGAAACAACGGAAAAGTGAGGTATACAAATGCTTTCTTTTGGGAAAGGTAAGGTATTGTGGAGTAGGGAAAGAAATCGAAAAAATCCAAAGGGTACTAGCAATGGAGTAGTGCGCCGACAGGAACGCTCGTTCGTCCTATAGCAGGACGAGCGCAAGATTCACATCTTTGGGGGATACGTCAATGGCGACGACAACCATGGCCAACGAGTCAAGACCCACTGAAAAGAAGGGATAAGTAAGCCGGGCGTCAGGCACTTTCTTAAGTTGATCCCTCGCTACCGGAAAAACCGTAACTGGAAGGGAGAAACGGAAAAGTTCATATTGGGAGAAGATCAGTGGATCAGAGGAAGGCCAATGGTGATGACGAATATCGCGCGTCCCAAACTCAAAAATCAGGAAAAAAAAATGGGGGGAGAAAGGAGGAAGATCACAACTTAGGAAAAGAGAGATATGAGCTCCAGGAGTGGAAATGATTTTATAAGGATTGAGGAGAATGGATTCCCGTGGGGGGAAGGTCGATCCAATATGCTTAGCTTTCGATAGACGAGGTCGCCTTTCCAGACTGACGGGAAATCTTCAAAGGGAAGAGGGTTGCAAGAGGAACTGGGCTGGCGGGCGCTGAATGCAGAATCTGGCCTCTGAGCGGAACATAGACGAATAAAAAGGAAGCGAGGAATTCTAGTGGAAGCGCAAGCAGATCTTATTGAAACGAGGAAATCTCGCGAAAAAACCTCAGAAAAAGAGAAATTACCGGCAGGGGAGCCGATTTAAAAACTAAAAAAGGATTACATCAGAATGAAAACAAATCGGAAATGTGTACCTGGACCAAGCTGAGTGGTAGTGCATTTGACGCAACGGATTGTCAAAAACGCGGTCGGGCGGGATGAAAGGTATTTTGGAGGGGGGAAGAAATGAGGGTAAAGGGAATCGACAAAGTTTCCGCAGATGACGGCTGATTTCTACAGACTGAACCGGACATTGTTTTTTCGACAGGCGGCGGGATCGCGCGTTCAAGGGTACTCATCGAAAGGGAGGCGCAAAGAGGCGTTGGAGGAAGTAGCGGGAGTGAAAATATTTCATATGAACAAAACGAGCCGGGGGGGAAGGGAAAGAATATAGAAGGTCCTTTGTCAAAACAGGGGGATTACCTGCCCAAGTATTCTGAGGGGTTAGCACCACACTCCAGAAATTCGCGCAGTCGGCAAGGGAGGTGACGCACGGCAGGAGGGGGGAATTAGGGAAGAAAGGTTTCCGTGAAACGGAAAAATCAAACAGTGGATTTAAGAGGCACTACCGGGCGGAGGAACGGGGGGGGGACGGCGAAACAACAAAGTGGATGAGGTATGTCGTGCAAACAGGCCAGGGCTGCTTTGGATGACCCAAATGTTAGTGTCTGGAGTTCGGGTTCTGAGCTTCGCGAGCGACCGTGCCGGGGGTTTGCGCATCGGCTCCGGGGGAAATGATTCCGAGCTTTAAGGACAACGCGCAGCTTAAGAGAGGGAGGTGTCGCAAAGCGTAGCGCCGGTTACAGAGGTTGAGTCTGCGGTAAGCATTTGCTGGAGGTGTTGCCGGAACCGAAAAAATTTAAAAAATTTCGAAGAACCTTTCATAAAAAAGCGATACTGGAAACTCTGAAGAAGAAAGCAGGACACGGACGTACTGAGAAGCAAACGGGGAACCTCTGTGTGCCACTCACAAGAATGGAAAAAACAAAACAACAAAGAGCAAGGGTGAAGGAGTATGGCGAGCCGTAGGGGCGCCAGACAATTTTAACGAGAAGCCATGTGGGAGGACTTGAAATCGGCAAAAGGGGTAAACCAGGTTGTCTATGATTAGTTTACAAACTCATAATTGGGCAAAATACTTGCAACCGGGGGGGAAGTGCATTAGCAAGTATCTAGCCGCGTGACCGCAGGGGTTACAAGGCGAGACTCTGGGTGGATAGGGCGATGGTGCTTTGAGAAAAGGACGTTGTCTCGAAACTAATACGGGGTCAAAGACGTCGCTTCTGCGAGCCTGCACGATTTTAGACGGCTCCGAAAAGAAAAAAATAAAAAATGCTTCTCCCGGGGGGGTGAAGTTGCGCATTTGAGGCAGCGTACAGTTGCCTGGGTTGTCTTTAAAAAATAAAACCGAAATCCTGGAGTGATTCAACGCACTGCAGAAAACTTCGTCGTAAAAGACAGAATCGAAAAACTTTAGAAGATATGCCTGGATGGATTACGGGGGAACAAAGGGGAATGTTATGCATTTCGGGAGCGCACATCGTATCGGGGGCGGGGGGGTGGATACAAGAGTTTGTGCTGAGTCATCAGAACAGAGGAAGGGTCTTTGTCGTTCGGAAGAAGCCGTTTAGGGATTGAAGATGGATTGCAAATAAAATTTCGCTGAGAATTCGGGACGACAGGAACGGGAAGGTAAGCACTTGCTGGGGTTGGCGAAATGGGATCAAAAGAGGTGGACTTCGGATTGGAGGATTCTGGGCTAGGGGTCCCGATTTTCAGTGGGGGGCGGCAAAAAGACCGCGCCGAATTAAATCCGGCTGTGAGCCTCTAGAATATGGCTGTGAAAGATATCGGTCGAGTGTAAAAAAATAAATTCCTAGAGTGTCTAAGAGGGGGGCTGAAATTATAACGGGGGAGTGTCGTTCTGGTGAAGTGTGTATCGCACTGGGGGGGGTACGTTGTTCTCAAAGCGCTGTACAAGTATTTCAAAAAAGAGGTCAAGTAATTTAGGATTCGTACTCTCCAACAACACGGATTATATAAAGAGCCGTCAATCGAATTGACGCAAAAGCCCTTGAGCTATCGTGTGCGGGGAAAGCAGGCGTCATTAGTCTCTTAAGAACAACGCCAAATACATCGTAGGCACCCGAATCACGAATTCTAATTTCAGTTGCAAATCTAAGGGGTGCGCCACTCGAGCCATGAGGGGTGTAACCAAAGGGGGATACCGCTCTCAGACAAAAAAGCTACTCATTAGGCCCCCCTCCCGAAGTAATATATATGCGTTTCGCCGCGCTCCCACATCAAGGGTAAAAAGAGCCCGCCATGCACGCAAACAGAGGTGTCAATAAAATCAAAACAAGTGCTACCGGCCGGCCGTAAAGATGATACTGAAATTCATTAACCAAGTCACTCCGTCCGACCCGTCCCAGTCCTGAGAAAGAAGGGGAAACAGGAACCGGCTGGAGAACCAAACCCTAGCAGCTCTCTCAGAAGACTTATTGAACTGAATCACATCTCCGGCTAAGGGACCGTTTCCCGGTCCGCAAATAAACAGGCACTCCGGCAAAGAGAAGGGGGGAGAGATGAAGGATAGAAACAAACGTCGCGCATTGAAAGAAAAAAGCTCTCTCCCGGCACATGGGTCCCACTCACAAAAGTCCGCAAGACGGAGGAAAAAAAAAATTCCAAAAAAAGGACGCACCGACTGCCACGTGGGTTATGCGCACAAGACGTAAGGAAATCGTGCCGAGGAATAAGCCAGCGACGTCAGTTTGGCAGAAAGTTTATTGGGCTCAGGCGAAAAAGTTTCGAGACCCAGAGAAACCACACCGCCATCCTCCGCCCGGTTATCTGCACTGTTCCACAAGAGCCATCGGCAGCGAGCACAGGAAAGGGAACAAACTTGTTCTCCCGTTCACAATGAATCGATGCTGTGACGCTTCTGCAAGACACTGTTTTGTTCAGCGCTTTTGGGGGGGGCCGGGAAAGGTAGAGCGAAAAAGTCTGTAGGGAATGGCTCCAGCAAGGAGACGAAGCTTCGCCAATAACTCAAGAAAACAGCTCCACAATGTTCGGGAACTTCTGGACGTGGGAACTAACAGGAGGTCACAAGTCCTTAGTCAGCTGGCTCGCATCCACCTCGTAGAAATTGAAATCTTCGCGGGAACTTATGAAGATGGGAATAGTTCGAAAGAAAAGAGTTTAAGGGTCAATGGGGTCCACTCCGCTCTCCACCGGGGAAACCTGTCGCTCATCAGAATTCCGAGGAAAGAAAAGGCAGCGAGTTGTGGACCGCCAGGGTACATAGAAACTGTGAGCTGCCAATACGCAAGAAAAGCCAAAACGTCCCCTAATGGACTCCGCTAAAACATGTCTCCAATACCGCTGTATGTCAGAAAAGAAAGTTCCTCCCAGTTATGACACAGACACGAAAAAAGGGAAAACGCGTTGCTCCCCCCCTGGTAAGGTAGACGGGGTGTGTTTTTTTTAAATCCCAGAGGAGGAGGAAGTGGAAAGTTTTCAACGGATCTATGAAACGCAATCCGAAGAAGGGGCCTTCTTCACCAAAAACGCTATGGTAATCATCTCCTCCGGCTCTTGTTGGGGAAGTGAGAATCTTGGAATTCCAAAAGAAAAGGGGACGAGTGTGAGAGAGTCGGAACTCCGAGGGAGAGGGGGTAAAAAATCTGGATCTTAAATCAGCTACTCCGCAAACGCCCTCGATTCCGGAGAAGCGATGATACATGACTAGGATTCACGAAACATCGGTCGTAAAAAATGTCCTTGAAGGTTATTCGGCTCAGCAAGGAAGAGAAAAAAAAAGGTCGTGTGGAGCAGGAAAACCAACTTTCCTACCAACGCCGCGCGCACGAATATTGGTCATAATGAACCAAACAGTGTCACCAAACGGTGTGGGGCGGAACTCGCCTCGCTTGGAGGTACAGTTTGCTTTTGTAAACGGGGGAAGGTTTCCTTTAATCGCAGAAGTCGAGTGAATTAAATGGCGTAGGGGAGAAGGGTATTGCCGCAGAGGGAAGAACTCGGATCCTACAGTCCCAGATTGCGGTCTCGTCGAAAGGGAATTAGAAAAATGGACCACGATTCCTGCGACCAATCCGCACGTGACGTCAAGCTCCTAATCAAGCGTAAATTGGAGCGATCAAATGAAAAAATACGGTTCCGCAAGTGAAGCGAACGGAAAGCGCGGAGGAGAGACGGTGTCGTGGAAGCGTTGGTGACTCGAATCAAGGGGAATGATCGCCAAAGAGGAAAGGAAGCAACAAAAAATCCTGAAGTAACAAATGGACCGGTTCAATAGCACAACACAAAAGAAGAGAGGGGAGATGAGAAGTCATTGTGTCTTCATGGGGGGGTTGGGTATCGATGAGTGAGCGAATCACTTTTGGTAATGAGCTAAAAGGAGTAAAGAGGTAGTGAACGAAAAGGGAAGACGGTTTAACCTCGGACTCCTTAGATCCGGGAAAAAGACGGCAGTGCACTAGACTTAAGAAAGAGTTGCTGCTGAAGGGGGGGAGGAAGCCGGGTCGTACTCCGCACATTAAAATGGTTAGGGGAAGAACTCAAGCCGATGAAAGCCTATTGCGCGGCGGGCAAATAGGAAGTGGAGATAAATCTCGGACACTACATTGCCTTAAAAAGGTCTTACACCTAAAAAAGAAGCAGCAGATGAACCTGTGGGGGAGGTTGCCTGAAAGAAGCCCGCGGGCGAACAGGGGGAGGTCATTATGAAATAAAAAAGGGGCGAGGAGGGGGCGGAAGTTTTCAAGGGAGAGAGTTCAAGAACAGTCCCTAAAAAAGGAGCGATTCCTGGGCGGAATTTCAGGGGAAGGACCTGCCCGAAGGGGGGTGTCCAACTCAAGCTCCGGGAATCGCTCAGTTGAAAGAAGTGAATCGCGGGCGGTATTAGAACGAAAGAGATGGAAATATTTCATCAAGGGGTCTAAAAACAGGGATTGGGGGGGACGTCTCGTTCCTTGGTTACGGTCTCATTTCGGTATTGAAACACGCAAGCATATCGCATAGGCAGGAGCAAAGGAAAGGGGGTCTACGTCTACAGCCGGGAAAGGGTAATCCGCGAAAGCTGGTTAAAAAAGGGACAGGGCGGAGCAACTAGGGCGGGGAATTTGCGGTGGGTTGGTTCGGGAAGTGGCTGAGGTGGTGGGGGCTTAACGGTATTGAAGCAGAGGAGGGTCGAGAGTTCCAGAGCGGGAATCTTAGGAAGAGACCTGGGAAGTGTATGTGTTAGCGAGGCGACTTGGGAGCAAAGTGTAGTCACAAAGGGTCTCTGAATGGTCACTGGGTCCGAATTTGGGATTGGCGCACGGCTAGGGGGACGACTGGAATTCGAGAAAATCTATGGAGGGCAAGTATAATAGGCAAATTGAAAAAGAAAGGTACGAGTGACGCAAGTAGTGAAAAACATATGCTACATACGGACGCGGAATCTAAAAGGAAAGCAATCAACAGTTGATACAATCAGAAATAAACATGGCAACCGCGCCCTGTTTGCCGGCCGCCAAAAGATGTGCCAAAAACAACATTTTTTAGCAATTGGGGGGAAATGCGGGATTGGAGAGTACTTAGTAGGCACCTTGTTTCTAATCATAAGGCATGTGCTCTAGGAAATAGGCAAACTGAACAACTTTGTGTGTTTGATTGAAGGTCGCATCGGAATCTGTCAGGAACGGGCCGTTGGTGCTAGGGTACAATGGGAAGCTTAAGACGCTGGAACCGCAAGGAATGACCTGGCAGGCGGGCTGTCGAAAAAAAGGGGTGGTGGAGCGTGGGTATGGAAAAAAAACGGGATTGAGCGCGAGAAAAAGCCACGGAGGGCCAACATATTGGTCGTGTGGAGCAATAAAAAATTGGTAAAAAAACGTCTGGTTCTCACTGAAAAATGGGCAGGGTCGTCCGTTGGGAAGGGGTTTGAATGGTGGCGCAAGTGGTGAAAATACTGTGATGCTGGTGGGGTCCGATGACATTAAACCAAAGAGCCGGGAGTGAATGGAGAACACGACGGAAAACGTGAGTCGCGAAGGGGGAAGTAAAAAGTTGATGGGCAAACAGCCGGGCGTACCTGGAAGGCAGGAGGACCTATTGGTATTCAGGGGAAAACGGGCCCCATTGTGTTGAGTTGGAGAAAAAGGAAATCGGCTGAAGATTAACCGTAAGAATTGCTGTTCAGGTCTGATAAAAAAAGGGACGGGACTTATAGGAAAAAGGCAGTGCAATGAACTTTCATATCAATTCTCGTCGAAAAAACTATACTCAACGACTGCTGTGGGGCGATTGTGTGAGGTGTGAAGTCGGGGACGGGGCACGGGGGGTAATTGGTCGGGAAAAAACGACCCGATTTTGTTGGGAAAAAAAGAGGCGAAACGCGGACCAAGTCCAGAGAAGCTGGGGGGGGCCGGACAAATCGTTCTGGAGCTGAAAGGGCAGGGGTTGTTACCACCCATAAAAGGGCGAGGGGGGAACGAAAAAAAGATGAAGGAAGGGGGAAAAGGGTTATCCTTCGTGCGGCTGACCGAATAATTTGGTGCAGAGATAAAGAACTAGAAACGATTTGCGAAAACGGATGGGAGGTTTGATCGGGGAAAGAGACTCAGGAGGAAGGAAGAAATCCAATATTTCAAAACAGGGAAAGGTAACAAATCGTTTGGCGCCCGAAAAGAAAAGTCTCGACTGCGAAAGCAAGGAAACTTAAAGGCGCCAGCGACGGAAGACAAAAGGATCAAACCGAAACTTTTCGGAAAAAATCTTGCGCCAATCGCAGAGGTTGGGTTTGTACCAAAGGGGAAACCCCCGCGCTCCATCGATTATCCGGGGAACGCTGGCAAAACGGACATCTGCTTTGCAAAAAAAACACACAATCGGGGCGACAGCGCCAATCCTCGGACAAAAAACACGTTTGCATCCCAGAAAAACCAAGCCATCAGGGGGACGCTCGCCGGGCGTCAACCGAAGTCGCGTATAACTGAAATGAAAAAGCCCGAGCCCATCTGTCCACCGCCGTTCTCGAAGGGAAATCCATCGTAAGATCACCAGAGATTTCCACCTCGAGCTCACGGACAAATGGAAGCTCGAGAGTTGACTGAAATACAATCGAAAGGAAAAAGCCACCGTTTTCCCGGTCCGCAAAGAAAACGAAGGCTCCAGCGCCAGGGGGGGTGAGAGCTTTCCTGAGCGAAAATGTTTTCCTTGCGAATAGACCTGCAGGAAAAAGGAGGTAGAAAGGGGAACCTCTGCACACCGTGCAACATAGGAGGAGAAAACAGAAGGAAAAAAAAAAATTCAAAAAAACGGATCACAAACGGAATGATACCTTGAGTCTTCGCACCCCGGTGGTCAAGGGACCGGAGCAGCGACAGAGAAGTCGAGAAGTGCCTTTGGGAACGGTCAGCTGCCCAAAAAAGGAAATCCCCAGCGCCGCCCACCCAAAAGAAAACCGCCGTGTATCTCACGTTGGGAAAGATGACGTCCACAGCGGCTCGAAGAGCACTTAGCGCAGCAAAAAAAATGAAACGTAAAAAGGAAGATAACGTAAAACCTGCTGCTCGCAACACTAAGGGGGACGATTTTGGGGGCACCGAAGTCAGTGAACAAAGGATTCTGACGATAATGACAAACCCACGTCTGGATAAGAAAGACCGACAATTGCTGCTCAACATGTGGGGGGAAGGAGGCGTGGTGGAAAGTAAAAAATTTGTTGCCAAGTTTTCAAAAAAAAATCTGAGATCACTCATCCGAAATTGCTTCTTGAAATCTTCCCTTTCCAAAAAATCTTGGTATAAAGGTTCGCCGACGAACGAAACTGTCGGGGTCAGGAAGGGCAACTCTCTTCGCCGAACACCTCCCACTTATCGCTGGAAAACTTCTTAAAGGAGAAATCCCACAATCTCGAAGCGCAATCGCGAGTGGGACTGCGAAGGCATCTGAAGCTTGCGATTATGCCCTGTCGCAAACTCAGCCAAAGAAAGGAAGTCGCTCACGCCATAGTCCAGGACCTCGCATCACCTCTTTACCGCCTTGTTCATGTCAAACTTAACCATTGAGAAAGATATAAACACCGCATTGTGGTCGGATTGAGAAAAGGGGAATCGGGGAAGCACACAATTTAAAACAGTGGGGTCAAAACTATGAACACATTCACAGCCGAACTTCTGAAAAAAAGAAGGCATGCGATAGGAGATCAGAAGAGGGTCGCGTGTGCAAAAACTCAGCCGCACATGCCACAAATTCGATATTAGTTCATCCAGCGCGTTAGAGCCCGTATATGTCAAGACCGTCGCACTGGTCCCATCTATAAATAGATGCGCAAACGGAAGAAAAAGGAAGAGGAGATGAACGCCGGAGTCAGTACAAAGGGCCGGGGGACAAGTCACAAATCAAATCTCCGTAAAAAGGGGGAATGTAGGGAACGACTTCCCAATAAATTAAACGTGTCCAAAAAGCCGCCGCCGCGCGACAGTGGGAAAAAGAGGATCAGACCCCTCCAAGCAAGGTGTGTGAAAAGTCGCCCTCATTGGATGGGTATCATCGATTCAAAAGTGGGACGGGATTTAGAAGGGGAAAGCCTCACGTCCTGAAGGGTGAAGGAAGATGCTTTGCGCCGAATCATACCTACCCTCGGGGGATTCAAGAGGGACCTCCGCCTAATGGGAAAAAAGGGAGGAGGGGTATCGTCGAAAATGGGGAAAGAAAAAGATTGATAACCAGGGCCACGGGAGACAACTTAAACAAGAAAATTGGACAAGCTCTCTCCGCTCGGAAGAACATTTTGACCACTATCCTTAAAAAAAAAAGGCGCCCTGGAAGGGCGAAAGAGAAAGGCATCGTCGAAAGAGGGGCGCTAATGGCACTGGATCGAATCCAGAGGAAAGCAATCCCAATTCTCTCCGAGAAAAAAGACAATGAGCAATTAAA
>Ga0179593_1303018_pt1 | contig 24930 bp, 17 predicted proteins | sample CZODoug2_1_08_16_FD_185931 | JGI IMG/M metagenome (GOLD analysis project Ga0179593, IMG submission 185931) | Vadose zone soil fungal communities from Angelo Coast Range Reserve, California, USA - CZODoug2_1_08_16fungal (PacBio error correction) | ecosystem: Environmental > Terrestrial > Soil >...
TCGCATAAGTAAGTATCCATCACCTTTACTGTCTAAAAAGGTGGGCGGCACACCTTGAAGAAGCACGGTCGCCCCACGCGGGAACCGGGCTAAAAAAACGCGGGCAATAGGAGAGACATGGAAAGAACCAAAGATAACAGTTGAAACGCTATAGAAAGACAAGGCAAATCACGTTTCGATCGGAAGGATCTAGATAGGTGAATCGCACTGGGGTGGTACAACAAAAACCCGCGAAAAGACCAAAAAAACCAACGTAAGGAATGTCCGAGGGAGATAGCCCATAAAAACAAAAATCTCATCTCCATATCTCAGCCCCGCAGGGGGAAGCAGTTCCACCAAAACAAGCGTTAAACATGTTCAATAGACGGAAGCGTCAGTCAGGTCACAAGGAGCCGGAATTGGCATAGACTAGGCATAAATCTCTGAAATAATCACTTATGCGAAAGAAGCAAAATAATCGAAGGAAAAAGGCCATCCCGGCAACTAGTCAAACAAACAAAAATCGGATCGAAACTAAGACTCCAGCAGAAAAGCGGGAATTCTCTGTTCACGGGTTCGGGAGGACATAACGCGTAAAAACAGGTCCTAGCAATGAGAAAGTCATAGAATCGTAGCCTGATCATTAGTAACTCCCGAAAGCCAAAGACACAGCCATTCGCAGGCCAAGGAGAAGTTTTTGCAGTCGACGCGAAAGGGGAAACAGAGCGCCAGACGATAACTGGGTCCAATGCCAGGGGATTCACACGTTCCGGTCCAAAATGAGACGAAGCTCGTACACGCTCGCCTGCACTTGGAAACGCGTCTAGGTGAGCAGCGCAGAGAAGCACATAATGCAGAGCAGAAACACAGGTAGAATCGAGAAGTAAGCAAGGGAAGACATAGGAAGAAATCATCCGCAAAACTCATACGTCAAAATTGGGACCTCGTTCGAGATAGTACGAAAAAAGAGTGAGTTGACCAAACCATAATGGGGGGATGACTCCAAAAATAGGAAATTCGCGAGAGCTCGAAGCGGCGGGGAAGCTCAAGGGGAAGAAAGAAAAAGGTAACGTCACGTGACCAAAGTGGTGAGTGAGAGGACGAAAAGCAGGAGAGGTTTGAAAAATAAAAGACACGACGAGCACGTAAACCGCTCAACAAAGGGAAGGGAAAAAACTGACGGGCGCGGCGCGATGGGCGGACGGCCGACCAAATGCGTTAAAAAAGGACTAAGAAGATCACCGACCGCTCAGGCGAAAACACGAGGAGAAGGATGGGAACACAGCCACTGAACGTCAAAAAAAAGAGATCGTTATAGGCCGGAAAACCCGACAAGAATCTGATCTCAACCAAACTAAAAGCGAATCGTGAGCAATGATGAAACATAGCACAAAAGAATCGGGCATCGTAGGGGGACTCAAAAAGGGGGAAGTGAAAATCAGAGGATAGGTAGGAGCATACAACGAGGGAAAGGCCAAATTCTCTCCAGGGAAGACACGATCGCAAACGAGCTCTGACGGAACGGATGTTGACAAAGAAAAACGGATAGAATGTTATGGACCGACAAAAAAAACGATAGAAAGTACGACTTACTTTGAGTGAAAATTCCTCAGTAATAGGGAAACGAAGATAGAGGACAAACAAGGAGGTAACAATTTACCGGCGAAGGACCCATCACCAATAAAGGGAGCTGAAAGATGGGAAGCAAAGGTGAGCTACTGTGGCTGATGATAAGTCTGACCGAAGTGGGACAGATCTACACGTAATACCAAGACGTTCTAAGGAGACAAAGGGAGATATGCTTCACAACGTCCCGGCGAAAAAGGAGGCGAAACAGGAGGGGAAGTATTCTAACAAACTCGGACGGGAAGACTCTGGGGGTGAGAAACACAAAAGTAAAGGACCAAAATCAGGAAAAAGGTCTAGCTAACAACAACAGGGGTAGAAGAGAGAGTCCCCTGTCTCGCCAAACAGTCCGGACCGGTGATGGGGCTCAACCGCGAAAGGCCCTTCAGTTTTGAGAACGCCCGTCACCCCCTTTTCTCGTCTTGCCCCGCGGAAGGATGAAGGGGAAGACATATGCAGAACGGCAAGGTAAAAATCTCCTAGGGAAGCCAAAAAGAAAGAAAGCGTCGCAGGCGCCAGAAAAGGGGGTATGATAGGAAAAGCCAGGAAACCATTAACCTCATTAAACATAAACCCACAATCGGCGCAGAATCTCACTCTGCATACTATCCTAAAGTTACAGAGAAGGAGAATAGGGGGAAAGTCCCACAAAAGGACGTACTGGGCTTCAAAGCGCCGTCAAGAAGTGCGCTTTCGAATCGTGCGCAAAACCCGAGAACCTTGGCGCATCAACGGGCAGTATCCTCTATCCGGCCGCGAGCAAAGAAGACTTTTCTATCCTCATCAAGCTGAAAAGTACACGGGCGTGCGATGGTGCAGCGCAACAGGGACGACGCGTTGACGTTATGCGACGATCGGATGTTAAAAAGGGCCTGAGCGCGTGGTTTGTAATGGGATATTGAAAAGCCTGGGGGGGATTCAGAACGCCCAGGTGGAATCCGACCTCCTCTCTCTGAGGGATATTGGATGAAAAACATGTTGCGCCAGGAACACTCCACTCGAAAAAAACAGCCAAGCCTCTCTTGGGGAGAAGGGGGTCAGCTGGGCCTCGAGGGGAGTATTGGGGGGAAAAAAAAAGGTGCAACAAAAACTCTCCCGATCCCTCACAAATGGCCGGGAAGAATCTCTGGAAACCTAAGCCAGGAAACCTAAAAGTAAAATACCAAGGGGCGACTAATGAAAGAGATGGGGGCACCTACAGTGGGCCGAAGAAGCCGTACCAACGGGAGGGATGAAATTGGTCGTTACAGTTCCGCGGTCGGAGCAACTCGGGACTCAGGCGAAAAGCGATCCTAGAGTAGAATGGTTTTCTCTCTAGCACATTACTGGCATAAAGGAAGCGACCGCTCGATGTCGCCGCGAACGGGGGAAAGAAGAATGGGTCACATAACGGATAAACTAATCAGGAAAAGGACACATCGGACGAGGAGTCTCTATAAACGAGACGCGAAAACACATACGTCCAAAAAACGGAGGGGGGAGAGTGTGGGGAGGGGAAGCTCAAATAAAAGTAACGCCGTGACGCACTGCCACGCTTTGAATAAAAAAAAAACCCCCCCCAACCCAAGAAGAAAACCCCCACGGGGAACCAGAACGAGACAGGGTCTCAGGAGAGCAGAGATCAATAGGCGAAAGCAGCTCAAACAGGGTTGTTAAATAGTTTGGGAGAGACACGACGGCTAGAGGTTACGTTCCCTCCCATTACGAAACCATCAGTTTACCCTTGGTCTGCTTCCTCAAGGAACAAGACTGTTTCATTCTGGAGGCAGACTGTCCTTAACGGCCTTCTCACCGCAATCCGATATCTACTATACGCGCGGACTCAAGTACGGTCCTTTCGTTGTACTGGAGATCTCGATACCTTGTACCTATTTGGCGTCTTTCGTTTGTGCTTTTTTGGTTGGCGCCTCAGATATTTTTTGGTCGCGACGCCGTATTTTTATCGCTTTCTTTGTTTTTCGTTTGTGTGTCTTTGTTTGGACTGTATTTTCGCTTTAGTTGGGTGTATTGCTCGTGGTACACTGGTTATCGGGTTGTGTTTTTTTTTGTGTGGTTGGCTTCTGGTTTTTCGTTTATTGTCCAAGCTAACTACAACCGGAGTTGTAGTGTGGTATTCTCCTCAAAAGTAATAGGGCTTTCATTTGTTCTCCCGGGGCGGAACTGGCATATGCGGGGCAGTTAGTTGTTGCGAGGACCAATACAGATCGGGACCAACGGAAACATTCGTGCCATTGGCGTTCCCGAACTGCGCCAACGATCAACCCACTTTCCGTGGCGTGACTATTAGGGATCGTTCGGCAAGGAGACGGGTTTATTATTGTTTGCCCTCACTGTGAGTGTTGGGGTGATGTTTTTGGTCTTTTGTCGGTTATCCTTAAGCATTTTGAGGGCTTTGGTTGTTTTTGGACATCTTATCGGGGTGGGCAAGTTCAAGTTGATGGGGTACCGCCACAAGGGTAGGTCTGAGAAAATCGGAGCTAAGCCAAGCGGCAACACAGTAAGGAAGGAACCAAGAAATACACGTCTGAGAAGAAAACGAAAACGCAACTGAACTTATCTGAAGTGGGGCATTACTGGAACGGCACCCTACACCCATCTAAACCCGTCGAAATTAAAGAAAGGTTGTCGCGCCAGACTATACATCATGCGGGAAAGACACTACGAAGGCTAAGAGGAAAGCAGGGCGGATCCTTAGTAAAAGACATTTGAAAGACATACCTTCCCATGAAAGTCAAAGTGTCCTATCTAGTTCCAGGTATCTCTAGCCCCACAGTCGTCTGGTAACAGCGGGTGAAAGAAGGGGTCAAGAAAAATCGTCATACGTATTCCACAGAATGGTTTTAGGGATCGGGGTGAAAAATGGAAATCCGTTTCAGAAAGCGAGGTCCTCGCAGGAGGTAGAACGAGAGAAAAAGAGTCCCACGTCCGCGAACGAAGTCCGATCAACAGTGAACGAAAAGCAATCTTACGAATGCTCCACACCGATCTTGGACCGCAACCCAAGCTCTATATAGCAGAACCCAACCCAGCGGTATCATCTACAGATCAAAAGAATTCGGGGGAATTGATGAAAAAAATACTTCGCGTAACAGGAAACAAGTAACAATGTGAACGTAGAAAGCTCAGCAGACTATGGGAAAAAAGAATACAACGCGCTGCCACAGAACACACACGATAAAGAACAACTCTGGAACGCGAGAACTTGTCACAGTTACCATTTCAAACCTGCAGGACCTAACTAGGCCAGGCATTCTCACAAAAAGGCGAGCTCTTAAGTAAAAAAAAATAGCAACGTTGGCGGGCAAAATGGACGCGATGTGGATAGTGGTTGACTTTTTGGTGTCGGCTTTCTTGGTGTGTGACGGAAGCAGTTGCCCGTAGATGTGCGAATCCTGGCTCCCCTGCGTCGGGTAAACCTGACTCCGTGGGAGATCGGAAGAGAATATTCAATCTAATGGTGAACGGAGATTCCGCAGGGCACTGGTGTCTGGGAGCGTTGCTGATTGCTGGTGCGGGCGTGTTTATCGGCTGAGACGGGGTGGATATGGTGTCGTCTGTTTTTTTGGGTTGTTCGAACAGTCTGAGCACAGATGGATGCGGCAAACATTCTGAAGAGCGACGCGCACGATCCAGCCGCAAACAACTCTAGGCCGGTGGAAAAAAAAGCCCAGCGCTAAATGATTGTGGGGACCGGGACAACCTAAATGAGACATCGGAACTTGGGCTTCAGAAAGCGTATCAAGATGACAGCGGAAAGAGGCGAAAGGGGCAGGGGGAAGGGGCTAGACAATCTAAGACCGTAGGTAAGTAGAGAAATGCACCAGGGGGAATTCTGGGGAAGTGGATAGAGAATATGGAAACTCATCTGAAAAAAACGACGTACCTACGCAGATAAAAAAAACCGCAGGGGTCTGCCGGAGAGCAGCAGGACAGAAGCATGCCGCTTGGAGAGAGAACCCGTACGGAAGGCGAACTTCTGTGGAGACAGGGGGATAGGGGAACAAGCCAGTAGTGGGCATAGTCACAGTGGGGATCTGAGCAAGCAAGAGAGAGGATCTGAAAAGAGTAAGAGCGCCACGGACTGGGGTCGACCCATAACTTTCTAAAGCACCAAATCTGAAATGGCGCTCACAATAAGGGAAGGGAACTTAAATGTAATCGAATTCCCTGAAAAATCCCAGAGAGGGGAGCATTGAAGAAAGGTGGCCGAACGTAAGGGAACTTTCGGCCCAGGGAAAGAAACCTCACACAACTCTCAACAAGGAGTTCACTAAGAAACGATTGTCCGCTGTTTTCCAAGAAAGGGTCAAGAGAAGAAAAGTAAAGCTCACCCAGAACGGCGAAAAAAAAAACAATACGGAAGGATGAGGCTGGGGGGGGTCAGCGCAGGGAAAAAATGGTGACGGCGCTCTTCTCGCCCAGATTTGAGTCGGACTGGGTGACCGTACCTGTGCTAGAGTAATGCTGAGTTGGGGCGCGATAAGACAGTAACGGGCGTAAGGTGGACGATATCAGGGGTGTCTTTGAAAAAATCAGGACTCTATAGGGGGATTGGTGACCATAGTTGGGTCGGCGTGCCGAATTGAACATATAGTTCTGTGCTTTTGTCAGGATTACGGGACCGCCAGTAAAATCCTGGGTAAAAAGGCTCAGAAAAATCAAAGGAGTATCAGAAAGACTGACACTATCAGAGAGGAAAAAGACACAAGTTCGACAGCAAGGATCAACAGTCAAGCCCGATGTCAATCGCACTAGGAGTGCGATGGTTCAAAAATACGGTCATAGGAGGGGGGGGGAGTTCATAGATCGAACAGGGAATCGGGCAGGAGGGGCTAATTCACGCGAAGTGAACGAGGGGGTGATTACGTGGGAAGGGAAGTTGATAAAGGAAATCTCAATGACTCAGAAACAGGGTGAGGACGAAAACGCCGAATCGCGGGGATCGGGCGAATGGACATGAGGTTGGCAAAAATCTCACGATCGCGGCGCAGGAAACCCCAACCAATAGACCACCAAGCACCAAAGGAAAGGAGTTCCGGAGGGGGGGAGAGGGGGGGGAAAGCTAAGCAGTCGTATTAATTCACACAATGAAATCGGGAAGGAGGGCAAGATCCCGCCTCCACTGGTAAATGGAAGGGACCGACCTAAGTCTGTCGTGGCCCGAAACGGGCCAAAGCAGTCCAACAGAACTCAAGTGAAAAAAAAGACGGATCTCAAGGGCGAACCGAGGTGGGTGCGAAGCCAGCCGGGGATTTTCATCCCAGACTCTTTTGCCCTCCGAACATGACAGTACCCTATTGCAGGAAAAAGCTAATGGGATGGGGGTCGCGATCGTACGAAGGCTTGTCATCGGCGAAATGGCGCAGAAGTCCGAGTTAGTTGAATAGGAAAAAGTGATCGCTGCGACCATGTTTAAACGGAATGTGCGAGGGATAGGAAAAGGGGGCGATGGATAAAGGCGGGTTGTGCGGAGGCGCTGGTAGGACAGGGCGGGCTTCTACTTGGTGGGGGATGATTCTGGTAAACGTATAGTTCTGCGTGGTACCTGTAATGGAAAAGACGGATTGGAAAGACGTCTTGGCTTCCAAGAATAAAGATCGTCTCGTAGTGGGCGAGACTAATGGGAGGTAAGCAGTCGACAGAACCAACCCCCTTTCTGTCAAGAAGCCAAGTGTTTCGATGGGTCTTACTTGGAAGCCCACAGAGGAAACCCTACGTACGACAAAAGCCCATCTTTCACTTTCCTGACTTACAATAGAAGCGTTCTCCCGAAGTATGTGAACCAAGAAAACCGAACAGTGGGGTCAATCCCTAGCGCGGGCTGAGCGAAGAAGAGTCGAAAAGCAGGGGGCTAGTTTCCGGGGGGGCTACTAGTATGTATTCATAGAGGCCGTCGTTGTGGGGACCATTAGAAAATCATGTTGGATCCACGGGATTAAAAGCTCGGGTATACACCTGGTCACTTTACTCATCAAGTTAACTCCGGCCGAAAACGCTTCCCTCCATAAGGGGTCAAAATAAGTACTTCCCACGCCGAAAAGTGGCCACAGGATCGGGTGGGGGGACATTTAAAAGAGCTCCGGAGAGCTCGGGGAGAGAAGCTGAGCTGGGGGGCGAAGAGAAGATCGCAGGGGGGAGAATACAAACTCCAGAAAACACAAACACAGGGGGTTGTAGGAGTGACACTAGGACGTATATACAATGAAGCAACAGCATACGAGAAGCAGAAAGCGATCGAAACGACGAGGACCATATTTCACCAGAATTAAAAAGGGGGAGGATCGGGGCCGCACTAAAGTAGACTATCCCGGCGGAGAAAGAGGGAGTAATTACTAGGGGCGAAAGACTGAAAGGAAGGACCGCCCCACAAATTTCTAATTAACACGACTCTCCTCGCTCAAATGACCAATCCCGGACTAACACAAAAACATCGAAATGTCTGCTACAAGTAATATACTCCTATCTCTCTCTCCAGATGTCAACCAAAACGTGCCCTCGTTCTCCCCCCCTTTGACAGATTAGCGGACTTCCTCCCTCAGTCTTGATCTGTTGTATCGTTGTGGGGGGGGGGGACAGTGGTCTCCCGTCCGGCGTCTAATGGGACAGTTGCCTTGGTCCTAAACAAACCTTCCGAACAGCTCAATCCACAAGATGGGTAACACCATTACAAGGTAGGGGGGAAGAAAGGCTAGGGGGGGAAAAATAGGAACAAAAAAGACAAAAGCTTGATTTCGGGACTTATTTCAAAAGCCGCAGTCAAACCATAGAGGAGAATACCTTAAACAGATGCGGAGGAACGGGAACAAAGGAGGGACGCGAAAGGCGGCAAAACGAAAGATTCCAATGGGGGAGGAAGTCAGGGGGAAAAAATTGACAGTTCAAGAGTAGCGCGAGGGAGAAGACGAAGTTTCTCTTACCAGAGAACCGCGACACCTGGCGCATCCACTTTTGAAGCCCTACGGGGAATGGAAGAGTACGGGAAAAAAAAAACGTAGGTGCCCACCAAAAAGTCCTCTCCGGCAAAAAACAACCTAGAAGTAGCAACGATGCGCGCGGCTTGAAGGTGTGTAGTAGGGGAGGACCTGAACGGAAACGAAGGTCGTTAATGTACGGGTATCACATTGTGGTTTGGTGAGGGCGGGTGAGAGTGAGAGGTAGGGGCCGGAGTTGGGGTGTGTGCAGCCAAATAACTACTAAATAGCCAATAACAAAAATTGAGGGGAACAGCTCTTTAAAGGTTCGTGATCGCGTCTAGTTGAAGTGACCTGACGACAGTTCAATCACGGACAAAAAGCGCCGCCGATAGGGGAATGAGCAACAGGCGAAGCAGGAGGATGGAGCATTTTTCATTGATGGAAAAGGAACCGCGGAAGGGGGGGGGGTGACCATATAGGGGGAAACAGTGAAAAACCACGCCCGAAAACGTAGACAAAACACCTATCACCTCGTAGACATTCTAAGGGACTCGAGAAAAAAAAGACGCACACCCATGAACTGGCACGGGGATCGGGTCAGGTCTCTTTTTTGGTGGTGATGTTGTTAAGAAATTTGGTTGGTATTTGAAAAGGGTAGTTAAAAGAAAATTTGGTGGGGGGAGGAGGTATGTGGTGTTGGGAGGGGAATGGGATTGGTTTATTGGGCGTTTGTGACTCGTGTTAGAGTGGGGTAGGATGGGTGTAAAGATAAAGGGGGGTGGCTTGGGGTGAAAAGGGAGTGTTCTGGCGATGTTAGGGGGTTTGTGAAAGTTGTGTCTTATAGGCTGTTCCTGCTTTGGGTGTCGCCTAGGAATGGGGCACTAAAAACAATTGCCGCGACCGTGGCGGACACGGAGCGGCAACCGCACGACGAAGATGTGACGGGGATGCGATGGGGGGGGAACGACCCCATTCTCGGAATTTGATGGGGGGGAAAGAAACAGGAAGACAATCGCGGAAAGTGGGTCAGGACATCTCCTCTTAGCGCGGGAAAATACAGAGAGGGGGGGGGTGGGGGGGGGGGGAGGGGGGGTGTGGGGGGTCGACCGTGCGTTTAAACACGTGACTGAAGGACGCGAAAAGCCTCATCACTTACCGGAGTGAATAAGATGACTCTAAAGTTTGCTAAGGCTGCATCGACCGGTACCTAAAGACAGAAAGGAAAAAAACTGAATAAAACGGTGGTCTCAAAGGTCGTTGAAGCAAGGCGATGGAAAAAGCACGGAAGGCGGCACCGACCAAAGCACGCTTGGCCAACGGGGCCGCCCAGGGGGGTCCGAACCGGACTACCGGTGTGGGGAGGAAACAGAAAAGATTTTACAGAAAGAGAATGGGCCGAGTGAAGCATTTGATCTCTCTGAAAAAAAAACTGTTGCATGGGACTTAAAATATGACGAGAAACCGCAAAGGAGAGCCCCACTTAAGCGTCGGGCCAATCGTAAGGGGAGGACAGAACACCCTAGGTAGAGGCACTCTTTTTTCTATCCAGTCAAATGGGGGAGGAAAGGGGTGACCCGCTTACGGTGATGTGCCGAAGACCGCAATAAAGAGACGAGAAAAGGATAACCTCGGGAATAACCTCAAAACGTATTGGGCCGAGAAGGTATACAAAAGGGGGGGGGGGCACAATGAAGCACAGCCCCTCGCGTACCCCTCCTCTTACGGGTACCAGGAGTAAGACGGAGTATCGTTCAGAATGGAAGCAATTTGCGCGGAGAAACTCGAGGCGATGGTAAAATAAGAGGAGAACTGCACCTACACAAGTTACAAAAATCGGAAGGCGATAGGGGTCGTAAACCACAAGCAAGATCTTTCTTGGACAAAACCCCCAAAAGACTAAGACAGAAGCAGTCCGATACCATTAAACTGAGGGATTTGTGTCAGGATCGTGGAGACGACAATACTTCGATGAGGAACAGAATAAAAGGAGCGGTTAATGAGGTGAATAGATCGGAAACTAAGGAAACTCCATAAGCCCCGGTTAATCAAAATAAAGCCATTACACTATTCAGGCAGGTGTTCGCGGGAGGGATCAGACGAACAAAATTACGATCTTGGCTGTTGGAGCGAGTAGGTAAGGCGGGTTGAACACTTCCTAAGTTCTGAAAATCTAGTGGGTGGTATGTAAGTTTTTGGGCACGCCTCAGGAATACCCCGGGAGGCTCAAGAGTGCCATAAGAACTTCACTTCGTCAGTAGGGAAAAGAAGTGAACAGGGCGGACGGATGGACAAGTGAACAGAGACTCATACACGCCAAGAAGCCCGCCCGCTTTAGTAGAGCACCTTTGGGAAGGCAATGTTGGCCTATGATCGTAAAGTATGGTCATCTAAACAAAACAAGAGGGCTCGTGAGCCGGATCCGCAACACATGGATCCGTGGACTTACTGACGAGGACGGGGCGTAACAGGGGCCGCCTACCCTACCAAGTTCACTCTCGAAAGCTGGATGCGGAGAGTGAGAGAATCGAGACTACTCTGCGGGTGTGAGCGGGTACTTTGGGGCGAATACTCGTCAAGGCCGCGGGCCAGGGAAGTAGGACACTTCATGCTCGTGATGATCAGAAAAAAAAAAGAGACAGCGAGAGAAGAGAACTCTAAGGGTAAGGCACAATTGTTCGAGAAGATCCAACAGAAACGGGAACAATCGGACTGAGGTGACCAGCTTCATAACCGAAGTAGTGTCAAGAGGAGACTGTACGAGGGCGGCAATACGCTTAGGAACGACCACTGTTAGGCCTACTGCAGAGTCGCCCCCGCACGACATCGTCATCGGTAATAGAAGGTGATCGATTGAACGACAACCCGACACAACGTCTGATCGGAACAGGGCATGCGAGATTAGAAGGGGATGGACTTTACTGGTGACAGCGCCAAGTACAAGGAAAGACGGACAGCCACACCTGCGCTAGGGGCTAACACGCTTTAAAATTGGTAATTCTTAAAAACCACTGAGCCCGCCGAGAAGGGTGAAAAACCCAGGTACACCAGAGAATTGAAACGGCAACGGCCACGGCGACATACAACAGAGAGAACTCAGGGAAGATACTATTGGGTTGGTAGGGTACATTAGATGGAGAGGAGACACCACGGACGGGTTGGACAGAATTTTTTGGGGTTGGTATATTTGGGGATCCTAGCCTTTGGTTGGTCGAGTAAGTTCCATCGGGTCCAGAAGAGGCGGGCAGGGTTAGTTATGGAGGTTTGGGCGGCGGTCGGAGTAATGTATGGACGAAACGGTGACAAGATGTTAGCCGGACGAGCGGGGGGGTTCCTATGATGTCGGTGTAAATCGAAATGGGCAAGCTAGAGGAGTTGCAAAAGTGATCGGGGAGGTTTTTTGGAGAGGAGCGGGGGGGATGTTGGGGGGGGATTTGGGGGGGTATCGTCTGTGGACAAAAAAAAAAGGGAACGTGGGGGGGAGGAAAAGGAGGTTTGTATCGATGGAAAAAGATTAGAGGGAATGCGAAATGTCAGAAATGGCTCACAAAAGCGAGTCTTAAGAGTTGAACAAAGGTAAAGAGGGTTACCGTGGCTGCACGAAAGTATGAACATCTAAAAAGGAAGAGCAGAATTCAGATGAGAAGAACGTGCGGTCTAAACAGCGAAGTTAAGACTAAAAAACAAAATAGGAGGGAAGTAAGACAGATCGCATAAACCTTCCAGAATCTTCAACACAGAGAGCAGCCATACTTCGAGAGAGCGGGGAGCACGCGCCCAAGGGTAAGATCAGGAATACTGGGGGTTCAAATGGCGAATAGCAAGCTCTTAAAACTCCTTGACCAAGAAAACATATAGCGAACTCTGGCTGAGGGGGTTGACAGGAGGCCTTAAAACCCCGGCCCCTCCCGACCCAGTAGACCACCATTACTGATGGAAGCAACCGGGATGGTGGTAAATAGCTCAATCCGACGTGACACCATCTCTCCCACAATACTAGGCCGTTCATTTGACAAAGTCCGTCAGGGACAACGGCGGGCCCTTCATCTGTATAGGGAACGAATCTACTGAAATACAGAAGGATCTGGGGTCGCCGGGAGGCAAACAGATCACCAAATTTTCGAGGGCGACAGGTGATGGCCTGGTGGACAGAGGAAGACATCGCTCCTATAGAGACAGTGGAGACGAAACGGGAGTACAAGTACCTCAAGGGTAAAAACCTCGTAACAAGAAGATACAACTTCACACAGTGGCGTTTGACAACCAAAGCGTCGACCAACCAAAAAAAACTAAGAAAAATCTAACCACGCCAGCAGACTGCGAGAGATCCGGTTCAAGAGATGGCACTCAAGATACGGCCGAGAAAAAGGTTGGCATACTGTATGGTCAAGAAACGACACCAGGACGAATGTGGTGCAATCACTACTAATACGAAAAAAACTCTAACCCCAAACAGATAGAAACGAAAGGAGTGGAGCTTCAATCGATGGGACGGAAAGAGGATCTTCCGGGCACAAGGATTCAATGGCACCTGCAGTCTGGGAAACAGAAAGATCGGCAGATTAAAAGCAAAACACGAAGAAGCGTGCTGGGAAGTTGCACCAGAACAGCCCCGACAAGCCCAACTCCTCTTTGGAAACGGGCCGGAACCCCCACTCCCTGCTCTGTGGCAAGATTTTCCAAAAGTGGTCGGTTGGTTTGCCGTTTATTCTTTTGTTTAGTTGTGTGACTCACTTCTTCTCATTTGAAAAATACAATCTGTGTTGATATGGCATTTCCAGCTGGAGTTATACCGTACAATGTAACTTGCAGAGTTATCGTGGTTTATGAGTGTGATATTGGATAATACGATGTTCGGGTGTACTCCGGCCAATGAAGTTGTAGAGTACGAGATAAAGCTCTGGATGCGGCCATGCTACTCCTGGAAACTCGCCAGATGAGGCCACTCACAAAACAAGGACGGGCAGTGCTTTTTTAACGCCCAAAAGGATACCGGAATTTTGTGGACCGACAAACGATGAAGCACAGTCAGCGGGAACAGTGGGAGCAGCTCCGCGGTTCTTGACCATCCGGGCGGGGCGCGCCGCGTTTTAGAATGAGGGGAGGAGAACAAGAGACTCTGGAGTGTCCCCATCCGAGCACACCCATGACGAGGTCTTCCTTGACCTTATCTTAAGCGGGGGGGAAAAGAGGACACTTAAACTGGGGAAAACGACGGTGTTCAGGGCCCGAACAAAGCCCGGCGCTGCAAGAATGCTTCAAAAAACGATCCTAGGCGACCTAAGTAGCAGACAACATGCAAGGTTCGAGACGACGAGGGGCATAACCTTATTTTTTAGTAACATCACAGGGACCATAAGCCATCTGTGCTGACATGAGTTAGCTCTAAAAAAAAACACCAAAGAAGGGTGAGATAAAGCGATAAAATCACAAGGGGTATGATCCGCCCCAAATCGGGAAACATTGCTTTGGCGGAAACAAAGAAGTACGAGGACCGTCTTTGGGGATCGATCCGTTACAAATCCCTGAAGGGTCCTTCAGGACCCCAAGTGTGAGTGTCTGCCATTAACCGAAGCCAGACTTAAAAGTGAGACCAAGAGGAGTTTGGGCCTGGGGAAGATAGGGAAAACCTTTAAGAAAGCAAACAAAAGAGGAGCGGAACGCTAACTATCACTAAGTAAGATGTTGTGATAGAAGTCCCAGGTTCAAATTACAGGTAACCACTCGGGCTGGTACGAAAGCACTCTATCTTGGGGCCAGTAAATTCCGATACAGGGCGATATGTTAGATTTCCACACCTCCTATCATGTGGTCGTTCCCCAATTACTGGAAACTGCATTTTTGGTTCTCGAAGGAGTGTAGGGTTTCTGCTCTGTGCCGATCGGGTTGTGCAGCTCCAGTAAACGAAAAGTGGAAGGGATGAATAAAGCGTCTTGCTTCGAGAGGAACAAAACTATACCTCCACAGTACACTCTAAGAGCAAGACCCTTCGAGAAGAAGGACACTAGAAAAGGTATGCTGGCGTGCCGATGTTCACTATGGCGAGAGCATGTTAGGGGAATGAGGAGAGGTGGTGGCTTGCTACGAGAGGCCTTGGGGTGCCTATAGAATAAAAGGTCAAGACTCTTGGGTGAACGTGTCCGTTCTGAATCCATTTAAAGCAGGCTGGGCGCCGTGGGTGAGACAAACGACGCGCGGAGGGAGATACTTCCATTACTTTGAACAGGGGGAGGGGAAAGGTCAGAGTAAAACAGAGGAAAGAGAAACAAGGCCACCCCGAAAACAATGGAGGGCAAACTGTGGGGTTGGAGCGGTGGCTCGAACGTCTGTCTTATTGCTCATCTCCAACTCTGTGGGGGGGGAGGGTGATAAGTCGAAACGACACAACATGGGACGGAAGTAATCTTCGTGAGGGGGCCTGACCGACTGCCTCACTAAGACTAGTCAGCGAGTTACAGGCTTTGGGGTTAAACAGGCGGAGAGGGGCTGTGGTACCTACTTCGGGGGACAACTGAGCGAAATGGAGTTGCTAGAAATTTTGCGTCCCTGGGCACTTGGCGAAAGCGACTCTGTGGGGGAGGGGCTTCAACTGGAAGCTCCCCTCTGCCTCTAGTAATGATTCTATGACTCTTTTTGCTTTGAAACTTAGGAGAAAAATCAGGATTAGCTTCGAGGCAAGCTGAAATCGAAACGAAGCGTAGACGCTGGTCCCGGGCTAGAGATACTAGAGAAGCTAAAACCGACAGAGAAACAAATGTTAAGCACGAAACAAAAATATTTAGGGGAAAATAACGTCTAGGCCCCCTGACATTAAAGCTTCGTCGCGTGTGCTCGCTTTCAATTGAGCGATTCCCGGGAATCAAGGGGAAATGGGTGGGAAAGATTTGGTTTATTTGCCGGGGTGGCCTGCGCAATGTCAATAGGTACATCGGAGTGATAGGGTCGAGTGGTATTTTGTTTGTTGGGAACATGTGGACTAACTTTCTGGAGCGAAAGGAACCTTAGTGAAAGGTGAAACGTATACGTTGTTGCGCCTTGGCGATTAGAAATGCCTATTGATTAAAGCTATAGTGGGGGGTTTTTAACGGGATGGAAGTTGGTCCGCAAAGCGTCTGAGTGTTCCAAAGGTATATATTCGGCAAAGGAGAGGGGGTGGGGTGCTTCTTACACGGACTCTCGGTGGGTTGTGTTAGAGGACGAGAAGGTCAGGAGACGCTTAAACTGGTCACTTCCAGATTCTATTACGAAATTCTCTTCGGAGGGTAGGGGGTAAGCTCCGAAACCCGAGTCTATTAGATGGCCTCCGGCCGCGGTAGGAAAGACTCGTAGGTGAGTCCCTGGGCGGCTGTGAACGAGAGGATTTGCCCAAGCTGTAATCTGGGTTGGATGAGGCGAGTAGCCAATAAGTGGTTCTTCGAATGGTGAATACTCATTACCCCAACAACAAAAAGGAGATTACAAGAGATATTTACTGTCCATGACAACCGGGGGTCTCCATAATCCACGAGAGAATTCCCCCGAAGATGTGGGAAAGGATGGGATTCCAAATATCCCGTGGAATAGTGGTCCGGGGATGCTTTGTCCGGTAAGAAGTCGACGAACTGGCTGGAATGATTCTTCTAAGACCTGGACGGTGGGGAGCCGGAATATAAGGAATAACCGACGAACATGATTTATCATGAACAAGGGACTGGGGCAGGTCCGTCTCCCGTAGCGCAGTATTATGGGGAACAACACACAAGACAGCGGGGTCTTATAAAAAATCTGAATACGGCAGGCCTATTTGATAAGCGCAAACAGGAGGACAAGGCTCAGGGTTAGAAGACCACTGTTCAAGTACTTCTGGGAAAAGAACGATGGGTGATAAATATGCAGGGTCAGCGGTCGGCTATGTATTGGTTCGGTAAAGGTGTGGATTCACCACAGAGTTACACCTTGTGATTTAAACTAACGGGGTGGTAGTCTCTCGAGTGACTAGCTCATCACAAGAAAAGATGGAAAATTGTCTTGGAGCTCTGGCATGAGTGGGAACGCAAACGTCGGGGGGTCAACTCTTCTTTGAGCGACGGAGTAGATCGGGGCTCGCTGGTCATCGGTTCGCAGCAGGCTTCAATCAAAGACGGAGGGGGCCTGAATGTTAAGGCGGGCTTCCAGCAATGGGCTTCGTCTGACCAACAGTTTAGCTCGTAGTGGCCTCAGTTCCCGTCGGCTCGCCTATGGCGCTCGTCTCTCCTACGCAGCATCCGTAACGGGGAATAACTGGTAAAGCCCTCGTGAAGGAAAGTTCGCCCAACCATGGGAGGTTGACACCCTCGTCGGTGGCGCAGCCTCCAACAGCGCTCGACAGGGAGTCGCGGGCTTCCGGATGCGCGGGGTCTTGGGAAAAAGTCTGATCCGGTTAGTGCGGCCCATTTGTGGGTGGTGCAGCGATATGTCCATGCTTTTGCGTAGCATCCCGGAAGACTCAGGAACTGACGAAGCGGGGAGAAAAATAACTGCTCTCCTAAAGGAATAGCACTTGTGCTTGAGCCAGCGTGCTTATAGGGACGGTACTGCATGTAGGTTTCGGAGTTTTTGAATTGCGGGGATGCTGCTACTCCGTTTGGATCAAGATTGGGCCAACTTGTCCCCGATGTCCTCCGCTATGGCATGTCGGGGGAGGAGGAAAAACGTCTCAGAATGGGATGAAGCGGAGACACTTCAACAGGCATAAAAACCAAGCTCTGGAAAGACGGGGAGTCCGGAATAACCTCCAAACGCACGAATCGTCTGCGCAAAACACCTAGCATGGCTGGCAGGACCTTCGCCGTTTTAAAGGAGGGTGCTCCCCATAGGGACAAATGAATTGGTGCTATGTTGGGCGGTAATTATCGGCGGAACAATTGAAAAGACGAGAGCCTGTTCAGAGTGTCGCTCGGAGTCCGAAAAGCGGTTAAATGCGGCACGCAGGCGACGCCTTTCAGCGCCCAGGCTCTAACTCTAAAAAACGACTCGGAATGCAGTCTTTTTGTACCAAAACCGAGCTAACCCTGATGGACAATTGGGGTTATTTAACTGTTTAGCACGACTAATCTGTAAGAGTTAACTACGGGGTTTCGACGGATGTGTCGTCCCTGCATTCCATCAGGAGTCGAGGGCTGTTGAACCTACCGGCACGATCTCGGTGGGAATGTCGTGAAGTGAAAAATATTTAGTTTTTCTCCGCCGTGGACAGTTGGAGGTGTTCGTGGGGAGATGAAACAGGGCAATAAAACACGAAGTGCATAGGCTTGAAATTGGTGATTGAAGTCGGGTGTGGGTGGGGGGAGGGGGGGGGAGTTCAATCGTCAAACACAAGGCATAAAGTGAACACAGCTGGTGCACAAATCAGACGCGAGAGGAGTCATATGGAAACACGAAAGTTAACGCCCGAAAGAGAAAAGCGCAACGCCTCACCAGGTGTGTGAATGGTCTCATTGACAAAAAACTGACTCGCAGCTAAATTAATTAATGACCAGGAAAAACCAAAGAAAAAAAGATAACGATGCACTCACATGTGTGGTGTCTGCGACCACATTTGGATAGATAGAAAAAACAGGAACGCTTCTGATTACTATCCCAAGGTGTGGGTTGGTATGCGGGTTTGGATGTTGAACACGGGGTGTACAGGGCCGGGCGCCATGACGTGTTTTGGTACCCCTCAGCCGGGGGTAACATTGGGCTTGGGGGCAAAGAAATGAAATGGGTCGAAGCGTCCAAACTAAACCAACAACCAAGGCACCCCCTCACACCTAAGCCAAACCCAGATCCGTAGTTCATTATACGCACAAACGACCCCAGGAACCAGTAACAAGGGGTCCTGACCAAGACAATAAACTTCAGGAAAAAATGTTCTAAACAGAAAAACAAATGGATCAAACAAAAGGATATGTCTCATTACCAAACGTTTCCGACAATGAATGAGGGGTCCCGAAACTGTACAAACCTTAGAATAACACAATATAACAATAACCAAAATCACAAAATCACATAGAGAGTGCCGCAATTCTGTGTGCGGTTTTCGGGAAAAAACATCAGAAGGGGAAAGAAGTTAAGACCCTCTTGATAATACCAAAGTCCAGTCCAAAATTATTAACACGAGCAGGTAATGGAAGGCAAACAAACAACACTAAAAAGCTTGTACGAATTCAAAGATCCTAGCCTAAAAACAATAACAACCACTAAAGCACAATCTACAGACAAACACAGCGACAGAAAGCACCCGAAGCTGCCACAACAATACGATTCACTAGTCATTTACTATAGCTGTCGCACAAAAAGAAAACAGAGAAACAAGAATTCAGAGGATTTCACCCACCGCAAGGGAAGGGGGCCAAAAGTAAGTAAAGTCTTAGAGATCTCTCTCTAAAACTATCGTCGAGGACTGGGTGCACACTCATCAAAGGAGGCGTATCTCATCGCAGCAAAGACTAATAAGTTGTGGGGTGTTGCGAGCGGTGGTGTCACCGAAGAGCACAACTCACAGACTGACCTCCGGGTGTTAGGGAGGCATCACGCCACAGAACTCGGGTCCCATACATTCCTAACATTAATTTTCTAGGTTTGCACGGGAAACTCCCAGAGGTCGACTACTGGGGGTTTATGTTGGAAGGCTAACAGATCGTAAAGCCGGCGCACTTAAAAGTGAACAGTTTTAGACTAAATGCCTAACGACTAGCTCTCTGAATTAGGGATGTATGGACGGATAAAGAGAATTCTGTCGCGACCAACCAACCCACGACCCCCAAAACGGCATCAAAAACCAGGCGGTCGTGACTCGCCGATACGAGATGAACCAAAACATCGCCAACCATTCCTACACAGACTGTCATCCACGAGGGCCCGTGATCTAGCTCAAAAGTGGGGGTGATGCGCGGGATGTGAACAGCAAAACCTCAAAAGGACTCCCCACAACGTGCTGGGACGGAGAACGCCAATGCATGGACAACCAGGACGCGGAAATAAGGGCGACCGGATCCACGATCAAAGCATGAACGAACAAACGGCCGAAGGCGACCCACGCGCGGGAGATGTGGTTGTATTGTACGGGTGTTGTGTTCGCGGGGTGGTCGGTGCGAGAGGTTGGTGTTTAAAATTTTTATGTTGGGATTGTAATTTGCTGGAACTGATAAGAACATTCTCGGTCTCGCGTTCAATTGTCAAGTTCCTTGGACAAAAAAAAATTCCTGTTAGGTTGCAGGGCCGCTGGTATGTGAGGGGCCAGGATGGCTGGATGAAGATACTCGTAGTCTTTTCATCAAGAGGATGGTCGATCTGAAGAAGTCTTTTGTTTTGTGTCGTGGGTGGTTGCTGGTTGGCAGTGTGCCTGAGGTGGTGCTTAGGGGGCCAGAAATCGTTTTGGGCAGAAAGTCTCATAGCGTAACCAGGCTTCCCAGTGGAGTTTACGCGAATTGTGGGGGGGGGCTGTAGGAACGAAGCGAAATTCAGGAGTCAAATCAAGACGGAGACTATAACGGGAGTAAGTAGTGATTCTCGGCGTATGTGGTTATACATTGTGCTTTGTGGTGTTTAATTCCGATCACGAGAGTACTTGGAAATCGGGGATGTGTATCATCGCTACAGAGTGAGTGTATGCGGAATTGTGCCCTTGTCTTGATGAGCGGTGAAGGAGTCATCATCAAAAATCTAAAGATAGATAGTATCAAGAACCTACCAAGAAGGTAAAAAGAGAAACGTCGGTGGGGAAAAAAAAAAAGACCAAAAAATCATTCAACAAAAAAGCAAGTACTGTAAGGAAGTTGGCAAAAACTGGGACACCAACCAACTCTATCTCGACAAAAACAAAAAAACAATTTCACTTCAACTCAACAACAATTTGTTTTTTTTTTTTTGTTGTTTCACCCGCACCTCCTTTACGCGGTAGCTCGTTTTTTTTATGCATGTGTGACGCGCCCTGCCCAACGACTCCGCGCCCGCAGTTTGTTTCTTTTACGCGCGTTTAAAAAAAGTGGATCCCCGAATCGGGAACGTGGAAAACGTGTGTTTTGTGTTTTTTTAAATCGGACACCTGCACTGGACCACAAGACATACTCAACCCCAAGGAAAACCGAAGGTCGGAGGCGGATCGATTTTAAGTGGCAGTGTCCAAAGGTAACATCGCGGGCTCCGGATTATCATTGCCAGTCACTCTACGCACTACAAATTTTTGGCGGGACTCATAAGCCACTCCTCCGGCGGTAAAAACAGAGAACAACTGCGGTCATTATCCAGGAAAGAATATCCAGCGGATAAAAACGAACAACGTCGCTCCAGAATAGAATAAAAACAAGCCACACAGAAGGACCCCATGAGCGTTGGTCGCCGATTAAAGGGGTGGGGAAACAGCACTGTATAAAAACTCTCCGCAGGGTGGATCTGTTTATTCTTTTTCGAGGGAGTAGGCAAGAAGTCGCACCAAGAAATGGGACTTCTGACGGTATCAGAAGGTCACATCAGAAACCGAAAAACCGATCTGCATAAGTGAGAGGATCGAGTACCCATTCATACTCACCACTCGTCCGACTCAGAACGAGAGACGAGGGGCGAAACACACGATCTGGTTTGTCCATTGGGATACGTCTCAGGCACCTCGCGCGCTTTCACGGGTTGGGAACGCTGGTCTCGGGAGAACGATTTGTGAAAATCGTCTTCTCTAAAAGATGCGAGAAACTTACGAGGGGGGCAGGGATGGCAGTCCAAGGTGGCCTTCACACCTGCCGTCAACACCTGGTATTCCACGTGGTCCAGGGTGCTAAAGAACTGAACGAATAGCATCATATGAAAGTAGGGGGGCTCACAGTTCACGGAATATCCAGGGGAGGTTAGCCAGTAAGTACCAAACCAAAGAAGTACCCAAGAAGAGGAGCAGGTGAGAAAGTTCCATTCGGGGCGAGAGCGAAGACAAAACTCCTCGGGTGGAGCCAGGACTAGGGGAACACAAACGGGTTCCCTAGGCAATGGCCGACTGAAGCAATAAACTCTTACAACACAACAACACGTCCAAGCGCTGAAGTCACGGAGAGGAGCATTGAAAACAACCCGGCACCGAAACCCAATGAAGGAAAAAAAAAGTCACAATTAAAGGAAAACGAACAGCGAGGTCTGAGAATACAAACCCAGCTGAGTACCAACGAGACGACATCGCTGTCGGGACCGGGGGGAAGGAGTTAAAACAAAAAAGTTCCCAAGGAGAATGGAACAGGGAAGATCTAATGGGATCTCAACAGGGAAACAGCAGCAAGAAAGAAGGGCAGGCCCGCAACCACATACTGTAAAAGAGGAAGAAGACATAGAATACGGGATCGAGAGAAGCTCAGAGAAGAACGAGAAAAGAAATTACTCGAACAGCCAGGGGAGGAAGCAGGGAACGCATCAACTTGGGAAGGAACTCGGTACGGGGAGGACGAAGAGAGTAATTTGTACAAACATCGGAGTCGAAGGGGGAAAAAAAAGAGAGTACAAAAAAAAAGCGGCTACATGTTCTGGGAGGGGGAGGGGGGCAAGAAGAGAGGGGGAAGACGGAAAAAAAGGTGGGTGGAGGAGCAGGAGGAGGGCGAGCGGAAGCTTGTGGTTTGGAGAATACACACAAAATCCACGAAGCGCGGAAAAGCAACGACAACCCAACCGGAAGAACAAAGGGAAGGGAGGGGGGGCTGGGCGATAAGAGGGGCAACAATCCGAATAGGGGACAGCCATTTCTAGCCGGCTACGGGGGACAGAGGCAGGCGACATGTCGCCACAGTAACAAAGCATACGGAAAGTAAGCGGACAAAACCAGACAAATATCATACAAAACACATCGGCAAACGGGGGGGACTATCAAGGACAGACAAACCAAACGAAAATAGGATCACCAAACCAAAGAAACAAATTAGAACCCTTTCCTTAAGCAAGAAATGCGCAAAAAAAAAATACAGAACAAACCCACAACACAAGAGAAACAAGGAAGAAAGGTCTGACTGAACATTACAGAAAACGGGGAGGAGTTACTGAAAGGAAGGGGATAAGATCGAGAGATAAAAGCGATATCAAGAAAAAAGAGGGGGGATGAGCCACAACGGCTATACGTCCGGCGGGAGAGCGCAAAACTAAATCCGGCAACCATCCCTAAAGAACGACGGGGACGCAGTGAGGGGCGTGTGAAGAAAAACTATCAGGACCTGGTGGAAAAGACAACTATCGAAATCGCTGAAAAACTTGGAAACAAACAAACGCGAGCTATTTGGACACCTATCGGTGAACAAAATGCGGGAATGAACGTTGATGAAGTGCAATCCTCGCGTACCCAGGGGGGCCTCGAATTCGAACTCGAGGGTCTTCGGGTGCATTAGAGGACCACTTTATGAAACAGATAGGCCCTAGGTAGAGGAAACTCGTTGTAAAAGTGGGAGAAAATTCTCGGAATCGCTAATGGAGGCAAGCCAATTAATAGGAAGGTAACCTTTGGTGAAAGGGAAGATCAAAACCGGACGGAAAGGAGGTGGGGCCACATCACGATGGGGGACCATGAGTTGCGAAGGAAAAAAAAGGGGATCAAATCAACAAAGAAAGTATAGTTAAGAAGGGAAGAAAAAGTGGTACTTACCCACGGGAGAGGGCCCATGGGCTCACAACATAAACGAAACAGCTGGGTCCCAGGCCTGTGTTCACGGGGGGCACTTACACAATCTGGCGGCAGAACTTTTTAAACGGACGTGGTCGGAAGGAAGAAGACCTGCGAAAAACCAAAAAATAGCAGCCTGGAAGGATTGACACTGATGGGGGAGCCGACGTCAATGAACCGTCAGTGGGGGCGTCGCATGATTATGTGTTTAGGGCTGCTAATATGTTTTGGAAAGGGGTGTGGGTTGTTGAGAGGATCTGTGAGCGTGGTGAACGGGTGAGGAGAGTACATACGAAAATTTATGAACACACGCTAGGCTCAAACACACAACGGGCTAAAGCTAAAAAAAACTGGGAACGGTAAGAGAGGAGGAAGCTACAGGCGTACAAACAAAGATTAGGCTACGATCAAAAAGCACGACAAGTTTTCAACTAAACAAAACCGAATAAAAGGGGGTCGTTGGGCACACAACAAACAAAAAACCACCAACAAAAACCAACAAAAAACAAAAAAATCAGGCCAAACAGCACATTCAACCAGAGTCGTCACATTTCCTGGACTGGCCTCCTAGTGAGCTAACGCAGCTCTAGGGGGAAATTCATCACTCGGTGAAGAGCTATATCAAAGCAGGGGACTCAAGACAAAACTCTAAACATTGGCGAAGACCAACTCTTTGAGATCAGAAGTAGCCATATCCTTCCAAGAAGTACGGGAGGATTACAGGGGGCGCGAAGCTTGGCAAAAAGGAGGCAAGGTCAGTGTACGATTTAGGTTGTGGCCGCGACGACTCCGGGGGTTCATAGCAATTTCAAAAGACAGCGGGGGGTGATTCGTTAAATTTTATATTAGGTCAATGAAAATTGGGCATTAATGCTCGCCTCCGGTGGGAGATCCGGCAAAAGAGGGCAAGGGACGGCGATCTTCGTGGGGGTAGCTAAGAGGGGGGTGTGGGGGAAAAGTACCAAGATCAAGTCCCATAATCTAAAGCAGCTCACAATACACGGCTAAAAGATCGCAATCCCAAGGGTGGGGAGATGAAAACGGATCTCAGAGTAGACTTGGACAATACTACGACTACGCTTCTGGGAGGCACTAATGAAAGCGAAAAACCAAAATTTGAAGTAATCAGGGGGCACGACTTAAAACGATCAGGGTCCTAAGCACGCTTCAGAACGAAAAGGAAGAGAAAGCAACGCCGACAAAGAAAGCTAAAATATCTTTGGGGGAGAAGACGCAAGGGTTGGGACACCGGAGGGGGAAACGGGGATTTGTCTGACTCAGCTCCCGTAAATGATGACCAACATAGAAGTTCAAGTAAAACGTCAGTAACTATAGAACCTTCTAAAGGTCAGCCAAAAGCTTAATCATAAAGCGGATTCGACCGCAGAAGAGGGGGCTGCAAGGGAAAAACAACATGCAACTGGAAGCGTGTACGAGAAGGGGGGGGGGCGCAGGCTTTCCAGTATAAGATAAGTACAAGATATAACGACTCAGGCGGAACGAACGTGTGTAACTACGTAGGAATCGAACACCGCAGGCATCTTCAGAGGGGGACGACTGGGGACAAAAAGCTAGCGGGGGAACAATGGCTTCCTCACGGTCATGGTGGTTCGAGTGATGTGGAGGACCGGTTCCGAGAGCAAAGGAAAAAAGAAAAAAATAAACAGAACGCGCAGGGTGTCCCGGCGTTTTTTGCGCGTTACTGAAACTTATAGTAAAGGGGTACGGCGCCTCTCGCCCGATCGTAACGTAACACGGGAAGGCGATGATGCCCCTATGCGTGTCCGGTTGGAG
>Ga0179593_1676477_pt1 | contig 24928 bp, 34 predicted proteins | sample CZODoug2_1_08_16_FD_185931 | JGI IMG/M metagenome (GOLD analysis project Ga0179593, IMG submission 185931) | Vadose zone soil fungal communities from Angelo Coast Range Reserve, California, USA - CZODoug2_1_08_16fungal (PacBio error correction) | ecosystem: Environmental > Terrestrial > Soil >...
GACACTTCATACCGCGAGCCTACCGGACGCTGACAAGAGAAAGGGAGTGCGAGGAAAAAAATAAGTTTCTCGGATTGCACACGAGACCATTGCAGGAGGGGGGGGGAAAAAGAAAAAAAAAAGAAGGTGGGTCTTTTATGAAAAAAGGAAGAGAGGAGAGGAACGAGGTACTGAGCATTTTCTTAATATCACCAAGGAGGAAAAGAAAAAGGAGGAAGGGGAGGGGCAAAGGTCATTCGAGAAAAAAAAAAAAAAGGAAATTTTTTTTTTCAAGGATGTCAGTGGGGCCGGCCTTTACCGCGGCCCGGAAAAAGAAGAAGGAAAAGTTTCAGGAGGGGAAAGGATGTCAGCCGCAACGCCAAGTCACTAAAGCCGGAATGCCGCGTTCGGAAAGGAAGAAGCGGAGAAAAGGATCCAAGACCCTCTTACTTCTTCTCTTCTCCTTGAGAAAGGGAAGAAGAGGGATAGTCTGGGGGATCGAGCGTCATTATCAAGCGCGGCACGAAAGGGGGGAAAGCATGGTGAATTCATGCTTCTCCTGTGGGGGGAGGGAAGAAGCTATTGCTCTCCTCATCCGAAGAGACTTGTTCAGGTGCCAAAAAAAGAGGAACGCTCCAAAAGTCGGAGTAGCGCACTTTTCCGGGTAAGCACGGCAGAAAAATCTTCGAGAAGAGGGGGCTTTTGAAACTTGAAGCCGTCAAGGTCTATACTAAAAGCAGCGCGGAAAGTAAGCCGATTGGAGTGTTTCGAGCGACGGAAGGGGAAAAGAGAAAAGTTTTATGAAGGGCCCGTCAGAGGATCGACTTCGGCGCGGGTTTTCAGGGGGAGGAGGCCGCGCCATGAAAAAACGGCAAGCAGGGAAGGAAAGGTGGCGGGCCCCCCCCCTGGGAAAAAAAACAAAGGGGGAGGGACGGAAAGGAGTTCCCTCTTCCCGCTCTTAGCGCGGAAAGAAGAGAGGAAAAAGGAACTGCCACGTCTGAAGGGAAAAGGAAGACGCGCCCTAACTTCACTGGGGGGAAAAATGAAGGACTCATTTTCCCCTTTCTTCATTAAGGGGGAAGGGAAAAGGGATCAGAAGTCTTATAGAAGAAGGAGGGGGGAGGCGCTGTATCATCTATCAAAATTTATAATTAATCATTCGCTGGGAGGGGTCTTTCTTGAAAGGGGGAAGGGAGGGGTCCAGAAAAGAAAGAAGAAGACTATCCGCAGCGCACCGTCCACCGGAAAAGAAGGGCTGCGCAACCGACATCCTCACAAAAAGAGCAGAGCAAGGGAAGAAAGAGTCGAGACAGTCCGGGCGGTCTGGACCATCGTCAGGGGAGAGAGGCGGCTCCCCTACTTCTACCTAGAGGAGAAGAAGAAGGTTCTATTGGAAAAGAGGGAAAGGCCGCTGCCTCTACGACCCTTAGGGGAGGAATCGTCTTATCTTCGCAATTCTCGAGGAGAAAAAAGCGGTTGGGGACTTCGCCGATCTTATTTCCTGGGGGGGGGGGGGAGGGGAGAGACTTACCACTAGAAAGAAGAGGGGGGGGGTTCAGGAGGAGAGGCTCGTAATCTCTCATTAGGAGGGAAAGAGTCTCCTCTCTCCGGAAAGGATCGGAAAAAAATAAGGTCAACTTCATGATCTGTCGATCTCCCGCGAAGGAGGGAGGGAGTGGGCGTCGGCTTCACCTCGAGAAAAGAAAAAAGACCTGCCGATCTCCCGACGATCTCGGAGGCCGGCGGGGAGAAAAAAGGGGGAGAGGGGGGGGTGCGCCGAAAAGAAAAGAGGAGATGCATCGACAAGCTCAACCTCGTTCTGTAAAAAGGGGGGGGAAACATGACAAGATAACGCGCGAGAAAGAAAAAAAAAACCCGAAGAGAAAAAGAAAAAAAAGTATCCCCGCCGATATCAAGAGGGGGGAGGCGTGAAGGAAGGGCGGGGGGTGTTCTATTTCCCAGGGAAAGAAAAGCGCTGCTATATACTTTGGGCACAACATAGAAGAGAAGAGCAGAACCTAACTCCTGTCCATCCAGGGAAAGAAAAAAGGGGAAAGGCACTCGCCATTCTCGAAGGAGAGGGGTGGGCCGGGGGAGAGAGTGAGTCACTTTACTCTAACCTAGAAGATGAGAAGGGAGGATTTATCCCCATTGGAGAGAGGATGGGTATCTAAGAGGAGAAAGAACAGGAACTCTACGTTCATTCAGGAAAAGGAGAACGATGATCGCTGTTACTGCCGGGGGGCTCGGGGAGGGGGGAGATCTCTTAAGGGAGGGAGAAGGGAGTATTCCTCCACTCCTCGAGAAAAGGTCTATAGAAAGAATGGTTGTTTTTTCACTGATCAAAGGGAAAAGGAAAAAAGAGAGCCTGATTCCTTTCATAACACGAGGGACGCCTAGAAAAGTACGGGAGCACGACTCTTTTATCACCATGGGGGGAAAGGAGGAAAGAGGGGGAGATATATATCCATTTTTCTCACCTCCGTCGTGATAGAGGGAAAGGAGGAAAACAGGGGAAAAAGGGTCAGGCGTCGTTATGACCCGTCATCTTCGGAAGAAAGGGAGAAAAGAGTGCTATCTATACCGATGGGGAATAGAGAGTATTTCTTTGGCAGGGGAAGGAAATCTCATACCTTCAGGAGGGAGGGCATCGAAAAGGGTCGTGCCACCGGGGGAAGAATCGAGCAGAGGGAAGAGACTAACTTCTAGAGGGGGGGACTGGAGCGCTATAATCACTATCAGAGGGGACTCAATTTTGGATCGAAGAGAAGAGTCTTCAAGGGAAGGGGGAGAAGGGAGAAAGACGCTTCTCTTGGGGGAAGAGGGGGGCGATTCGAGAACCTGCGCGAATGGCAGGGGTATCGGGAAGAGATTCCTTTTTCGGGGGGGGGAAATGTTTTTTTTTAGAGGACCGACTCGAAGGGGGGGGTTTTTTCCTAGGAGGGAAGAAAACCGACATACATTACTCGGAGAGGGAAGCACCCACTCCCGGATAAGGGAGGGGATATTCCTCTATCTCGTAGGGGGAGGGAAAAGAGAGCTCGTTCTCTTTTCCTGCGGAGATGGGGGCACCAAAAAGGGGAAGAGTGGGAGGGGAGGATCGCTGCGCGGGAGGGGAAAAAAAAAAGAAAAAGGGCGTGCCTTGACAGACGGGGACTCTTCAGGGGAGAGAAAAGAGTCTTTCTTTGATAAGGGGGGGGAGGGAGAAAAGGCCTTTCCTCCCCTTTCCTGAGGTGATTGAGGGGGAGAAGAGAAACCTTCACTTACTTTAATAGGCAAGGGAAAGGGAAAAAACTTCTCCTCGCCCGAGATAGGACTCTAGAGGGGGGGGGGGAAATAGTAAAAAGACATCTCCCTTACATTTTCTGGGGGAGGGGGGGGCGCAACTTCAAATGGAACTCGGAAAAAGGGAAAGGCATCGTCCCCACAACAGGGGGGGAGACTTGCGCTATCCGACGAGGCCGAAAAAGAGGGAGGGAGCGTGGGGCAGCGAAAAGGGGCACATCGCCCACTTGGGTAAAGAAAAAAGGGGTCCGTCGGGAGGAAGGTCCTTTTCCTCGAAGAGGAAAAAGCCCTCCCTACTTTTTCATCAGACAGTTAGAGGAGAAGAAGAAGGAGAAAGCATGTTCGAGGGAGGAGGATACGGGGGGGGGGGCAGATTCCTTTTCCTTTTCGCTCTGTAATTAGGAGGAGGGGGAGGGGGGAGGAAAAGGGGGAGAATCTCGCAATGCAAGAAAGAAGAAATTAGGAAACTCTCGAGGGAGAAGTCTCCCGCGCAAGGAGGGAGGGGGGGGGTCTCTCTGAGTAGTGGGGGAAAAAAGGATTCCTTCCCTTTTTTCAACAATCGGGAGAAGGGGGGTCTCTTTCTTGCATCAGGAGAAGACTCCGGGAGGGGGAAGAGAAAGAGGCTTTCCTTTTTCAATATTACGGAGGGAGAGAAGGAAAAGGTTCTTCTCTCTTCCGAGGTCGTTCTAGGGGAGGGAGGAGACTTTCATCTCTCGACGGAACCCTCCTACTTCTATCCAGCTTGAAGGAAAAGGGGCGGAAAAAAGGGAGGGGAGCTCATTCTCCTCGAGAGAATACCAAAAGGGAGAGAATTCCCCATAGCTCTATGCTTTCATATAGAAATTGGGAAGGAACCGACAGAGGGAGGGAGGAAAAGTGCCTGAATTCTTTTTCTGCCCGGGGGAAAGATCCTCCGACGTGGTGGCAAGTCGGAAAAAAAAAGGGGTGCTTCTGGGGGGAAGGATGCGGAGCGCAATTCCGGTGCTAGGATAAAAAGTTGTTTTGGGCCCCCCCCCACCCCCCCCCACCCCCCCCAACAGAGAAACCCCCCCCCCCCCCTCCCCCACCCACCCCCCCCCCTGGTTTTTTTTTTGTGTTTTTTGGGGGGGGGGGGGTTGTGTGGGGGGGGGGGTTTTTTTTTTTTTTTTTTTTTTTTTTTGTTTGTGGGGGGGTGGTGTTTTTTTTATTTTTTGTGTTTTTGGTGACGTGAATTTTCGGAGGGGGGGGGTTTTTCGTTTTTTTTTTTTTTGTGTGGAACGCGTAGGTGTTTTTTATTTTTTTTTTTGTTGTTTGTGGTGTTAGTTTTTTTATAGGTGTTTTTTTTTTTTCTTTTTCTTTTGGGTGGTGGCAAGTTGTATTTATATTGTTATTTAGTGTTATTTTCTTTATTTTTTTGGGGGGGGTTATCCGTACGGTGGACCCCGCCCCAACCCAAACCCCCCCCCACAGAAAAAAGTGCGGTGCCACGCAAAACAGCCAACCCCCCCCACGCCCCCCCCACAATTGTTGGTTTTTGTTTTTTTTTTGAATGCGGGAGGGGGAGGCTCTTTTTTAGAGCGAGTGTGTTGTAATCCCCCCTAACGCATGCAGGCGCGGAGGCGGCTGACCTCTTGTCGTTTATTTTCCAACAGTGACACAGCAGGGTTATGTGGAGGAAAGACTCCGGATCCTCCGAAGAGGGCGCGTGCTCGAGCGAGCCCGTGGAGGGAAAGCTCACTACGTACGAGGAGGGGGAAAGCTCTCGTCGTCTCCGACCGAGGAGTTGGAAAAGTGGGGGGGGGAGGGAGGGGAGGGATGAATACTGCAATTCGTCCTTGTCCTCGGCAGGCCGCGGAAAACACACCTTAAGCCGGGTAAGGAGAAAAAAAGAGAAGAAGGGAAAGGATTTCCCATCACACCAGTACAAGAGAGAAGTACCTGGGAAGAATCCTTGGTTATCTTCATCACATGCCAGGAAAAGAGGTGGTGATCGGATCGATCTGGTGATAAACCTGAAGGCACCTTGTAGAAATGAGGGGGGGATTTCAATGGGGAGGGGGGAGAGGAAAGAATCCCATACTTTAACTAGTAACATCCGCCCGAGGGCAGAGGAAGGGGGGGGAAAAAAGTCTCTCTCCCCCAACACCAACGGGAGATACGAGAAAAAGGGGAAAAGGAAAGGCGATGTTACTATTTCAACGTCTGTGATGAGGAGAGGCGAGGCACCCTAGACCATTGCCTGGCTTTTGCACCCAGGAAATGACTACAAGGGAAAAGAAGAAAAGATCAAAACATCCATTGATCGCAGGGAAGGGGGGGGGGGCTCATGTGCTGAAGTAAACACAGAAAAAAAGGGGGGGACTGGTTCTTTTCAATCCGGAATAGAGGGGGGAAGTTCTGCTACCTTCTTCAAGTTGTTGGGAGACTGCACGGAGAAGAGGAGGACGCAATCATTTGCAAGGAGATAGGGAAATAAATCAAAGAAAAGGGGGAGAGAGATCTTCGTAAGCCGTTATCAGAAAAAGAAAAAGGCGCCTTGCGCTCCTTACAATGAGAGATAAGAGAAACTTCTTCTTTCTGAATAGGGAGGGTACTTAGGGGTCCTACCTACATCTGGTGAATAGCCGTTGTGCGATCGATCTCCCTCTGAGGTGGAAAGAGAAAACTTCTTTCATGAAAGCAGCATCACACCTTAAACGAGGAAGACCGAGGGAGAAAAACCCTGGGGGGGAGGAGCTCACTTTCCTTGTAAGCACGGCAGAGCGAAAAAAAAACCGCTACTTTTTCCGTGCGGTAGGAGCTTTAATCCTTCAGGTCGATAGGAAAAGTTATCGAGGGAGGAAATGAGCTCACGCTCTACTCCGCGGAAGGGGGAGAGTCGGCGCGGGTTTTTTCGAGGGACGGAAGCTGCAGGGGCAATGCTGCTCGACACACGAAAAGGAGGGGAAGCGTTTTCCTAGCCGCGCGGAGAGGGAACAGCGCTTATCTGCTCCCTCCTCCGCCGAGGGCGGCATAAGGAAGAGGAGAAATGAAACGGTCCCCTTGCGCCCGAGTGGGCAGGTCCCTTCCGCATTTCCCCTTGATAAAAGGGCAAAGCGAGATCATTCTCTCATCCGCATGGGGGGGGGGCAGTTTGGGGGTTGAAGGGAAAGAGGGAGGACGGTCGCATCTATCCCCCTTTCTCGGAGCTGCGCGGAACGAAAAAAAGGTTTCTGTTCCTTGGCCGGGGAATGCTCGAAAAAAAAGAGGAACGTAACTCCTCTTCCATTTCCCCCGCCGAGACGCGCCTTCTTGCGCAGGAAAACAAAGAAGGGGAGGCGTTGTTACTCCTCGTCCGCGGCAGCGCGCGCTCTTCGGCCCAGAAAAGAAATCTTAAAAGGGGGGGGGAGAAAGGGTCCTAGCGTGCACAAGGTACTACCCCGGGGGGAAGGCGGACGGAGAGGGGGGAATCGTCTCATTCTCGCTCATCGACAATAAAAAGGGAGACGCCGAGCTGATTGCCTTCATCACTAAGCAGGAAAAATATGCCAGAAAAAAAGGGTTCTGGAATATTTTTCCTGAAAGATGATCGGAAAAAGGGTCAACCTATCTCGGGAGCGTACCGAAAGAAGCTCGGGCCATATTCCCTTCATGATAGTCGAATCGCCATTCTACGATCACCGAAGGCAGGGGGGGAACTCGAGAGGAAGAAAAAAAGAATCGCTTATTCCCTTCTGCCCGGATACGAGGAAGAAGGGGGGACGTCCTTTACTTGGCCGCAAGGGGGGGGGGGGGGGGGACTTCTTCACCTGCCCGGGGAGGATCTCCAGTCGAGACAAGGCCCAGAATCTCCCTTTCCTGCCCCGTCCGAGGAAAAAAGGGGAAGCTCAATTTATCGAGGACGGGATCGTAGCCTTAGTAATGTATGTAAGGTTGGGAGCGAGACCCAACAATCCCCGTCGCGGAAGTCTCGGAAAAAAAAAGGGACTCTATCTCCCTAAACGCAGGAAAGAGAGCATCGAACCCGAAAACCGAAAAAAAGGTTGATCTATCGAAGGAGGAAAAAAAAGATCAGCGTGATCCCTGGTAGAGGGAAGCAGAGGGGTCGGAGATTTGATAAGGAGTAGAAAGAGAGCCTATCGTGAGATCTCGGGAAGAGGACATGTAGGGGGAGAAAGAAAAGTAATTCTCTTTTCCTTCTTTGCCTGTTTCTCTCGAGAAGGGGCTTCAAGAGGAGGGGAAATCCTCCCCTTTTCCCGGATCTCCTCCACTCTCTCCATCATCGGGGATGAACAGGAGATTTTTAGGGGAGGATCTCACGAATCCTCTATCCTTTCATGGGGAGGGCGGAGGATAAGAGATCAGGGGGGGCCCAGATCAACATTCCCTATCAGCACAAGGATCACGGGAAAAAAAAAAAATTTCTCTCGCTCAACAACAAAGGGGGACATGGTGGCTCCCTGCCGTCGGAAAAGCGGGGGAAGCCTTTTATCATTTTCCCTCCGTTCAGGCGTAAGTGAGACAGGAAGGCGTGATCTTTACACCAACCATAGGGGGATGTGGGGTTGCCGGAGACGGCCTACTCCCTTTCCCCTGATGGTAAGAAAAAGGAAGAAAACGTCTCTCTCCCTTTCTTGCTCACCGAAAGAGCGTGTTTGCCTGCTCTCCTTCTTCATTCACTGAGGGCGGTCAGACGCGCCGGCGACGCACTTTTTTGATCAATCTCTCGATTCGGCTCGCTTCGCTCCCGTGCTCAAGAGGGGGGAAAAGAAGGCGCTCTGGGGGGGAAAAAATGAGGTTTTTCTTTTCTCTTCGCGCCGCGGATGGGTCGCTCGTAGTCATTTTTTCCTTTAGGTTGGAAGAGGGAGTAACGAGACCCAACGTCTCTCCTCCCGTGGAATTGTTTGTGGGCTCGGTGAGGGATCCGTCTCTATCCCGGCGTCCTGGAGGGATCTCGGCGGGATGAATTTTTCTGAGCGCGTCGGGCAGGGGAATGGAGAGGGGATCCGGCCGTTTTGACTAATTCCACCACACGCGGTTGGAGCGAAGCGGCGTCCCCCTGCCTTCGCGACCAAAGGAAAAAAGAAGTAGAAAGGGCGTTCATTTCTTTGATACGGCCGGGAAATGCACCTTGCCTTCGTGTCTCTTCTTCCTTGGTGCGACCGAGAGAAGCAGGAATAAAAGAAAAAGCCGATATTTTCCCTTTCTGCGGCGCAAATCTCACGCATGAACAGTTCTTTTGTGGTCGAGGTCGGAAAGGAAAAGGGGCCGTCCGGCGAAGAAAAAAACCCCGATTCTTGGATTGGCTCTGGCGCGAATTGCGACGATCAGAGAGAGGGGGAAAAGCGACTTGTGCACGCTCTTCCTCTGTTTGAGGTAGTAGAAAGAAGGTAGAGGAGGTGGGAAGTGGGGGAGGGGGGGATGAGTTGTGGGAGAAAAAAGATGGGTCGAGAGGTAACTGTTGACGGAACAGGGGGAGAGGGGGAGTAAGAAATTGGCGAAGTGGTCGGGGAGGATAGGGAGGGGGAAAGGAGGCGGGGTGATGGAAGCGTAGGCTATAAATGGGGTAGGTACGGGGGGGTGAACTGGTGGAAGAGCATGGGGGGTACGAGGGTGGGGAGAGGGGCTTGCGGGAATGTAGTAGGGGTAGACAGGTATGGGATGGAGATGACTGCGTGGCGGAAGCGAAAAAAAGCGGGGGGAGGTAGGAATAATTAAGAGAGAGAGGGGGTGTCGGGTATGGGTGGGAGTAAGGTTAAGGAGAAGTGGGGTGTGGGGGATGGAGCGGCTAGGGGGAAGGAATGGGAGGGGGACAAGAGAGATGTGGGAGGGGGGAATAGGGGGGGGGGAATCTGCGGAGGGGGGGGGGGGAAACGGGGTCGGGATAGGGGGGAAGGGGGGAAAGGGGGGGGGGTGGGGTTGGGGGGGGGAAGGGGGGCGGAGGGGGGGGGGGGGAGGGGGTGATGGGTAGTGGGAGGTGAAGAGGGCAGGAATAAAAGGGGGCGACGAGATGGGGAGGGGGGAGGGGGGGGGGGAACCGAGGAAAGATGGTGTCCTTCTTTCGCCGCGCTGCGCGCCCGCCGGAAAGATGGTCCGGCCGCCCTTACTTTTCTCTACGAGAAGAAATCATTTCCTGGGGGGGGAGGGTGCCTGCCTCCGGCGGGGAATGGAAAGTAGTCAGTCTTCTATGATTGCGCTTCCTGCAAGAGGAAGCCGGCAAGGAAAATGCTTCCTCTCCTTTTTTATCGAGTGCTACCTCGCCGCGCCCCGAGAAGATGCCTGGGACGAGGGGACTGCGGCGGACCGGGGGCCAAATCGGGAGGGAGAGGGGTCGGCAATCCGGTCCGATTCTCGTCTCCGCGCTGGCGAGGGGGGGGAAAAGAAAAAGCTCTACTCCATGCTTAATAAGAGGAAAGGGGGATTTAAGGAGGCTGCTCTTTCATCTCCGTACCACTCGAAAAAGGAGGAAGAAAAACCGAGACGGCTTCTATCTTATCTCATGCGCAGAAAAGGAGGAGTCACCCATCGCCCGGCTGAGGGAGAGGAGGAAAGGCTCTTCACCGCCGCCACGGACGAAAGGGGGAAGTGGGAATGGAAGAGGAGACTCCTCCGACGGTTTTTCGCTTCTTCCGTCGGCGACGAGTTTCGAGGGAGAAAAAGTGAGGGAAGGAAAAAGTCCATTTTTTCTCTAAAGCTTCGGAGGGAGAAAAAAAGCGACTCAGGGGCTCCTCTGTCTTTTGCGCGCTGTCTCCGGAAAAAGAGGGAGCGAGCGAGCTGCTCGTCTCCATGTACTCGAGAAAGGGGAAGGGGGGAGATGAGTTCTGAGGACGGGGGTTGCCGAACGCTGCCTTCCGCTTTAGTGTTTCTTGAGAAAAGGGGAATGCTTCACTGGGTCTCTCCTAATTCTCCTTGCCTGGCCGAGGAGGGGAACAAGATGGGGGATCTCCTCTATTCCGGATTGTCCCAGCACCCTGCAAAGGGGGAGGGGAAGGTGGGATCTCCTTTGTGATCTTCAGAAAAGAGAGGCGTCGAAGCTGGGGTTGAATCGATCGATCTGTTTATACCCGAAGGGCACCTTTGTCATGCGGGGAAGGGAATGGGGAATCCGTGTGCATCCTATCAAACTAATTGTACTCGAACGAAAAAGAAAAGGGCCCTAGACAGCTTCCAGGACGATGAGGATTAAAATATATATTTACACGTCATCCCTCGAGGCCTACCGGACGAGAAGCAAGAAGTCCATGGGATTTCGTTCGAGTACATCTTTGCTCGGAGTGAAAAAAAAAGGAGGGGTTCACCGAGAAGAAGAGATCCGATCAAAACATCATTTGATCGCAGCCGGCTTCGACGAGGAAAAGAGAAAAAAAAAGGAGATCCCAAATGCGCACGGTTTTGAAGGAGGAGGAATCGGGGCATCGAGGAGAATAAACCCTGCTTCAGTTGTTGCGGCCGGGAGGGAACTGCACGCCGCCTCTTCCCGAGACCCCGGACGCAGGAGGGGGAAGAGTAAAAAGCTGCACAAAGAGGTCGGAGCGACGATAGCGTGTAAACCGGAAGGGGGAGAGGAAGAGGAAGAGTTCTCGATCCGCTTAGAGAAGAGGGGGATGATCGAAAAGGCGGCCGCCCTACACATGGTGGCCGGCAGCGGGGGGGAGGGGGAAGAGGTGCCCCCCGAGCACCCTGGCAGGGGGAGGAGAAGCGTAAAAGGGGGGCCACATCATCACCTCTAACTAACAGGGCAGAACCTCTCCACCACTTCTTATGAGCGCACGAGGGGGGCAGGGGGGACAGTGCGTTCTTTTACGATCTTGAAGCCGGGAGAAAAAGATGGTGCGTAGCTCTCTTTCTTTTTCTGAGAGAGAGGGGGCGAAACTCTAATCCGTCATCTGAATCGACGTAAGAGGAGGATGAACGCGCTCCGCGGAAAAAGAGGAACAAGGGAAGCGAGCCTCATTTCTTCTTATCGGTTTTGCAGGGGAAGAAAAGAGGAAGAGCGAAGCCGGCCTCCTCGATCGGCGCCGGAAGAAGAGGAAAGGGAACGGCGCAAGAAAAAAAAGAAGGGAACTTTCGTCATTCCGCCCTCTCGAATCAGCGCGCAGCCGCAGGGAGGGAAAATAATCGATAAAAAGGGAAGGAATCCTTCGCGTAACGCTCGTGCTCTGATTCGGGAGTTGATACGGAGAGAGTCCGCCAGTCGCACCTTCACCTTCTCTTTGCCCATTCCCCGCCGGCGGGGGGAAAGCGCATTCTGGCGCAGGAGCTGCAGTACAAGAGAAAGAAAAAGTCAACCGTCGAGGGAGCGCGCGCGGCGCCCTACGCCACAAAAAGAAACGGGGGGCGATGGGTCCCCTATCGTGCACAAGTCGAGAAGAACAGAGGGGAGACGATCTCAATTCCGCTCATCGCCAATCCCAGACTCGGGGGGGAGGGGAAGGCGATTGCCTCATCAAGATCCCGGAACGGAAGCCCAGAACCGGACCAAGGGGACTGAAGATGATCGGCGCGAGCGCGAGCACGTGAAAAAAAGGAAGAGAGAAAGAGGACGTCATCTCGGGGCCATATTCAAAGGGAAGATCAGCGAAAAGGAAAGGCAAGGTTACTCCTTCGCTTCACCTCGACGAAGAAAAGATCTCCCGATCTCTTTCTGCTCGGCGTTCCGGGAGAAGGGAACGGTTCCAGAAGGAATCATCGCAAGCTCAACGCGTTCTGGTGGACTTCGTCAACCGGCCGGAGACGCATCTCCTTTTAAACCAGCACGAAACAGGTCATAAAGGGTGGGATCAAGTACGGCCGGTATCGAGCCGGAGGAGGGGGGCAGAAAGAAACTCGCGATCCCAACAATCCAGGAGGTAGAAAAGGGGAGCGAAAAGGAATACGAGCGACCTAACTCCTTCATCCGCCGAGAAAGGGACAACCACTCTCCATTCTCGCGGAGAAAGATCCGGAGAGTAGCACGTTCTCGTAATCCGAGGCCCGAAGAAAAAGGGAAGGAAAAATGTGAGTTCCTCCTTCTCTCGCCGATAGGGAGAGAGGAGGAACTTGGAGGAATCGTTCAACACTCCGAGGATCGCGGTGACGGGAGGAAAGAGATAGCGTCATTTCTTCTATATCGCGTAGGGCAAAAAAGCAACCGATCATATTTATCGATCAGCACGAGGGAGCCTTCATTTGCGATGACGCAGAAGAAAAAAGAGCCGGAAAAAAGAGAATCACTCCGAAGGTTCGAGAGCACGACGGCCGTAGAAAGAAAGAGAGACACAAAAAAAAAAGGAGGTTATTGACCAGAGCGAGATCCATTGTGGAAAAAAAAAACTCAACCTTAAAAAAAAAAAAGCCGTGTCGCTTCGTTATGACCGGCATCGGCGTCATCGAAAAAAAAAAACCCCCCCCTCTTTCTGATCGATAAAGAGGGGGAGGGGGGGCGTCGAAAGAGAGACCTGCCCTCTCGCGGGGGGAAAAGACACCGCCGTCACGCTCGATCTCGGCTGTTGCAGAGAGGGAAAAGCAGGAAGCGCCGGCGACGCAATTTTTGATCAAGAAAGGGCCGAGATCCGCTTCGTCCTCGTCTTTCGTCGAAAACGGGGGGCTCGGGGAGTGATGGCGATCGTATACCTGCTCGAATGGAGAGAGGCGCGCGCTGATCCGGCTTGGAGGGGAAAGGATTGAGTGGAAGCAAAAAACGTCTCGCCGCGCCGGGGGAGAGTCTATTTCTCGAAAAAGAAACAAGCATGAGGGATCCCTCTTCTCCTTTATCCCTTCGCCCGGGAAATTGCGAGGAAGATCTTCGTGCTTGCTTTGTCAAGGAAAGGGGGGGAGAGGGTTAAAAAAACACGCGGTTGAGCTTTCGATGAGGAGCGTGCCCTGCCGGCCGAAAAAACACCCAAAAAGAGGACGTCGGGAGATCGGGCATTTCTTTGATCCGCGTCGTCGGGGGGGAAAAAGGGGAAGTAGGTGATCGTCCGGACTTTCTACCTCGAGATCTACGAGATGAAAAGGGGTGCGTGAGGGGGGAGGCGCGCTCGCGCGATCATCTTCATGAACATCTCCATTAACAGTTGGGAAAAAAAGGAAGAGAGCAACTGGCAGTCCGTCTCTTGATGAAGGCAATCAGAGGAGAGATTCACCCCAGAAGGTGGCGGACTATCCTACGATGCCGATCGGCGCGAAGGAGGGGAGGACAGGGAGACGTGTCAGCTCTTTCCCATCGCCAACGTGGTCAGAAAGGGGGGGGGTGGGTAGAAAAAGGGGAACGCCGCCCGGACGGTTCTCGACGATTACCGTCCGCTTGAGCTTGTCAGAAGGGGAAAAAGGGAGGTGCCGCCGCCGCTTTAATTTTCATAATTAATGTGACGGGGGGGGGAGATAGTCGTAAGGGAAAGAAGGCAAGAACGAATCCTAGCACAGCGTTTCGAGAAGGAGAAAGAGACGCGCCTCTGCGCTACTCCTGCGGCTTCGCGCTGAGTAGAAGCGGTCCTGACCGTGGGGTCAAAGAGGGGGGGAAGGTCGGGGGAGGAGGGGGAGAATCGGGGGATCGAGGCTTCGGCTTCGAGAGGGAGGAAGCTTCTTATCTCATGCAAAAGAAGAAACATAAAAGCTCCTTTATCTCGAGCTGTAAAAGAAGGCGGAATCGTAACACCCTCTCCTGACCGGAGGGAAAGGAAAGCTGGACCGGGGAAGGAGCTTCTCTCGCCCACTCCAATCGCTAACTGCAAAAGGAGGAGAAAATTGACGGCTTCAATCTCTTCAACCAGAAACACGAAAAGGGTGGATGCCTTTGCTTACCCTTCACTTTGCGCTCCTCGACGGGAGGTAGAGGGTGATGGCTTTGTCACCTTAACGACGCGGATGCACGGAGAGGAAAGGGGGGGCGAAAGGCGACGCATGCCGTCCCCATGCTTGTCCGGTAGGAACCGAGTCTCAGAAGGGGAAGAGATCGAGCTGAAAAAAAAATCGCGCATGTAAGAAGGAAGGAAGAGGTAGGATCCGGTTCCTACGCTCTCTGAAGAAAAAAAAAAGTCAGGGGGAGGGCTTTCTTCTTATACGATGCCGGGAAAGAAGGGGGGATTCGTCCTAGTCGCCGTGCAGGGAAAGAAGCACAAGAGGGGAGAAGAATCTCCTCGATGACCGGGAGAAAGAGGACAAAAGGAGCCTTTTATCTAAGTGGGGGGGAGGGATAATAAGAGAGGATCGAGCTGGTTGAAACCTAAGTCCCTTGTAGAATGCGGTAATTTAGGGGGGAAGGAAAGAAGAGCAAACGGATTGACTCTAACTAATCCATACTTGAACTAGTAAAAGACCGCAAGAAGGGGGGAAGAAGAGGGGGCCGAACGTTATGAAGGAGGAAGGAAAAGAGAGAGAATGACAAGTCATACCGCAGGGCCTAACGGACGCTGAAAGAAAAGGGGGAGTTCTAGTACAATCCGTTGCTCGGATTGGAAAAAACTGTTAGAGGGAAAGAGAGAAGACGATCAAAACAATCATTGCTCGCAGCCGGCTTTCAGAGTGGCCTTAGCTCACCAAGTAGATTAAAAAAAAGGGGGGGGGGGGGGCCTAGGTTGAGGGAGTCGGTAACTCTCTTGTTCTTTCGACCCAGAGAAAAGGGCAGGAACCTCTGACAGGGAAACCCCGGGGTATTTCAGCGCAACGCCATCACTAAATCCGGAAGGCCGCTGAAAAGAGGGAGGAGAGAAAAGGAGAGAGGTCTTAACCTCTTATCATACCGCGGAAGGAGAAGAGTGAGTCAGGGGGGGGAGAAGATCGATCACTTCGTCTTTTTCTTATCTAGCGGAAGAAAAAGACGAGGACCTTACCTAACATCATTTTGCCGGCATGAAAGGGAAAAGGGGCGTCTGAGAGGGGGAATCCTCATCCGCTTCTTCATTGTGGAGGAGGGGACAATTGTGGAGGGACACGGGGGCGGGGGGAAGAGGGGGGAGGAAAGGCATTGGAGAGGAAGCTCGAAAGGGCGATGGGAGGACATCGGAAAGCAGAGGAAGGAGAGGGGAAAAAGACATAAGTAGAATGGGAGAGGGCGGGGTAATGGGATCTAGGGGTGTCCGGATGGGAGGGGCGTGCCGATAAGGGGAGACTAACAGGGAGAACGTCTTCTCCCTCCGGCCTCTCCACAAGAAAGTAAGGTTAATCCCTTCAGCCACCGAGGAGGAGATGGTCTCCCGGGAAAAGTAAGCCGTCCAATGTCGATGAAAGGGGGGGGCATTATCGCTTGGCGTGGCGAAGAGGGGGAGGGGAGGAGGCACAGGGAAGTAAGAGGAGCGACTTCTGGCTCTTTTTGGGGGGTTTTTTGGTGGGGAAAGAAGAAAGGAAAAAGAGAGACTCTTCCATCTCGCGCTCAAAGGAAGGGAAGTCAAGGGGTTGCCTGAGCTTCCGAATCTTGCCCTCGGCCAAAAAAGATGATATTCTTTCCTGCATGACGTCTGGGAAGCCGATAAAAAGAACGGGCACGGCTCCCTATTTGCCCCCCGTTCCTTAAGGGAGAAGGACAGCCTATCAATCATCTCGTCATCCTCAATGATAGACGAAGGGAAAAAGAGGAAGGGAAAAACTTGATAAAGGGAAGGTGCGTTGGCCTCGGTCGACGTGGCGTTCGAAGAAAAAAGAGAAAGTCAAATTCATCTTCCCATTCCCCCGCCTCGGCGGCAAAGGGAAATTAAAAAACTCAGAAGGGACAGGTCATCGCGAGAACCGTCCTTGCGGCTGGACATCGTCGCGGCCCAGGAGAAGGAGAAAGGAAGGGAGAAAAATCTTCCTCGGCCTGTGACCAGTGGAGAGGAAGAGGGGGGGGGGGGAAAAATTCCGAAGAGGCCGATCTTCCAAAAAAGGAAAAGAGATACATCTCCAATCCCACAACGAAGAGGCTTTGACGGAAGAACGTCCAGTTTTGATCTATTTCCATCTCCTTACAAAGGGGAAAAAGGGGGAATTGATATGTGGGAAGGAAGAAGGTGGCTCGAAAAGAAGGTCATCGCGGGCCATATTCCCTTCATTATCTTCGATCTCGAGGGGAAAAAAAAAGAAGGCAAGGTGTAATCCTTCGGCGTCCAAGGAGACTACGAAAAGAGCGCGAGGCCTTCCTGTGCCGGGCTACTGCGGCCACGCCCTGGTGAAAGGCCTGCTTCCTATCATCTACAAGCCTCCAGGGGAGGGGGGGGGTCACTTCTCGGGGATGCGCCCTCGCCATCCGAAAGAGAAAGAGAAAGTGAATCCCCTCCTATATCAATAAGTTTTGGAGGAAGGGGGGAGGCAGGACACTCTCTATACCCACAATCCCTCGTCTCGAGGGAGTGAAGAAAACTAGACCGCAACCTACCGGCCACTGCCTACGAGAAAGAAGAACAAGAAAGGAGGAAAAACCTCCTGCGTCCTTCTCGCATTTTTTCTCGAGAGAGAAAGGAGAAAGTCATCTTTATCACGTCGCGAAGCAGAGAGAAACTGGTTTAGGGGGGGCGCTCCGATCTTTATCTCAAGAAGAATAGACCTTCATGCCGAAGGAGGTAGGGGGGGAGGTGAGCACGACCGGTCGCGCGCGCTTCGAGAAAGAAAAAAAGATCGCCGGCAACCGATCAGAGGAGAGAAAGAATTTGTTGTTCCTATCACGCCGGCAATTGGGAAGAAGAAAAGGAAGGGAACGAGGGCCCATTATCACCATTCCGAGCAGCACGAAGGGGGGGGAGGGAGACGCGTTGGGGAGAGGAGAGAGATCCATGTTTCTCACCTCCTTCGTGCTCTCGACGGGAAAAGGGGAAAGGGGCCACAGCCTTTCGGCGTCGTGATGACGGGGGAAGAGGGAGGAAAACAAGTGAGAGGAAAAGCGGACCTATGATCGGTTGTCGGCGCGAGGCTTGCGGCCTACGAAAAAAAGAAAAAGAAAGGGGTAGTCTCACCTCCGTCACCGAGAAAGAGAGGGTTGAGAGTTCCTGTCGCGGCAGATCACGATAGGAAAAAGAAAAAAAGGCAAAGGGGTTATCAATCTCTCGACCGAAAGGAGCGACCGTTCTCACGCGGGAGGAAGGGCAAGCGCGGATTTCTATCGATAACCTGCGAGAAGGGAAAAGATGTTTGGTCGGATGAAAAAGAGGGGGAGAGGTAGTCAGTGTCCTTTATTTTTTTTCGAGTGAGGAATAAAAAAAAGCGCCGGGGATTGTTTTGTGTCTCGCGAGGGAAAGAGGAAGACCTTCTCTGATCCCTTCGTCCGGGGAGGAAAAAAAAAAAACCTTAGGAAGGAGTGCTGGTCCACGGCGAGCTGGCGAGCGCGTTCAGAGGAAAAAAGGGGAAAAAAGGGAAACCAGCACTCTGTTTATCTTGTCTATGAGAGAGAGGCGTCCAAAAGCACGCCGTCCTCCTCTATCTTCTGGAGATCGGGCAGGGCGGGGGGGGGAACGAGAAGGGAAGGAAAAAAGGGACCTTCTTTGAATCGTCTGAAGGGGAGAAGGGGAGGGGGGGGAGCAAATGTAAGGAGAGACCCCGCGATATGGAACTTGCTTCTCAAGAAGGGAAGAAAAAGGGAGGGGGGAGGGAAAAAGAGTGAAAACGAGAGGGAGGGCGTCCCCACCCCGATTCTGTCATTGGCTATAAGAGAGGGAGAAAAAAAGGGAGAAAAAATCCTCCCTTCCTGATCTCTGCGAAAGAAAGGGAAAAGGGGGGAGGACTGGGTCCAGGGGAAAAAGGAGAATGGTGTTCCGTCGGGCTCCGCGCTCGCCGAACCAGGAAAAAAAAGGAGAGACCGATGACCGGGCGCGCTTTATCTTGTCCTGCAGCTCCTGCGCCAGCATGCCGGGAAGGGGGGGAGAAAGGAGGAATTGGGCAGGGGGGCGTCTATGATTGCGCAGAAAGAAGCAGGAGCAAACGATCGTTCCTGCGCATTCTTCCTCTCCCTTGGGAGAGAAAAGCGCCTCGAAAGGGAGGAATGCCGAAATTTACATGCTTCCGGAAAAAAAGACAGGAAAGTCTTTCGCTTTAGGAGGAAGGAGGAGAAAAGGTCGGGCGTCTGTCTTCTCTCGAAAAAAAAAAAGGGAGGGGAGAAGAAAAACCGCTCTACTCCAGCTTCTCTCGGCCGAGGGGAAGAAAAGTATCGAGAAGATCGCGTCCTCGAAACCCGCGCCTCCTTCGATCCGCTGACGGAGAAAAGGAGGGGGTAGAATTCTCTCTCTCGAAAAACAGTCTAAAAAAGTGATATCGACTCTTTACTCTTCAAATCTCTTCCAAAGAAAGGGAGAGGGAGAAGATTTCGAAGTCCGTTGGCGACGGGGGAAGAACGCCTGGGAAAGGGGGGAGGGACGATTTCGCGTTCTTCTGTGGCACCGGAGAAGAGGAGAAAGGCCATTTTGCTCGAATCGGCGAGAGGAAAGAAAAAATCAGAATCAGGGGAAGAAAGCGTCGGTGCCTGCTCTTCCTCCTAAAAAAAGAGCCCTCCGTACCTTGCTCGAGCGAGCGGAAATAGAGGAGAGAGGGGTACGAGAAGGGAGGAGCCAGGTTCCGACGCTCTCTCGCTCCGACCGATTCGGGAAAAAAAAAGGATGGAAAAGGGGATTGCGTGCTCTTCATACGATCGCTGCAACTGAGAGGAAGGAAAAAAAAAAAAAAGAATGACCTTGGAGGAAAAGAAGGGTCGCAAGCCCGCTCTTCCCGAATCTCCTCGATGACGTATTGAAAAAAAAAGAAAGGGGGGGAGACATTGGTTGATCTTCCGCACATGCGCATGAAAGTAGATCCGAGGGGGGGAGGAAATCTGTGATAACCGAAGGGCAACCTTTTATAATGCGGGTATGTCTGGGAAGGGGGGGAGATGGGCATCCTATCAAACGGATTTAAAGAAGGAAAAAAGAATTGAAATAGGGGCAACGCGGTATGAAAAGGAAAAAAAGGGGGGAGAGGAAGGAGGAAAAAGAGAATATATTCCACTTTCCCCTTACAGGAGAGGGGGGGAAAGAAACGCTTGGAAGGAAAAAAGTCTGGGATTCGTTCTAGTACAATCCGTGGAAGAGAGGGGGGACAACCAACTACCTACCCTCATTCTACGGGGGGACAAAGAAAGGGGGGGGGGGGAATCGCAGCCGGCTTCTACGAGTTTACTGCTCATGTTGCTGAGGGGAAAGGGGGGAAAGGGAACTTTTTCGTGTCAATCCACGTTCATCGAGGAGATGAAAAAAAAAAGGAGGCGGAAAGAAAGGGGTAAAGCGGCCCTGCACGGCGCCTTCGCCTATACCCCGGCGCATGCCAGTGAAAAAAGAAAGAAGGGGGGAAGGGGTTCTTCAACCTACTCGGTAGGAGAAAGGTCTGTAAAAGAAGGAGACCTGCGCCTTGCTCTCTTCATTTCTTGTCGATAAGAGGAAAAGAGGGAGGAATGTATCTATCGTCCAGAGCAGAAGAAAAAAAAAAAAAAACCAGAACGGGGAAGGAGTCGCCGTGGTTCTATCTGTCGCCGAGGAAGGAAGAAAGAAAGAAGGACTCTTTCTGTGCCAAAAAAAAAAAAAAAAAAAGAGCCACCACGTCGTAAGTATCGCACGTGCCGGGTAAGAAGGGAAAAGACACTTCGTCGCCCGCGAAGGGGGAAAAAAGAAGGGGAAAAAAGGGCGCCGGCGCTTGTGCCTTCGCTCTTAAGGGGGATAAAAGATAGAAAGTCCGCGTCCGTTTGAGACGTCCGGGAAGGAGAGAAGGTAGCGGCGGGAGAGCCTCCTTCCAAAAAAAGGGAGATCTACCAACGCGAGTCGGAGCGTTTTTCCTTATCTTCCGGGGAGAAAGAAAAGAAGCGCTTATCTCTAATTCCGCAGGAAGAAAAAGAAAGAGATTCGAAAGGAAGATGCTAACGGGGGAAGGGGGGGGGGTTGTGGGCGCCCGATTTTGGACAAAAGGTCGCCGAGGGAGCGCAAGCGCAGGATAGCCGCCTCTTTCTCTGGTCGCGTTAGCAGAGGGGGGAGGAAGAAGGGGGGGAGAGGATTCGTTCTTGGGGGAAAAAAGGCACGTTCGGAAAAAAGAGGAAGGGCACGTCACCTTCATCTGCCCATTCCCCGCCGGCTTTCGGCAAAAAAAAGGAAAAGAAGGAGGAAAAGCTCAAGCGGCCGGTCCTCGTCGAGAACCGTCCGGGAGGAGGGAAAATCGTAGCGGGAAGAAAGGAGAGAGCGCCCTGTGACCACTTTTCGTGGGCACGAGCTTGAAGAAAAGGAGGATTTCTCGCCGATCGGCCAGAAAAGGGAAAAGAGAGCTCCATGAAAAAAGGGGTGGACAATTCATCAAGAGCCGGAACGTCAGTTGGAGCTATGTGAAGAGAAAAAAAAAAAGAAAGGGAAGGGAGATTTCCTAGGATTATCGGCGCGAGGGAGAAGAAAGGGGTCCCGCGAAGAGAGGGCCATAATTCCCTTCATTATCTTCTATCCTCGCGGTCGAAAAAAGGGGAGAGGGGGAAAAAGGCCTTCGCGTCACCCTCGAAGAGAAGGAATCAAGCCCGGAAAGGGGGGGGGGGGACTACGGCGGCACGCCGTTTTTCTCGTTGGCCGCTCCGGCCGGGAAGAGGAAGATCATTACAAGGCTCAAAACCGGGGGAGAAATGGGGAAGGGAAAGGAGCTCCAAGGGAAGTCTCGCCCGGGGGGGGAAAAGAAGGGGGAATTAATCCCCGCCGAGATCAAGAGTGGGCGCAGGGGAAGGAAAAGAAAGGGAGGTAATGTCTGTCGGTTGGGTGAGCAAGAAAGCGAAAAGGGGAAGAAATCGACCCAACCTACCGGCCAAGGAGAGAAAGAGCGAAAGACCCAAAAGGTTGGATCGCCATCAAGCGCGGCCGGCGTCAAGAGAAAAAAAGAAAAAGCCGAGGCACAGAGAAAAGAGAAAGGGGGAAGGATTGAGGGGGGAGAGACTTGCTCGACAGGAAGGGAAAAGTCGAAAAAAAAAAAGGGGAGGTGAGCACGACCGGGCAAGGAGCTTCGGTCTCGAGGATAGGAGGAGGAGGCATACAAGAGAAAAAAAAGCGCCTCAACCTCATCATAGTTAATCGATAGGGAAAAAAAGAGAAAAAGCCGCATTGGCGATGACTCCGATGAGGGGAAAGAAAAAGAAACTCAAGACGGGGAAAAGGAAAATACCCGAAGTCGAGATCACGACCGCTTTGAGCACCTTGATCTCTCGAAAAAAAAAAGGAAGGGTGTCTCACCTCCGTCTTTCTCTCGACCTTAGGAGTAGAGAGGAAAGGATCAAGTTCGCGAAAGGAGGAGAAAAGAGGCGTTATCTTGAACAACAACATCGTGCTTATCAGAGAAGGGGGGAGGGGAGGGACTACTACGCTATCCTCTAGACCGAAAGAAGAAGGGCGAAAAAAAACGCGATCCTGTCGTGGGAAGAAAAGGAGGGAGAAATCTATTTCCTTGTAGGAGAGAGAAGACAAGTAGGGAAAGGGTTTATCAATCTCTCTACGAAAGGAAAAAAGGAATCTTCCTTCGCGACGTGCGAAAGAAGGAGTGCGACAGAGGAACCTCGCGAATGGCGCGGAAGGGGGGGGGGAAGGAAAAGAGGATTCCTTCGTTCGGGAGGAGAGGCGGAGAGGGAAGAGGAAAAAAAACGTCTCCGCCGCGCCTGGGCTTGTTGGGAAAAAAGGAAAAAAAAAAGACAATACCATTACTCCGGCTCGAGAAGAGGACAGTGAGAAAAAAGGGAAGGAGACGAGCTCGTCGGGCGTTGCTGTTCCACTGGCGATATGGCGAAAGAGAAATCCGGCCTTTTTACGAAGGCCAAAAAAAAAAGGTGGGATCTGGGAAAAAGGAGAAGAAAAGTGCGGGCCGCCGTAGCCGCACCCGGCCTCCGCGAGCGAAGGGGGGGGAAGAGGAGGGAGAGGTGACTCCTAAGGCCTTCACCTTGCCTTCGGGGAGAGGGGGAGGGTAACCGGGAGGGGAGAGGCGACGATCCCCTCTATCTGTAACTTCTTCGCTCTAGGAAAGGAAAAAAGGGGGAGGGGGGGAGTTCCGGATCTGGCATAGCGAAAAGAAGGAGTTCTAGAAGAAAAAATCTTTTATTGGCGATGACAGAAGGGAAAAAAAAGAGGAAGAATCCTTCCCTTTTCGTAGAAGGGGGAGTGGAAAAAGAGAGGAAGATGTGTAGCCGTCTTGCTCCGCGCTCTCGACCGAAGAAAAAAAAAAAGGAAGGAAAGGGAAGGATTGCTTTTCCTTCAGCTCCTGCGCCAGCATGCGCGGGGGGGGAAAAACGAGGCCGGAGGGAAGGGAGGACGCGCCCCGCCACTTCTACCTCGCCAAGGCAAGAACTAAAAGGGAAGGGAGAGAAGAGAAATTTTTTTATCGATGCTACCGCGCCGCGCCCGCGGCGGCCTATCCTGCGGCTGCGCGAGGAAAAAGGGGAAGGAGGCCTACCTTTGGCCAAAGAGGGTAGAGGGCCCGTTCGGGCAGGAGAGCGGCAGAAGTAGGGGACGGAGAACCAGCTTCTGCGCGGAAAAGGAAAGGCAGGGAAAGTCCCCCCTCTCCGACGCAAGGGCGGAAGGGGAGTGAGCGCGCGCTGGCCGAAAAAAAAAAGAAGAGGAAACGAGAAAAACGCGCCGACGTCTATCCGCGGAAAGAAAGAAGTCGCCGGAGAGAAAAGAAAAGAGGAAGACAAGCGCTACGGTCACCAGCTTCCCCGGAAAAGAAAAAAGGGGAGGGAGGAGGAAAAAAGGCTCTTCAACTACCGCCACGGGAAGAGGAGCCTGGAGGGGGAAGGAAAAGTGCTCTCCTCCTACTGGTGGGGGGAGAGGAGGAGGGGGAGGTGACTTGCTTTTTCACCTTACCGAAAGGGGGATTGAAGAAAAGAAAAAACGGCGAAGCATGCCTTCCCGAGGAAGAGGGGGGGAACTCTCTTGCTCCTTCCGCGAGATCAGAAAGCATGCTCGGGGAGAGAAAAAAGGCAGCGGGGGTCTGATTCCGGGGAAGAAAGGAGGAAAAGAAAAGGAGAGGGGGGAGTCTTTTGCCGAAAGAGGGATAAGGGGACTGTTCAGAAGTGAGGGGAGGAGGACGGGGTCTCGGCCGAAGTCTCCTTTCATTGCTCGGTAAAAAAAAAGGGGGAAAGGGAAAAGAAGCCCAATCTCCTCTATGACCGATTGCCGAAAAAGTACCGAAGTTAAACCTTGGAAAGGGGGGGGAAGTAAAAAGCACATTCTCATTAACCTAGGCGAGGGAAGGAAGGAAAGAAGGGTAATATGTTGGAAGAGAGGGGGGAGGCGGGTATGTCTTGTTTTTAAAAATCCTTCAATTTCGAGGGGGAGGGAAGAGAGGGGGGGAGAGAGAACTAATCCATACTTTGAAATAGGAAGAAAATAGGAAGAGAAGAAAACACAACAACGAGGAGGATGAAATATAGAGATACAGTCATACAGGAGGAATCTTTCTTATGGGACGAAGGAAGGCGTTCGAGTCCACTCCGGAAAAGAAGGGGGGGAAAACTATACCATTTCCTCTGGGAAGAATCCACTCTAGGGAAAAAGGGGGTAATCCGATTCAAAAAACATCAGGGGGGAAAAAGGGGGGAAAAAGAGAAGAATGGGGGGAGGAAGTAGAAACCATTATATCCTCAAATCTCAACTGTTTGGCGAGGGGAATGGTGATGGGAATAATTCACTAGAAAAGAAGGAAGGTGTTGGCGGCCGGACCGCTGCCCTTCACGTCCGCCTTCGAAAAAAAAAAAAAAAGAAAAGAAGGGAAGGCCTCTTTCTCACCTACTCTTTCTTATCGACGAAGATAGGAGGAAAAGGAGCATAGGAGGGAGGGGGAGAGATAAGCTACTCTCGAGCACTCGGCTGGCTTATCTATCGTCATTACCGCGAAAAAAAAAAAGAAAGGGAAAGGCCATTTTTCCCTTCATGCAGTCACGCAGGGGGGTCGGGGTCGAGCACTCCTTTGCCGGGGGGGAAAGAGAAGCACCCTCTCTTTCAGGTTCAAAAGAAAGAAAAAAGTGAACGAAAGAGTGGGGAGAGAAATTGCCGTTTAATCACTTCCTCCACCAAGGGGGAGGGAGAAAGACGACTTTTCCCCGTTGCGGAGGGGAGCGATCAAGTAGGGGGACCGTAGCGCTTTTTTCTTTTTCTATCTATTCTTCCGAGATCAAGAAGGAAAGAAAGGGGAAAAAAAGGGGACGTTAAGGGAGAAAGAGTGAGGAGGGGGGGGAGCTCTCCTCTTCCATCTAGAAGGAAAAAAAGAAAGGGGAGGAGGATCTTTTTTCCTTAGCTTCCTGAAGCTGGAAATAAGGGAAAGCCTGAAGGGACCGCCTCTATCTTCTCCGTCAGAAGGAGAAAAAAGAAAAAAAAAGGAGGAAAGATTTTTCCCCCCTTTCCTTCCGAAAAGGGAAAAAAAGGAGGGAATGTCGAGAAAAAACCGCATGATATCCGCCTCTTTCTCTTCTCGGTGCATCGATAAAGAAAGGGAAGAAAGAGGTCTCTGATTAGGGAGGGAAGGGGCCGAGGTCAGAAAGAGAATCCGCCGACGACCTATCAGGAAAAGAAAAAAGCTGCCCATTCCCCTCCTTCTTCTTCAAAAAAAGAAGCACAAGAGGAAAAAGAGGGAAGGGCCGGTCATCGACGAGAACCTTCTCTTTCCTTCTTTACCAGAGGGAGAGGGAAGAGGAGAGGGAGGGGCTGCCGCTACTCTACCCATCTTAAAATAGGAAAAGGGGGGCCAAAACGTGAATGACTTACTACCCTTTAATTATTGAGAAGGAGAATCTTCT
>Ga0179593_1188701_pt1 | contig 24927 bp, 49 predicted proteins | sample CZODoug2_1_08_16_FD_185931 | JGI IMG/M metagenome (GOLD analysis project Ga0179593, IMG submission 185931) | Vadose zone soil fungal communities from Angelo Coast Range Reserve, California, USA - CZODoug2_1_08_16fungal (PacBio error correction) | ecosystem: Environmental > Terrestrial > Soil >...
GGGCAAACGATGACAGGGGGGAAAGTCGCGGCGGAAACACGGGGAACCCGGAAGAAAGTGAAGACGGGGCCCAACCAGGGAAAAACTGGCCGGAACGATGTCATGGGCATCAAAGAAAGAAAAAAAACCCATGAAGCCAAAGAAGAGTAGAAATCGGTAGGAAGTAAAACACGCTGGGGCGGTAAGGCCGAGAGGGGTAATGTCACAACAGACTCCAAGGAAAAAAGAATACACCAATGCAACAAGAATTGACCTAACCCTCGCGGATGACAAACCAACGAAAAGTGGGGGGGGGAGGGTTTAAGGGCCAAACGACATATGGGGACAGGAAGCGCAAAATCAACGTGAGGGATGAAAAAAAGGGTGAATGTTCAAGGGAAAAGAAGGGGGGGACTGCACCAGACAAAGGGAAAAAATTGTAACAATAACCAACAAAGAGAAATGTGCGTCATGCCGGTAGGGGGGACAAGACGGGGTGGGGAAAAAAGAAATTGGTGAAGAAAGGACAGGGGGAAGGGGGGGGAAAAGAGGACAAGGCTATAAAAAAAGGGGAATACAGTGGTCAAGAGAAAGAAGAATATCTGGGAAAGGGGGGGAGAAGCTAAGTAAAAAACTCACATATGGGAAAACTAAAACGTATCTATTTAAAAAAAGAGGACGTGAGCGGGGGCGGTGAAAGGAACAGCAAAAATACGTGAGGGGAGGAAAATATCGTTGAAAAAAGGTAAAGCAGAAAGCAAAGAAGAGAGGTCCGAAACAAAGGAGCAGCGGACCAAGGTGAGCAAACACCAGATGCAAAAGCGGAACACACTATCAGAAGGGAGGAAGAAAAAAAAAAGGAAAAAAAGAAAGTGAGAGTGGTGACGACGGGAATCCTGAAAGGCGTGGTTCGAAAGGGATGGAGGCATCATTCTGGACCAATTGTAATCAGTCAGTACAGAACGGGCGCGGAAAGCAAAGAGTGGAAAAACGAAAAAAAACTAAAGTGAGGGGGGAAAAAAAAGAAAAATTGATGAGCAGCAGGCACAAAAAAAAAATCACCACCAAAAACAGGCTCACAAAAAGTAAAACAACAGAAAGGGGACGGAGGCAATGAAAAGCACAAAGAGAAGCAAAATCAAAACACAGAAGGGGGAAAGAAAACATTAAGTGCAGCGGAAGAGGGAGAAAGATGAAACAAAAAGGATAGGGCAATCTCGAGGTAGAAAAGGAGAGAATTCACCAGGGGAGAGAAAAAAAGTCGGAGAGATTGTTGGTGAACGGGGAGGGGAACCTGGTGTGAAGGGAAGGGGACACCAAAGGGTGAATCAACAGGAGGGACAAATGTGCTGGAATGGGACGCAGGACGGGCGGTGTCGGGGGACACAAGGAGGAAAAAAAGAGGGGTGACCAGAAAGTCGACATAAAAGAAACGATAGCGTTAGCTGGAGGAAACAGGACCGACAACAAAAAAAAAGAGGGAGGTATGACAAACGCCCAAGACCACAAGTGAGAGGCACTTTCCATACAAGAAGTAACGGAAAAAAACAGGCAACACGAAAGGGTACGGGGACCAACAAGGGGACATGGACAGGGGAGGACAAGAAAATGAAAGCAGCAACTCGAAGAAGAATGAAAAAAGAATAACAAACATGCTAGCACAAAAAGGAGGTAACAAAAGATGCCCAGAGAGTTATCAGATAGCGAGAACAAGATGACGGAACACAGTAAACCTAACGGGACGCATCGAAAAAAAGGTGGGAAAAAAGACGTAACGTAGACGAAGGAAAAAGAGCAGCTGGAGGATAGTAACCAAACGTAAGAGGAAGGAAAGGGGGGAGGAAAAAGCGTCGTGAAAAGGGGGGTAAAAAATGGCACAGGAATGGAAAGGGCAAACGTCTCAGTGGAATGAGAAGAGATCGAGGAGGAAAGGGTGTGGCGTAGAGTTCTATGGGATACTATAAAATGCGTGAAAAGCTATGCGGGAAAAAAAGTGGGAAACGAACAGGGATGGGGGAGTATGGGGTCCAAATGAACGAAGAGCGTGCAAGGGGATGAGAGTTATTGCGTCAAAATGAATATATGGGGAGTGCAACGTGGGGAAAATCACCAAGGAGGGGGGGGAGGGAAAGCCAAGAAGAGCTCAAAATCAAAAGGCGACGACGAAGGGGACTTGGGAAATGTGGGGATTCAACATAGCGACAAAAGTCAACCGTTCGCCGAACAATGGTCACTGGCTGGCAGAAAAAAGGGGGAAAGTCAGAAATGAAAAGGGGGGAAGTCGGGTCAAATATGGGGGGGGAGGATCGCAATATGGTAAAAAGTCGTGATGTTGTGAGTATACTGTCGGGAAAAGGAAAAGACAGGGTATTAGAAAAGGGGGGGATAGTGAGAGGTTTTGGGGGTGGGTTGGAAGAGGGGGGGGATCACGAACAAAGAGAAAAGGGGTCTGTGCAAAATAATAGTGAAATGGAAAAAGGGGAAAGAGGACAAAAGAAAGAGAGACATGGGTACGAGAGAGGGGCAACCAAAGAAAAACAGGAAAGGAAAAACAGGTAAAACAAATGGCAAGGGGGGTAAGAATATGGGGGAGAAAAAAAAAAAAAAACAGTGGAGGAAAGGGAAACAAGAAGAAGGGGAGAAGAAGGTAAGAGGCGGAAGAACAAGGGACAAAAAGTGGGGGGGGGTGGACTGGGGATAGGGGGGAATAAGTAGGAAGCACAAGGGACATTAAAAGTAAGAGTAAAAAAAGGAAAATGTGACTGGAGAGAGGGAAAGTTTACAAAGAAGTGAAGACAGGACGTCGTGAAAACAAAAAATCTGCTAGACAAAGTAGACAGGCGCAGGACAAGGGGAGAGAGGGCAGGCTAAGGAAAGACCGAGGGACAGGGGTGGGTGGGAGGGTTCACGAAAAGAAAAAGGCAAATCCCAGAGTAAAGAGAAAGACGACGGGGAGGAAGGAGACAATAAACGCAGGAGTAAGGAGGCCAAGAGGGAGAGTCAGAAAAAAAAAGCCATAAATAAAAAGGGGAGGTGTATGCGATGCAGTTTGGGGGAAACTGAGCAAAAGGCAAAAAAAGGGACGCTCAGGGGAAGGGGGGTGAAGATACGGGGACGAAGGAGGGATGATAGGAGGGGGAATCAATAGTTTTGGTACACACAGTAAGGGAAGAGCAAAAAAAAAACAAGGCCGTGGTGGGTGGGAGATAAAAAAGGAAAACGAAAAGTCTGGAAAGTGAAGGGGCAAAGTAAACGGAGACTAAAACGGGACATCAAGACGGAAAATGAAGGGAGCGCACATGGCGGGGTGCAATGGGTGGAAAGGTGGTAGGCCCAGTGCCACGGGAGGCAGCCATGGCAGATGAAAAATGAGGAATGTGTTTGGCGGTGGGTGGAGATGTGAAGAGGGGATGAAACCAGTGCGAGAGTAGAACCAAGAAGGGAAAAAGTCAAACAATAGGGAAAGGAGACGGAAAGGGGGGGTGGATGTACAATGGTGACAAAAAAAAAAATAGAATGATACAAAACAACGAGAACAAAGACGGAATGAACCAGAGAAGAGGGGAAAGAGGAGGAAAAAGGAACCCACCCAGCACAACACAACAAAACAAAGGGAACGTGGCAGAACACATGGGGGGGCTTAATCATAGGGAGGGGTGATGGAAAAAGGGGGGAAAAAAAAGAATGATTAGAAAAAAAAAAAGCTACCTGTAAAAAGACCCAATAATGTTCGGCGAACTAAGGAAAAAAATAGCGACAGTCATAAAAAAGTCGTCGGTGGAGTGTGGAGGGGGAAACTAAAAGAGAAGGAGAAGAAAATCAAAGGGAATGAAGTATGGGAAGGGGAAAACGTGCCCAAGTGGTGCAAAGCAGAAATAAGTAGAGGGGCCATCCAAACAGGGGGCAAGATCAAAAGGCTCAATAACGTGCCATACGGTCAATAACAAAAAAAAGAGGTTGCGGGAGAAGAGGAAGTAAAAAATGGCATACGTGAAACATAACGAACCTAAAAAATCATAAAAGGAAGAAAAAGAGAGTGAAACTGGAAGATTACAACGTAAATGCGAGCAAAAGAAGTACAGCAGTGAAAAGATGGGGGGATGAAGGTGGGGTGGGAGCGGAGGTCAGAGTGCCCCTGGTGGGCAGGAAATGGAAGAGCGCGGATTAGGGGGGGAAAACAAGTAGTCAGGGCAGCGGTATGGAACGGGGGACACAGGGGGTGGGGGGAATGGGGAACGGAAGGCAGGCCCTTGGAGTATAGTATTTAGGGCGCCGAGCAGGGACCGTAAAAAAAATGAAAAACGTGGTTGGGACAGCGTGTGGGGTCCTGCGTTAGGGAAGTCGTACCGAAACCCAAAAAAAGGACACATTAGAAATGAGAGGAGTACAAACAGACCAAAAAAATAGGGAATTCTATGAAAATATGAGAAAAGACCGTGTCGCTAAGACGGCACAACAGGAAAAAGGAGACGAGGAGGGGAGCTCACGAAGTGCTAAACAACGTGGAATGAGAAACCAGAACAACCGTCATAGTGAAAAAAGGTAACAAAAAAACAAGAGATTGAACAGTCAGGTAACAAGGAGTAGGGGAAAAACCAAACCCTGGAACAAGTGCATAAGATGAGGGGGAGGGGGAGTAATGGTGCCTATACCCAGGGAGGAAAAGTCAGGGTTGGGGACGAGGGAGGGAGTCCATGGCGCGCGTGGTTCCCAAGATGGAGGGGGAGGGGAGGGGGGACCACATGGAAGGGCTATATACGGACAGGGGGTCTCGTCAACTGGCACTGGGGTGGAAACTGACGTACGTAAACAATTTGTGAAAGTGAGAAGCATGTGTTTTTCAGGTTGCTGGGGCTTTGAAAGAAGGAATGGGGGGGGGAGGGGAGAAAAATAGAGAGAAGATGAATAAAGGGGGGTACGCGGTTGTGGAGGGCGGAAGGTAAAACTGTTGTCACATTGTATATCAGGGATAGCGAGGTCTGCAGTCTCTGTAGGAAAAGCGTTACGTTGGGCGTTGAGAAAAGCCGTGAAATATACAGTAAAAAGTGAGGAAGTAATTATGTAAGGGACACCCACAGAATGTGTGAATGAGGGGACAGTCGGATATTCTTCACAAAGGGGAAAGGGGAAGAGCGGAGGGTGCCGAGAATCGCGAAAAAGAGGAAAAGTCGTTGCGAAAGAGTAGAGAGGGGGAGGTGTTGAGGATAAGAAAGTTGGGGACACATGGGCATCACCAAGTGGGGAGGGCTGACGATTATAACCCGCGTTGTAGAGAAGAAAAGAGTCTTTCGCATGAACTAAAAAAAAGTAGTCAAACAAACGAAAAAACAGGACCGGATCATCGGGGTACTAGTGCCAGAAAAGGAAGCTGAACATAAAAACCACGAAAAGCCACAGGACCAGGCCGCACCGAGATGTGGAATAAATCAAAGGCGAAAAGAATCGAGCAGAAAAAGGTGGACACCATAACACGAAAAACATAAAGGCAACACCGGGGATCTCAGTCAAAACCGAAAACGGGACCTGAATGTGGGGGGGTACTGGAGAGGGGGGCCGGGAAAACATGAGCAAGGTGCAAAGCAAGATAGCAAGAATGAAAGCATAATGGGGGAAAGAAATAAAAAAAAAAAGTCAGGTGAAGAGTAAGAACACAAAAGAGCCAAATAACAGACTGCAAGTCGGACGGTCTAGAGACCTGACAGCCAATACAAATTGTCGGGGGCAAAAAACTATGGCAAGAATGTAGGGTGGAAGCAAAGGCGGAGGTATGGTAGAAAAACGAAGGAATTGGAAAAAAAACAGTGTAGAGAGGAACAAGGGAACTCCGGGGCCACCACGGCGAGGTAGGGTAAGGTAAAAAAACAAAAAATGAGGAGAGAAAACGGGAAAGAAGGACAAGAAAAAAAAGGGTAGAAAAGGTGAGGGAAAAAGGTCGTGAATGTAAGAGGGGGAGTCGGAGGACCAGGGGGGAAGGGAAACGCGAAAGGACCGAAGGGGAATCAGGAGGGGCACGTGGGGGGGAAAATAAAGAGGTGAACATGGAAGCAGAAAAAGAGGACCCGAAACAAAAAGTTAAAGAAGGGAGAAAAACTATAACACGATTTCAGGAGGGAGAAGGTGGGAAATCTAGGGAGCGAAAAAAAAAAGGAGGAGAAAGGGGTCCCAGGGAATACAATTTGAAAACACGTAATAAGACGCGGGCGGCAAGAGGTCGACCAACGCAACCAAAACAAAAAAGGAAAAACAAGGAACAGGTCATGTCACACCGAGAAGTCAAAGCGGCGGGGGGGTGGAAAGCGAGGAAAAATATTCTGAGACTAAAGATAAGGTACGGGAAAGAAAAAAAAAAGGGGAGGCGTAATAGGAAGTGTTAGGGTCAACAGTGGGGACAACCGAAAATTAATAGAACGGGGCGGTTAAAAAAAATGTCAATGCGGGGAGAGGCGAAAGGCGAACGAGGAGGAAGGACACCAAAAGGAGACACAGCAAAAAAGGACTGGAAGGAAAGAAGGGAGAAGACGAATGATTAGAAGGAAGGAAAAATGCCCAAAAAAAACTGTGGAGGGGGGGGAGGGGACGCTGAACAGTCACACAACCAGAGAATTGAAAGAAGGGTGGGGCAAAAAACAGGGGTACGCATCCAAAAGAAAAAAAAAAAAAAGGCAAAGGGAAGCCTTAAAAAATACACGAACCGACACGAGGGGGGACACAAGATCAGAAAAGTAGGAAAAAAACTGACTGGTGCACAACATAAGGGCACAGCGTGAAAACACCAGGGGGAAGGAAAAATGAACAATAAGGAAGAAAAGCGTAAAGGGGCTAACTACGAGGAACATTAAGAACGAAAAAAAGGACATGCTACGAGTGTTAGCGGAGACGAACATTACCAAAAAACAGCATACAATACTAGGAATAACGTCCAACCACAACAGCAAGGGGAAGGGGTGTAGGAAAAATCGAAGACAATGGGGAGGACGTCAGGACAGGGGGGGGGCAGAGGGACTCTGAAGACAAAAACAGCGAGCAAGATAATGCGGCTAAGTGGTCGAGTTAGGTTCGGAGGTCTTAGGGACGCAAGGGCGCTGTGAAAGAAGAGCAGCAAATTGCGGGCAGGAGAGGGGGAGAAGGCACAGACGCGTATGACGGTGAGTATTATGGGATAAGGGGAAAAAGAAAGGCAGGGCCGGGGTGGAGAAGCAAAACCAAAAAGAAAGAGGAAGGGTGGTGCCACCGTAAGATGGCTAAAGAAGACAAAAGTCCGTACAGGCAAAAAGAGCAAGGTCACCGATTGCCAGGGAGGTGTAAGGGAAGGAGATCAGGGAGACCACGGATAAAGGGGAGGAGTGAGGGAACCGGGGGAAGAACAGATAGGTGGACAGGTACATTACAGAAAACAGGGTGCAAAGCAGGGCAAACAGAGAAGGTGAGAAGCACGCTGTACAGAATAGAAGGCAAGAAATAAGGAAAAAGACACAGGGGAAAAAAAGAAAAGAACGGGGTAATCTGGTAAGTTTAAGTGGGGTAAGAATAGGTGACAAGTCTTAAGAAGTGAAGCAAGTGCAATGGGGGGGGATGGAAGAAATGAGTGAGGGATAAGAAAATGGAATAGGGTAGAAGATAGTGGGGGTGGTGGGCGTGGGTGGTGCAAAACCTAGGGGAAAAGGGTGACATGGACTTTGACACGGAGTAACCGTATGAGGGGAGGGAACGAAAGTTGCTAACAAGAGTAGAAGGGCAGAGAGGGGACCAAAACAGGCAAAGAAAAGGGCGACAGCGTGAGTGGAGCAGGAGTGGCCCTGGCCCGGGCAGAGAAATGGAGGTGGCAGTGGGAGAAGGTAGACACTGTAGGGGGGACAGATGAGAAAATAAAACCAAGAGGCAGGGGGGAAAGGATGAAGCTAGGAACGGGTCCACCATTTGAATTCAAAAGAAGGGAAAAAGGGAACAGGGGGGGGGAATGGAAGGGGGAGGGAGGATAGGAAAGACACGTTTGAACAACAGTAGCAGCGCATGAACAAGGACCAAGGAACCCAAAAAGTAATGGTGAAGGGTCACACAAAAGTAAAGGTGAGAAGAATAAGGATGAGTTGAAGGGGGAAGAATGGAACAGGGCTGAGGGGGCGGGAAAGGGGGGGGTGAGAAAGCAGTTGTGAAGACAGACAGGCACATGTCACCACAAGTGAGAGGGGGGGTATCCCTTGAGAAAGTGAAAGGAACGGGACAAGACCTGAGGGTGAAAAAGGAACAGACCACCAACTTTCACGGTGGGAGGAGGAAAAGGCAAGAGCATAGATATCAGGGGGTGGGAAGGGGCGAGGGAAAAAGCGGAATAAAGTACCACGGCGAAACGGAAGGAGAAAAAAGTTCAAAGTGGGCCGGCGGGGTGGCCTTGGGCAGGGGGGAGGGAATTAAAATGACAAGGGGCGAGTGAGGGGGAAAAAAAAAGGAAGGAGGAGTGGATCCCACATTGGTGTTTCGGTAGGGGCGTAGGGGAAGTTAAACGCTGGTGGCGAAAAGTACGGGAAAAAGATACATAAAGGAAGGAAGGACAAATACAGCAAAGGGGGGAAAGGGTAAAAAACGAAAATGAAATAGCCGGGGGGGACAAACATCACCACGCTGTAGTCACAAGGAAGGACCGGGCGGAGTGGAATCGGGACAACCCTCAAAGAAAAAGGAAAAAAGGAAGAGTCAAAAGGACAAAGAGAGAGCCACATTGGTTCGTGCAGACAGGAAATCAAAACCAGCTCAAGAAAGGAGTGAGAGAGATACAGACAATGAGGAAAATAAAAGCAGTGGAACTGCCGGGGAAGGAAAAGCAGCAATACTGAATGCAAAAAATGAAGAAAAATCAAGCTTGGGAAGTTGGGTGTGGATAACGGGAAATGAAAAGAAAGCAAGTATCAAGAAAAAAAGAAATGCGTAAATGAATAGGAAGAAGCAGAAAGATCAAAGTAGGGGCACAGAGGGGAAAACGGAATGCGCGACAAAAGAAAGCCGAAAAAAAAGTGGGGGATGTTAATACACCCGGGAAAAAAAGTAAAAGGGAAACGAAAGGTGAGGATTCAAGGAGAGGTACCAGAAAGGGCCAGGGTGATGTGAAAACACGAAAGAAAAATACCAGGGAGTGTATGGTGTATAAAGGGGTAAGGAAAAAACGCTTTTTGTAATGGGGGCAGTAAGAAGACAAAAGTGGAGAAGGGTTTGGTAGTAGCAAGAAGACAAAAAAAAAAAGAACGGGTGGATGGGAAGGAGAGTGAGGGGAAAAAAAATAGGGGGCGCCGGAATCGCTCTCAAAAAAAAAAAGGGAGAGGAACCAGAGGGGGAGGGCTGAGGAAAAAGAAAAAAGTCTGGGAAGAAGGTGCCGAGCGATCGGGGGGTGGAAGAAACAGACACCTTGCCCTAAAAAAAAATACGAAAACCACAAGGGAACAACAAAAACCGAGGGATATTGTTGAAGAGAAGTGCCAAAAGAAAACCTTGGGGATAAAGAGGGTTAGCATATAGCAGTTTCATGAAAACGGGCTTGTGGCCAATGTCAAGTGAAAGGGAAAAGAGGGGTTGAAGAAAAAAACAGAGGGAAGAATGGGCGGGGGCTGGGCCTAAGAGCCGGTGGCGGAAAGGCGCAATTTTGATGGGGAGGAGGCACGAATCACATGACAAACTGGGTGGGGGGTGAGGAATAAAAAACGAGTGAAATGATAAAAAAAAAGGCGTGGGTGCGGTGTAATGGGAATGAGGAGAGGGAGCAGGTGGTCAAAACGAGAAAAAGGAAAAACCAAGGAGAGACATGAGAGTCGACGTTGGCGCTTGAGTCGGACGAACGGGGGGGGGAGTGGAAAAAAAGGACGAGCATATCACGGTAAAAGTGGTCACGTTTTGCCAGGGAGAAAAAAAAGACCATGGGAGGCGGGGGAAGTGGGGGGGACAGGCCATAATTGGGCCGGGAAGGAAAGTGGGGAAAAGGAAAGAGTTGCCAGAACGCAGGGAAAAAAAAGGGGGTCCGTAACGGAGTGGGGAAGGAGGGTGGGGAGGATACAGTTTGGTGGAAAAAAATGGAGAAAAAAAAACCGGGGGAGACAGGCGTAGGGGCAGACTAGATAGGGGTTTTGAAAAAAAGGCAACCAGGAATTTACTGCGCAAAGACTACCAAAGAAAACAAAACATAAGGAAATCAGGAGAAAACGGAGCTCGCCAACGGGGGGGCATCAAAAAAGGGAAGCACGCAAGGAGAAAACCTTGGAATCCCAGAAGGAGAACAGAAAGAGAGAGGTGGGAAATGCGAAAACAACAAAGACACCAACGAAAACACTCCCGAGAGGAAAAATCAAACAAAAAAGGGGGTGGGAATGGAAAGGGACACCTGGAGAGGGGAGAAAAAAAAGAAACGAAAAGTAGAGTGCCACAAAAAAGGGTGGGCGTCTTTCAGGTAGAGAAAAGCGTTGGAAGGGAAGGGAGGTCAACAAAAAAGCACTGAGGGGAGAGGAACGAATGGGTGGGAGGGAAACCAAATAGGCGGGGCTGGGTTACAGGCAAAAATATAAGGGTCGGAAAATAGGGGGGGGGGCCGGAAAATCCAAGAGGAACAACATCAACATGAAAAGGGCGGAGGGGTCTCTCAGGCAAAGAAGGGCAAAATGGCGAAGGCTGGCAGGGAGGGGGGGGAAAGGAAGAAACGGTGGGAGGAGGGGAAAAGGGCAAGGTGTGGAGAAAAACAAGTTCTCAACCGAAACAAAAATAAGCGTGAAAGAAAGGGGGGGACAAGAAAAAACTAACACGAAAATCGTGGGGAAGACGTCTGGGGGGGGAAAGACGCGGGGAAGTGAATAAAGGTCGGATCGAAAAAGCCGTGGGGAAACATTCCAAGAGGTTAGGAGTGAAACAGAAAAAATTAAGAGCAACAGGTGGAAGGACAACAACACCACAACCACACCCACAAAGAGGAACAAAAAAGGGAAAAGAGAATCAAAAGGGAACACGAATAAGAAAATTTTCTGGAAAAGGGGAAAATGGAGGAGGGGGATACTCGATCGTTAAGAGAATAAGAATGGGAAATTGACAGGGAAGAAAAGTGCAAAAGTCGAAAATAAGGTGTGAAGGAGGGGAAACTTGTCCGGCACCGAGACAAAAAGAAAAAAGCTGAGAAATGTACAAAAAGACTGGAGGGGGGGAGAAAGGATCGTTCCAACTTGTAGGAAAGGAACAGGCCACAAAACGAAGACGGATTGGGGAGGAGATGTAAGGACATGACAAAAAACCGAAACGAAAAGTAAGATAATACGGAAAGAACCACTCAAGGACAAATGAACGAAAAAGAAAGGGGGGGGACAGACGGGGGACGAACACGGCAGAGGGGACAGACACACAAGGGAACAAAGAAAAAAGAGAAACTACGGTCAATAATCGTCCGCGTTCTCAAATGAATCCAAAAAGGGGAGGGGCACAAGACGAAACGCAGGGCAAAAAAAGGGGAGGGAAAAAAAGGGCAATGACGGGACAGGCGAAGGGGGAAAAAGCGGCGCAAAAAACACCAAAAAGGAAAGTGGAGTCGCACGGAATGACAGAGGGCTTCACGCGGTGCACGCGGAGGGGGGCAGTAGGACGTGGGTAAGGAGGAGGAAGGGTAGCAAACGGAATAAAATTCCGATATAGGTTTTACCACAGGGGAAAACAAGGGTTACAAGAAAGGGAGAAAGTCAGGGGGGGAGAAGGACCTAAACCTGGAAAGTGGGAACCGCAAAAACAGTTAAACTTGGTTTTCCTGCTGACACGCCAGTCAGAATGATCACAGAATTCAGAAGGTCAATGAAAGGTGAACGGGCAACAGTGATAAAAAGGGGAAATTGCTAGGGAAACATTGGGAGAGAAGAACGCAAGCAGCAAGGGGAAATTCAAGGACAAAATACTAGAGAGATCAGAATTAAAAGAAGAAAAAAGCGGAGTGGGGGGGGAAGGGAGGAACCAGGTTTGCCAGGGGGGGGATAGGGGGGGGGGGGGTTGGGTTTTTTGGGCAAACGAAGACGAAGTCAAGACAATTCGGATGAAAGGGGAGTAAAAAAAAAGGAATGGGCTAGATGCCCAACTGGTGAAGCCAAAGTTAAAAAAGAGGGGGTGAATACAAAACCCTGAGAGCTAAAAGGGGGGACGGTTGAGTTTTAGACAGCGGTTTGAAAAAGGGGTACAAGCAAAAAGAACCGCAAAAGTGGCATGCATAGAAGGGGGACGTAAAAAGAAAAACCCGCCAGTTGGAGGTAAATTGAGTTGTGAAAAAAAAGGAAATAGAGAGGGAAATAAAGAAGGTCACAAAAAAAAGGGGAAAAGGTAGTCAAAAGGCTAAGGAAGGAGTTTAATTGCTGGAAAAAGTGGGGGGGCGATCCCTGGAATTCCAAAAATTTTGGGGTGACCCGTGAAGAAAGGGTGTGGAAAGCAGTAGGAGGGGTTGGACATTCACGATCAAAAAAAGGGCGGTGGGGTGGGGGAGGAAAGAAAGGGGCAAATTTGGCAGGGCGGGATAAAGGATCCGGGAACGTCTTCACGCCGGACGGTGACACTAGGGAGGGGCCCGGGGGTGACAGGGGGCGGGGATGAAACCAACACTATGAGCCTAGGAATTAGTAGGGGGACAGGGGAGGGGGGTGAGGTTATTTTCTGGTTGGGGGACACAGTCTGATCCCAGTCCAAACGTGACGGCAAACTACCGGGGGGGGGGGAAAAAGGTAGTAAGAAAAACTGGGTGGGTATACCCCGACAAAACCTAAGAAAACACAGCTAGAAATGGTGCAGTACGTGGTCATGGTAAGAAGTAGAACAACCGGAACACAACAGGACAAATAGGACCAAATTCAACCAAATCAGGACAGACATGGTTAGGGGCATAAAAGAATCTGGACTAAAAAAAAAAGGGACCCTCGAGGAAAGGGGATAATACCTAAGAATTGCAAAAAACAAAGAAGAACGCTCCCCCAATCAAAGTGCTCTCTCTAATCGAAAAGTCAGGACAGGAATAAAAAAGCGTCTTTGGGGGCAATACCTCGCAGGCGAGAGCCCCAAGAAGGGGACGGACGACCAAGAAAAAACGTCTGCGTCAAAAGGGGTTGTCCGGAGAAGACAAAAGGACCTACTACTGCGCACCGAAAGACAGTTGCCATGGGGGAAAAGGAAATGTCGATCGTCAAGGCCCAAAAAACTCGGTATGGATAAAACAAAGTTAGCAGTAAAAAAAAAGAGAAAAAGGGGCAAGGGGGGGGGGGGGGGTCAAAGGACAACTGGAAAAATCACAAGTGGGTCTGTGTGACGCATTGGAAAAAATGGGGTGTTTATGGGTTTACAAAAAAAGGGTGTGGGTTATCAGAAAAGAGGGAACCTTCTCTGGGGGAGGCGGAGAACTAAAACAAAAGACAGGGGAATATAGATCAAAAAACAAAACAAAGGGGTCAGGGGGTAGTTTGAAAGGGAGAAGGATTCCAGGGCGTGAAAGGTAAAGACAGGAAAAGAATTGAATAAGAACTGGAAAACCAACCTACTTAAAACCCATAACCAGGGAAAGGTTAACATCCAAACAAGGTATTGCAGTTGCAGTCAAAAGGAACCTAACTTAAAAGGGAGAGGTTGGGGTGGTGTGAGGGACGTGTCATAGGACCAGAGGCTTGGGGACATTGACGGACTGGTTGGGGTAAAACTACATCCTTAAAAAGGAGTGGAGTCTTGACACGTGAGGCTGGCCAGGGCAGATACTGAAAAAGTGGTGGGTTGGAAGTCCAGACGGGGGAACCATGTGGATGTCGAAGACATGAGGGGGGGATGGGAGAATGGGGAGGGGGGAAAAGGAGTATATTAAAAAAAAGAACAAATCATGCTGATGAAGTGGGGCGCTGGGAGCGCAGAATGGGGGGTGGATGACACCAGGAAATCTCGCAGGTTCGGCTGTTGACGGGTGGTCGACAAGGAAGGATACTAAAAGGGGCCTGGGAGTGGGTGACCCTCCGAGAAATTTACCGGTTAGTGGGGGAAAGGGGGCGATGCCAGAGAGGCGAGTTCTCCATTTGGGGGGAAATTGGTTGAGGTATCACAGGGTTGGTGAAAATGGTGTAAATAACAAAGGGCTGGGGGGTGTCGACTTTGGAATGGGCCAAAAAAAGGAAAAGGGAGAAAAAGGGAAAAACAAACAAAAAGGCAAAAAAAACGAAAAAATGAAACAGAAGAAATCAAAGAACGGGTGCTTCCTTAAAGTGGGGGGGGCGGAAACAAAAGGGGTAACCTAACAAGGGAAAAAAAGGCCTCATAGTGAATCCCCAAGGGGCCGGGCAACTTCTGGAAGCGTGATGAAAAAACAAAAAAAAACCAGAAAAAGGGGCCACGACCAGAGAATCAAAACCACCAAAAAAAGGGGTGGTGTGTCCGCGGTTTAAGGGAGGGGGGTCCAACCGTATCGGAGAACGGTAAAATAACTTAAAAGATAGACACACACCACAACGGGATTGCCGGAAACAAAAACACTGGAGCCTGAAATCAAAAAGATCATATACGGAAAGGAAGTTTGCAAATAAATCCGGGGGGGGAACAGGTCCGGTAGTAGAAAGGGGCAAACGGGGATTGAAAAGGGGGAATTAAACAATCAGCGTAAAAAGACACTGGGGGGGGAAAAAGGTATAAGATCCAAAGCCCTGATAGCATTAGCTGAGGGGTGGTCCGAAAGAGCGGGGGGAAAAAAAAAAAGGTTAGGCAAAAAAAAAGGAAAAACGGAAAAACGGCTACAGGGCAGGGTTAACCCTATTCCCTGGAGGGGAGGAAGTCAGAAGCAGCTGCCAGTTGAAGATCCAATAGTAGAAAAGGGGAACGTCAAAAACGAAGGAAAGGGTGGGACCCTTGAAAGGGTAGTGTACCAAAACACACACAACAAAAACCAGCTCCCAACAATTGAACGGGGGCATCCCGGGAAAAGAGCAGAAAAAAAAAGGCCGACTTGAAGGGGGATCAACGAAAAGTCGAAAAATAGCGAATAATAGGTTTAAAACGGTGGTTCACAGGGGTGGGACTATTTGGACACGGCAAAGAAAAAGAGTTGCAAAGTTCGAGAAAGGGGGGGTGAAAACCACCGAAATCAAAAAACTACGGGGGGGGGGACCAATGGAGCTTATGGGAGAAAACTTATTGAAGTGGGGGAGTCCCTACAGACAACAAAAAAGTACTGTGTGTGTGGGGGGAAAAAAGGACCCCAGGAAAAGGCGAGGGAAAAAAAGCTAAAACGAAAAACGCAAAGAGGAAGGAAGACTGAAAAAGACACAATGGGGGGGCAATAAAGCGTCAAGACTAGGGGTGAAAAAAAGGGCAGGAATCAGGTAAAAAGCTTTGGACCATGATGAACAGATTCGACCAAAGCGTCAAAAACGGCGCGCGTGTAAGACACAGACGACACGACAGGAACAGGCACCGCAGCCTCTGGGCGCACCCCAACAAGACAACGGAGGACTTTCGAAAAAAAGCCGAAATATTGCCGTGTAACGACGTGAGAACGTTAAAAAATGCATCTTCGAGTCACAACGGCCTGGCGCGACCCCGCGAGTAGGAAGGCTTGTGGGAGGCTGAAGCACTGGGGGGAGGAAAGGGGGAAACAACGAACGGTATGAGTATGGAAAAAAGGGGGGGACCAGGTTTTGCAACTGGGAAGTAAAAAGAAGGCAAGAGGGGCGGAACATTTTCAGGGATGGAGAAAGGCGGGGTAGGGCACTCTTAAAAACCAAAGTAGTTTGTCCGACTGGGGGAAGAAATGAACTGAAATGATCCATACAAGCTCAGGTCAAAAAACAGAGTCCTGGGATAGAACGGGGGAACTTCCAGTGTTCGAGAAGCCATGGACACAAGATTTCGAAAGCATCCAAGTAAAATTCACGTAGGGCCAAAAACTATAGAGCAGACGGGTTCGGTTGAAGAAGAAAAAAAATCTTGGGGGGGGGGTTTTGGATTCAACTGGGAACAGAGACTCCTGTTTTTCCATTGTGTTTTTCTGGGTGGGGTGGTTGTTTGTGGGGTAAACAGACCTAAACGCAAGGTCATTAAGTAAGGGTTCCTTTAAGTGGCGACGAATGATGAAAAAGGGGGAAGAGGAAGGGAACAAGGGTCCAGTGATCGGGGTGAATGAACCCAATCTTCGCGGGGAAGTGGGCAGGGTGAAGTGCTGGGGTTACACTGCTGGGGCTGAAAAACCAAAGAGAGCGTCACGAGTAGGAAAAACAGGACAAGGTGATGTGCTGAGTTTTTGAAAAAGCAAGAGAAGAGTATAAAGGAAAAAAGCAAGCAGCTTGGTGCCCCAAAAGAGACACAACAATTCAGGGGAAAGGGGGAGGGACCCAAAGCGGAAGCCGGATGAGGGTGGTGAGGGAAGGCGGTCAAATGGGGAAAAAAAGCTCGAGGACAAGTTTTGGGGGGGGTGTAGACCCTTGCAAGGGGGGGATGGGAGGATGGAGGCAAGTGGGGGTCAAAGGAAAAAGCGCCCACAGCAAACGGCCGGGTTATGAGAAGAATGTATGTGGTGGGGGAAGGAGAAAGAATAACGAAGAAGGGCCGCCGAATTCAAAAAACTGGTGCCCTGGGAGTTAACCATTTGCGAGGAAGTCCCATGCCACGTCGGGAAGATGTCGATGAAAAAATGGTTAAATGGGGGGAACTGTGGAGATGGGGGGGTTTTTCCCAGAACTCTGTAGGTCAAGTAATTTAAACGGGGGAAAAAGGCTCCCTAAGAAAACCCCAACTGGGGTGAGGGTCCTTTTCCAAACTTTGATAACCGTACATAACCTCCAAATCCCCCTCTCTCCGAAAACGATGGAAAAGGCGGGGGGGGAAATAGGCAAAAAAAAGTGCACCAAAAATCAACACGTCACTCGGTAAACAAGGGAAAAAAAAAAAAAAATAAAAAGAAAAAACAAGAAAAACAAAAGAAAGAGGAGAAGAAGACAAAACAAAACACGCCACATACAAAAAAACTTTGGAGGCAAAATAATCTGGTGGGGGGAGGGTGCGAAAACGCTGCACGACACTCAATAAGAGGATGGACCAGGTTACATCACTGCAAGAAGGAGCAGGGCGCCCAAGAGGAAAAGAAAAACGAGACAAGGGAGAGGAGGGGATTGGTTGGAAAAAAAAAAAGGGGAAAAACACATAGCAGCATTATGCCCAAAAGTGACTGTGGGAAAAAGAAACATTCAAAAACACGATGAAGAAAAAAAAGGTTTCATGAAAAGTCAAACAAAAGTCAAAGAAAAAGGAAAGCCAGGAAAAAGAGAGGGGAATAAAAACAAGAAGGAAAGATCCAAGCACTAGGGTAGTATAGAGACAACTATCAAGAAAGGCAGTTGGGTGCGACCGTGAAAGTCCTGGGAGTGTAACAAGGAAAAAGGTGGGGGGGGGTTGGGATGGTGGGGGGGGCACAGATTTGGGGGGGGGGTAGCCAACCCCAAAAAAAGAAACCCTGCGCGGGGCCGGGCCAGGAAAACGCAACTGGCGAGCGCGCAAAAACAAAACAAGGAGGAGTGAAAAAAAAGAGAAGAACAGGCGTGGTGAGCTAAGAAACAGGACGACAGCGCAGGGTCTCAAAAAAAGCAGGGAGCACAACAATGAAATTAAACCAGAAAAAAAACAGGGCCCCTGGAAAACAAGGGATTTGCTAGGCAGTCCAAGCAAAAAAAACGGGAACGTTGATTCATGGGGCTAAGGAAAAGGGCAATAAGACCTAGTGACGTGGCATAGTGAAGGAAGAAAGTGGGTAGAAATCCAGGTGCATCTTATGGAAGACCGGGAGGAGGGGCCCTAACGATCCTTACCCAACAGGGTGGATCTTAAGAAGAGGAGTTTAATGAAGGAAGAGTGGGTTGATGCAAAGGATAGGGGAGACGGAAAAAAGAAAAAAAGTAAACCGAACAGGAGAAATCGACTTGGGGACAGCGTTCTTCAAGCGAACTGAAAAGGGGGAAGCTGAAAAAAGGGAAAATCGGGAGCCGGAGGGGGGTGGTAGGGGTTGACATACGCATATGTGGACGGGAAAACAAATTGAGGCATGGAGTTGGGGGGTACCTGGGCCAGGAGGTTGGTGCAAATTTTGAGGTGGCCGGGTTCAACGAGGGCCGCCGGTATCCTCATCTACTTGGGAGACGGGTTTGGCGGAGAAACCAACAGGTTGGGCGTGAAAACCGGGGACATCAAACCCGGTGCCGTTTGATGTAACTGGGGGGGGGGGGGGGGGGGGGGCGAAGGGAGGGGGGCGGGAACGGGGGCGGTTTTCACAATTGTTCCAGGAATTTGGCTCGAAACAAAGCCCCAGGATCAACAAAAAAAACCCCCTGAAAAGAGATCATAGAAAAACCTAGGCTTGAAACGTTTGTATGGGCAAAAGAAACTCACTCCAGGGCAGAAATCTTGGAAATCCCCCGGGAAAGACCGGCGATGAGTTAATGGAAAAAAAAAAATCGAAGTTTCAGAAACCATAAAAATCGGAAATACCAAAAGAAACGGAGGGTTTTGGTGGAGAGTGTAAGGGAAAAAGGATCTGCTGCCAGGGAGCAAAAAAAAAGTATAAAAAAAAAAAGAAGGGAACAAAAAAAAACGGTTTAATTTGACAAGAGCAAAAAAATGCAAGGAGGGACTCAAACAAGATAAAAGATAAGGTAACGGGTTTGCCTACCAGAAAAAACCAGAAGGTTTGGGACAAAAAAGAGGCGGTCATGTACAAGATGGAATCGAAACGTGAAGTACAACGAGACCACGCGGAAACGCCTTGTGCAGAATGGGGAAGCTCCAAGAGAAGGAAAGCAGGCAAAATGGGGGGGGGTGGAAGGAAGAAATACAGGTACCAAACAGAAGTTGAAAAAAACAACAAACCTGCAAAAGGTAAAAAGGGAAAAGAGCAGTTGGACGGGGGAAAAAAAAAAACAATTCACTGGAACTTTGGTCAGGAAACTGGGAGAGAAGGCAAGTGGTATCATAGGCGGGGTCAAAAAAAGATTTACCGGAATAAAGTTGAAAAAAAGGGGGATAGGGGTCAAAACCAAACACAAAACCCACAACCACGACAAAAACCAGGAACAGAGTAAAAAAACACAGAAGCAAACAAAAAAAATGTCTTGCGAAAATGCGAAAGCCCTCTGATTTGGGAAACGAAGTGCACTTGACAAAAGGGGGAAGTTGACAAGAGGTCAAGGGCTTAAGCGACCGGGGGGAAAAGGCAAAAAGACACATCAAAAAAGACTGGCACAGAGATTTAGTGGGAAGCCTTGAGTAAGGGCTGGGGAAATAAACACCGACAAAAAGGAAGGGGGGGTGCACCACCCTCCGACAAACCTGAAGGTGAATTCATAAGAAATCAAAGAACCTCATAGCTCAACTGAGGAAAACACAAGGGCACAAACCTTAAAAAAACGGCTGGAAAAAGATGAAAGGAAAAGCGTGGGTCCCGCTGGGTATCCATAAAATCCAAAAGTCGACCACGCGCCGGAAAGGTCCAGAGAGGGGGGGTGAGATCCAGAGCATTGGGGAACTCCTTCTACTGGAAAAAAAGAAAAAAAAAAGGAAAGGAGAAAAAACACCAACAAAAAATGAGGTATGAAAATAGAGGATGGAGGGCTGGGGGGGCAATTCGGAGACTGCACTGATATCACGCTACGGAAAGCTTAAAAAATGGCAACGAATTCAGGATGAAATGGATCAAACTTGAGAAATGGCAACAAAACCTTTTTCAACAAAAACAGTGGATTGTGGACATTGGGGTCCCCTCCTAGCTTGAGAAAGGGAGGGATGGAACGAAGGTAGGGGAGGGGCCGGGTCAACCCCACGTTAAGTTTGGGGGAGGGCTAAGGGGACGCCAAGAGTCCCTTTAAAAGAAGCCGGCCGGTACAAGCGGGGGGTTGGGGGGGTCTAACTGTGCCGCACGTCAAGGTTTGAGCTACGAAACAAGGGAATCTTGTAGGGAAAACAAGATTCAAAGGTAAAAAAAAAGTCAAAAAAAAAGGAGGGAGGTATAGCGAATGGACGAAGACTTCGGAGGGTGGGGGGGGAGGTCCGGGAGCCAGATGTGGGGGGGAAGGTTTGGGGGACGTCTTGGGGGGGGGGGGGTTTGGGGAGGGTCGTTGGGTCGCCCTCCGAGCTGGTCAGTCAGGAGTCGGTGCCAAGGTGGTGCGACCTGACTGGTAAAAAGGAGCACATGGCAGCGCAACACAATTCTAAACCACAGGAGGAGGGGGGTTGACCGACCCTGCTTCAGAGATTGTCAACAGGATTGCGTGGGGGACCGAAACAGGAAAAACACACCAACGAGGAGTCAAAGAGTTAAGGGGAAAATGAAGAAACTCCGACAAAGGGGAGTTAAAGCTGGGAAAAAGGGGGGTGTCATCAGATAATCAGACAGACCTCAGAAAAGGGGCCCCACAATGAGGGGAGGAAAAATTCATCAGACGGGGGATAAGGAGGTGGTTTGGGGGGGAAAGGTGGGAAGGCAAGTTAAATGATAATAAAGACCTGAAATTCCCTGAAGCAAGGTTTGGGTGGAATCAAAATAAGAATGTGGATAACGGAAGGATGCAAGAGAGTGGGACTGGAAGAGCACCCACGTACAGTTGTGTTGGATTAAAATACTGATGGGGTTAAATCACAAGTGGGGAAGTAGTGGGGGGTAAGTCGTGGGGGACCGGTCGAACGAGGCCAGGCTCCGTGCAGGTTGGCCCTACAGAGGGGTACTGGAGCCCAAATACGTTGATAGGGGGTAGGAAAAGGCGGTGGCATTGGGCCAGGGTAGGGAGAGCTGAAGGGGGGACAAATATTGGTGCCACACGAATCGGAGCAAGTTCATCGTTTTCGGGTTTGGGGTGTTTTCGGGGGACGGGGTGCAGTTGGGAAGGTTTGGACACCCTGACACAGCATTCCAGGCCGCGGGTTCAAAGGGGATACCGCAAGAAAACGGTTGTATGGAAGGTTCAAAAAACTTTATTAACACAACACACCGACCAAAAAGAGAAACCGAGGGAAAAAACAAATCATGGGCCGAAGAGAAAGAAAACAAAAAAAAAACAAAAGGGGGCAAGAGAAAAAGTTACCACTGGGCAGCAATTGGGGTCTCAGCATAAGAAGTGTGGAGGGAAAACGCACAACAAAGACGTCCCGTAAAAGGCAAAGACCTTGGGGGGCAATAAAATTTACTACAACCATCAGTGAGAGGGGGACAACTCAAGACTCGGAAGCAAGATGATCGTGCGGGGGATTGGTGAAGAAAAATACCTATAAGAAGGAATCAAGAAAACAGAAGAACGACGAGGAAAATAAGACTCCAATTAAACGGGAACTGGGGAGAAAAAAAGGTTCCCTAGAGGAGAGAAAAACGACAAAAAATGGAAAATGGGATTGATTAAAACAAGCAGAAAAAAAGGCCAATCCAGAGGTTAGATGAAAGAGGCTACCATAGGGAAAAAAAATGCCAGGGTGGTGGAGACTTAAAAATACCTGGCTGTCAAAAAAAAAATTGAAAAGGGGGGGTGGGGGAAGGGGGGGACCCAGTGCAGAAGGTGGGTGGGTCAACGAAGGAGAAACTGAACTAAAGGGTGGCCTTGGCTGGGAGAAAAAGAAGGGCATCAAAAGAGATACAAAAAAAACACAAAGGAGGAAAAGAGGATAAGTATTCTAACGGGCGCTAAGCAAAGGCAAAAGGAAGGGGGCTCAGTGCTATGGGCCCGAAACAAAAGGGATAAAACCATAACAAACCGTTGTTTCAGGGGGAACAACCTCAGGGAGGGAAGGTCGTCAAAAAGCAAAACAGAAAAAAAGAAAAAACGGCTATGGTAGGCTAGAGTGGTCATATACGCGGGATTGCAAAAGTATGGGGAAAATTTTGCCATCCCCTTACAGTGTCGGCTTTCAAGGATGGGAGGGGGAAAAAACGTTTAATAGATCAGAACACATGGGGGGGGATACAAAAAACGTGAAGGGGTCATTTAAGAAGGAAAGCGTGATTGACAGAGGAGGGTATTCCAAAAAGGAAAAAAGGGGACAAAAGGGAGGGAAAATAAGCAGCAAAGGTAGGTAAACCGACACTGGGAAAAAATAATGGTGTATTAAACTGAGCAAGATATCAGGCCAGGACGTGGGATTTCTGACTAGAGGAGGACGACAAAGTTGGGGCTGGGGCAGTTAGGGGACCTGACAAAACAAAACCATTGGAAACCGTTGGAGGGGGTGAACAGGGGGAAAAAATTCCACTACAAGGGAAGGCGGGCTCAAATTTGAAGGGTTGTTGAGGAAACTACAAGGTGGTTGGACCTGTACATAAAACACAATTTTCCAGGGTGTATACTTTAAAAAAAGTGGTCCAGGAAGTGTGGCGTAGAAAGGGTAAGACTAAAAAACCCATAGAACCCAAGAACAAGGAAACGTAAAATAACAATCGGAATATGCGCCGGAAGGTAACACTGGGGGGAACAGAACTCAAATCCAAGTTCCAGCAAAAATCTTTAAAATCAAAAAAGGTGGGTTCTTCACGTAGAATCAGGGGGGCTGGTCCACCTAAAAAAACAACAATCAGAAAAAAATTGAGGATGAGACAAACTGAGAGAATCCAACAGAACAAGGTTTTTAGTGGGACAAGGTCCAACCTACGTCAGGCGAAAAACGGAAATGAAAAAAAAAAAAAATAACAAAGGTGGAGTCCGGGGGATAACACACACACTGTTAAAGTTGGGCGAGAGAAAGATTTAATCAGGGGTAAGAAAAATCCTAATATGATAAGGTATTTTTCAAAGACTCATAATTTTGGGACCTATTCGGGGGGAAAAGGAAGGGGGGGATTATTTACTTACAAACTAAAAGTTAACATGGAACGGGGAAAGAAAGAGAAAAGCCGCTGAATCAAATTCCTCAGTTTGGTTTTCAAACCAGCAAGTGAAAAAAAGACAACCGGAAACTGAACTACCTAAGAAGAGAGGTAAAACAGAAAATTCCTGGGCTGGGGAGAAAAGTATGGGCATTTAAAAAATCGGATGCAAGGGGGGAGAGAATAGACTGCAAACAAACCTTTAAATCACTAATTAATCCAGAAGCTTGGTAAAGGGGGACAAACAAAAAAGGGAAAACAAAGGCTCACAAAAAGGGGGACAAGGGAAAAAAAACGCTAAATGCAACACTAACGACCGTCAGGCGAAAAAATTTCACAGAGAGTATTGGTGGAAAGAATTTCAAAATGGGAAAGGGACGGGGGCAGAAATGGGGAGGGGGCTTCATCGCCCTGAGTGGTCGAAAGAGAGAACGACTTGGAAAAAAAAGGGGGACGAGCCTGGGGGAAAAATTAGGGTCCCCATCATAAGCAAAAAAACGACATTTGGTGGTACCAAACAAAAAAAAAAAAACAAAAAAGCAAGGAAAACAAAACACATTACCGTCCTTCGCGAACAAAAACTAACACGCACGGAAGAAAAAGAAGGAGAAAACCAATTTTGTCAATCAAATGCGTCCACCTAGTGAAAAACGCAATGGATCAAGAGTAAAAGGAAAAGAATTCACAAACTCTCAGGATGCGAGGGATAGAAAGAAAAGCGTAATCCAGGCGACAGCCATCGGATCTCAACAAAAAAAAAAAGGGGGGGGAGTAAGGAGGAAAGAGGCAAAAAAGATGGATCGACGTATTAAGGTGGCTCTGCAACCGGGAAAAAGATAAAGATGCCAGGCCAGGGGAAAAGAGAAAAGATTCAACGGATGCAAAAAATTTGTGGGTGGGAAACGGAGGAGATTAGGAGTGGGGAAGCGGTGGAGTGCTTGGGACAATTCGGAGGGAAAGTCTGTTTGGAGAAATGCAAAAAAAAACGAAGGAAAACAGTAGGGGGCCGACAACATCCCAATTAAGTTTGGGGGAGAAAAAGGGGGTGGCCTAATGAAGAACGAACGCAAAGTCCTTGGAACCAGTAAGTGTTGAAAGGTGTCTCGTGCGACACTTGAAAAAAGGGACGCGGGAAAGGGCATTGCAGAATTGAAAAAGGCAAATCTTCCAAGGTGAAGAATGCAAAAACAAAAAAAAATATAGTCGAGAGAAGTCTGAAAAAAAAGAAGTCAGGGGGGGGTTGATAGGGGTCGAAAAATATTGGGGTGCATTGTTTAGGTGGGGGGTTGTTGGGGTGGTGGGGGCGAAAGAACAACGAATTTCCAAGGAGGGACAGTAAAGGTGGGGAAAAGAATCATGGAGATCAATAAGTTTCCCGATTCCGACAAGAACAGGAGGGGAAATGGTTGGAAAGAAGAATAGCAAAGAAGAAGGGGACACGGTGTAGGGGGGAGTGACGGTTTTACAAAAGATCTAAACCGAGAAGAGGAAGCCCTCGGGTCAGCAAGAAAAAAAGTGGGTGGAAGGTGAAAAGAAAAAGAAGGGGGGTAGTTCAAAGCGAGACGCAGGGCTAAAAACCTGAAAGGAGTGGCACACAAAAAGAAACAAAAAGTATTGTAAAAAAGGGACATAGCCTGATAGAGGGGGAAGGGGGGGGGGCTTCAATGGTGCTCGGCTAAGGAACGGCCCAGTGGGTGGGGGGAACAAACCAATTCTAGGGGGGGAGACCGTTGGAACTTTGCTCAATAAGGTTGGACAGGGAAGGGGACAAACACAAAAGGACCGTTGGTGGTGGATTCGGAGAATGGGGGGGCAAATGTACGGAGGGGTGGTAGTCTGGGGGGCATTACGATCCGGCAAAAGGAAGGGCAACCTCAGGGGATTGAAGGGAGAGGGAGGCCCCTGTCACGGTCGTGTTCTGGTAAAAAAAAACATGCCAACGGCGGAAAGGGAAGGGCGGCTGAAGGGAGGGTCCATGGGTCGGTGTGCTACTGGGAGTGCAAATAAAAAAAGGAGGAGCCAGGCAGGGGAAAAAAAGTAGACAGAAAAGGGTGGGAAGGGGTACAGCAAAAAACTGGGATACCGAACATACGCCTCCAGGAAAA
>Ga0179593_1595845_pt1 | contig 24923 bp, 26 predicted proteins | sample CZODoug2_1_08_16_FD_185931 | JGI IMG/M metagenome (GOLD analysis project Ga0179593, IMG submission 185931) | Vadose zone soil fungal communities from Angelo Coast Range Reserve, California, USA - CZODoug2_1_08_16fungal (PacBio error correction) | ecosystem: Environmental > Terrestrial > Soil >...
GGCGACCGTCAAGCTCCCCAAAGGCCCATCAAGCTGGCCGGGCTGGTCGCCAGAAAAACGTTCTGCATGGTCGCTTAAAACGACGATCCACCCGCTGTGCCACGCCATCGACGCGATGGGCGTATGCGCAGGCCGGTCGGAAAATATACGCAGCCCTCGCCGTTTCATTCCGATACGGCTGTAAAAACCGTATTCTGGCCAACGTAGCTTCGTACTCCTCTTCCCTTTTCGCACCGTTTCTTTTCTTCTTCAATCTATGGGGACAACCGATCTCTTCTGGTTTTCCTCCTGCGTTGAATGCATTGTGGGAGGCGCAATAGGACGTCGCCCATAAAAAGGGCGTCACTACGGGAGGCATCAAAGGCAGGTTATCGGTCGCGGGGACAAAGCATGGGTCGTTGGGGTCCCGATCGACCTGTCCTGTTGCCAGGCCGATGGAAACGAAGCTATGGTCAGGTCTGTTCACCACTTACCAGTCTGAAGTCTGGGCGTAAATAACTCTTTATCGAAAACCTGGCCGTATTTACCTCTAACCGTGCCTACCCGAACAGATACAGTCAGGTTCTTGAGATTCGGTCGTCATTGCTCGCGTGAGGTCGTGTTCCCGAAAAAACCTTCGCTTTGTGAAGACTTTCCTGCGGAAGCTCCAGGGGGATTGGGCTCCCGGTACTTCTCACGCCCTCCTTACGGGTGCAGCCGTGTCGATCGGGGGCTTTTTCAAATCCGTCACCGGCGCGCTGGATTGACTTCTCGACAGCTGGTGACTTCACCGTACCCGCTGTCTCTAAGCGTCCCTCTGCGATCCCGTTCCCAGCTTGTCGGGGAAGCCTCCTCCACTCGTACCGCGGAGTTACGGCAGACATCCTCATCGTGCTGTAAGTCTTCTCTCTGATCTCCGCACCGATGAGTGGTGGTTCCAAAAAGCGCGTTCGGGCGCTGGGAGCCACTGTCGTTGACCGGGGAGGTGGGGAAAAACAACCCGCTGGCAGAGAAGCCTGAAAAAAGAAGGAACCCGGATTGATAAAGGGCAAAAAGATGGAAGATTGTTTACGCTAAATCTCGTGGAAAAAGAGTCAAACAAGATCGCAACCAAGACATCACCATAAGGCGGAGGCGTGGGACCTCCTTGGAAAAGTCGCAAAGCAGGAAGGGGTCGCCGTAAAGAACCAGAGCATAAACACCTAAAGCCGACCTGGCTCAGTTACTTTAACGAATAACAACGGGGAGGTCTTGGTATCTCATGGAGCGGAACGTCCTGCTGAGAATGCCACAAGAGCAGAGACATCTGGAGGCCAATAGTGAGAAGTCGGATCACCACTCCTCAAAGGTAAAGTTTCACAGCCAGCGGGCTAGGGTTAAAAGTCCTTGGCCCAAATAAGGAGGGACAACGAAAAGTCTCTATCCGATAAGGTAAAAACCGCCTGGGAAGTGAACAAGAGGGATACAGGTACTTTTCAGAACCACCAAGGAGAAGGATTTCATGACTCAAGAAGAAAATTAAGGGGGAGCGGAATTTGAACAAGGCCGTGCAAGCACGACTAGTTCAAAAAAATCCAGGCAAAGGATGCCGACCTAACACACTAAAGGGGGGGGAAAAAACTTGAAAGTCATAAAACAGAAGGCCGGGGGGCCCCCGTAAATCGCACTACATTCCGCCTAAAAGAATGGACAAGTTCCATGAAAAAACAGGAGAAGTTTAGGGGCTTAAGGGAATACCAAAGATAACGACACTGTTGAAAGGAGTCAAGAGCGAGGCCGAGGACCTGCACGAACACAAAAAGAAAACAGAATCGACCAGAGGGGACGACGGAGGCAGGACAAGTAAGGGAGGAAACGGGGGGGGAAAAGTTGGAAACAAAGGGGGGTATTGCTGAAAAGGGCGAATGCAAAAAAGGGAAGGGGGTGTCATACCAGTAGGCGGAGAAAAAAAAAGGAGGAATTCGGAAACAAGGGGGGAAGGTCAAAAAGAGAGAAATGAGTAGAAAAAAAGTAAAAAAAAAGATAGTCGAGCGGTGGGCATTAGTGCAGGCCAGCTTAGGAGTCAAAGGAGGGGGTTAAAAAAAAATACGGGGAACGAAAAAGGAATCTCTACTGTGGGAGCCGTGATGAAAATAGCGCAAAATTTTCTAGCTTAAAAAAAAGAAAAATCGGCGAAAAAAGAAACTAAAGAAAAAAAAAACAATGAAACAAAAGGACTTAGAGTTGGTGGGGTGGGTCAGGGGGGAATCGACTGCATCCGGGGCGCAAAGTGACTGGAACGCGTCATGACAATCCCAGGAAAGGGGAGAAAAAAAAGAGGGTAACAAAATATATGGGAGTCGGAAAGCCGCGGATCCATGCCGACTCTTGTTCAGAAACAAAAATAGAACAAAGAAAAAGCAAGAATAAAATAGGAGAGGGGCATCCCTTGTCCCGGGGTAACAGCGCCGCCAAAGTAGCGAAAAAAACGAGGGAAAACCGCTAAAGCCAGAGCAAGAAACGTTAACAACGTCAGAAAGAAAAGGGGGGGAATCAAAAAATAGAGCAACTTCACTACCCCGGAAGACAAAGAAACTGAACTAAAGTTCAGGAGCCGGAAAGGAGCGGAAAGCCAGACCGGAGAAAGTGGAGGCGAAAGGGGTCTTCACGATCGCGGAAAAATCATTCTCAACGGCGTCTGTGGGGCGGGGAGGGAAGAAGGAAAATACGCTCAATTTCTGAGCCCAGCGCTTCAGTCAACCAGGGTGGTCGTATTGTCTGTGGGGGGTACTTTGTTTCTCAAAAAAAGGGGGAAAGAGGCTGAGTACGCAGAACCTCGCCAGGGGGGGAGGGATTTTTGGGGGGCGAACTCTTCCCAAAAAGAGGGGCATAAGGTTGGGGCGGGCCGGTAGAACGGGCAGAAAAAAAATTACTTGGCGGCCTGAGTTGAAAGTAAAAACGGAGCGCGGGAGCGAAGCTTTAGCCTCTTCGGTTCAAAAGGGCAAAGGAAACGCAGGCGTGTCGCCAACTCGTGGAGAGTCGCCGGCGGTTTAAAGGCCGGAAGAGGGGGGGAGACCGGTTAGATATCGAAAGAAGTATGGGGTTGGGGATTTCTGAAGAAAAACTCACAACTTCGCGGGAGGCCGAAAATCGATCGGGAAAGACCTACTTCGCGGGCGGCAGGGGATTGGGTCATAGTCATAAGTAGGGGGGAATTAAGGTGGGGTAAAAAGACCTCCCTCTTCTCTTTCCAAAGGAAAGATGATCCGGAAGGAAGAGGTGACCTCCGGGGTCGTCGCTTAGGTCCTCCTTGACGCAGGAAAAAGGTAATTAAAAAGGCCTAATGTGGAAAACATTACCATAATAATCTGGGGGGCTAATGATCAGACCGGGTTCTTCTACATTCAAAAGAAAGTTGGGGGAAAGGGCGAAAGAAGCCGAAGGAAGCGATAGGGCCGGGGGGTCGGGCTTCAGAAGGACTTGAAATAAAAGGGGCGGAGATGTCAAGCAGCGCATTCGGGGAGCTGGAAAGGGGACCCCAGATCCTTGAAGGGTCTTTCCGCTTTTCGTGGCGGGCCCACTGAAAACGAAGGATCAAAATCTCCTGAGGGACTAAAAATGAAGGGGACGAGAGCGACATCACAAAAAAATCTCAGGCAAATGTTCAGATTTAAGCGGGGGGGCCACAGCTGGAACTGAGAACCGAGTCGACGTCCGTTGAGGGACGGTTAGACCCCCGCTCAGGGGGGGAAGCAACTCTTGGACGGCGCGGGTAGAGCGGGAATGGATTGAACACGTCCATCTTGACGACCCTGAGAGGCGGCTGCCGGATCGACTCACCGCATCCCATACCTACACCTCGGAAAAAACAGGATACATCCACCGTAGCAAAATCCGTCCAGGGTAAAGTCACTGAAGTGCCAGCCACACATCGGCCAGCTAGTACGGGGGGTAGTCTAATGCTTCATCATAGCCGGACCCTTTTTTACTACTTCCGGTAGCCGGCCGAACTACCGAGAGTCAGGAAGATTCCCCTCGAGAGAAATAACCGGGAAGGTCATGGAGATCCTTAACCTATGACTAGCTGCGCCTGGAATCTTATGTATGGGCAGGGCGGAGGACGGCGCAGGCGGGTGGGTGTACAAGGTTTAAGGGTCTCCAGGTGCGAAAGGAAGAGCGGCAGGGAAAATATTTTTGACTGCTAAATCCTGAGGCAGGAGATCATGGGAAAATAAGCCAACCGCTCATATTCCTACTACGGGGAGATATTCGAACCGCACATAATGGGACGGACTCTGGGTGCGGAGGTCCTTCCGGGGGTCTGGAGTAAAATCCATCATGTTGTCGATTAAGGGATTCAGAGAGTTATGAGACCGAGCAGGGGCCAGCTATATCTTGTGGATATGCTGAAGGGGGGACTGTGGGAAGAGGGGGGGCCTGAAGAGACCCGTGCTTTAGTATGAGTTTGACAGGAAGGAGCCCTCCCGAACTGCACACGCGTAGGGGGGGTGGAGTGAGTAAGCGAGGGAACAACGAGACCCTCTTCTCGATTTGCCTTCGGAGGATCGGGGGTTGGGTCCTTAGCAAACTACTTCATTCAGTCCCCCAGGAAGAGGTTCGTGTCTGTGCCAACCTCTCTCGGGGGGGAGGCTGGTAGCTGCACGAGCCAAGGCGAAAAACTAGTAGACCCAAGCTTCTTGTAATCCGGTTTAAGGGTGACGTTGCTATTGTAACATGGTTGTACCAGTCTGTCCCCGGAGAGGCGACATAAGATGTAACCTCTTCCCGTCTCGTCTTTTTCTGGCACTTCACGATTTCTCAGTAGGCAGGTCGGGGGTGGGAGGGCGAAGAAGGCTGCACTGTGAAGTGGTCAGAGTTGCGGCTGAGTGGCGATGTGGTTCTCTGGCTCTGTCGTTTGGGGTGACACATGAGGGAGAGGGGGGCTGGGGGTCGGGGCGTGGGAAGGTCATGGAGGCTCGTCGCGCAGTTCTTCTAAGTCAAATGCGGGTGTCTGTGGCTTGTTTCAGTGATAGAGGCTCTCGGCCCTAGGCGGCTGCTAGGGCATGCGGTTGGCCGGTTGCCAGAGGATAAACTTGCGGGATTCTGGTTCTCAAGATGAATTAGTCTCTGACGGCTGGCTGGGGGCGTTGTGGGAGTGTCATCGGGGCGGGACGTGACGGGTGAGGTGACGCTAACTTCACTTCCCAGACAGAAGTGCGATAGCGTCTGTCTGGTGGGGGCAAAAACCGAAAAAGGGTGGGGGGGGGGGGTGCTCGGCGGGAGTGGGGCACGCACTCTGGGTTAACAAATCGAAAGCTGGCGGGGTTTCATCAAATCAGGCATGTGGTGCGTCGAAAGGGGGGATCAGAATGTTACCGCGATACGAAGACCCTACATACTTGAAAAACGGTTATCCTGCAGGCTAAATTTCACGAAGGCGGCCTTTGGTCAGCCAAACGGGATAGACTGACCAACTCGCCTCAGGGCGCAAGGTATGGCGCCAGCCAGGCGTTGAGCGCCAGAAGTTGGCTAACCGACTAGAGCGGGTTAGCAATGGGGCTGTGTAAACGGAGGACTAAAAAAAGAGGACCTAGTTAGCCTTTCAAGTCTCGGGATTCATCGAGAAGAAACAGAAGGGCAGTGGAAAGCTAAAAGGGTCTCCTAGGACAGGTGGGGGACTGATCATCCGTCCTGTCCCTGGGTGGGAGAAGATCTCGAGCTATAAAGTGAGGGGGAGGACTGCCGGGTTGCGTCAGATAAGGGAGCCCTATTGGTGGCTGAGGTCCCAAACGGGGGGTGGGGCGGGAAGGTCCTCTCGGCCCAAGGTCCCTCAGCAAATCGCTTGCCGGAGGTTACGGAAGACATCGTCGGAAAAAGAGGAAGTCTATCCGAAGGCAAATGGAACCAAAGTGAGAGGGGGTAGGGAGAAGGGTCGAGCTGTCATATACGACCCATGCAAGAAAATAAAGGGGGGGGGGGAGGGCCCAAAATATTTCGAACAGAATCCCAGGGAAGAGGGGGAGGAAGGTTGGGGCAACCACGTTCAGGCAGGACCTGTCCTGCTAAGAGCCTAAGGAAGATGGGGTCTAAGACTATTTAGGAGAAGCTCTGTCGTGGGCAGCAGCGGGTTTGGAACAAAGAAAACGCCGTCCATGAAAGTTAGGATTCAGCAATTAAAAAACTACAAGAATTTGCTAAAAGAACTATCATCCCTAGACCCGCTCTAAAGAGCAAGAAGCCTAAAGGTCCGGGAAGCCAGAGAAAAACTACCACCTTCCGCCAAGCCCATCATGGATAAATGCCGAACTACGAAACACCCGGAGGTCGGGGGGAAGGGATGCATTTCCGAAATTCAGAAGTGTTAAATAAGGGCGGGGAAAAGCCGCGAGAGAAACCGAGAAAGACAACCATCTCGCCCCTACTGGGGCCTGGAAGGGAATGAACTGACTTGATCGTTCGAAGGATGGTCGGTATTGAGGAAAACTCCTCACCAAGTGAGTGGGGGGGGGGTCTCAGAGTAGGGGGGACTCGAAGAAAGGGAGAGGTGCTTGACATCAACTAGGCGTGTTGAAGGGGACAAGTCGGTGAGCGGTTGGGCTAGTGAAGCTGGTATACTCCTTGGTTTTGAACGGGAAGAAAATTGGTGAGAGAGCCATCGCTGTAGAAAGACCGAGGACGCTCTAAGCCTTGCAGTGCGAAAAAGGCCACGCCTAGCGGCAGGGAAGGAATGGAGGAGCATTATGGGCGCTTACAGCCTTAAAAGACGGGGGAGCGCGCGCGGAATAAAAAGAAAAGAAATCTAAAGAAAGAGGTAGGAACATGGATTCATACTCTTCTATGTCAAGACTCAAAGTGCGAGAAATGCAAAAAAAAGGGAAAGAGAGAGACAAGGTTTATTTGGTAGGTTCCGGGGGGAAAGAGCCGTAATCTTCAGAAGCCGAAGGGAGGAGGTAAAAAAATGCGGAAGGGGATCAAGGACTACCCCTTCTCAAATCTGGAAGGACACAAGTTAGGAAGGAATACGGAAAAAAATAAAAAACAAAAGGGGACCGAACGGACACTTTGGAGCAAAAAAGAGGAAGGGACACTGAATCTGAGGAAAAAAACCGGGGACCGCGAAACAAGGAAGAAAAGGCGACGAGCACTTGAAACTGGAGACGTCCTGGACAACAAGGCACAAAAAAGCCTCACTCGGGACTGCGATTCATAAGTTAAACTGACCTAGGGAAGTCGCTTTTTTTGCATGGAATGGTGGTTTAAAGTTGAGGACTCTTCTGCCTCAGCGCCTCTACCAGGTATGGGTATTTCAAAAGGGTTACGAAAGAATTGGGTTTCGAAACGCGGCGTACGGGGGAAAACTTCGGAGGGGGGCTTCAAGGACTGGAAAATCTATTACCTGTTTGACGGTTTGTGAAAAAATGGGAGGGGCGAGGGGGGAGGCGTTCATAATAGGCCTCTGGCCAAAAGGGGGTCTTGATCCAGGTGAAAGTCATCCGGAAGAGGCTACAAATTTTTCGGCGTGGTAACTTGGGGTTGGAGGAAAAAGAAGAGAAAGCTAAGGGAGCCCCTCCTGGGTAAAAAAGCCGCTTTAAGTAGACAGGAAGAGGGGTTGGGAAGAGTTGATTTTTTCGTCTAGAAGCAAGGAAAACGAATACCCGGAAATAAAATCTCGCGGAAAACCCTCCCCCTAAGTTTGTGAGTCGAGCTTGATTGGGAAAATCGAAAAAGGTCTCTGAGGCAGTTTCGGGGGGTCCACTTCTAGAAGAAAGGGCCGGTACATAAGGGACGACCATACTTGGGCCTGCGGGGTGAACTTGCTAACTGTCACTCTTGCTCTTGCAGGTTCATGAGGGGACAACGAAGATGAGGCGGCTGCTTTCGGGGGTGTTCGAAACTTCTCTCGCTGGGTGGCGTGGGGGGGAGGCGGAGGGTGTTTAAGAGTGTAAGTTGTGGGCAGCTGGGCGCCATGGGGTTAAGTGTGTATTGGGGCGATTAGTTGGGAGTTCAAAGTGACAGGAGCTTATGGCAGGAGGGGGATTCTGAAAAAAAATCGGAAGAATCGGCAAAAAAAAAAGGAAACTAGATGTGACGGACCAGCATTTGCTTCGGCCTCGCGATCGGGAAAATCTCGGCATGATTTTCAGCTCTCGACCGCGCTGTTCTCTTCAGGTCACGGAAACTGAGTCTCGTGGGTCTCACGACAGAGCTTTGAATCTCAGGGGTGTCCCAGGAATTGCCGGGCGAAAGAAGATAACAACTCTTTAAATGTGGATTAAAGGGGTTGCAAGGGGAGACATTGAGGGACTCTAAGCGAAACAAGCAGCGAGCTTCTCTTCATCTAAGAAGCTTTGGGTAGAAAAGTGTACGTGAAAATCCCGTCACTCCTGGCAATCTGGGGGGGACTCAGACATGTCGGAGGGGAGACAGTGGGGGGCGTATAAGCCGCCTGGGCCTTCTACTCACTGTACTTGTCAGTTTTGACTGGGGAAGAAATCTAACGTTTGGGTAGGTCCACCTTCCAGGGATCCTGAGGGCCAGGCAGGGGTCGGGGAGACAAGGCCCTTTTGAGACCGTACGTGCTAACGAGGACGAGATCGCGGTTAAGAGGGGAGTTTAGCTCTTCCCAGGGTGGGACTTCATAACATGGGATTAGGAAGGGGGAAGCTAGAGGCTCTTCAGACTGAGAGTCGGCGGAGGGGTGCGTAGAAGGAAAAAGGGCGGCAGGTCTGGTCGGTACAGCACCTCCGAACCGATCCTCGTGGTTCGAGTTTCGGACTGAGGGATCAGAGGCTTCGACGCGCTGAGGGGGGTCCACGCGCTCGGCGGTCTGAGCAATGCCGGAGATATCTGGGGGCGGGGGTGGGTCACCCTACGTGAGTGACTAATGCAATGGAATCGAGGCCTCGCCAGCTCCTCTGCGTGGCATGTGCCCATCTGGAGATGGGAACTACGGAAGGGAAGGGTTGTCTGAGGAGAGCTCGTAGGAAAAGTCGTGGGGATGAAGGGGTTATCGCTAAAGCCAAAAAAAAAACCCAGGGTCAGGGGGGGGGACTTAGGTGTGCTTTCCTCAGCTCCACCCCAAAGTGTAAGGCTAGTCGGGAAGGGACCGATGTGCAAAGTCTCACCTGCTGCAGCTTCATTTTTCCGGGTCCGGACTGGCTTTACCGGGAAGTCCAAGGTCGGCATAGGAGGGAAAGCGGGGGTAGGGGGGATGGCGGGGGGGGTGGGGGAGGGGTCTACCTGAACGGCGCGGGATAGGAATTAGGGAGGCAAAGAGGATGCAGGCGTGGGACGTGTGGCTGTTTTGCTTTAACTGCGGGTTGCGGGGTGGAGGGTCGCTGTTTGATGTGTGAAGGGTCTGGGGTATGGGAACCCTGGGTTCGGAAAAAGTCGAGGGCCTCACTCGGGGACCTGTGGAAGGGTAGAAGGGGGGGTTTTGGGGTGGGGTGAAATTCGAAAGAGGCTGGCCTTCGGCGTCCCATGGGGCGGGCATGAGGCTGGCGAGAGGCAATACTTCAAGGAAGCTGTCGAGAAGTTCAAAGAGTTCAAGGAAAAGGGATCGGGGATGTACCCTTATGAGACACCTAAGAAAGCGGGGGGAAAGAAAAAAAAAAAGAATCACTGAAGGGGGGAGGCAATTCTTGTATCGAAAAGAGACTAAAACCCCCGAACTCAGGAGGACTGGCTTCATTTGCAGCCTAAGGGGGGTTCGGACGCGGGGTTGGAAATAAACTGAAGGATCGCCGTTTAAGGGGGCCAGAAGGTCCCGAAAAAAACTGATCGACGGGGAATGGTCAAAGACTGCCTAAGAGTTGAGGGGTCTGGCTAAGGAACGGGGGGATAGGAAATAAGGGCCAGGGAGCTTCTAAGAAGGAATCAAGGGGGTGTGATTAAGGAGGGGGGAACTTGTAGTCCGGGAGCGTTAAGAGGGCCGGAGGGAACTTAGGAGGGTCTTGAAGTCACTGTGGTTGGGAGCCGGGTGCTATTGGGGGGCGTCTGTGAAATCGTGTGAGATTCAGAAAATTGTAGAAGTGACGTGGAAATGATCCACTGATCATTGCTCTGCAGAATTCAAGGTGCCTCCGGGGAAGAAAAAGGAAAAGATCCACAACGCCGGAAAAAGGGGTCTTACGTTCCAACGACCAAATCACGGCCCGCAAAAAAAAATTCTCGTCACCAACGCCGGTCTCGGATCTTTCCGAGAAAAGTTCGGACTGGAGCAGGGGACAGAAACCTAATCAATTAAGGACCTGTCCATACGTGGTGTACCTTAAAAAAGAGGTCAGAAAGGCCTGTCTGCTTGTCGCAACGAAAATGCGACGAATTTCGAAAATGTGCGAGCTATCCGCAGGGCGTGGTGTTTCTTTGGTGGACGTCAATAATCTGCAATGTTGGATGCAATCCAGTCCGTCAATGCATTCTGTCCGTTGGCGGGTCTTCGTAGTCCGCGGGGAAAAGGTCGCAGAAGGGAGGGGGGCCAAGCACTTCTTTAATGGATCTATTTGTCAAGAAACACAACTGGGGGTAAGGCCGAAAGAAAAATTTATCCGGCGCGTCAAATGCGAGCAGCGTCCCAGGGTAAAAAAATTCAAGGGGATTCAGAACACCAGAGAATTCGCGCAAAGAGCTCAACGTTAAAGGAAAATGGGGCGAAAAGAGAAAAGCCAACACGAAAAAGGAGTTTAGAACCCGGACCTGATGGAAATTTGAAAAAAGCACGGGAAAAAATAAAGTCATCACGCCTCTATGCGCGGGAACTCTCAGAACAAGAACGCAAGGAATCTACTGGGGAAGGGAATGAAGAAGAAAAAATAAAAGGGGGGGAACATTCTCGTAGTCTGGTACTCCAGGTAGAAAAAAAAGAATCTGGAAGAGGAACAAGGGAAGACAGAAAAGAATTATGGTCTCTTGCTAAAGAGTTGGGGGTCCGGACTCAAGAAAGAGTCCATCGAGGGTATGACCTTGGCGGAAGAGGGAAAAAAGACTTGTGGGGCTTCCCGTTCCCTCAAATCACGGTGGAGACTCTAGGACAGCTCTTGCCGGAAAAAACTTCGAAGTTCAGGAAAAAGAGAAAAGAAAAAAAAAAAGAGATCACCCCTCGAGGAGAGGCTTTCGTGGAAAATTCCGAGGAGTCTCTGACGTTCCGAAGAAAGACTCATCCAAACAAAATTATTGAATAGGGGGATCGATTCATCTTAAAGGAAGACAGCGACAAAATTCAAATGTAGAAAAAAAAGAAAGAGGGGGGGGGGGGGGGGGGGATCCGGGCTGGTTTTCTCAACAGCGCCGGATTCTAAGAACATTACCGGGAAGATAGGAGGGGTGGAGAAAAATAACCTGTCGAACCGTGGTCGACGCTTCACTACTCCAAAGGCTAATAAAGAATTTTCAGGAACACTTGAAGACGATTAGGGGGAAAACAAAGTCATCGGGACCAGACCGTCGATGTCACTCGAAACCGCTGGAGAGACTCCTCACATGGGGACTTCGTGGGCGGACAGAGAAAGGAAGGAAAAAGGGGTGAGAAAGAGGAGTCATTTCTGGGAAATCAAGCCCGTCGGGAAAAAAAGGGGGGGGCGTGGGGAGGCTTGGGGGGGAACTTCGCGAAAAAAGAAGTCTTCAATTCTAGGAGGGAAAAACATGAGGAGGGGGGGGGTCTTAGAGGAAAAAAAGCCTGCAATCCTCTTTTGGGTCAGCCGTCTTGCCCCGGGAGAGAGAGAGCAAGGCGCGGCCTAAGGACACCACGCTCGGGGAAACTTCCTCTCGGCATCTTTAGAAAAACTTGGGGAGGCTGGCCTGCAGGAGGCCATAGAAACTTCGCAGGAAGAAAAATGAGGAGCGAGGGTCCAGGAAAACTGCAAAAAAACGTGTCCAAGCTTTTGATCTGAGAGAAAGGGGTTGGGGCTTTTAGAAAAATGGAGAAAAATGATTTCAAATTCCCGGTCTGTAGCCGTCGCCGTGATATTGGTAAGAGGCATAGTTCAAAGAAAGGGGGGGGGGATTTTGCCAAATTACCCCGCAAGGTGGGAGGGGGGATTAAGTGAAAAATGGGGGGCTCTTCCTCTTCTGCAGGGGTCTGCCGCTGAAAAGGGGAGGGAGGAGCAGGAAAAAGAGAACGCTATTCCTTTGCCCCCCCGGTAACCGGCCATGAAGGTTCTTAAAAAACGTTTAGGGGCGGTGGGATCAATCCGGGGGGAAAAAAAGCCCTAAATGACTGGAGTCGGGTGCAAGGGAGATGCCATCTACAGTGGCATGGGAATGTAGATTTGGCGAGGACTGCGGTGCCAGTGTTGTGTCGTGGGGGGGTTCCGAGTTTTGTCAGGCTCGGTGGACGGCGCGCGAAAAGTTGTACGGCGGTTTTGGGGTCGTGGTCGCACCGTGCGAAAGAAGGCTTTAGGTCAGAGTAAACGGCTCCACACGCAAAAAACCTCGAACGACGAAAAACAAGGGGCTAAAAAAGAAAGAAGCATATTGTACTTCAAAAGGAGCCTGCGGACCAGAGGAACCGAGTTCGAGGCCGAGGAAAATAGGACATCGTGAGGATTACAAGGCTCGAGCAGGAGGGGGGGGTCGGGATTAAAATTTAGCGACTTCCTAAAAGGGGGAAGGGGGTCTAAAAGCCGCAAGAGAAGGGATCTCAGGGTCATGCATACGCCTCGGCGAATGTAAAGCCGGGTCCAGAATCAATGGAAAATCCAAAAAAAACCGAGGAAGGGGAGAAAAGGGGTTGCAAAACTAGCTCTAATCCTGCAATTAGAGATCGAAACGGGACGGGGGGGAATCAAAAAGAGGGGTGCCCACGCGGGCCAAACCGAGCATACTGCCGAATGAGAAGGTCAGGGACCAGCAGGATGCTCATCCCGGCAAAGGGGAAGTCCAAGCGAACCAAAAGGCTGGAAGAGGAAGCCTCGAAAGTTTCCTAGCCTAGCAAGGGTAATAACCGTGCCATAAAATGGACTAGGCTCGGGTCGAAAACTAGGTAGAGGACAAAGTCGTCGTGGGGGGGGTCTCCTTTGGCCATCTTTAACTTTTCAGGGGGAAAACTTCAGGAAAACCATCAAGAAAAAACCCTATTGATTGGTTGGGGACTTTTCTCAGGAAAGGAAAGTTATTAAAGAGGGACAGGAGGGGACCATATGCATAAGCAAGGAACTAAGGTTTATTCGCTAGACATCGAATCAGGTAAAAAGAACAACCGAGATTTTCGATTCAAAAAAGACGTGCGGAAGCTAGAAAGGAAATCCCCTTAAAGGAACCTTTTGAAGTCTGCAGAGGCTTCTAAACTAACCTGGAAAGAAGTCTGGAAGCATAAAAGGGCGTTTTCTTGCAAGGGCAAGTCAGGAATGATGCCGGAAAAAGGTCTAAAAAGAAAGGGCAAGGTCCGCTTCAGGATCGGGGTACCCTCTTGTAGGATATTAGAGGGGCCTGCGGGAAACCTTGGCGCTAAATCCTGAAGCCCAGTATTAAAAAGAAAAGCTTGCGGGAGAAAAATTACGTGACCGCTATCCTAAAGCCCCCCCTAAAAAATTCACGGTCGGGGGGCGGCGGGAAGGTTAAAGGAGTGAAAGGAACGCAAAGGCGAGAGGGGGGGGGCTCGCTAAATCAAAAACTGGGTAAAAGCCTGACGGGATTCTCCCCAAAAAATCCGCAAAAAAAAGGTCGCGGCGCAGGGCAGCCTTTTCCTGTGGACTAAAAAAGGGATGGAAAGGACGGGGAAAAAGCTTGGTCCTGCCAAGCGACTCGGAGGGAGAGGGAAAGGAGGCAGGGCACACGACTCGTCGGCTGAAGGTCGACTCAAGAGATGCGAAATGAAAAAATCGGTTACTTCAAAAGCCACCAGCAATGGTGTGATCGCCAAAAAAAAAAGGGACGACGGGAAAATCGGGAATCCGCGGCGGCGTGGAAAAATGCATCTTAAAAGGATGTCCAGAGGGGAAAAACAAAACCAAAAAAGTCAGGGGGCGCTGTCCCTGGGTCAGAAATGAAAAAGGGGCCGAGAGCGAAGAGCAAGAGAAAACAGGCGGCCAAGAAAAGGAAAAGACCAACGGGGAGGGGAAAGGGGGCCACAGAGGGACCAAATGGAAGAAGCACCCAAGGGACGCCGAGGGAGTCAAAAAGCCGGATCACGGCTTCGACAAAAAAAGTCTTCGTATTGAAAGCAAGCAGACTGGGGGTCATTCAGGGGGTTCCCGGGGGGGGGGGGGAGGATTCAAAAAATGGAAAACCGATCAATCTTCGGGCAGCAAACTGTCCAAGGAAAGCTGAAAAAAAGCAGTCCGCGAGTCGGCGCTAGGCAAAAACGAACCATAACATCATTAGGGGTCCCAAACGAAGAGCGGGGGGGGGTGAACCAGAGCAGGTCAGTCGTCTTATCGAGTAAAGGCCTAAGGTCCACCGAAAACCAGAGAGTGACTTTCAGGGGAGATCAAAGTTCTCCAGAGGGGGGGTGTCACTATTATTTCTGTAAAAGAATACTACTTATTCATATATGGTCTTGTAAAGGGTGGAGTCCCGAAAGGAGGGAGGGGCTGGGGGAAGGCATTCCTCCGCAAATCTTAGAAGGGATTAAAGTAATACTAAGGGGGGAGAACATCCAGAGGCTAGACAAGAAAGGGGGTTTTCTCCTGTTCCGCAGCAAAAAAAAAGATTTCGAAGAATGTACAAGCTCGAGGGGGAAGGAAGGCGGGGAGAGGACGCAAAAAGGGAATCTGATCAGAGAGTCATTACATCCAAAGCAGAAAGCTCTCTCACAGTAGGAGGGGAGGATTTATCTCAGGAGGAATATGCGGAACTGCAGCTCTACAGGGGCCTGTCAATGGGACCGCAGGATAGGGGAAGAGTTCTTACCCCTGCGATCAAAGGAGACATCTCAACGTCTCTCTTTCAGGTACGTTCACAAGGGAACTTCAGAGCTAAAAGCAGCCCGTCCCTTAAACGGGTTTCCCGAAGGCCCGCCGGAGATTCCTATACTAGGGGAAAAAATCGAGCAACCGTCGAGGGAAGTCGCGGGGCGCAAGCATGGTGCAAGCGTCAGTGGGGCATCCGGGAAAGGACCCAGGAAAGACTGTAGGAAAAAAGAAAAAATGGGAGGGAATCCGTTCGTGAAAGTTTGGTTTTGGGGGGATTTTTCGTAAAGGGGAGCTGTCGAGGGACCTCTACCAGGGTTGTGTGGATCGGATAATCAAAAATGGGGGGCGACTACATCTTATTTATTTTTCTGGAATCGGCCTGAGGGGGGGTACGCGCGGATGCAGTATTGAACTCGTAGTGTACGCTGCACGTCTTATGGTGGAGGAGAAAGACTTTCGCGAGGCAATCTCCTGTTCTGGAAAAAAAAGAATTGGGACCCAGAAAAGGTCCTCGAAGACGTCATCTTAGCCATAGTTAAGGGTTCTTTTGCGAGGTCTCAGAAAGGAAGCTGAAGGATCCGACATTTGTGGTGTCAGCGGACGAAAGAAAAGCGACAACGGAACGGCGGCACTCAACCGAACCGCTTGCGGTGGGGAAAACCTCTGTTATCCCTGAGGGGGAGAAAAATCGTGGAAGTTCCTTTAAAACGCTTCTAGGGGGGGGGAAACTGACATCCAAAGGTTGACAAACCAAAAAAGGGAAGATGATAAAAGTGCGAATTCAAGCGGCAAGGTGCAAGAAAAACAAGTTAAAAAAGGCTGGAAGGGTCGCTCTCTGCGAAAATTTTTGATAAGGGGGAAGGGGGGCAGCAAAAAAAGGTGAAAGGGTGCCTACTTCCTAGAAGGACTTACAGGTCCATAATCGAACTTTCTCTCAAAACGGGGCCGGAGGAGACCCGAAGTTTAGAAAACAGTTTGCGGGTTCGAACTCCCAATCTTCCGGTTAATAGGGATTCCAATCTTGGGAGAGGGCCCTTCAATAAGGGCGCCAACCCCGGGGAGACGGCGGGGAGGTACGCAGCGGTGAGTGGTCAGAGAGTTTCGGCGAAATTATGAGAGGGAAGGAGTTCACTCCACGCGGGGGTTGCAAGAAGCGCGAGAAAATACGTCACACTCCCGTGGGGCAGAATAAACATCAGGAAAAGACCGGCCAGCGTGGCTCGGTGGATCAGACCAGCGGAGTCTCATCGGACGGGGGGGGGGGGGGATGCATCCATCCAGATGGGAAACTATTCTGATTCAGAGGTTATGAAGAGTTTGGGACCTACCTTCTATCCCATCCGGTAAGGGGGGGAACATAGAAAAAAGTGTAGGGGGAGGGCCTTCAAAAGATAATTCCATTCAAGGGTAATGCGCACTATATCGGCCGGGGGTCGCGCAAGGAAAAAAGCCCGATAGGAAAAACAGGCAAATAGGGATAAACAAAAATTTCGGGGTCGAAAGACGCTCCTTGTGGAAGTGCGGCATCCCTCCTCTGGGAATGAACACTCATTTGATAAAAGCTGGGAAAATTAAGGAAGAAAAACTCACCTCTCGGGGGAGGGATCTTAGATCTTCTTTTACAAAAAGGCGAACTACTTCCCCAAAAAGAGGGTTCCAGGGAGGGTCCCGGGGTCCAAACAACGACAGGTATTCTTGCCCCAGAGAAAATGACTCCCGGTATCCTCCAAGAACTCCCGAGGGGGAAGGTTTCTTGGGAGAGGGCTGGAGGAAAGGAAAAATCACTCTGCAAATCGTGGTCAGGGGACTTCAGAAAAAGAAGACGTGGGCGTCCGAGCATAAGGGGGATCCTACGTTCAGAACTGAGGCCTGGGGCGTGTTTCAGAAAGAGAGCGTCCGAATGCCGTACGGCGGAACTACGTCCAAGCTGCACACTTTGTTCGGTGAAATCTCCAAAGGTGGACGCGTAAAAGGAAAAAGTGGGGGACACGCTAAAGGGGCCCCGTCATTACTATGGCGCCAAAGGAAGAAAAGGATGTAGAAAGAAATGGTGGGGCCCCGTCAGGGAAAAAATTGAGTTAAAAACTGCCTAACTATCCGATCGAAAAGCGTCCAGCAAGCTGGGCGGACTCTTCTAGTGCCGCCGCATACCCGGAAGGAAAAAAGAGGCGGGCTGGAAAAAGCATTCCTCAAGGAGGGATGAACCGTAGCTGGGGGAAACGGAGGCTAAACCTCGGTCGGACTTACTGCAAACCGCCTGACAGGTTTGGTCCGGAAAGTCAACATCCGCGAGCGAGTAATCGCGCGCCCAAAAGGCATCAGTCCGGCAGCCTCGGAAAGAAAAAATTCCCAGTCCAAATTCTTGTCAAAAAATCGCAGGGGATGACAAACGGCGGGAAAAAAGGGGGTCCAACGGGCTGGTCGAAAAACGTCGAGTTTCTGGTCGGCTTCAAAGGCGTACGCCTCAAAATCAAAGGGCATTTTAGGGGACAAAGTGACACAAAGGGGGGAAAAGTAATCGAGGCCCCGGAACCAGCAAAAAAGCAGGTCAAAAAAAAAAAAAAAACAAACAACAAAAAAAAAAAAAAAAAAAAAAACCAAAAAGAGAAAAAAAAAAAAAAAAAAAAAAAAAAAAAAACAAAAAAAAAAAAAAACAACACAAAAAACCCACCGGGGGGTGAAGGCGGTCTTCAAGGCCAAATATCCATCGTTCGAGTCTCAAAGTCTGGGAACGAAGAGGACATTCTCCAAAATCCCGCAGAGTCTGTAAAACCTTCAGGGGTCTTCTTAAAGTGCCTTTCCGGGGAAGAGTTCGCCAGGTCTAAAAAACCTCGCCCTCTACTCGGTCAGAAGCTAGGGACCCAAAAAAGGGTCAAGGAAGAAAAGCGATGAAAAAAGAAAAATTGAACCCACATCTCCCTTCTCGAAGAAGGCGAAAGCCCGGGGGGGTGGGGGGGGTGGTGGGTGTCTTTGAAGACAAAACCCCCCGTATAAGCACGGAAAAAAAAATGGGCGCGGAAGGAAAAAAAGGGACGACTTCAAGCACGACGAGAGACCTCCGAGAACAGCACCACGAAGTGAAAAGGCCGCGCAACGGAGGGGTAGAATGAGGCTCTTCTCACAAGAATGACGCATCAGGTATAGGCATAAAAAAAAGCGAGGGGCAGAGGAGGGGAAGAGTCACAATACCCTTCCTGAATAACTAGGCTCCTGGCACTAAGATAAAGCCTTCTGGACTGTGGAAAAAAGTTCAAGATCGGTCAGAAAAAATTAAGGGTTTCTAAAAAAAATCAACATTGGGGGGTCTACTCAGTTTCTGAAAAATAAAAAAACTCCATCGGTCATCCTGAGGGGGGTATGACCCGGAAAAAAGAATGTAAAAGGAACGTAAAAGAAAAGGGGACGACGTTTTAGTCATTGGAAGCGGGAGGAACTAACAGGAACTGTCTGACAAGCGGGTGGGAAGAGATGACCGGCCTAGAAGGGAGCTGGCGGCTCTTGCGACCACCATACAGGTATAAAAAACCCCTCTTCGTAGGGGTCATGCGAGGCCATCATCAATATATCGATGGGGAAATGCCTCTCGCCTTAGGAGTATTACAAGATATAGATCGATGGAAAGGCGCCTTTGATGTTAAATGGGAAAATTTGAATACCGGCAAATCATAGGGAAAGGTGATGGGGGCCTTGTCTTGGGGTGAAACTCCCAAAAGTTCTGGACGCCAAAAATTTCGGCCAAGTCTCTAAGGGGGGGGGAAGTGACAGGAAACGTTAAAAACTTCACTCTTCAAAGGCAGGAGACAAAATCCTGCAAACACCACCTCCCTATGGGGGGGAGGTCCCCCTCTACAGTCCGTCGCTGCCCCGAGGCCATACGACAAAAGGAAGGGGAGCGGGGGTGCAAAAGCGTTCCTTCGCCGTCAATACCGCCATTCGCAAGGGCGGGGAGTTCTGTCCTGAACCAAAAATTGCTACGCTTTGGAAAAAGTAGGATCAAGGAGGTCGGAAGAACGCAGAAGCGCTAAAAAAGGTCGAGAAGTCCGGGAAACAGACATGGGAAACAGGTGTAAAATCCTGTATGTGACCATGCTAAAAAGGGGCGGGCGTGTGGAGACTTAAAGGGGAAAGCTGGACATGCATCTTGGCGATCACAAAGAAGTGAAAGGACGGGCAGAACCAAAAAGAATGAGGGACTCCAGGTTACCCTGCAAACGCGGATGTGCGATGCAAAGAGAACTTTGTGGCTCGAACGAGTAGCAGGACCTTGGAGGACGTGCCGCCGTCAGGTAACCGAATCGATGCGAAAGTGAATCCTTCCTCCTTGGTTTCAAAGATCGTGTGAAACTGACAAACCAAAAGGAGAAAAAATCGATAGGGGGGGGGTGACTTATGCAAGGGGGGGGCAGTGGGGAAAAGGAAGGACAACTCTCCCTGAAGAAAACTCCGACCTTAATCCAAACAGGAGGGAGTCGTAAAACTTGGGATCTTCTTCCCGACCTCTCGATTTAGGCTAGAGGACCGAAACGCTGTCTCCTGCGCTTTCCTGGTGAGTATCCCTCCTTTTGCGGTCTGGGGAGGGTTGTCATACGTGGGAGTAAAAAAAAGGTCTTGTAGAAAGGGTGCGCAGGTCCGAGCACGACTCAGCAATATCGAAAAAAACAAGTAGCAAAAAAAAGCAGATGGTTCATTCCTCCCGAGGGACCTGCGGCAGAAAAACCTCCTTTAAAGGAGGCCGTCAAAGAGGCCGCACGCGAAGAAAACCCAACGGAAGGTCGGCAGGGTGGTGACTGGCGCAACGAAAAAGAAACAAGTCCCATAGAGGGCCACCAGGTAATTAAGGAGAGAGGAAAAAACCGGACCGAGGAGAACGGGTCTTATTCTCGTCGTCCTAAACGGCAGTGAAAAACAAGGAAAAGCAGCCAGACTTTAGTATAAAAAAAAGTTAACTAGTTCCCTCATAAACCAACCCCTCTTGAAGTCAAAGCGAAAAACCGATCATGGCATTTTCGGGTTCTTTGAGAAGCGTATGGGGACAAATGAAAGACGAGGCAAGCAATCGAAGGGGGAAAAGCACAGAGAATCAAGAAAAGAGGCGACGGCAACGATCGCATCCACCGAAGAATGGAGAGGTAGGAGACATACCAGCATCACGAAAATTTTCCGTCAGGGGGTAAAGTGGGGGTTGATAGGGGTGGTCAAATGACTACAAGAAAAACGACGCGCCAACAAAAAAATCGGGGTGAAAGGCTGGGGCGGTCACTCGCCTCAACAACACAACAAGAAAAAAGGGGGAAAAAAAATGAAGGAGGGGGGGGACCAAATCCGAATGCGGCAGGGGAAAAAAAAAGTGCTGCGAAGCGTGTGCCCAGTGACTAAGCAAAGGAACCACGCAGGGCCGCTCCCTTTCATACGAAGAAAAAACGGGGATAAAAAAGTACGGAATGTACCCCCTGGCTCTTCAAGGACCCGACAAAAGCTGCAGTGGGGAAGCAAACCGAGACGGAAGGAGAGTTGGCCAGCGACTCTTCGGGAGGGGGGGATCGCCCCTGGTCGATGACTGACAACGGAAGCAACTATTCCTCTTCGGAGGGGAGGGGTTCCCCTCAGAAAGTCCAAGGTTACTTCCTATCCTCAGAGGATGTCTACTTCACGTCCAAGGCGGATTATTGAGCCGAGAGCGACAAAAGTGCGGGGTGGGGGCTTCAGGGTCTCCTGCCTCCAAAAGCTGTGTCAAACGAAAGGACTGCCTGCTCGACGGTTAAAGACGCGCAAAGACGTCGTGGGAGTGTGAGCAGGAAGGTGAATTCGTAGCTCGCCTTTGTCGGGGGGGAGGGATCCCGTGGGGATTGAGGCTGGAAGAAAACTAGCTCCTGGGAAAAAGAAAGTCCTTCTGTGAAAAAGGAAAAATCTCGAGGATCAGGAAAAAATTTCGGGATACAGATTGCATTTTCGGGTCAAAATGGCTGAGGGAGTGAAAATGTTTCGAAAAAAAAGAAAAGGGCAAGAACTTCGCTCGGTCTGCAAGAGAACACCAGCAGGTATCGAGGCCCGAAAAACGTAAAAGCAATCAGTCGTCACGACCTGCATTATCGACAGGAATCAACAAACCTTTGAGTCCCTTCTCCCTACCCGTCCGTCAGGGCTTCTGGAATTCAAAGAACCATCGGGGGCCTGGAGAATCAAAGGGGGATCGTCTCGCACGTCCTAAATTCTGGCGGGAAATCTTGAAGTCACCTCGAAAACGAATTCTGCTTAGCCGAACGGGCGAGGGTCAGATTAAAAAACCAATAAAAAAGCGACAAAGAGCTCGGCAGAAAAATCAACAGAGGCGAACATAAGGCAGGGAAAAAGGGCCCGGCAGACCAAAAGGGCGGGCGCGAAGGCTAGCGGGTCACCAAAAGGCGACGAGGGGGGGGGCAAGCCAAAGAAAGCACAAACGGCGAAATTGATCTTAAAGCTTGCACAGGGAGGAAAAGTAAAGAAAAAGGTGGTGAAAACGGAAAAAAAAAACGCCAGAAAACAGGGATCCAAAATACCGGTCCCGAACACATCGGGCGGAGATGGATTGACGGAATTAAACAGCGGAGGGGCCAAATCCGAGCGCCCGCAATCCAAGCCCCAGGAGCGTACAGATCAATGAGCGAGAAGACGAGAAAGGCTCTAGAAAAGGATATTGAAAACGCAAGGCTAACTGGCGCCGAGTCGGTCAAGAGAATTCTGGGGGACGATGGGGGTAAAAAAAAAGCCTTCGGAAAATGGAAGAGAAGCCATGTGTTCTTCCTTGTCTTGGAAAAGGGGGGAACTTCCAAAAACGGTGGCTCAAGTGACAATCAAGTGGTGCCGCAAAAAATAAGAAACAAGCGAGGTCGGCTCTTAGACCACCATCAGGAAAAGACCCTCGGCCGTTGTGAACTGCATCAATGAAAAAAAATAGAGCTCTAAAAGAAAAGAAGATATCTCTCGGAAGCAAAAAAGAGAGCTCTATTCAGCAGCAAGGATCTGCGCTCTAGGAAACATGAAGCTAGAAAAAAAAACTAAACGGGGGGAAGTTTCTTGGTCTCAATCTCGTCCGGAAGCTCAAAAACTTAAAAAATCTCTTACCGACCCGGAAGGATGCATCATTAAAGATAATTCACTTATCTTGCACGGAAAAAAAAGAAGAAGATTGAACCTGAAAAAAAAGACCGCCCGCCGGACTATCGGGGGAAGAGCTACTAAGAAAAGCGCTTCCAAGCGGAAGCGCAATAAACTGGGAAAGGGATGCTCCATACCAATCCTCGGGCGATAGGGGGTCAAGCAGAGAAAGTGAGCCCGTCCGCGGCTATCTGGTGGACTTGGGACCGCTAAGCTCGGCGAAAGATCACAGGGCCTCGAGGACCGGGGATTGAAATCGTAGATCAAGTAAAAAAGGGCCAGGTTTCTAAGACTGATAAAAGGGTGGCGCACTCAAACCCCCAAGCTGAAAAAGGGATTCTGTGAGTCCAAATCTCTGGCGTGGTGTTCTTAAGCATAAAAAAAAAATACGGGAAACCAAAAAAACTGGCAAGGACTGGGCCTTCAAGAAGGGCGGCCAGTGGCGCGGGGGGGGGCTTACAAATGGCAAATCGAATGCGGGGAAAGGACATCGGGGGTCCAATCCACTAGCCGCAAAAGGGGGTATACGACCAAATCACGTTTGCAGCCAGCCTCTGCAGGGGAAAACGCGAGGACGATGAACAATCGGCAGTCCGCGAAGAAAATGAGAAACTAGAAAAAGGAAAAAAAGCTGCTGGGTTAATTGAGAGAAAAAATCTCAAAAAACTAGAGTTCGTTAGAATTTGAACCGGCCTGGGGGGATTGGGGAAAGCGGGAACGTTGAAGACTCTTCTTTCGTCTCCGGGGGGGAAATCAAAGGGACTGTAGCAGCGCTTGAGAGGGTCTTGAGGTTTTCCGGAGTTAGAAAAACATTAGAAGGGAAAAGTATTATAGGGGAGTGTGTCAGGGAGGCCAAAGCTCTAACGACAAAACTAATCTTTTGCCATAAAAACTGTCAAGAACTCCATCGGAAGTGGGATCAGTCGATGCCTTCTCAGTAACCAGAAAAAAAGTGAGAGCCCTAATGGAAGTAGGGAAAAGCAAAATCCACATTCTCGGGGGCGAAAAAAAGAAACTCCGGTTGAGGCCATGAAGCAAAAAGGCCGTGTCTTTCTCGGCATTGGGAGCAGCAGAAAAAACGCGAGCAACATAATGAGAAAACTGGCGCCGAACGACAAGAGCGCAGGGAAACCCTGAAAAAAAACCCTAGAAATAAAAAAGTCTGCTCGACGTAATAAAAGGTAATTACAAGAACCAGCAAGAAAGTGGGGCTAAACGAAATTGAGATAGGTGACCCATGAGGGGCGTTAAAAGAACGGGCCGGAGCCTAGGCGGCCGGTCGTAGGGCTTCGAAAAGGGGAAAGGCGGAAGGGTCGCAAACAGGACGAAGATCATCCGAGGCTGTCGAGAGAGAAACGATGAAGAGCCTGGGGGCGAATAAAAAAAAAGGGAGAAAAAAAAGGAAACACTTGCTAGTTCTCAGCAGGGGAGGACAGCAAATCCCAGAGAGCAAAAATGGGAGAGAACAACAGGGATGAAGACTCTCTCAGTGCAGGAGACTAAAAAGACATCCGAGGCCGAAGGGGGATCGTTGACTTGAGAGAACTCTACTACGTAATTATAGAGAGGACGAAAATCCATCTCTTCTGGGGAAGTTGTAGAGATCTTGAGCATTCTAAAAAGCATCCAGGAGGGCGGACGGTTCAAAAAAGGCCACCTCGGCGATTTGGTGCAAGGCGTGAAGGGCGGCGCTAAGCTCTAGGGGGTCAGAAAAAAATCAGGAACCAATTTTCTTCAACACGATAGACTGTGTGGGGGGGAAAAGTCGTCCTAGAGGGAAAAGGAAGGGCCTCCTCTTCCTGCATGGCGGGGAGTACAAAAAAGGGATTCGGGAAAGCGTCAAAAAGGAAAAACAATCTAAAAGGGTATGGAAGGGTGGTCAAACAAGCATTTAGGGCCCATGATAATGACCGAAAAAAGGAACTAGTAATTGCAAGGTTAAAGTCGACGGCCTCTTAGAAAAACTTCGTATCGAGTGCGGAGCATAAAAGAACTCGAAGTGTATGGCATCACCAGAAAGGAAAACCAGAAGGGGGGAAGGAGGACGTAAAATCTTTTAAGCTAAAAAGAAAAAGGTATCATTTCTCAGTCGGACCGTTGATAAATGAACGGTCGTTTAAGAAAAAACATCTAAGCCAAGCAAGAACCTCACGCGCTGCGGTGAGCAATTCGTCGAAAACCTGGTCATGAAAAAGCTAACCAGGCCCTCAGCTTCAAAAGAAAGCTGTCAAAGAAGAAGATGAAGGCGCGGGCAACGTGGCTCAAGGAAAAAAACTGTTCGGAATCGTCAGGGATGCTGACATTGGAATCTAGGGGGCGCCGAAACTTCAACGTCCTCTCCTACGGAGTCCGAGAGTGCAAAATACCAAAAAAAACGCTGGAGCTGAAAAAAAGCCAAACAAAACCGAGGCCGCCTCAAGTGCCACAAGAAAAATCAGGGACGGAAGTCCACGTGGAAAGGAACCGTCCCCCCGAGGGCATTCAGGTACGGTTCAACACAGCAGAAAACTGGAACTGGAAAAATTGTGAAAAGGCTCTGGAGATCAAAGGAACGGGAGAGCCTACCGGCCCGAACCAGAGGCGGTCAAAGGGTAGGGGGTTCCGGCAAGGGGAAGAAAATCTGCTTTACCAAGATGGAACTCAAAAGGAAATCAAAGGGAGCTGGCGAACTTCCGAGTCGGATGCCAAAGAGAGGGGACTGGAAAAAATCTCAAAAAAAAAAAATTGCGAAGAATCCGCAAAAGTCGAAAGAAAATGTCAAGTGCACAGTCACGACCTGGTGAGGAAAAGACGCGACAGCCCGGAATCCATAAGAAATCGAAGAGAACAAAATCCGGGTGGGACGGCGCCACGCTCCAAGAAAAAGCCCATATAGAGAAGAGGTAAGAAACGATTGGGGTTCTTGGAAAAGTCCTTAATACCATAGTGTAGCGGGAGGACTCCGGCCCTGGAAAATAGAAAAAGAAACCAAAAGATACTGTA
>Ga0179593_1531221_pt1 | contig 24922 bp, 39 predicted proteins | sample CZODoug2_1_08_16_FD_185931 | JGI IMG/M metagenome (GOLD analysis project Ga0179593, IMG submission 185931) | Vadose zone soil fungal communities from Angelo Coast Range Reserve, California, USA - CZODoug2_1_08_16fungal (PacBio error correction) | ecosystem: Environmental > Terrestrial > Soil >...
GGGGGAAAAATTAAATCATACAAACTCGATAAACGAAAATCTTAGAGCAAGCGGGTAGAGGTTATAAGAGGGAGAAAGAGGTTCTAGGGAAGAGGGAAAAGGAATGAGAAGGATTGCAAATTACTAAGACAAAGAAAAGCTTGGCCAACGTACCCGACGTTATTATGGGGAAATCGTCAAAGAGATTGAAACTGAGATGTGAGGAAAGAAACGATGGAAACAGGGGGGAGTCCCACGAATCAAAAAGAGTTATACCACAAAAATATCGAACACGAGTGGGTGGACAAGAAAGGATTCGGGGGGAGAAGGCAGGATATGGGAGGGAACAATGCGCTAGAAAGAAGTGTATTTTTCCCGACGAATAGGTTGTGGAGAGGTTGTATTTGAGAGAGTGGGGAACAAAGCTCGAAGGGGGAACGACACGGGTGATGAAAAAAATTTCTCGGGGGAGAGAACGTTCCGAAAAGGGCAATGATCGACAAAATCAGCGACCTAGAGCAATGGAAAGAAGGGGAAGAGATGAATGGGGTTTAAAAAACAGGGAACTATAAGGGGGGAAGAACGCAAAAGGGCAGGACTCACTTCGGGAACTCGGAAAATATCATAAAAAAGATGACGGATTGCCTTTTGAGGGGGTGAGGAACAAGAAGACACCCTGCAAAGGGAAGATTCACGTGGGGGAAGGTTCAGGTTCTCAAAAGGTTCCACATGAGAAAAGGGAAACGCGAAAAGAGTCAAAATCGAAAAAGAACTGGAAAAGCTGGGGAAGAATTACACGCGGAAGAGGGTACTCGCCTGCGAGGATGGAAGGAAAAAAAACGTTCGAAAGCAAGAAAAAACAACTGGGGGTTTTATTACCAGAAGTGATGAAACCTCAGCACGGAAAAAGCCAAGGCGCGGGGAAGCAAAGGGGGGGGAGGCCTATAAAAAAAAGGGGTACTCTAACAAGGTTAGATGAAGTTTAAGTTCACAAAAGAATGAATTGGAGAGGGATAAAAACAGAAACTTAAGGCCGACAAGGGACCAGGGGAACATGGAAGAGCACGGCAGAACATAACTTCAAACTTTTAGCAGGAGGAAGATTGCGCTGAACAAAGGAGGGATTTCGAAGGAAAAGGGGGAAATCGCGACGAGTGGGAAAAAACACGGACAAATTCCATGGGGGAGGACCAGTTCTTGAAGAAGGGTCTTAAAAGATCAAGAGGGGAAGATTTAGGAAGAAGAAGAGCGAAAGGGGGAGCATGAAGGGTCCAAATTTCTTCTTACGTAATTGTTTACCAAAAGAGAGAAGGAACAGGCTCTGGGAAAAAAGCGAGAAAGTCAAAAAAGAAAGACGCCATCGGTGACGCGAAAAGAATGGGAGAAGAGCAAAAATATCAAGAAATCTGTGGAGGAAAACGCGGAAAAAAAAGGTAGGGGGGGTCGAAAAGAGGAGAAAGCGGCAACCGGCGAAAAGTGCAAAGCGAACGGAGAAAAGGGATCTGAAAAGAAATCGGACGAAAAATCTTTCAGGGGGGTATCATGGAACTTCTTCAAAGGGTCCTAGGAGGAGGACGAAAAGAACCAAGGGGGGGGGGAATCGCGAGGATCCATTCGAAGGGGGCCCCATTGAAGGAAAAAAAAAAGGGTAGAAACCCGTAAAAAAAACTGCCCAGGCAGGAAAAGAGTCTAGAAGGAAGAGGTGTTTCTCCAGAAAGAAAAATCATGAGCTAGAAGACTTAGGAAAGCTGGACGAGAAATCAAAGAAAAAGCCAGGGGGAGGTCTAAAGGAAAAATCGTTCAAAAGGGAAGAATTCTGGGGGGATGTCCGCACGAAGAGAGGTACGACGGAGTGTCCATAGGAAAAAAGGCTGACGTGAAGAGAAGAAGAGATATAGGGTCAAAAGTTCCAGAAGAGGGAGAAAAGGACGCCAGAAAAGTGTTTGAAAAAAGAAAAAACTCGGCGAGAAAACCCTGTTTCTAAGAAGACACCTCGTAAAGGATCAGAAAAAAATTCAAAGAATGGAATATTCCCAAGAGGTACACGTCCAGAAGAAAAAGCAGAAAAAAAGATAATTGAAAATGGGAAGGGGGAACCCAGGATTGGGGGAGTCTTGAGACTATTAAAGCTGAAAAGAGGGGATAAAGGTCATATAAGAAGAACCAGGGAAAAATAGGGAGGTCTAATGACTTTTAAAAGTAAGGATTCGCGAAACGGAGGCTTGATAGGCGGTCTTATAAGAGAAGAGGGCTATCATAAAAATGGGGTTCAGGAAAATCGAGGGACGAGAAAGTTTCTCAAAAGCACAGAAGAAACTGAAGTAAAGCTCCTCCGGGGGGGGCAAAACAAGCGGGATTAGAAATGAGGAAAAGCCAACTTTTAAAGTTTGAATGGGTGTTCCTGGGGGAATCAGAATTCAGAGAAAATTTCGTAGGGGGGTAGGGGCAGTAGAAGGGGTTACTACTTGGGAGGAATAAGGGGTCTGGGAAAAGAGTCAAGGGGCCAAAGGAACTGTGGGAGAAGTAAGTCGGCATCTTCTAATGAGGAGCAATGAAACTTAAGGAAAAAAAAATTAAGTGGGTATATCGAGCACGGATAAAAGAGATGATTCCTTTAAAGAGAAATCTTAATTGAATGCTTGACGAAATGAGCGGAAGCACAGGTGCAGGAAAAAGGGAAATTATCCAAACCTTGGAAGTATCGCTACGAAGGGGAAGTAAAGAAGGGAAAGAACCGCGGAGGGGGGGGGCTGGTCCAAAGGGTGGGGGAAAGAAAGCGAAGAAAAGGTCGTAAGTGGGCCCGAAAAAAAACCAGGAAAAAAGAAGTAAAAAGAGATGCTAGAGAACTCAAAAAACCAAGGGGGCCTGCGGATATAAAGATTGAAAGTGGGAAAAAAAAAAACCCTCCTCGAAGGATTTAGAAAAGGGGGGGACGGGAAGTGTACCGGAAAGAGGACCATCAAAGAAAGAGTATCTAGAAAAAACCTAAAATCTCCATGAGAGAAAGAAAAGACAAAAGGGGTTGGGGGGGAAATAAAAGGCGTAGAAATCTAAAGGGGGGGGAAGATTGTTGATTTATACGGGGGGACCTCTAATATAATCTGATCAGAGGTAAATACAAGGAAAAGATTGACGGGGGGAGGAGAAAAAAAAACCTCTCCGCGAAAAATGCCTACGGGAATAGGGGAAGGTATGGTCTCTAAATCTGGGGGAAACTTGAAAAAAAATCCTCAGGGAAAGAGAAAATACAGGACCGGACACCTTCCGTTGTCAGGGGAAGAGAAACGCCGAAAAGGGATTCCCTTGAAAAGAATCCCCGAGGAATCCGAGAGCTCAAACGAAGGTCAGATTGAGAGTACAGTTAGAGAAGGATCTGGGGAGGGGGAGAAGGGAAAGTGACATTCCTTGAAGAAGCATCGAAAGGGATCGTAGAATGGCTTATGCGCGGGGGGCCGCGGGGGAGAAAAGGAACCCAGGACATGGTAGGACTACTTTCGGATAAAGGTCCAAGGAAGGGGGTGGTTGCGGCGAGGGAAAAATAGGCAAAGAAGGCGGGAAAGAATGGGGGGAAATAGAAAAAAAAAGCTTAAAAAAAGAGCAGGGGGGGAGTCGGTCGTTTTCATCGAAAGGAAAGATGAAAGCGACGAGGGAAGGGGGGCCGAAAATCAAGCACACGGGAAAAGAAACGGGGGACTTGGAGATTAGCAGCCCCGAAGGTCTAGAGAAAAAAGTGATGAGTCGGAGAGGATTATGTGAGGAAGCCGAAGAAAGCAAAAAAAGTTATTGGGGAGAGGCTATGTTGGCGAGCAAGAGTGTGGGAGATTCACGGTCGAAACTAACAATTGGACCAAGGCGACATAGGGGAAAGAACGGTGAATGGGAAACTGGGAAAGAATCAAAGCATTCAAGGAAAAAAAATCAAGGGACCTGTTGGGGAAAAACCGATTGGGGTTAGACATGGAAGACTCGTGCAGAGAGGAGAGTCTATGGGGGAAGAGGGAAGATGACGAGGGCTAAGGAAGGGGATCACAAAAAGAAAAAACATTGTGGGGAAACTGGAATAGTAAGATAAAACCATCGTGGAAAGTTGGGGGGAAAACTACGGGGAGGGGCCTGAGTAACACGAGGGAAAAAAAATCGGCTGAGAAAGAGGGGGGGGCTCGTAAAAAGAAAGGAGTTAAGGGAGAGGTAAATTTGAAAAAAAAACACTGAAGGGGAGAGAAAAACTTATTAGGAGGAAAGACATCTCAGTGAACGGACCGTTATGAAAAAGAACCAGCGAAGGGGAAACCGCAGAAATGGGGAGGGGAAGGGCATCACCTTGAAAAAGGGCTCAAGGGGGAAGAAAGGGGGATATGTTAAGGAAGGGTCAAAAGGATTAACCGAAAAAAAAAGTGGGGATGAAAAAGAGAAATTGTTCGGGACAACGCTTAAGAGAAACGTTTGGGGGGAAACCGTCGAAGGAAGGGGTCGAAAAAGGAGAGACGGAGTGCTCCTGGCAAAAGGAGCTGCGGCTTAAAGAGTTCAACTGTTCAAAAAGAAAAGTGCAAGGGGACAAAAAAACAAAGGACTTGGGGGGAACTTGCAAAAGGTTCGTGAGTTAAGGGGCTACAGATTGAGAGAGGGCCACGAAGGAAGCTCAAGGAAGTGTTTCACGAAAAGATCCTTAATGGGCATTGGGAAAAAAACGGGCATACCAAGCCCTTTTGGAAGAAAACCAAACCGGAACGGGCCCGGGTCCAAGGCTAAGGGGCCAGGCGAAAAAAGAAGAAGAAAAAAATGGTTGCGCCTAAAAATGGCGGGTCTCAAAGAGCATAGAGAAATCGGCTGGGAAGGAAAAAGGAAAAAACGGGCTCGGGTTTGGAGAAAACCTAGGAAGCGTCGAGGAGATAAAGGAGGGCAACGCACATGCTGAGGGTTCCAAATTAAGAAAATTTCGAGTCATTAAACGGAAAAACAACGCGGGGTCTTCAGTTAAATAGTGGAGAGAAAAAAGGAAAATGAAAAATTATGGGGAGACAGACGAATAATCCGAAGAAAAATTGGGAGAAAGATGGAAAGCACAGGTGCCCACCAGAAAGCAGCCGGGAAAAAGTCCTATCCGCGCGGTAAAGAGGGGGCCAGAGAACGATTATGGTAAGGAACCGGAAGACACTAGAATCCACAGAAAATATCTGGAACGGCTCCTGGAGAGGGTGGAGTCAAGAAAACATCAGGAGTATCACGGCTGGATAAAAAGGAAATCGGAAAGGAAAAGCGGTGAAAAAAAGGGATAAAAAAAGAGTCCGATACAAAAGTGCAGGGAAAGAAAAATTGGGAAACCCGCGTGTCAAAATCTTGGAAAAAAAGGGGTACGTAGGGCCTGAGGCGGGTAAGGCAAGGGGGGGGTTTGGTCTGTGGGGAAGACAGTAGGAATGGTGAAAAAAAGAGAGGGTCAGAAGTTCCGCGGGCAAATCGGGGGGGAATGGAATAAAATATGGGCATACTCTTTGAGAGAAGGCGAGAAGACCTATCCACCCCAAGGGGGAAATTCAGGGAGGAGAAAGCTGCTAAGAGGGAAGAACACGCACCATGTCTGAATGAGGCTTGAATCGCTAGGTGAGGCGAACTCGAAAAAGTGTCAACAACGGAACCATCATGTAGGGGGATGGAGGGGGCTGGGGTCTTAAGGAAAAAGGAAAAAAAGGCATGAAAATAGGGGGTATTGGAAACTACAACAAGAGCGAAGAAAGGTGTAACACCTGCGGGGGATTTCGGCAAACTGGGTTTAAAAGACGGGAAAGAAGGTGGAGGGAACTCAAAGTTATCTGAAGAAAAAAGTGAGAGGGGAGTTGGCGTAGGGAATTACGGAGGGAGGAGACTGGAAGGACCGGAGACACGGAGGGTGGGAAAATGGGGCCTGTAGAAGAGAGAGGAGGGGGGGGCTCCTTCAGAAGGCTCCTGAAGGGGGGGGAAAGGGTTGAAAACACCAAAAACGGGAGAAAGATGGGAAATCACCTAGATCCTGAAAAAGGGTGGAGTCATTTACAGAAAAGGCAGCCTATAAAAATTACTCCTGCATTAGAGTTAAATGGTACGTTTTTTCGGAAGGACCTATCGGGAAGGGAAAATCTACAGAATAAAACGTAATTATTAAACGCAATGAGCTCAACGTGGAGAGGGGGGGGGAAAAACTACAGGTTACAGATTCCCCCGAAGGGAAAAAACTTAATTAGAGTGGGAAGGGAAAAGCCCGAAAACAGCCCAAGACGTTGAAGAGAGATATCATTCTTATGGGTTAAGCCCTGGAAAAGGACTGCCGGGTATCCAACAGGGCATACCCAGAATGCTTAAAAAAAAAGAAAAAAAAGAAAGGGGGAGCAGTTAAAAGGGGGCAATCTCGGGGGAAAGAAGCTAAATCCCCGAAGGAAAGGAAAAACGAAAAGGGGAGTCGAGGCTCCTGGGAGAGAATCTCTTAGAGAAAAATTATACAAATATACGGGGGGACCTGTAAAATAGGGGGACGTGAAAAGAGGAGAGGGGGGTTGAGGCTCTGAAGCCCGGGGAGGGGGTGACAGGAAGGGTATGGAAATAACTCTTGCCCGACCAAAAAAAAGGTTGGAGAGGAATTGAGAACTCTCCAGATATTATGAACTAAATTGGAGAGGGAAGAAAAGCAGGTAGGGGGGTCTAAAAAAGGAGGGAGCGAGAGACCTGGGGCCACATGAGAGAATTCATGGGAGAGACGGTCAAGAGGACCCTATAAGATGATTGGTGTAGAAGGCCCTTCTTGGGGGCGAAAAAGGGTTAGCATGGACACGTTCGTAGGCTCGGATTAAAAGTAAAAGGTTAGGATTAGGAGGAAACGAATGAAGAGTTCTTGAGAGAGAGAAAATGGGGCAAGAAAACTTGTAGAACTGAAGGAGGGGGGGGGAACTTAAGAGCCGGTTCATTGTGGGTTGTTGAGGAAGCCCAAATGGCACCAGAAAATGGGCGACTAGAAAAACTAGATGAACGTGAGGATTGTAAGTTTCTGGACGAGGAACCGGAAGGAACATGCTGGGGGGGGGGGGAAGAAGGCATGTTTATAGAGAAAAAGAACTTGGAAAAAAAAGACGCGGTTGGTGCAGAATGAGAGGACGATGACGGCTGATACCTCCAGAAGGCCTAAAAGTCCTGTCACTTAACAAGGTCTAGATAGAGCAAAAAAGGGGGTCGGGGAGATATTGAGCCTAATAGAATTCGAATCAAGGCTAAACCGTGGCCAGATGCGGGACCCCTGAGTTTTTCTGTGGGGGTGAAAACCCATTTTACTTGGAAACGAAAGAGAAAAAAGGTCGTCTACATTCTTGCCTTGGAAAAATCGAAGAAAAAGACCGAAAGAAGACCATGGATTCCCTGAGGGGAAAATCCGGGGGGGAACCTTTTTAGGAGAGTGGGGGAAAAAGGAACGTAGAAGCAATCATAAATTCGAAGGGAGTATCGGAAGAGGGAGTTAAGGGGCATCTGAAAGAACATATTTAAGAAAAAGGAAAGGCACGTAAGCCAGGTCACGTTGGATAGTGGCATCAGGGGAAAAGACCAGCGGAGACAGGAAAATACTGGTCTCATAAGAGAGAGGTATATTAAAGAAGCGGACTCAATGGCCAGCAATCTGCTTTGAGAAAAGGTGTCGGCTGGAGAAAAAAGGGGCATCAGCCAAGACAAATTAAGCCACAAAAACTTAGGGGGTCACTCAGGGATGATGCAATTAAGGGGCAGTGCCGCCATTGCACTCTAGAGAAGAAAGACCTTGCAGAAGGGCGAACCGTTACTCAGGGGATGATGTAAAAAAGTTGAAAAGCATATTTGTGAATTCACGGGGAAAACACGCTGGGACAGTGAGGAAGAAAACTCTTCGCAACGATAAAAGAATTGATAACAAGGTTGGGTAAACCGTCAGCTACAAGCACGGGAAGGCCTGATAATAAGGAGGACGTCCGAAAAAGAAGGACTCTCAAAAACTTCGCTAAAAAAATTCTCAGCAACGGGAAAAAGCCGACGGGCCTTGCTTTGAAGAAGCCGGGAAGTCTTTCGGCCGTTGAAGGGGAGAGAAGAGCGGAAACGGAAAGGGTCTGGGGGGGAATCAACCGGGGGAAAAGTATTAAGGGGAGGACTCCAAAAAAAGTTTAGGGGAAAACCTACTCGACCCAGGGAAGGAAAATCGGGTGCGGAGCGGCAAGAGGAACCGGAGGGGAAACGAAAGCGGCTTACTTCTAGAAAAAGGTCGTGACTCGGGGGGTTTCGGAAAGAGGAGAGGCAAGACACCGGTATTGGCGAAAGACATAAGCAACTGGACTTGAGAAAAAGATTGGGAGGAGAAGGAAAATCATGAGAACGCCTATGGAATCGAGTCAGGGTAAAAGCCGGAAACAGGCGATAAACGAAAGTCTTAGAGGGACGACGAATTTTTAGGTAAAGGACCAGCACGAGAAGGGACAACCATAAGGAAAAGAAAGATGCGAGCATAAAAGCTAAAATCGATCCGAAGAAGAAGCGGGGGGGGGCTAGTTGAAAGGAAACCTTTAATTCAGAGGAAAAAAAACATCCCGAAAACCTCTCCGGTACAAATAGAAAATGCATCGAGTGGGGGAGAGAGGAATTTCAAGGGGAACTAACGGGAAATCAAATGGCGAAAAGGATGAAAGATAGTAGGGAACGAATGGAAAACAATTTAAATGAAGGTCGTGAAAAGTGACGAAAGCACTGCAGGAAGGGAGGCACGGGGTATTCGAAAGAAACATAGGGAATTCGAGGAAAAAGCTTTAATAAGAAAATTTTTACAAAGGGCTCTGATACGGCCCAGAACGTTACTATTGTGAAGACTGGGGGATGTAGATCTAGATCTATAGGGTTAGAATAGAAATGAAACAACACATCCCCAAGTCAAAAAAAACTTTCGAGGGCTCATGAAAACCCTGGAAAAATGAAGGAGGCGCAGGGGGAGGAGTCGGCTATGAATCATCCGGATAGAAGCTTGGAAGGGGGAACTCGATGTTGGAACTCTCAAAAGGATGTCTTGCGCGTCTTGAAAGGAGGTAACAGAGCTACGGAAGGCCGTATTGGGTAGCGTGTTTCCAAAATCAAATATCAGAAGGCTGTACAGAAATGTTTAGGAGGAATCTGAATGAAAGGACCGGCTGCGAAGAAGGGTGATGGAAAAAACGGGTCTCGGGTAGGAAGTTTAGTGATTAACGAGTTCAGGAGTCTTGGAAGAAGGATCGGAAAATGAAGAAACCAGAGATAGTGGCGGAAAGGGGAAGAGTCGAAATGACATGAAAATGAGACTGGATGCAAGAACACCACAGGGGGGGGGGATATAAGCAAAAAAAGGATACAAAAAAAAAACCGGAGAAAGTCAGGGAAGGGAGGGAAGACCTATAAGAAACATTCAGATCTAGGAGGGGGGGCTGGGTTTATCCAGAAACGACAAGAAAACGAGCCAGTAACTCTAATTAGGAAAAAAGATACAGAAAGGCAGATAAAGATCTTCGCGGGACTTAGGCAAAGTAGGGGGAAGTTGGGGGGAATGGAAAATTCCAAAAAACAGGAATAACAAAATTAGGGAGTTCTAGCTGCGAGTGAGGGGCCCAGGGGGGAAGCCAAAGAAAGAGGTCTCTTTCAAACAGTTAAGAAAAGACATAAATGGGGAGGGGGGCTTCGGGGGACAATCTCGTGGAAAAATCCAGAAAAATACACAAAAAAAAGCAACCAAAAAATAAAAAAAAATAGAAAGACACAACCTGCCATAAAAGCTATAAGGAAATGGTGGCGAGTTTTTTTATTAGTACGCAAGTAGACCATAGTCTAATAGACAATTCATCACAAGGGTTACGGGGGGGGGGGGGGGAGAACGTATATAGAACGGGAAATCGATGTCAATACATAAGGAAGACTTAAAAAGAGGAAAAAAGGTCTCAGCTGACCTACACAGCCGGGCCCTAATCTAAGGAGTTAAAAACTAGATTTTTGGGGTTATACTCCTAATCAGAATCTACCTTTTCAGAAAAGAACCCCTGGGTCAAGAAAGGAAGTTGGCAAAGAGGGGGGAAATGGGCCAGGACGACACCTGCAATTGTGTGGAAAGGACCCGATAGAAGGGGAAACTTCCCCGTCAAATTCGAAAAAGGATGGTGGCCAGGGGTAGAAATACACGATAAATTCCAAGGTAGGAGGACCGGGAGATGGAAAGACGCGTGGAGCTGGTGGGAGGGAGGGGCACAGGGGGCTGAAAATTCAGGGGACACGTGTATCAAAAGGATGAATGGGGAACTCGGACAAAAGTTTGACGAAAGTGGGAGGGGGGGTTTTCCGTGCAACTCAAACCCTCAAAAATTTCAGAAAAATTTGGCTACCTACAACAAGGGGATCGATAGGGCGTTGTAGAAGGGGGGATGTGAAAAAACGACATCTGACTACTACAAGAAGGGGTCTGTCTATTGAACTGGTTCGACTGTGTGGGAGATTTGGAGAAAGACGGTATTGGTAGGGGTCATCAAAAATCCGAGGGAAGATAAGTGATCCGATAAAAAATTCCTTTGAAGAACCTTTGGGGAAGGGAAACAAGATCCATAGGGAAATCATCGGTGTAACATTCGAGGGTATTTGCCGACAATGACGCCTGGAAGCATTTAGGGGGGGGTAAAAAAAAAGAGTTTGGGCCAAAGGGGTAGGATGTGGATGCTTTCGAAAAAAAAGTTCAAGGAACTCAGTTGAGGGACTTGAAAAAGGGAAAACTGAGAAAGAGTCCCAGGGAGAAGCCTTTAAGACCGCTACATTCCGGAATACTCACTTTATTAGAAAAAGATTTCTTCAGGGGGTCACTCGGTCAACCAAAAAAAAAAAACATTTGAAAGAAAGTCGGAGGGAAATGCAAGAGGCAAAAACTAGGTCAGAAAGAGGTACGTGAGGATAAGAAACAAAGGGAAAAACGCTTGTAGCAGGTTGGTGGTAGGTTAATAGTGGGCATCCGGCGACAGTGAAACCACGTGTTTCTCAGGGAGTGGTATGAAGGAGGCATCATCAATAGCCACGTGCGAATTACTCTGAAAAGAAAGGGGAGGGGAAATCGGGAAAGGAAGAGACTCGCTGCAAGAATCAGGCACAAAACGAGACGCCACTGAGATGAAAACAACCAAAAGGAAGGTTGTTTATTCAAGAATTTCATGAACTTCAGCGAGTGAAAAAAAAAAGCACGAGTGTCATATTTGACATTGCAGACTACCTTGGCGAACGTACTCAATGAATAACCCGTAAGAGGGGAAAGGAAAAAATATGTAAAAAAAAGACATGGAAAAAAAAGGAAATTGGGGATGAGGCCAAACGGCCTTAAACCCCACGGTTACGGACAGGGGGAAAAATCGTTGGGGGGAGGGGGGGGGCTACAACAAGGAAAAGAACTGAAAATCTGGAGGGGGACCTGAAAAGTCTTCCGAGCAGAAGGGCGCTGGGCCACCAGGGGAGGAACTGAGAAAGATATCGCAAAAAAGAATTACAAAAAGAGTGCTGGAAGAAAACTTTGAATAAGCGGCCGGGGGAGGACGGGAGTCTGGGATCAAAAAGTGGATTCGATAAGGAAAGAACGCAAACCGCTGTTTTAGGTGGGGATCCCCCAGTAATTTCCGCGCATGGGGGAGAACCAAAAAGTTTTTGACGAGTTGCAGAAAAAAAATCCCCAAAAAATCATAGCGACTTGGAAACTCACAGAATGCCTTTCAGAAAGAGGCGCACAAGAAACAAGCTGGAGAAAATTGATGGGAGAGGGACCTACGGGGCCTTAAAGAGTTTGGAATTCCAAGAAGACGGTAGAGGATGAAGGACCAACGGGGGAAAATTGGGGAAGGGGGGGACGTTGTAGAAATCATGAAAAGGCCCAAACGGATTCTGTTCCTGGGGAAACTCTAAGAAATAAAAAACGCTAAGAAAGAACGCGCCAGGTGGCAACATGAAGGCCCGAGGGTGGACAACCGAAACCATACGAAAACGGGGAAAAGGAAAACATAAGAAGGAGAGAACCATAAAAAATGAATGAGTCCTGAAGGAGGAAAAGTACAAAAAAGACTGAAGGGAGAAAATCCATCAAAGCAGAAGGCTCAAGAAAAAGGCAATATAAAAAAGTTTGGAAAGAACTTCTTCTCAAAAATTGTAAAAGACGCTCGGTGAGAAGATAAGAATTATCGGAACGATATAACGACCGACGGGAAATCGTCAAAAGTGGGAGAAACGAACGACCTGTGGCGGAGATAGATAAACTATCACAGGGATGATATATCTAAGTCGTTGGGGGCCGTCCAAATGAGTTTAATAGATAAATATATCAGGGGGAAAAACCTGATCCGAGCGTAAAAAGCTGTGAAGTCCCAATACACCGATAGACAATGTAATATAGGTCGCGATCAAAAGAATTTAAAAAGGAAAGGAAAAAGTATCAAAGGGAAACAACCAATAGGGGGGGACTTTCGCGAGAGAGGTTCTGATGTTACTAAGATCGCTAAGAAAATTGTGAGGGACCGTAGGGAAAAAAAAAGAAGCAAAAAAGGATGGCCTATAGATTTGGAAAAACTTTGAAGTATTCTTTGGAGAAAAGTTTTCAAAAAGAAACAGAAAGCGATGGACCAAAAAAAGGGGGGAGAAGTGCAAAATCGGCTAAGCCGGCCGGTACAAAACCTAATAAGGACTTGGGATATCAAAGTAGGGGTGAAAGGGGTCCAGAGGGAAAAATCTAAACGAAGGGGCATAAGGGGTCATATACGCTGAAACCGAAAGCGCGTACGGAAAAACTCGAAGGGGGGCTTCCTCAGGGGGAGGTTCGGAGGGAATAGTGAATCGGAAGAAGACCGGACGAAAACCCCGAAAAGAACAAGAAAAAAAAAAACTAGAGGGTCAACGGGAGACAGTGCGATAAATGCAAAAAAGGTTTGACCATGAGAATCCGCGTACGTGAGAGAGGGCTGGCTGCACGCCGATGAGGAGCAGGGGGAGTGGGCAATATGAGGCCAAAGTGGAACGCGGTGCCAGGATGGTGTGAGTGAGATGAGAGTGGGTAGTAGATGCTGGGAGAGCCGAAGGGAAATAAGTGGGAATGAGGGAAGATGCAAGGTGATGACCGAAGAAACGCACACGGGCCGGCGAGTGGCAGTTGCATTTCTAGGAAAACGACATAAAGGAAGGTAGACAGGGCGTTGGGACCCTAACACTTTTTCTACGAGAACTGTGGACAGAACCTCAGAATGAGCATACACCCTGGAAAGAACCAGAAGGAGGGACAATGATCACCGATAGAATTACTCCTGCAGGAAGGAAAAAGAGGGAAAAAGGGGGTCTGTTTGATTAACGGGAATTTCATGACTACGAGGGGGATTAAACAACGGTAGGCCCTTTCTTCAATAGGGAAAATTCCTCGAATGAAAAAAAATCGAAGAAAGTCCGTAGAAAGGTATATTGTAAGCAGGAAAAAAGCCGGTTATTCGGCTATCAGGAAAAAAAAAATTGGGAAAAATAGCCCGGGGGAAACTCCGGCCGGCAAAAAATTCGGACCAATAGCCAGACCAACAGCGAAGGAATGGGTATTTTGACAGATTGCAATCTCTGAAAATGCTCGTGAGGAGGCGGGGGAAACGGAAGAGCTAATTATGGGTGGAGCGGTTTGGTCGTGATCACGGGAAATTTGAGACCGGAGCAAGAACTATTGGGGGGAATGGATGCGGGAGGTACGAAGTATCGTTATGGCAAGGTTTAAGAGACCCGGATCAGGGCAAGGGAAAGTAAGACGAGTACCCGGAACTTCAGGAAAGGTCCCCAATTAATAGGACAGAAATTTCCGTTGGAATACCAAGGGGAAGCTCTAAGAGAGTTGTAGAGCCGTTATCGAGTCGTTGGCAGGCTTGGCACGCGGACGCTGCCAAGATTACGGAAAAATGTGAATGATCGTACCCAGTATAAAAGGTTGGTCGACGTCGCACAAGTAGCGCTATTCTGGCACTTTATAATGTTGGGATTCGTACAAAAAATCAAAAAAACGGTATGGGGAATGCTACCGAAAAGAGGGAGTCTGGCTTGGAGGAGTCACGTGAAATGGAAGTCCTCATACTGGAGACGTATGAAACGATTGAACCCAGGCGAACGGGCGATGCAAGTTTCAGGGGGGGGTACTCCCTGGTTGGTTCGAAACCCTCAGAAATTCACAAACCGGAAAAGGGGAACGTCTCGCGGGGGGCCTAAGACGTATCGCGGTATTGGACAAGCTTATATGAGAAGGAAAGTGGAAAGGGGGTGGCGGGAGGCGAGGGAGAGAGAAGGGAAGATGTTGGGAAAATACGGTGAGCGGTTTATAGCCAATGAAACTGATATGCCGCTTTGGAGACTAGAGAAGACAGGGACGGGGAAAGTTACACAGTCGATGGAGAATAGACAAATCATGGTAGGAGTCAACCGTCTGAGAAATTTAGACAAAAAAGCTCGGATCGAGGGGGCTATTGGTTTTCATACGGGTGGAACGATATGGTTGGGAAGGTTTTATGATAGCGGGATGGACGCTGAGAAAAAAAAACGGTTAGTGGACTGGGGAAAAAGCTCAGATCGGTCCTTGGACAAAGATCTCCAATCGATCGGGGAAAAAGGGCGAAAACAAAGCATGGAGCTTCATGAAGGCACCGCGGGGATATTTACGTAGGAACAAGAAAGTCGAGAGACGGACAATTCTTCTCTCTAAGAAAGTTCAGAAAAGGATTGAAGAGGCGACCAAGTTATCAACCGGGGATCAGCACTTTTGCATAGGGGGGACAAACAAAAAGCTTGTGCGAAAGGTCTTGTGGGAAAAAACAAAAAGGTCTCATCAGAAAAGAATGATTCACGTTTAGGCTCCCGCGGAATCGGATAGCAAATCGAAGAAGCTTTCAAAGGGGAACTGCCGAGGAGGTGGCATCAGAAAAAAAAAATCGCCACTGAGAAAAGAACCAACAGGAAGGTCGCATGTGGTAGGCACTCAGTGGCAACGGCCGGGATTGAAATTCAATTTACCGTGAGGATTCCCGAAGGAAGAGCAAAAGGGGAGGAACCTAGATACAGGGGAAAAAAACTGATCGATGCCAGATGCAACATGAGTTTAAATTTCAAGATGGGGGAAGAAACGCAAATGAGCAAATTGAGAACATTAGAAAAAGTTTAAGGAAAAGCATGTGGGGGTATGTTGATAGGAATAGACACACTACAGATCAATCACAGTCAACATGGGACCTGAACGACTTTATGAAGATCGGAAAAGATTGCTGGGGAGAAGGGGAATGTTAACTGATCGCAATTTACCCACACGGAAGCAGCTGACAAAGGCTGACTTGCCTAATCCGGGGCACCGGGAATGAATCTCCGAGGGAAAAGGGGCAGTTTCCAATGGAGAAGCGATCGAGCCAGGTTGGACTAAACAGTTCTCGACAGGAACATTTGGAATCATCCACAAACCAAAGGCGCGGACAAATGCGCGCAACGTACAAAAATCACTCGACCATAGGGGGGGAAAAGAGGAATGGTCGATCAACGGAGAATCAGGGCTACCAAGAGGCGAGAAGTGTAAAAGAAAAATTCACACTGGGTCGCAAAAAGGGGGGGAGCGGCTCATGAAAGTCTAATAAAGGGATTGCGATACAACTCAAACTGCGGTGAGCTTCACACAGATCTTGTCGCTAGGGAGCGAATAAAGCAAAAAAGCCAAAAGCAGGAGAGGCGCGGGTCCTCGAAAAGAGGTATCACGAAAATAACTAATACAGTATGGGAATTCCGATCGGGGGAAAAGCCGAAAGGTTTAGGAAAGACCCCCCAAAAGGGGTCCCATTGGACCAAAAAAGGGGGGGTGCCAGACGGGCGGGACTAAAATACTGAAACTGAAGCAACGCGAGGAGACATAAAAGTCGCGAGAAGAAGAATAATCCATAAATCCCGCTACTTAATAAAAGGGAAAGTGCCACAAAAGGGGACTACTCCAAAAAACGCCAGCATTCAGATCTCCTTCCGGGGGAAGAATACCGGGGGATTTTGAGAAAGAACGGATTCGACCGAAAAAGAGATCCATCGAAATCAATAGAGCTGTGCGACGGAAGAGAGGGTCGAGAAACTTGAGTCTTCCAGAGGCGCGAAGAGGGGGGGGAGCGTGCAATGTGACGAAATGAACGGGTTATCGTACCCATCGAAGGGGGAAAGAGATCCTCACAGAAACTTTCGCGGGATTCCCGGGTGGGACCAGGCATGCGAAGGAAAGCGTGAGCAAAGGAGTGGAAAACGAACGGGGGAAAATGTGAATCAAAAGGGTATTTGCGCTATCAACATCAAGAAAAGGACCGCATCCAGAGATCAGGGAAGAGATGGGAAAACCTGGAGGAGAAAAAACTTCGCTCGGGTAATTAGCGGGGACTTGTGATGATTTGAACCGTGTCGATCGAGAGCGCGGCCGAGAGAAGAGATTGAAAATTTGTCAAAAAAAAAAAAAGAACATTTCGAGGGGGCGGGTGCGAACAGGCCATGAGAGTGCATGACACGAAACGGAAGGCCAAGGTTCAAAGGAAGTGATAGCAAAATAGAGAAAAAAGGGCATGTGATACCTGGTTTGCGGATGGGGGGATCGAAAGGAGTCCTTAAGGGGGAAATTCGTAAAAGGCAAAGTGAGAAAACTGATACCCGAAACCGAAAGAGCGGGGGTTTCAGTATGAGCCGTAGTGGAGTAGGCGTTGGGAGGGTCTCAAAAAAAGTCCAGGAAGGTACAGAATGGTCCTTATTCATCGAGGGAAATGACCGGAGGACGGGGGGGGTTGAAGAGGAGGAAAACTGGGAGGGGGGAATAGATAAATAAAACTTTCCAAAATGCTGGTCAGGGAGAAGATTGAACTTAATTACAGACCTTACTCTATGTTGGTGGGCTTGGGTACTTTCACCCGGCAAATTTTGAAAAAGAGAAGAAAAAACTTACACGACTTGAAGCAAAGGAAGACCGCCACTTTCGGGGACGGTTAAATCATCGGACAAGCAAGGAACTGACGGGGAAAATGGGACCTTCCAATCACGGGAGGGTTGAAAGAAGTTAGACCAGAAAAAATCAGGGTCGCGGGGGAGGGGATCTGCTTTGCTAAAACAGCCCTAACCTCTTGCAAAAAACAGGCCGGCGGGGGGCACTTAGGGGGTGGAAGGAGGGGTTTAAGATAAAGCAGCATGGTAGCGCGTTGTCTGAAACACATAGGACGCAAGTGGCAGAAAAAGCCCCGAAGCAACTATCAGGTCCTAAAGAAGGGCATGAGAGGGACAGGTTGAGTGGTGAAACCTTCATTAGCGATGAAGAAAAGAAAGTAGAACTATGGGGGCTGGGGGGGGGGAAGGGGCGCGATCGACCTATCTATCGTTGATAGAAGTCATGAGGAAGACCAGGATTGAAATTAGGGGGGCTAACCTCTGCGGAGCCGGGCCGAGACTAATAGGAACCAGCCACAAAATGGTTGGGATTCTGGAACCGTAGGGGAGGAGGGGTTATCAAGTACACGTTATCTGGAGGATTCTCTTCTGCAACGGTACCTAGTCTTCCCCCGAGAATCATCCTGGGCACTCGTATCTCTGGGAAAGGGGGGATCCCGTCAGGAATGATCGCGCTCCCGATGACATGCAGTTTCACAGACCAGAAGAAAGCCAGCTCCTGAAATTCATATTGCAAGGGAGATCTTAGAAAAAAAGGCTAGGGGGTGCTGGAGGTCCGAAAGAACCGGTTACCATGCTGGATCCTTCACTGAAAGCGTGTCCGAGGAAAGGAGCTTGAAAACGCACCGGCAGGAGTGCTCAGAAGACGGTGCAGGGAGGAATGTGTTGAAAAATTCTGAAAGAAGGAGTGGCGAAAGAGCTACTTTGGATACTTCGGCTCGGGTCATAAAAAAAGTGGGGGACAAAAGGTACATGGGGGCGCTCGAGGGGAAAAAGTAACCAAACGGAACTGACGAAGTGGACGGTGGATTGATAATTGAATGACCTTGAAAGAGTCTTGGGAAAAACCGAAGGCGGTGAGGGAAGAAAATCCTGTAGCTTAAAAGCTGGATGCCTCTCAACGATAGTAAATAAAAAAGTGACGGTTCCATTACACCCGGGAGAACCTCGGGGAAGCATATGGGAAGGGGGGGGGCGCAAGAAGCTAAGGAGATCAAAATGTCCAGCTAAAATTCGAGGACCTAGGATTTTCAGAAATATGGAGTTCGGGTTATGCCTAACGTTATTCGGGGCACATCGCGTCACCATTAAGGATAAAAAGACTCTACATCGACAACGGGGAATTCCAATGGGGGGAAGGGAGGATCTGGGATAGAGGGAAGGAGTAAGACACGCAGTCACGTCCAGCAGGGATTGAAAAAACAGTTCCTTTTCAGCTGTCTTCAAGGGCACGGGATATTGACCAGTTGTATAAAAAAACGGAAGATGCGTCAGGTGCGCAAGGTCAAAGGCGTCTCAGGTGGGGAGGATCAGGTCCGAAATCTTGAACGTGACGTGAGGGGAGGGACTGTTCGGTTATCAGAAAAGATTCTGGGAGAGGGGAAAGGAATTCAACGGGGGCATCAAGGGGGGGACCAGAGGGTTCTCATGACCGGTTTTTGGGGTTCCACATATGGAAAGGTGAAAACAAAATCTCGGAAGTCACGTTTAGACGGTCTTTAAAAAAAAAGTTCTAGCGAGAGATGTACTCGCTGCCGGGCACACGGTAACTGAAGACAGCCCCTGATCGTTCGCAAAAAACAACAAAGAAAGAGAGAGGGTTGTCGAAAGGGGAAGGGGAATTACCGTGAGGAAAGGGAAGGGAGGGTCCGCCAAGAGCCTAGCAAAAGATGTGGACGAGCCTATCGGACGCGGGAACGGAAAGAGGATGCAAACTGTAGCGGGCACAATGAGAAACCGCGGAGGGGGGGACGGATGATGCCAAGAAATTCAAACTGATTCTAACAGCTTAAGGTTTCACAGCAGAAAAGATGTGAGAGGCAATCACGAAATTTGAGGGGGGGAAAGACCTAGACTGGAAAAAGAAAAAGGGGGCGCGGGGGGACAAATTCGACTGCGCAAGAATTGAAATATCTCAGCGAACGAGGGGAAACCCCCGTAAGATTGAGGGAGTTTCTTAAGAAGGATGCGGTCTAGATTTGGATGCGATTCATTGGGCAGTCAAGGTACATCATCGATCGGACAGAGGTTTTAAACCAACTAAAATCGTAGGCCTGAGAAGGGTGAAAAATTTCCACAGAAAGCGTTCACCAACCGCGTGCGACTGTCCGGATCGTTGGGAGGAGAGCAGGGCAAGGAAAGCACCGGAGGGGGGCGCCTACCATCTCGTCTTGCTCTCTAGACCGAGGGGGGTTTAATACACCGAAAAGGTCGGCAAAGGAGTATGCGGGAAGAAATCGAGAGGACAAGGGAGGGGAAGGTCCGATTGTGGCGAAGAGAATCAAAGAGAACCGTTGGGAAACACAGCAGAAAGTCAACTAAAGAGGGACCGCCAAAAACGCGAAAAAAGTTTCCGGTTTCAAACTGATTCCGCGGAGTACCGAAGTATTGGGGCGAAGGGAAAAGTCAAACAGGGGGGGGGGGTATGGAAAGATGCGTGCAAACAAAAGAGTGGGTGAAGGTGGCATACCAACAAGTCACGAAAAGCGGTCATCGTCGGGGGGGGAAGTCTCTAGAAAACGCAAAAAGTGGCGCCACTGCCTGAATCCATAGGGAGAAGCAAAAGTCACCATCAAGCCCAGCCTCCAGGGGCATTTGAGTCCTCCTCTCGGTAACAAAAAGGAGTTCAAGAGGTTGATAGCGGGGCGAACTGCGAGGAAAAGAATTCTAAATGAAGAGCTCAAGGAGAGGGGCTGAGACAAATTAAGATATATCGGGTAAACCGGAAGCAGGAAGAAGAAGACATGGGAAGGGGGGGGGAAACCTTAGGGAAAGAGGATCCTGGCGACAGTTACGCATAATCCCCTTGTTTCAGGGATAAAAAAAGATCGAAGGGGGTCGCGGAGAAACACTTTGCGAAGGAAAATCTTATATGGACGGGAACCTGCATTACCGACAAGTGGCATCCGAGCCATAAGGACGGGGAAAAAAACAACGAGGGTCTTGGATCTTGTCTGGAGAGAAAGATAAAGTTCGATGGAGGAGAAGAGAAAGAATCCCAAGGAAAAGCCATTTCCCTTTCGCGAGAGAGGTAGAGAACTTAACCCAAATGTCAAAGGGAGATGTTATGCAGGCAGGGGAGGAGTTGGAAAAAGGCGAAAAAAAAGGGGTGAAGATACGCCTTACTGTAACGGAAAAGGGGTGTTCAAAAAAGGAAAAAAAATCATTTCGATGTAAAAGGTCTGAGAGGAAAAGACTAAGTGGGGGGAATCGCTACGGACGAAACGTAAATTTCCCGTTCCAGGGGATAGCAAAAGAAAGGGGCAACTCATCAGGGGTGAAAAAAGGTGTGGATCCGGGTCGGGGGTTTTAAAATCATAAGAGGACCGTAAGTAAAGCGAGGAGGGGTCTCCGTAAGGGAGTACCTCAGGAACAGAAAGTGGCTGTTTCGGGGGGCGGTAATAATAGTTAACTTAGGATAGTAATTTCAGGAAGAGGGCACGCCGAAAAAAAGTAATCTTGGGAAATGGTTATCCTCAGGGACTATGATTGAAGCAAACTGAAACCGAAGGCAACAGGGATGGGGTTCATTCCGTTTTGAGAATCAACAACAGTAGGAAAAGGCGAGGGAAAAATTGAAAACACAAGAATGCTGCAGTAAAAAAACTTCCAGACCGATGATCCGGCATTCCCGACAAGGACTTGGGAAGGGGTTCTCTCTAGAATTCCGGAAAATTTCAAAAACTACTATGAAGACCTGAATCCTTAAAATTATGAAAACACTTTCAAGGGTATCATGTAAAAAGAAAAACATCCCTGGGACAGGTCGACTGTATGCCAGTCAACGTGAATTAGAAGGGCAGTTCATGCAAGCCCAAAATCGCTGAGGGGAGGATTTTGCAGGGCAGAATGAAAAATGGGACAACTACCAGGGGAAAAATGAAAGTCGGAAAAGAATATCAGAAAAAAAAAAGTCTCAAGAAAAAAGGAAACGTTGAGGGGGAAAGCGCAATCTCTTTAAAAGGGGATCTTATCCCCTTATCTCGCTAATGGGATAGACACTTATCAAAGACTCGAAAAGGGAGATCAGGGGGGAACCTTCAAGAAGCATCAGGAAAGGGGAGGGGCTTGGGGGAGAAACGATTTTTTACCGGTGGGGGATTTCTAAGGGGGCGCAGTTTAAAGAAATCATAGTAATGATCGTGCAAGAAATTCAGGATCGGAAGTCCCAACCGCGGAACTTACCCAGGTGGGAACAAGGGTCCCAATGAAATGCGGGGAGGGAAGCTAACGCAAAAGGAAGGGAATTATAATCCTAATCGACTTAAGGGGGGGGCGGTCGAGTATCCCCCAAGTGTTAGAAAAGAAGCTGACAAGGAGTGCCGGGGGAGGGGTGGGGACACGGAAAGGGAGGGGAACCAGGAAGTTAAGGGGGTTTTCAGAGAAAGGGATCACCGAGCGGGAAAAAACCGAGTGGGACACGGAGATGGTCTGAAAACGAGCATTCAGTTCAGGGGGGGAATAATCTCGGAAGATTCAAGGGGAAACTATTATAGGACAAAAGAAAGGGGAGGTGCGGGGAGGATGGAGTAACGCTTATCGGTGGCAAGGCTGGATTAGAAAGTGAAGAGAGAGCGATTAATCGGAAAGGAAAAAAAGCCACGGCTTATGCAAATCTGATTTTTACGGCTCATTGGGGGGATGGGGAAATGTTGGGGAGCAACCAGAAGGAGGAAAAGGAATTCAATGGGAACTCTAACCAAAAAAAAACTTTCGGATACGAAAAGGAGGGGGCAATAGCGTGGTGAGGAATTATAGAGGAAACGAATCTGGAAAAATCGCAGCGAAAACGTTTGGCGTTAAGAGGAATTCGTAAAAAAAAAGGAAGAGAACCGGCAAGAGTCCAGGGGATCCGACGCAGTTGGAAGATGGAAAAATCAGTCGACTAGGGAAGGGAATGGAAGGAAAGCCGGGGACACGTGTTTTACGCGTTCCATTTTGAAACGGGTATAAAAAAATCTAGAAGGAGACCAAAGGGTGATGGGAACTATTCTGCGAGAGGTTAGCCTGCTAAAGCATTCGATCGGGACGTATTTGTGGGGAAAAAAGCGACGAATAGGGTTAAAAAGAAAAAAAGGAGGGGTAGGGGGATTCGGGGACAAAAAAAAGTACGTCCAAAGGAAGGAGACACGGGATGGCTCTAAACGAAAAAACGGGGGTCGCTCAGAGGAAAGAAACTGTATCACTCTGAAAAAAGGGGGGCATCATTAACCGGGAAGAAGGTAGGCAAAATGTCGCGGATGTTTTAATTTGCACGTGTAAAGGGGGAACTTGGCAAGCGAAGCGACTGAGAAACGCATGTAGAGTCGCAACGTCAAAGAAAAAAGGGATACAGGTAGAAAAGCTTTAACAGTGACGGGAGTAAGGGTGTGGGGAAGAGTAAACATAGGGAAGAGGGATAATTTGAGGGCATCATTTTAAAAACATTTGAAAAGCTTTTTTTAGCGGGGCCGTGACGTTTGGGCCACTAGGAACCGGAAAAGAAAAAATCTTGCAGCGGAGAAATTTGAGAGGGAAAAAAACACTCGCGGAATGAGAAGAAAAAGGGTTGCCTAAGAAGGGAAAAGGTTTTGTGGGAAAAGGGGCGAAGTGGTAGATCACGGAAATGAAGTCTCCCTGAGGAAAGAACCTGCTTATGTAGAAAAAAAGGAAGTGGGGAAGGAAGACATTGGCGACGGGAGGGATGAGGTCAATTAAAAGGGGAGAAAAACTGGGGGAAGATAGTGCAAAATCGTTTAGTGAAGAATGCCTAGTAGCCGGCGTGAAGAAGAGAAATCCAAAAGGGTCGCAGTACCTTTCAAAGGTGGGAAAACTCCCCGGCAATGAGAAAAAAGGAAAAAGGGGTTATCGATTAAAATTCTCTCTAAAAGGGGAACAACTTCTTACGCAGGGGGGGAAAACTGTTGATACAATGAAAACGAAACCGTGTCTAAATCATCACTCAGTAAAGAGCTTTCATTCCGAACAGAGGAAAGAACTTGGGTCGAAGACGCTCGAGGGGAGCGTCTAAGACAGGGGGGGGAAGATCGAGCGAAACGTGTAAAAGTTGCAACAACCCTTAAGCCCAGTGCAGGAGGCTTGACGGGGAAAGGAGGGCTGGGAGGACAGGGGAGGGCATTTGGGGAGAACCACATTTCAAGTGTTCAAAAGAAAAGGAACGCTTCGCTCCGTGTTCTGTGTCCAAGAAAAAAAAGGTAAGTGAGCGAGGGCCCGGAGAGCGAGGGAACATAAAAAAAGGGGGGGGATCCATGCACTCAACCGTCTTATCGGAAATAACTAGAAGAAGCAGAGGAAGAGCAGGAGAAGAAACTGATGTGCGCCGAAAGAAAAATTCTTGGAGCGCAAAGAGGATAGGTTTAACAAACGCGGGGAGAAACGGGGCAGAGGCCAAGGAAGAGAGGAGAGGAAGACGTGGAAAGAAAAAAAAATAAGCAAAAAAAGAATCACCGTTTGGCCAGATCTGTTAGATCTAGGAATAAGGACCAAAAAAAAAAAAAGTCTTAGGGAAGGAGATCGGGGAAGATAACGAGCGAAGCGCGATACCCACCACGATGAAAGGAGAAAGCGAATATGGGAAGTTTTGGTAAAAGGCGTTCAAGAAAGAAAGTTTCAGAACAAAGGGAAGCCCATACTGAAATGCAAACAGCTTCGAGCAATAGCGGAAGGGGTCTCTCGATCCGAGACAATTGGGAAAAATCTGAAAAGAAAGTGAAAAAAAAGGGCAAAGGGGAAACCGTGGAAGATCTGACTAATCGGCAGTCCATCGAATTTTGGAAGGTTACTAAAAAAATAAGGACCGGGGGGGGTAGGTATCGGGGAGGAAGGAAAAACTTACGATAGGGATAACCAGCTAGGGGCCCATAGGAGGCATGAGTCTTTCTACGTGGTAAAGTAGCCCAGGAAAATATACGAATCAAAGAGGATGAGGCGGAAAAGAAAAGGGTTATAGAGGTCAAGCAAGAAAAGAAAAAAGTGCGACCTGTGTCGGGTCGACCATATCAAGGTACCCGCAGGGCGAAAAAGGTCAGCGGAGAGAGTATAAAACGGGGAGGAAAGGGGTGCGGTAATATTCCCCCGTTGGGGTACGGGAAAAAACTTTTCAGAGGGGAAGAAACTTACAGGGTTGGGAAGGGAAAAAGGAGAAAAACTGTTCTTGAAAGTGATCATACGCTTAGCGCTCAACCGTATCGATAAGTTGGAACTCTCCCGAAAAATCACCAAGATGAGAAAGGCTCTAGAGGGGGTAATGACGTCTACTGACAAAGTCACACCAGGTAAAAGGGAGGGGCAGCGCTGTGCGGAGAAGGCAGGGATCGAAGAATCATATAGCTGAGAGGGTTATCTTGACCAGACTCTATTGTAAAAAAGATAACCAATGGAGGGAAGGGAGGAGGAGGGCCTTATCTTCACGAAAAGAGTGCTTAAAAAAACCGGCCGGAGTTGGAAACAACGGGCCAGGGCGAAATTTTATAAACCAAGGAAAAAGATGTTTGAAAGTCCTTGTTTAAGAAACTGGGGGGGGGAGAAAAAGAGGGGGAACGGTGAAGGCGCTTGCAGGACAAGGAAGTGTAAGGTGCAAGAGGAAGGGATCTATACCCGAAACCGGAAAGGGTGGGGCGGGATTACTAAATGGGGGAGTTCATGAAAGGGAGGAAGGCCGAGAAGCGTCAAAAAAAAAAAATCTCATCTGTTGTCAATGTAAAGGAAAAAAAAAATAGGAGAGGACCGGAAAAAAGAACTGGGTAAAGGAGAAGGA
>Ga0179593_1338684_pt1 | contig 24920 bp, 17 predicted proteins | sample CZODoug2_1_08_16_FD_185931 | JGI IMG/M metagenome (GOLD analysis project Ga0179593, IMG submission 185931) | Vadose zone soil fungal communities from Angelo Coast Range Reserve, California, USA - CZODoug2_1_08_16fungal (PacBio error correction) | ecosystem: Environmental > Terrestrial > Soil >...
TGCAGACTGCCTTACTTCAGAAGTCATTGGGTAGAAACACCACCTGCCAGGGGGGAGGGAAGAGAGAAAGAAGTAGTGGCTTGTTCATGAAATTGAAAATATGCTAATAACGGACCGGGGTTTCAAAATGGGTGAGGTTGTAAAGTGCATAGAAACCCGTTTACGCTACACTTAAAATAGATTGCCAACCCGGCAAAGTTTCGATATAGTTTTTGAAAAGCTTAAAAAGTGGTGGTGTAGGTTGACAGGGGATTATTGACATGAGAGGTGACCATTTCGGGAAAGTTTCTTGGAGAAGAAAGAGAACTGGACTGGATTTGACGGAAGAGGAGTCGAGGGGGAAAACTTCGCAAAGTAAGTAAATGCCCAACACTGATCGGTTCTATAGGGTTTTAGTCGTGATGAAAGGAACTCTCCTGGCTCTGGTGTGAAGGCAAATCGTTTAACGATATCCCTCTATTACGAAGTCTGCCTAGGGGAGCAAAGGTGGCAACATGGTCGGAGAGTGAAAAACAGGCGGGGGGGGGCTCTTCATAAAGAAAGAAGTTTGCTCCAGTAAACACGAGGTAAGCGGGAGGGGAGGGGCACGGATCTTCGAGAGGTCATAGCTCCATATCTGCAAAAACGAAGGGAAAGGGGGGGCAGAGAACGTGGGAGCGGGGGAGGGAATACGTGGAGGGGGAGTAAACGAGATAGGTCAACCCCCTGGGTTTCGCCAGAAGCCCGCCCGTGGGGGGAGGAACGATTCCGGAAGTTGGAGATTCAATACCTGTCAATGGGAAAAACGAACCGAAAGCGCAGAGAAAAGGGTCCTGAGGTGGAAATTGACGGAGACTTCTCCTTGCAAAAGAACCGGGAGAAAGAGGAAGGCATTGATATCGCAGGGACCTAGTAACGGCGGGACGGAGCTGTGGGTGGGGGGGGACATTATGAAGTCTGGAACTTATATTCGATCCCCGCAATGGCGACCTACTTGAACAATGTTCAAGCAGGGCACTTCAAGCCGCAGTTCTATTGGCTTTACGGCAAGACTGACTTAAGATTTACTCCCTTACTTTATGAAACACCGGATGACTTCAGCGCCCAAAGGTTGTACAACCCCTGCTTTCATTCCAGAAGAAACAACTAAACGCAGTTCTGGCCGTTGACCGTAAAGGACATACGCCGTAGGAGGGAGGACTTAGATCTTCATGGTGGAAAAGTGTGAAAGAAGCACCTTTCTATGAGTGCACACTCTACTGCGGTGGCCTAACTGTGGAGTGGGAGCAATCATACCGGGGTGAGATCGGGGGCTACTGGCTCTCATAAAGAAGGACAGGCAACGAGAGAACAAAATACTCTCATCTTTCTCCTGGGGTTCCATGTGGTCAGAGTCTAATCGAGATGGGGAAAGGGGTCACCTTCACTGTTACAGGGACAACACCAGAGAGTCAGTGGGGGGGGGGTTGATTATATCTTGAGTCTAACTTATGGGTTTTCAGCATCGCAAACGAACGTACTTGTGGTTGAGTAACGGGCTCTGCGAGCACTCTCCAAATAAGAAGTTCGTTTGCCAGGAGATATCAGAATCCCTAACGACACAGGTAATGGGCTCGTGACAACAAATAGATGTCACCTGTAATGCATATTTCAAGAAGGGTCTATTCACACCGGTCTCGTCGTTCTGAATTGAACCAACGTATGGACGGCATGTTCGCAGCCGGTCGAACGTCAGGAAGGGGAGGTGGGAGGGGTGGGTGAAACAGCCAGGGGTGTAACACCTGACCGGATGAGGGGGTGTCCACCTGGAAGGACAATGCACTGAAAGGGCTCCACGTAACAAAAGTAGGTTATACCGTGGGATGGGGATACAGCGTGAAAAAATCACGGCGCGGAGGAACCGTTAGTGGGAGAACAGTACGAACCGGCAGTGCTTGAAACTTACTGACGTCTAAGGCGCATAAAAAATATCCTGGTCGTGGAAGGACGCTATTAAAATCAAGCGGGGCTTTAAACGGGGGTAATGAATAATTTAGGATTAAGGAACAAACGGCAGGCGTTTGATAGAAAAAACTCTCAAGGGCAATAATCTTCAGGAGAAGGAATGGGGGGGAATGGAATTGTATATATCTAACTCTCAACAACCACTTATTAATGATTTAAAGATATAGGGTAGGTACAATAAGAACACATCAGGCCTAACTTTAAGAAGGTGTGAACTTGAGAGTTGGAGGAGACAAACAAGAAGCGGAAGTGCGAAGGCAATCCACAAGAATGGAAAGCCAAGTTGTCACTAACCCATCCTTTCCCAGGTAGGAGAAGGAAGCGAAATACTAGGGATAAACAAGAGAAAGATCAGGGGGTCGCAGACAGACGATTACTCTTTACTGCATAGCGAGGGGGGACCCCCTCTCAGAAATGGGGGAAAAAAGGAGTACAGAACATAACGGGCGCAGACGCGGTGGACTGAAAATATAAAACAGATAGGGTGAAAACTCATGTATAAGTGGCACGTCCGGTCCGTAGGGGGAGATTGGTAGGAAATACAAGAGGGAATATTGTCTCGCCCTTGTACCATCCCATCCAGCTTCTAAAAGGGAGAAGGGGAGCGAACCCAATCAATACGCCCTCCTCGTAAACTTACACTCCATACATCTTTTATCAACACGATACTGCGTCAGTCGGAAATAACTTTAAATTCAAAGAATGGGACGCTACATTCACATGTGTTTCGGAAGAGAACTAAAAGATCCATAACAGGAAAAGAGTGGAAAAGCTTCAAGTGGCTCGGGATATCCGCTCACATGCCGTGGGGAACGAAAAAAACGAAGGAGGGGCTATGGGGCCAAACACTGAAACGTCTAATCCATTCGTCGGAGTGAGATCAATACGGCTCTGAGTGGGGGAACGGCAAGTGATAATCGGGGACGAATCCATATGGGGGCTCGACGTTCTATCAGGGAATTGTAACAAGGAGACCGAAACTCTTTTGGGTTTGGACGAGTGGCGAAGGGGTGAGGAGGTCCTTGATTTGGGAAAGAAAGAAATCGGACTAATGCGTACCACCATCGGGTCCCCTCAAAAAATGTGCGCGCTTCGACAACTATTGAGGATAAGTCTTAGCGTGGAGGCAGAGGCCCAAAAAATGTGTTAATCGGTGTACCCCAACAGTTTTGCCAGAAGGGACCACACACCAGGAGGTTTCGACCCGAGTTCGACGTCCTGAAGACACGGCGTACGTGAAGGGCAGGATAAAACTGGAGATCACCGCTTCATGTCTTGTCGTTCCCATACTGGTTTTAGAACCAGATTGGTTCTCTTACGTAGAGAGCGAATTGGGCCTGTAACGCACAAAAGTTCTCGGCAGCGTAACTGACTGTGGGGGGAGTCTACGCCAAAGGAGTTCAGTCTTCGGACAAAACGGAATTGTGCACCATGGGTGTGCACAGTAGCAGGCAAGGGTTCAGGTTCGCCTTCTACGGTCCAGCGGCAAGACTGGCAAAAATATGGAGTCCGCACGACCGGCTAGGAAAGTCGAGCGCTCCGCCCTTGGTTTTGTAGAAGTTCTCCGGGCCGAACGTAATTGGGAACGACCCTCGAAGGGTGCGTTTGGTCGTCTGCGCGGGCAAGTTTGTAAAAAGTGACGGGGATTCTGGGAAGCGGAGGGGGGGCAAAAAGGATTAGGATGGGTCTGGGCCAACACCCACGCATGGTGGATTAAAGCTAACCTTAAGAGGCCCAATGAAAAGGTCTCAACTACCATGGGGAAATGACAAGGCGGCATTGGCAAGTTAGGGCAACTTATCAAGCGAGAACGATCCTTGTTCCAAATCGACGCGAATCACTCGTCATCTGGTGGAAAAAGGGAGAACAAGACCAGGTCAAGTTAATGCAAGGAAAGCCAGGGTGTAGCTCATGAAGCGGGGTTGGGACAACTGGGGATACAGAACTCTGGGGGGCTGCCTGGGGACGGCCGCTGTCCTCGGCACAGAAGACGTCCGGAGCAAGCGATCGGCGCTGTCAAAAGAAAGATCTAGGGAGGCTTTTAAAAGTGAGATGCCACGGCAGGCAAAGTACCTTACGGCTCCAGGTCCTAAAAAAAGGTGGCGTGAGTCGGTCTTCATTATTGCTGGCTTTCGTGTCTAAGAAGAAATTACAGGGGAACAAAGATACAAATGGTTTACGCACCGGATCATACAATCAGGTACTTACACATCAGGGTGGAAAGAGAGGTGATAAAGGCAAGAGGTGCAACCGTCCGACCAGGGGGGTTTGGTCACGAACAAACTGGGGAAAGGTGGGAAACGCGCAAAAAAGGGCGTTCTTCATGTTACGGACCTAAATGGAACGTTTAAATCCGAAGCAGCGCAAAAGCGCTGGTGTGCGGGTACCATGGGACCAGGTGGAGGTCCCAAACCGAGAGAACACTAACAAGAGTGATTCGCAGGATACACACACGCAAACAAATCCAGGCACTGAGGTCAAACGCGGAGGCAAGAAAATCGCCCCCCCCTCGGTGCCACCGGGATATATTCGTGCCTTCCAAAATCTACCAAAGTAGACAAATCAGCACCCCGCCAAAACCATCCCTTCGGGCTGTAGCCCATCAAATGATGAAAAAAAAAAAAAAATGCCCACCTGTACAAAAACTGAAACGGGTGAACCTGGGGTATCAAGCAGTATTGCCGGAAGTTCTGGCAAGAGGTCGGGCATCGAAATTTATAGGCATACGGCGTTTGCGAATCCCCCCCGAGGAACGCATCGCGTTCGGTGGGGGGTCAACCTATACTTCGTCAAAAGGGGGGAGCCCGGGCGTCAATCTACCTGAACGCATTAGACCGCCGTGTCACCTGATGTGCGCATGGTGAAGAAAAAAAAAAAAACGAAAACGGCCCCAAATTAATAAGCAAGAATCTGCGGTTGCTGGGGGAGAGCCCTTACCCTCTAAGGTTAGTATTTGAACAACGACGGGTCGGTTTCTTGTCTCTGATGACGGGCAAGTCCTGAGAAACTCAAATTCCTCGGGAGGATCATGAGAAAGTTATGAGGGAATCAGTAGAAAAGAGATGGGGGGGGGTTATCCAGACCGGACAAGACCCACAGGAAGTCTTGGGAGAGACTAATCCCACACCCCACCCAGGGGGTGCGTATAAGAGCTCTATCGGCAGGACTCTGACTTTTTCTGTCGGTTATTTGCTGCAAGCACAAAGCATCCCTCGTTCTCGCGTTCTGCCTCGGCAGACGTCCTAGTCGTGACGGGCGTGGGGTGTCATACCCTTCATTGCTAAAATATCCCCATCAACTAGAAAAGGTATGGCTGGAGAGACGCACTAAGCTGTTTTTTAATTAACCAGTCCTGAAAAAAAGGCATATTAAATTTTGGTCTCTTGGAACGAGGGCGTTATACACCGCGAAGAAAGGGGTGGCAAGAGTACAGGCCTTCTTATGAATGTATCTGTCATAAGGGGTTAGTCTGCTGTGCCACACCACCCAGGAAAGGCGTTGGCTTTAATGAATGTTGTGGGAATTCGTAGCAAAGCCCCAGGCTGCTTCAATCCCTTCGAGACTTGAATGGCAAGTAATGGGTCGAGATTAACGGTACCAGTGCAAGAATTTTCAAGTGGGGGGGGAAACGGGTGGCAATCATCAAGACGCTGTTGGATCCGACCCAAAGGATTGGGTGTGGGAAGGTGGAGGGAAGGGCTTGGACGTCGGCAGTTACAAAAGCTATCCTGGGGCATGCCCAAGGGGGAACGGCATGTGTGGGGTAATTTCAACTGAAAATTTCAGGACCGCCTTATACCCTCATTGCATGTTATTGGTTCTTCTCCTTAGAAATCCGCGGCCAGGGGTTCAATGCATCCGGCTTTTATCCAAAGACCCGGCCCAGGGTGGGCATAGGTGTCGCAGAAAATATTGGACTGTGCCAGAATCCCACGCTCCATTTGAAAGGGGTCGATACCCACTACCTCAGTCGCAACGTTTGGCCTCGCAATCCCCGGTTAGCGGAAAGATCCCAACAAGCCGTACTTTGTCAACTGAGGTGGGAAAAGGAAAGGGTGTCTTGGGACCTTTTGGGTCAGGAGAAGGTGGACACCGGGAAAGGGGGCCATGGGAGTATTGAGAAAGGCGGAGGTTGCTAAGAGGTAGTGTGCCGTCATAGCATAGGGCACATGAAAACTAAGAGGGGGGGGTTAACGATCAATGGCATCACGAGCATATACGGCAGTGGGGACGGTCCCAAGAGTTGGGAACTCGGAAGAGCAAAACCAGCACCTGCGGGAGCCCTGTTGAAAACAGTGGTCAGGGAAGGCACCAAAAAGGGCGGTTGGCAGTGAACGGTGACCGGCGTTTGAAACCCGGACCTTCGGACGTCGGGGAATTATTACGCTGGGAGTAGGCATCAAAAGAGGCGCGAGAGTACCGACGCGTAACAAAAGTTCAAGGGTTCTTTCCCTCTCAACTTGACTCATTAGAGTAAGCGGAGGATGCAACTTAACCACGGGGGGAGAGAACCCTTGGGCACGATGTCTGATTTCAGAAGAGAAAAAAACACTTGTGGACCCACCGGAAATCTCAGATGGGAAAAATCAAGTCGACGGGGAGGTGACCGGTGACGGATCAAAAAAAGAAGGTCTAAAAATGTGACGTATCGAAAAAAGGTCAGTAATAGAGGGCACGTAGAGGAGGTAGTAGCTGTGTGGAAGATGTGACTCATACCTTGAAAGTAGTACCCCAATTCCTGAACCCAAGTTGACCGCCAAGGCTGCAAGCAATTATGTAAGGAAGGAAGACTATAGTCATTGGAGGACTCGTGGATTACGGGATTTTCAAGAACAGAAAACTTTTGTCACAGAAAAACAGGGGGGCGGTACTGAATCGCACGAACACGTGGGAACCGCTGGGGGACGAAGCACGGGACAAATTCTGGCCGGATGGCAATGAAAATTACGTACCGTAGAACTTCCTGCGCGTCGAGTGTGCAAGATTGGGTGTTAAAGAAGAAACTGAAGAGGATTTCCAACTCTGATGTAATCAACACCTAGGTTCGCCTCATAGCTGGGAATAATGGCTTGGTTAGATCGTAAGTAGCGAGTTTGCTAGGTAAGCCTCTGAATGCAAGCCTCTCACACCGGTAATCTTCTCCTAGGTTAAATATGGCAAGTCGAGAAAAGAATGGTCACGCGGGCGCACTGGTCCGGACCACAAGGAAAGGGAACAGTATTTTATCCTCGTCTGCAGTGGGGTGTAACAAACCGACGTTTTATAAAGTCAACACTCCGGTCAGTGGGCGCAAACTCAGAAAAAATTCTCGAAATGCTCCAAAGGAAGTCTAGAGAAGGTTGCGGGACCTGCTATGAGCTCGCATAACCAAGGTAAGAGGTCGTTAGCACTCTTGAAATTCCCGGGTAGTTTACGTCGAGAATGGTCTAGCGCACGCACTACACCTGACTCTTCGTTGGTCGCCGGGCGAAGGATGTAGAAGTGAAGTGGGGGTGGGGGAAGGGACAGAACTTCGAAAGTGGTTGGTGACTGGTGAACAAAAATGGGGAGAACATCCTGAAGATGATGGCCCTCAAGAAAAAAATGAAAGAGACTCTTAAGGGCCTACAAATGAAAGGGGTCTCAGGATAAAAACTGGAGTTTGGTTTCTAGAGGAATTGGCTCAGCTTGCGAAAATTTTATTTACTCTATGAAGAAAAACATTGAGGGGGCGGGTCACAGAGATAATAGGAATGAGAGGTCGTCTAGATAACATCCCGTGGCGTTTGGGGAAGTGGCATCGTGGTCTATCTAATCTCAACACTGGGGGTCGTGGAAAGAAGGGATAGGCAAGACAGAGGGAATGGCGCGAAAAGGGCAGTGGGAGTGTTATGAAAACTCGCAAAGGAACTAACTTCCTTTCTGCCGGTGGTGGGCGGGAGTCGTGTAAGGAAGAGAGCGCAAAAAAAAAAAAACGGATATGAGAAAAGAGAGAATGAATTAAAAATGGCAAAAAAGAGGACCTAACTGGGAGAAGATTATGGGAAAAGGGAGAAAATAGTGTCTTATCAACTCCCAAGGTAAAAAGGGCAAGGAACGCATCAGGACTAACTGAGACCCACCCAGGTATTGAAATAAGAGAGAAAAACTATGTATCAAAAGAAACATGAGGGGTGGACAAACAAGAGCCTTCGGAGGGGACGATCCTGACGCGGTTTAACCGAAATTTCATTGTCGGAATCAGGAGGAGCAAACACATTGGAGAGACGAGGACTTCAAGAAGAAAACAACTAGTTGATCCTCAATCAATTGAGAAAGGTTGAGAATTCAAGCGGAAGAAGTTAAAGGAGGGATGAAGCCTCGGAAGTAAGGAAACCTGTTAAACCTGTAAAAGTCAACTGTCTAGAAGGTACGAGGGCGGCGCACAGAAAACATGCACCTCGAATCCGGTCGTAATAACGCTAAAACTGGTGAGTGAGAACGGCGGTCTAAAGAAACTTGGCAGGAACTGATAGGGGGTACAGTGCAAAAAGATTGTGTGGTGCACGCCTACCGTTCCCTGGTTGTGGAAAGCGACCTCAACACCTAATGACATTCGTCTTGCCGGATCGGAATTCGAGAGATCAATAATTTTAACATCCCAAAAAGACGGCGGGGGAGAGGGTTACACAACAGAACTGCTCCCTCAAAAGATCCCGCACATCACATGCGGGATGCTTGGGGGGGCACGTCAAAAGGCCAAGAGGAACCAAAAAAGATAACCGCTGGAATCGAACATCTAAAACCTTGGGGACACGGAGACAATTATTTGTTTAGTTTGGGGAAGGTACGAAGTTATTGAAGAACCCTGAACTGACTACAACCTGAATGGATTAAATGAGGAAATTCGAATTATACCTATGAGGATATTAGTGACTGTTCAGAGACCCTGTTATCTTTGACAAACAAAGTTGAATCGGAGCTTCCGGCAAAAAGCCGCTCAGCATCCTTCGTACAGGTCCGGGCAAGGCAAGAAACATCAAAAAAAATAGGGAGATTGCTTAAGGCACTTGTTGGTGAGAAACAGTGGGTGGACTGGACTCGACAGGGGTTGCCTGTTCCCGCAAGGTAGCGGGGAGGAACAGAGGTCAAGAATTTGGAAGCACGAATTTATTAATATGCGTCTGAAATCCTGGGCTGGACCCTTGTGCCATGAGGCGCCACGGGAGTGAAGCCCTGATGACTGTCCTGAGGGTACATCCTTGCGCCAAGAGTAGGCCAACGTCCTAGTAGAATTACTAAAGAGGCTTTTCCACGCTCAGCAAAATTGTTTGCTAAATGTTGAGTGGTAAAAAAGTCTCATCAGACCGTACAAACGCGGAACAAGGGCATTTGCTTGTTCCCTGCTCGGTGCAAGTTTTGTAGCCACCGCAGTCTTGTCTTCTGACTATACCCGAAAAAGGACCAAGATAGTCCTCCGGCCTTTCAGGTTTGGACTCGGGGTCCGAGAGGGATGAGTTTTATTGACAACCCCGGGGGGTTCTTGTCTGTGACTCGAGACGGACGCGCCGCTCTAAAAAAAAAGCGTGAACAAAAACAACAGGGTTGCCTGCCGCTCGGGGGCGGTGGCAACGATCATCTTCCGGATAGAACATAGCGGCTCGCCGTGCCCTTCGCCTAAAGTGACTACGGGATTGCTTTACTCCGCCCCCCGTACAAAGATTTCTGGGGGACAATGTCACTCAAAGTACCTGGGGTTTGAAAAGTGGACTCCGCCATTTTGGCCACCGTGCCGATCACACTTTCGGCGGCCTTTTGCGCATGGCGCGTTCCACTTGGCCGTCACCACGGGGGGATCGGCGGAGGGGCTCCTTCAAAAGATCGACCCATATCTGGTGTTAATTGACTGATACGCGCTGCAGGCACAGAAGAAACGTTACGTCAACTCAAAGGGGCGAATTCTACCTAACGCAAAAATTTGCAACCAATCACTGGTGTACCAGCATGCAATAATCGGTAACAACTAAACAAAGTGCGTCAACACTAGGGGTCCACGAGGCATTGGGTGTGTGGAGCAATCGAAAAGGTTCAGGGGTATCTGAACCTTTGGATCATGGAGGAAAAACAGAAAACTTATTGGGGGCGAGGAGAAACGCCATAAAGAAAACACTCGCTGGGGAATCTGGACGCGTGTTTTGAAAAAAACATAGCGCGTGAACAAAGCTGATCGGCAATCTACGGATCGCAACACGACCAGGTCACGTTGGGGAAAAAGAAGCATGTAGGAGGCCAGAAGGGGGCCCAAACTCTTGAAATGGCTATGGGGAGAAGGAAGGGAATACAAGAACCATTCAAGAATCCCAAGAAAACAAGGCAAAGGCAATTCTGGGAGTTAACAACTCAGCATTCGTTAGGTATACCCCGTTGAAAAATTTTACCCCTGTAAAACTTTTATCCAAAGGCTATGCCCGACGGAACGTCCATTCAAGGGCTCCATGGATTTATACTCTGACGGCGATGGAGAATCCACCCCGTGCGCGTCCACAACGAACCGCTCTGGTACGGGGTGGGGGCAAAACTAGTCAGCGTACCACGGAGGTACCCGCGAAGACGGGACTAATTACTGAACTAATTGCCCAAGGGGCTTCTTGTTTATCCCCTCACCATCGCGTGATACCATATAATAGCTCTCAAAATCATCGGGTTTTTTGGTAAAACCCCTCTATTTAGATAGGATGTTGAATGCTACAGTTCGACCTTTTCGGGGGGTCGTGGGTCGGGAGTTAATATCCAGAAGGTAGAACTCTCGACGGCCTCTTACTCTCTTCGAGACTTCCGATTCTAACTAGGAGAAGCTTGGGTGCACATCTTCCCCGCCGAAAACGGCTCCAGGGACAGTTACTCTAGAAAAACACGAGGAGGAGAAGAGATAGCCTTGAATATCCTTTGGTCGGAGTGGCGGTTGACCCGATAGAGGTTCATTCGGCTATCACTCCTATCGCAAGCGGCCTTTGAGACTGAACGGACCGTATGTCGCCCCGAAATCACCGCGCCAGAAAGGAGGGGACAGCTCACGAATGGTCGAATGAAAACGACTAAGTGGCGCAGATATGTCCTAATATGCTCCGACGTGGGGGCTTTTCTACCAGAAAGACAAGGGGTTGAATCAAAACTTAAAAGTAACGGTGGCAGTGAGATTACTCGGTGAAACGAAGGGGAGCTCATGGCAAAAAAAAAACCGTAATATAAGGGGATGGACCGCGAATGTGGGTTGAGAAAAACTATCAGCTTCACGAAAGAGCTGGAGAAGGGGGGGATGTAGAGGCAGATGCAGAAGTCTAACCGGAACAATTGTGCAGTTGGTGCAATTGAAAATCAGAATTCGGCGTTGGTAAAGAACAAAGGGCGGGTTGGGGGGGTGCTGGGTCGAAAATGGTGTAATGGTGTACGTGCAGCGGCCAGAAAGTCCTTGGGTCCAGCTTTGGTGCTAGGAAGTTCTTTACAGAACCTAACTGTGCTGTACACCTAATGGCCAGGGTGGGCGGGGTGTGGCTGCGTCCTCAAGAATAAGGAAGATGAGAATTTGACTAGCAGGTTCTTTGTGGGGGGATCAACCCCTGTAAACTTGTACAAAGAAAGGGGCGCAGATGGTCTGGCGAGAGCGGTTTCTGGGTTGGCTTCACAAGGGTCAACCAGCCACGGGACAGCGAAAGGGACACTTGCGCTGAAAAACTAAAAAAAAAGTAAGACGGACGGTGGCAAAGAGTGGAGAGAATGTAAAAAATTTATGTTTAAGTTGGGAGTGCTCTTAGTGCATGGAAAAAAAACTTGGTAACACCAGGGGAGGTGCCATGGGCAGGAGCAGAGATAAATTGCGGGAGGGTTACTTAAAAAGGGCGGCTGGGATCGGCGCGTAAATCGTAAGTGCACTCGCGATGCTTTCTAAATTCTGTTCAGACGTCGGATCTCCGCGACTGTCGGTTGCTGTCACTTCAAAGAGTTGTTACCTCTGCCGCAAACGGCCTCCTTCCAAAGGGAGGATCCGGGTTCCCCCGTGTTCATGGTCTATGAAACCACATGATGGGGGGGGGCAATGGGGAATAAATGGACTCTTAGTGGCGACCAAAAACCGTGACGCCGTATGCCGTGAAGGAGAGGAGGGGGCTCCGGGATAAGGGAGGGTCAAGACATCTGCAAAAAAAGACGGCACTGGTCCAAAGGCTTGGAGTTTGGTAGAAATCTGGAGAGTGTATCTTATTATAATGCCAACCCCCTGAGGTTGGGGGTGAACCCGACAGCCTCCTTGGAAGAATGCAGGATGGTGCTAAAAACCAAATGGGGGGGACGAACCGAAAAGAGCAATAAAAGAAAAGGCCGGGGCGGGGAAGTGAGGAGATGGGATAGGATCAGGAGAATTCTGAAGAGGCCAAGGCGGAGAGGAGCTGGCTAGTCGAAGTGAGAAATGTGGGTCGAGTCCGGGGACTGGAGTAGAAGCGGAACCTCAAGAAGGGCTCGAAGCCTTGAATCAATTTCATCAAGATGGAAGAAGATGGGATACCTGTTTAGGGGAAACTTAGCCGGTACGCCCATCTCCGAGGGTGCTTGTGCAGAAATACAAGTTGTTTAGAAGGGGAGAGTGACCACACTTTTTGAAAAACAAATACAAGTTTACATAGGAGCCCAGCTGTTTCACTTATGCCAGGGGAACGGGACGACGCAAGGGGAGTCTTAGACGGCCTTCTCTTCTCGGGGGGAAAAGGTGGGTTGTGGTCCCGGAAAAAGGACTTGAGATCTTTGAACCCCACGAGAATAAACTTCTCCTCGACGGGGGATCAGCGCACCGGGCATCAGAGCGGGCGAGAGGATACTTCTTAAATCAAGAACACAGCTAAACAGCGCACCAGAACTGGTTAACTCGTTGCAGAGTCAAACGAGGGGGGGGGGTCCAAAAAATGAAATCCTGGTACGAGGAACTGGAAGACAAAACGCAAGGCATAGCCGAGAGGGGAAGTAAGGGGATTTTATAAGGGATGGGGGGTGGACAACCGCCACACGAAGGGGTCGGGGTGAAGTCAAAGGTGGCTTCTTCTCGGGGCGATGCAGCAACGCGCCGGGGCAGGTTAAGGCGCAGGCTAGAAAGAACCAGGAATTGAGGAGGGGGAAAACTAGTGAAGGACACCTGTAAAGTGCAGAGGGAGAGCCGGGGGAGATCCGCACCGGTCATCGTAGGTCTGTCCCTTTAAGGAAAAAGGATTGCGTGGGAGTGGGGTCTGGCTCAATGGGAAGGATAGAAGGGGTGAAAGGGTCACACATGTGGATCAAGAAGGGACCGGTATTTCCTCACGAACAGGACCATCCGATAAACTAGGGAGTTAGGAAACAATGGCTTTTTTGGGCAGCAATGACAGGAGAAGACGAGAGTCTTCTACAGTGGCGGACAGACGTGAACAAGACAGTGAGGAACCAGCTAAGGGGAGATAAGATGTGGTGGAATTTTCAAAGCGAAGATCCGCGAGGGGGGAAGTTAGGACGCGGAATTAATAGCGGGAGACTACAAGGGTGTAAGAAAAGGGGAAAGAGTCCTGGTGCATGAGGGACCCTTTCGAGGTGAGAGAAAACTCTCAATTTGAACATGGTCTTCCACGCAGGCCGTTTTGGCCGCAGGAGGGTGATAGAATCTCTCAAAGCAAAAACGCCTTATGTAAAATGAGGGTAAATCTACGGGGGGTGAACAAAGAAAGCCTCGGCCGAAGTTATAAGTGAACGTGAGAGGGTTTTTCGGTCGAAAAAAACTTTGAAAGTGGGGAGAAAACAGAACAAGGGCAAACAGGAGAAGATGCAATGGTCAACGACACACAGGGTAAGGAGAACATAAAAATAGATACGAGTCAAAGAAAGAAAAGGGAGTTTAGGAGAATACCTCGAAATGATTTCGAGCTCTTGGGGAGGCAGCAAGTGGGAGGGTCAGAGGGATCAAAAAATGGGAAGACATACTGGCTGACTAACTGCGACAACGAAAATTGGGGAATCATAAAAAAGTCTAAACGGGGGGAAAGGCCGAGTCAGACGGGGGAGAGGAAGCCTCGGTCATGATTGGACGCAACCAAGGTCAAAGGAGATGGGAGACGATTCGACGGGGGACGAAAGAACGAAAAAATCAAGAGGAATTTCCAATAACTCAATACACAAATTAGGGCACGGAGGAGGACCTATGTCAGAAAGAACTAACTTAAATTTGTAAAAGCCTGGGACCGTCGCCGGGGATTCCTCGATCATCGCCGGAAAAGAACGTCTCTGATGCCAGGGTCTGAGGAAAGTAGAAGATAGAAGAAAGTTTTTAAAAGAAACCCACAACTGCGTGGGCGGGGGCCCCATTAAGAGCCTCCACGAGGAATCACCCTGACTCACGTTCTAGGGGGAGTGGGTGGCCCGTCCATAAGGGCCCATACTTTAAATGCAGAAAAGAGACGTACGAATGACAAGAGTAACACAGGATCCATCTGTGTTGTCGTTCCTATCCTTTCTTGGAGGAATTGAACGACGATCGCCCAAGGCGTTAGGGCAACTGCGAGCTGGTCATCACCGGAATTACTGTCAGGAGTTTTTCAAGAGACCGCCCGTGGATAAAAATGCCCCCAAACGTGGGGGCCCACTGGAAAGCAGCCGCCGTAAGAGAAGCCTAGGCGTTCAGGGAAACTGACCGAAAAATACAGAGCAGATGCGTGAGGGGGACCTGGATTCCAAAGGGGTGTAAAAAGTGGGGAGGATAAGCACGCCGGGGGGGAAGGTGGCCTCCCCTGGGTCAAGAAAAAAGAGAAAAAGCAGCTTTGCCTGAACGCCACGGATAGTGCTGCGGGAGGAAAGCCGTTGCCTTGCAAGGGGTTCCGAGGAGCGCCATGGCTGTTAGTTCGGCTCCGTGGATTCCGTCGTTCATCATTGGAACACATGCGCCGGAAATACGGGCCATCTTACCGAGAATAATTGAGAGTCAGCCGGTGGGGTGCTCAGTCTAATTATCATTCAGGGAAAAACACCCGAAAAGGACGTTGGGCGTTGGGGTCGATTATTCTGCGTTTTCTTCCGGGTGGTCGGCAAAACAAGTTCGGTTAAAAAAATATCTGCTCTCAAACAAAAAGCATCGTGCTCAAAGGGTGCGGATGTTCTGGGAACAAAACCGAGTTTATTACCAGCTCGCTCCGTACGCCCTCCAAAGGGGGGCTCAAAGACCAGGTTTTCAGAGTGACCGGGTAGGGAGGGAGAGAGGTGGCTCACAGCGGCACAAGCGCGGTACGATCCTTGACCGAGACGAAAGCTTAGAAGCTTTTGGCGGGGAAAAAAGTCAACCCTCAAAATTGCATGGGCAGCACAACATCAGGGGGGTTGTTTTAAGGAATTCTAACCCGCCGGACAGTTTTTCAGCATTGCGTCGCAACTCTGTATGGAAGGTCCGGATTGGTGACTCTGGGAGTGCAGGTCAAACTCTTTTATAGTTGCGAAAAACAAAGGCACGGAAGCGTGGAACCGCCTTCACCGATCGAACCCGAGAGACGGGCTGGCGAATGAGAATATGACAGGGATTCAACAAATATCAGAATTCCAGGACAACGAAAAGTGGGGAGTCTGTCATTCCTTATGGACGAAGCCCAATGTCACCATCAACTTGGGGGAACAAAAGGTCAGTCAGGGAGTCAACAGGGACAAAAAGAAACATTGGATAGTGAAAACTAGTTGCAAAACCTTAAGCCTTGGTGGGGTCTAACGACAGGTAGGGTCGACGGACAAATAGGGACTTTGTGAAGAACTCCAGGAGGTTGCTCTGACAGGGAAACTAGGTCACAACTCGGGGGCTTAAGGTCCCATTGTGGGGTAAACTCACGACTCGTCCACTCTGCTCAGATGATCGCGTAATTACTTATCACAAAACTCAACGAGAAGGAGGTCAACGTCGCTTAAAAGCATAAAGGGGGATCCCGTCCAAAGCTTTTCCAACGGGGAAAAGGGAAGTGACAGTAACTCACATCCCCTGGGCCCTATAAAAGACCAACACACAAAGTCACTTTTAGTGAGCAAAAAAAGGAAAGCGGAATGGAGTAACCAGGTGAACCACGGGAACACTTGGGGGCAAGGGGCACTGGCTCTATAAAACTTGGGGAACTGCCATGGTCAAATTGAATGAGGAAGGAATTGGAAGGCAAAATTCCGAGTTCAAGCCTGTATCTTTACATCACAACGCGGAGGGAGGGGGGGGGGGTACCCTATGACAACCTTGTCGGGAAGGAAATATGCCTCGACTTGGAACTCCGCCTTCTAACGCCTTGGAAAAACGTGACGTAGAGGGGGGTTAACCAGAAGACCAAAACCTAAGAGTCAGGAGGCGAAAAGTACGTGGGGGGAATTCGGAAAAAAGGATATTTATTTTTTAAGACCGAGGGCCTGGGGTATAGGGGAAAGAAAAAAATGGAAGGAGATCAAAGGATCGTCGAAATCTCGGCGCATTGAAAGACGCGGGCGAGAAGGGGGTATCCAGCCAACGAAAGAGCAGGGAAGTTTAAACGAAACCCTCTCAAAACAAACAGTATGAGGGAGAGGCTGCAAGCGCGTTGTGAGGGGGGGGGGAGGGTGAGGGGAGAAAAGAGAGGCGTTGACGCAAAGCTAAGGGGGGAATCGCCTCGCCGGGGGATGAGAACCAAAAGGGGATAGTTCCATATGCTAAAGGAAGGGATGTGACAAGGAAGAAACTAGCAAGTTGAAGGGTAAAAAATAGGCGAAGATCTGTGGTATAGGGGAAAACGGCTTGTGGGAGTCTACAAGAACCGCGAAAGGTAAAGGGGGGCCAGGCGTTCGCTTAAAGTCGGTCGAGGTAGGGGGGGAAGGGATATCTTGTTGGGACCAGCAACCAACGAGAGGTGCTGGTTCGTAACTCAGGTGGTGGGATGATGGAAAAAAACTGACCGGAATGAAATCGACGTAGAGCTCCATTAATGGAAGGGTTTGGCAATGAGCCGTTGAAGCGAGAAGAAAACCAGGTGTGCATTTGTGGGGGACGGGGGACGCATAATTAAGACCTCCGATTGTGGCTACCAAGGCTGGGTGTGGGGGGGGATTTTTAGGGAATGGGCTTGTCTTCGAGAAAGAAAGATCTGGCTCCTGTTGCCCACTTGGGGGCTTCTAGGTTGGCAAACCTCCGGGGCGGTAACAGTAACCCTTGCTACGTACGTCGTTTTGCTGCTAAATTAGGCGAGACGCCGAGGTCAATTAAACCTGGGTCTGCCCTTGAGTTTGTCGTTGACGGCACAAGTTCAATCGGTTCCTCAGAACATAGTGGTCATAGGGGCCCGGGAAGATAGGGAATGGAGGTTGCTTGAACCCATTAGAACTCAAACCGGTGTTCCGATACAAACGTAAACGGGTCTAGGGGAGTAACAAGCAAGGGCCGGAGGTGACAATGTTGTTTGGAAAACAAATCTTGGGTGTAAGTGACCTATGAGGATCCTTTGGGGGGGTAAACCAGGTGGGGGAGTGGGGAAAGGGTGGGGAGGAGGCAAACGTCGATTGAAAAAGGGAAAGAGGGGCGGGGATTGTGAGACTTCAAAGGCCTATGGCAGGAAAGAAGAGAGCGGGTGGTAGATCTTGGGGACGCGCCGGCCCTAGGTCCTTTACGCGTTGCATTCTTCCAAAAGAGTTGAATCGCCTCTCACAGGAAACAGCACGAAAAAGTGCTGAGAAGAAGTGTCAATTGGAGGGGAGCTTCAACCACAAACAAAGGCTTGGTTCCTTTAAAATACAAAAGGAAAGGAGGTGGGCGAAACAAAGAGGAAAGACTCTTCGTGATCAAAATGGTAGAAAGCGAGGGCTACGGCAAAATATCTCGGCCTAGAATTCACTTCAACAGGGGGCAGTTGAAGCTGTAGCGGAAAGGACGTAGAGAGTAAATCACCCCTGGCCACGACATCCCTCAGTTTGTTAAAAGGAGGCCGAAGGGGATATAAAATACCTCCCTTGGGGTGACCACAAGACCGCGGCGATCGGGAAAACCGCAAGGGGGACGGGGCGGTGCAACGTGGTAAACCTAAAAGACGGGTAGCAAAAAGGGGTCTGATAGAAGAAGGATAGAATGTCAGTAGGCTTCTCCTATCTGGGTGCCAGGATAAGAGGGGGGACCCCAAGTTCAAAAAGGCGAGAAAAAGAAAGGCTGCAAGGATAAGGAAACACTGGGAGGAGCCGTCAAATTGACAGCCGGGAATATAAGTGGAGGACGGAACAAGCTGATGTGCTTAATTTACGACCCAGAGCAATGTTACGGGCATGCCAAAGCTTGAACGCAGGATCCCAAAGGTGGACAAAGAAAACCTGGCTGAAAAGCCAACGACACGCAGGGCTGACGGATGTCCCTTACTAGAAAACGGGAGAGCTGGACGGCTCTGGCGGATGGGAAAAGTTGGTGGGGGGGTGGCCCATAACACGGGACTGAATTCCAACAATCATGCAAGGGAAATCCTAGAGAGGCGACCGGCATAGAGGGGATGTAGCTGGTACTTCAGAAGGCTTCAGGAAACTCATAAAAAGCTACTGAATTGATAAGGGTGTAGGCAGAGGGGGCGTCAGAGAAGGGGGCCGGTACTCAGTTGCACTGTAAGGGAGCAAATAAGAGAAGTGAGTGGATCAGGAATACGGTGATTAGAGTTAAAGTGGGGAAAACCGAGCAAAGAAGTTCTTTGTTTTCTTCAAATAAATGGGGCAAACGAGTACTGGTACGTCAGATGGGGGGATCCTGGATGGGGTAAGGAGATTCTACGAACGGATTAATGGCGAGAGTTTGAGGGCACCTTAAGTTACTGGGGAGAGAAAAGGGAGAAGAAGTTCGATCTAACCTGGTTCTCTTAGGTCAGGAGACCTGTACAGGATGTCGTAGGGACGTTTCAGAAAAAGGAGAAATGGAGAAGGAGAAGGGGGATTGGAAATGGTAACCGGTGTGGTTTTGGGGGGGGGGGGGGGGGGGGTTGGGGTTTTGTTGTGGGTGGGGGGGGGGGTTGGTTTGGGGGGGTTTTGGGGGGGGTTGAAAACATAATTGGAAAAGGATGTCCAGATCCCGACCTAGACGCCATTCTCCCCGAACAAATGTAACCTGTCGGGGGGGGGTTGCAAAGCTTTATTTAAAAGGAAGATGACTGACGTGGGGGATTGAAAGAAGATGAAGGAAAAGTTCCATTTTCTGGACCTACGTCCTGCAAAAAGAGGAATAAAACGAGCCCATAACTCGTGGTCGGGGAGGAATCGTAGATACGTCTACGAAGGTGTGGATGGAACAATTGGAGCTGGATTGAGGGTTGCTTCTCAAATGCGAAAAACGTTTGAGAAAAACTTCAATGGACATAGAGTCAAGGGGGAAAGGGGGAAAAAGATGGGGAAAGGAGTGTAAAAGAAGATATAGACTAAACCAAAAAAAAGTAGGGGAATATTTTGGTTAAGAAAAACTAATGCCGGAAAAAAATAGTGGAAAAGGAAGAATTAAAGGGGGTGACTGGAGATTTTTGTAGGTAATCAAACGACCTTAAAAAGGGGAGAAATTCAATCATAACATGAGGACATATCAATGGGGGCCAGACCCCCTTTTAGGAGATCCGAGAAAGTCCTACTATTTAACGAGGCTCGTTCTTAATCAGAAGAACGATTTGATGGAGAAGTGGAATCGGTGGACCGGGAACTGGAAAAATGGTCGGCAGAGTGTCGAAATTGTAGAAGAAGAGAGTGAGTAACGCTGATAAAAACGCAGGGAAATCACTCACTAGTTCTACGGGGTTAACCGGGGAAAAACGACGGGATGAAAAGAGGACAGTCAGAGGGCAAGGAAGGTTGAGAAAAATGTGGACACAGGTAATCCTCGAAGTTCGAGCAGACGACACATACCGACAATGAAAGGGAAAAGAAAAGAGAGACAATTTGAGATCGACAGGCGACCAAACATACCGGATAAGGGTCACCTTAAAACTGAGTGGGGAAGGCCGCAAAAGGAAACAGGGGGTGTGAGGAGAGGAGCAACGTGGAAGTTAACATCCAATTAAGCTGCCTGTCGGAGCGCGGAAAGGCATGTGAATTTTTTCAAAAAAAAAAGAACCAAAAAATCGTTTGCGGTATAAAAAAAACAGGAACGGTCAAGGAAGAGATCAGCGGGAATCACCATAAGCCACGTGATGCGTGTGGGGCAAAACATTGCCCGCAGGGGCCGGAGAAAGATAGTAGGAAATCGGGGGCAAAGTGAAAAATCGCCAGAAGGTGGTAAGGGGGGACGGGACCAAGTGCTGAAAGGAGGCCAGTCGACAACGCCACACTAAAGGATGCCAAGTGTCAAGGAGGATCAGGAGTAAGGGGGAAAAGAGAGCCTGGGCTAGTGAAAAACCAGGGGGGCCCCGGTCTCCAGACTCCGGCAGCGACGAAAGGCCGGTCGTCAAAAACGGGAAGAAAACCCCCACAAGTGATTGCTGCTGCACAGAGGGTGGGGGAAAAGAGGGGGGGGGTGGTGAAGCCGGCACTAGGTGGACAAAGGGAACCGACGCCAAAAAGGGTCTGACGGGGAGGAAAACGAGTCAGCAGAGGGTTAGATCACCTGAGATATTCATTCGGAGTACAGGAAGGGTTGACAAGGGTGTTACAAGGATTCTTCCTGCGTGTAATCTACTTAGAAGGTCCCGCTCACCTGCCAAAAAGCGGAAACAACGCTGATGACAGGCTATAATCAGGTCCGATAGACCTTTGTGTGGGGGTTCTCCTTCTCGATCATAAAGGTCAAAAAACGGAAAGCTGAAAGTGCTTGGCGGAGATGCTTGCTGCACCGGGGGTGTACCCACCCCTTGAGTGTTCTTTTCGTCCTGGAACTGCCGTAATACACAAAAAAAACTTAAGCAAACTTCAAACTGGGTGTATACTTTTCCCAACCACTCGGGGAAAGACTCTCATTACGCTCCTTCACATGAGGGATAAAAAAAAAAGGGGTTGAATGTTAACAGGGATGGTCTTGGGGTCGTTAAGACCAGAGGGGGGAGACAGAGGAAAGAAAACCAAAACGGGGACTCTACTCCGATTAAAATAAGTTTGCTTGAGAAAAAACGTTCCTTTCATGAGGCAAGCCAAGGTTTTTAGCGCAGCACCGAAAAAGTTTTAAAAAGGTCTGAGCAACCTGGGAAGGCATTGAAAGCTTTGGCTCGAACGCGTTAAACGGAATGGTCTGCCCACGACCAAGGAGTTATGCTGAAGATCGTCTACTGAACAAGGATTGAAAAAAAAGAGAGTACTGGAAGGGGCATGAAAAAGCGATGTCGCTTTGCAGCATCAATATGGAATTGGCTCCTGGATTACAGTCAATGCCCTGTCGGTCAGTAGGGGCTGGGACACGCAAGGGACACCAGCACAGACGGTTTACATTCTGCGGAAAACGAGCAATGGACAATAGATCAACAGGAACCACAAAAAACAAACATTTGGAGCGTAACCTCACTATCCGGTGAAAACCTAAGGGGCGAAGGGTGTGTGAGCATCTGCTCCAGGGGTCAAGGGGGCGCGGGGAGTTAGGTCATGGGAAGCAACCTCCCATTCAACTTTTGCAAACGAAATCTTGCCCAATCTTTTCTAAAAAGGTGGGAGGGGTTATAAAGAACTAGCATCCGTACAAAGCTTGCAAAATCAGGCATGTATCCATAAAAGTCAACCTAAAAAGCGGGAAGGGGCATAAAAGGCGGGAATTCCAGACAGAGAAGCCACGCTGGCCCAAATTTAGTTCTATAAGTCCGAAGCCAATGAGACGAGACAGTCAACCACAAAAGCCCTGTCTTTGATGACGAAAAAGACCTGTCTTCTTACACAAAAAAACCCTGGTTGGCAAACTTCCAGGGGGTTCACTGTAATCAAACGAGACAGAGGAAAGGAAACGTACATCAGGGGGGAGAGGAAGTCATCGTGACAGAAAGGGAATACCAAAAAGTCGCGGTAAAGGAACAAATGTCTTGTGGTTGGGAAACAGAGAATTTTGCGTTCTGGGGTCACGCAGGCGGGCAAAATATAACCTTAAGGGGGCAAGGCTACTCCAATGGTCCGCTTCGTGAGGGGATGTTCTGAAAACTACCAGCCTAGAAAGATTTCGATCGCAAAAATTGACGTTTGAATTCTAACCCCTCAGTGGAGAGGTCCTCCCTTTCAGTTGGCTCTTGGAGTGGCGGAGCAAATTAATGGATAACTCTCTCATCCTCTTCTAGACTTCGGGGAAAGTCCAAGCGCACTGAAATCGGTTTAAAACCAACCTCCAGACAAATGAACTTGGATTGATCTCTCTTAGATGCCTCTCAAAGCAGAACACAAGGAAGCTTCTTCCAAGAGGCTAGGAGAAAAGTGCATCTCCGGTTTGACGGCGTGGCTGGATACCGATCTATGGAAGGGAGGGTCAGGTCTAATCTAAAAGAAAACTCTAATTGTGAGAATTTGACTCACGGTGGCAAGTACCACCTAACACTCGCCAACGGAGTGACCTCACTCGGTTAGGGAAGGCCAACGACCAGAAAGGGATCTTGACTCTGCAAGGTTCGTGTCCCCCGAGAAGAAGGGGTCCAGTCTCGCCTGGAGCATGTCTATTTAAGAAAGGGTAAAGGTGTCCTCGGTGTAAATCACACCTAACTCCTAAGACTGGATTTAAAGGGGATAAGGTTGTGAGAGAAAACATCAACATAGAAGTGCAAGTATCCAATGAGATCTCAATGAAAAATTAATTTAGACCTTTTAGACCAGTGAAACTTTTGGGTGGTGATTGTACAGAAATAAGACTGAGGATGGGTCGACCCTCCCAGAAGGGCTGGTTGTGGGAAAAGGTATCTGGTGGGGGCTTTGACGGAACTCGCGGGGCAGCCTTTGGAACGAGGTGGCGGAGAGGGATGTACTACCGAGGGAGTAACTAAAAAGGCTCGGTGAGTTTGAGGGGAAAATGGGATACACAAGGGGAAGAAGTTTACTATCTAGTGAGTTATCGAGTAAATTGTAGAAAAGGGGGGAAAGAGAATTGGTAATGAAAAAGAATCGAGGTGGGCAAATTCGACAGAAACTAAAAGTGCCAAGGAAACCAGAACTGGGTTCTCTTACAAAAGTTAAGGAAGTGGAAAACTGTGGTAACCTTCAAAATGGAATGTGTTATTGACCTATTAGGGACCCTTTGGTACAAGGGGGGAAATTTAGGGATGAAATAAAAGAGTCACTTCGGGGGTGAACTAATATTGGCTGTTCCTTAAGCAATATCAAAGGGAAAGCAGCGGGAGGAGGGCGGGAGGTGGGGGGGGGAGAGCGCCTGCGCCTAATCACGGTAAAGGGCTGACTTCCAATGCGTGGAGCGAATGCTAATCTGAAGGAATTCCGCATCCATATGGAGCAAGGTGGCAGGAATTTGTCACGGGACGATTAGAGCATGGGGGTTCCTGGGGGACAGGTACTTTGGGGTAGAAAAGATGAAAGAGGCGGCGCTGGAACGATTCACGCTCTTGGCATGGGGCAACCGGGGAAAAAAATGCCGGAAAGGCCAAAAAGGTCGTTGATACACTATGGAGAGGGGGTCGACTTTACTATTCACGAAACCCCTATGGTTTGGGGGCAGACAAGCCGACGGTGTTCTGGCAAAGGCCTCATGCTAAAACCCTTGGGGGCCAAAAGGAGCACCGCATCTGCAAAAAAAAGAAAGTACCTTTGTTTGGGGGGGGGGGGGGGACTTAAAAGGGGGTAATTATATTTAACTTAAGGCAACAAAGTGGATGGCTAAAGGCGTATCGACTGGGCCGATTTCGCTGCCTAGCCTTTTGAATAAGGCAGGTGGCAGTGTCATCTACCCTCCGCCGGGCAGGCCTAAGGGTGCTAACGTGAAGTACCTTATCTGTCAGAAACATGAAGATAGACCTGGGGGACGCCAAGACATCTGGGAGCCTTGTTTCAACCGAGACCTGGTGACGGTCCGCAAAGGGGCGTGGACGGCGCTTACAAACACGTTTGGGACAAACCATAGAGGGGGGAAAAGACAATATGCTGGCATTTTTACTGACGGTACGGATCGAAAAACGCCTGGGAACTGGCAATGGTAAACGTGTTTTTGGGCACGAGCCCTTTACTATGACTTAACCTTACTACTTATCCTCAATCTGGATAAATCATCACGCAATGGCGATCGGTCACTTGAGCCAAAGCACGGAGTAATGACACGATAAACAAAAGGCTCTATGGTCTCCTGGGTGTAATAGTTCTGGAGGGAAAGCATGACTGGTAACTCGGGCACTGGCCGGGCACACCCTCAAGAGCCTGGTGCAGGTGAGAAAGTATATGGTTATGACTAGGGGGGGAACCAAGAGCCCACCGTTGGGTGGGCTTCAAACAGGGGGATGTCCGCTCCAGTAACAGAAGCGGTGGAAGGATAGGGCTCATATAAGAAAACGGGTGGGATCAGGAAAAGGATTTCATGTGCGTTATCATAGTCGACAGACAGGAGAGTCCACCGCACCTTAAAAAGCTGTCCGTTCGGCAACTTACGAGGAGGAGGGGGGCGAGCAGGGGGAGAAACTGTGGGATGGGGCCGGGGACCGAAGGTTGGGAGGAACGACGCCGATGGAGGGAACTCCTAAAAAAAAATGCAGTACTGCTGAAGGAACCCAGGTACATGATTACACATGGGGGAAGGGTTTGAGAAAAAAAAACGGGTTAAGTCAAGCTCAGGAAAGGGGAAAAAGAAAAGTGTTCTTTAAGACCGATTCCGACCATGGTAAATGCTGTCCCAAGCAGAACTGCCAAGAAAAATAGTCTTGCTATTCAAGTTGCGGTATTAAATAGGGTAGTCTAGCGATCTACTACCCTGGGGTGGGCGAAGGAGAGAATCTGGATTGACTCAGGGCAGTCGGAAGAAACGAGAGAAATGTTCACATAAGCTGACAAGTGGAGGGACGAGGGGGGCGCAAGGAGGAAAAAAG
>Ga0179593_1442535_pt1 | contig 24913 bp, 31 predicted proteins | sample CZODoug2_1_08_16_FD_185931 | JGI IMG/M metagenome (GOLD analysis project Ga0179593, IMG submission 185931) | Vadose zone soil fungal communities from Angelo Coast Range Reserve, California, USA - CZODoug2_1_08_16fungal (PacBio error correction) | ecosystem: Environmental > Terrestrial > Soil >...
GCACGTCCAGGTGCCATGAAACTGTCTTGTTCGTAAAGAAGCTGTCCAACCCCGGTCGAGTCAGATGCATGAAGAAGGAGGTGCAGGAACAAAAAGGGGGCCCCATGGATTGTTTTGGGGTCGGGTTGGCGCAAGGACGGACGACATGCGAAGAGACCGCCTTAATTTTAAATGACGATCTGCGAAATGTCTGCAGGGAAGAGGAGGAGAAAAGGCAAGAAGGAGAGGGATAAAAGAAGAAAGAGGTCCCTCTGAATACGGGCGCACCTTCGGCGAGGCAGTGGCTGTACCCTGGCCTTATCAGCGAAACTTCCGTGGGATGCCCCCAATATTTTCACAGGCTGTCGAGATGGGATAGCTGGTCATATCCAGAAAGTATCATAGGGGAAAAAAGGAAAAAACCGAACATGAGAAGTGGGCTTCCTGACAACCTCGGGACCGAGGCGTGATTGTCGCATGACGGCGGCTTTGGGTTTATTATAAAAAAAAAATGGCGTCTGATGAACGTCGCATGAAGATGTCTGTTTGAAAGGAAGGGGAGAGATCGGGGGGACTCTGTGGGAGAGGACGAAAAGGTCGGCCCAATGTTGCCGCGTGCGTACCGAGACCGAAGCAGCGCAAAGAAAGAGGCGTCCTCCTTGGCAGGAAAACCGGGGGAGAGATGTCTGACATGGGGGGTTTTGAGGCCCAAAAAAAAAGAAAAGAAAAAAAATCCCATTTCTATGTATGCGCGCGACGATACACAGGCACGGAACGATATTGTAGGCATGCGCCGGGCCGTTGGGAGCGAGCAGATAAGTAGCACAGCTAGGGACGGTATCATTTGTCGAGGGATGAAAGCGGTGATTTCCGAACTGGGGAGAGGAGGTATACGCTAGCGAAGAACAGCGCATACGGTCTAGAGCAGCGAGGGGAGAGGGAGAAAAGAAGTAACTTTGGGACTCGAGAATAAGAGATTGAAGTAACGACTCCTGGGAATGGCTCAAGAGACCATCTTCATCACGGCGAAAGCGGGAAGAACGGAGTCGGAGTCATCGCGGTTGGCAAAAGCAAAAGTTGAACTTGAAGAGCCGAGGCGTTATCGGGGGGACCAAAGGGAGAAGGAGACCAGGTTAAGAAAGTCATGGCTCGCCGCCACAGACAAAGCACGTGCAAAGATCTTTCTCTTTCCAGATGGAGTGGTCGTAGGATTTCATCACATAAAAACAGGAAATAATGACAAGGATGTATAAAGGAATTACTGGTTCAAGGGGGTGAAGAGAGAAGGGAAGCAAAAGGAGGGGAAAAGGGAGAGGTACGCAGTGGGACTCGAAACAGAGACAAATTATAATATGGGCAGGACGATGCAATAGAAACGAAGGGGAGGGTAAGATAAAAGGAGGAAGTGGGACAAGAGGTGACACCGATTTTGCGCCCCCGGCGGGCTCACAAGGATGCGGTTGAAACTATGATGGCAGCCTAAGTTTTCAAATAAGAGAGGACTGCATAGACTGGAGGAGAAAGAAACCAATTTCGTCATGGAAAAGGGGAAAGAATATATCTTACGAAATCCGGGGAACCGGCAGCCACGGCCGCAGAGCAGTCCACATATCCTAGGAAAAAAAGTGATCGAAACCAGCAGCTGTAGGAGAGGAAAACTGAACGAAGAAAAACTGGAAGGTGCTGGTCCTTATTATTGACAGAATACATATCGACAAAAAACAGAGTGAGCTTTCGCCCCTGCTCCAAAAAGAGGCGCTGAGGATACTGTTACATTGGCGGAGCTATCTCCCCTGGAAAAGGAACAGGGTACTGACATCTTTTGAGAAGAGATGGGACTGAAGAGAGGGGTGTGACGACCAGGACCTACAGGCACGCGGGGCCGGATCACAGCAGATATATAATAAAGGGTTCCTTCTCTTTCCCAAAGGGATGAGTAGGTAGGTCTTGAGTAAACAGGAGGAAATCCACAGGAATAAACTTGAAACAAGATGGATAGGAGGAGGTGAAAAAAACTGCAAGCGAGGCATGACATAAGGGACGCATCCTTGAGCAAATGACTTTTCATAGAGACGAGCGCAGAGATCCGAGCAGCGGCCGAAGGCTCTAAATTACAAAAAGAAGGAAGAAGGGACAAGATCCCAATTCCTTCACTTAACGGCGATAAACGTACAATCGACACCTTGAGTGCTTCCCACATTTGTGCAGACACGTGCATCTTGGGGCAAATGAATCTAAGAAGACTAACCAAGCAGTAATTACGCGGAGTGAAGGCCGGAATCAGGGCCAAGAGGGGAAAAAAAAGGCCTCTCAAGACCGCGTGACGAACTCATGTAGCCTAGCTCGTACGATGTCATTGTTGTGAGAGTAGAGGAGGGATTGAACAAGCGTAATGATAAAGTTGTGACTAGTCAGAGGTTTCCATTAAGAGAGGAAGCAATCTTAGTGGTCGAGCGACGCGAAGGCGGGAGCCATTAGAGCTCTATGGAGGTGTGGGTCCGATGAGAGGGTAAAAAACGTATCAGGGAGATTCAAGGGGGGGTACAAGGTAGGCGGCTAGCCGCCCGCCAAGTACGAGGCTAGAAAGGAAAAAACCCTTGCCCATGCTGAATCTGGGGGAAGAGGGGGGGGAGTCCCTAAGTAGGTGACGGCGGCGGGCGGCCAAAAGTGTCACGGGAATCTCTCAAGGCAAGGGTCAGAATAGGTATACAGGGAAGGAGAGGAAGAGAATTACCCCGAAAGGAAAAATAGTGGGTCAGGACTGATGTGACTACCATAGTCTAGAGAACTGTACGGCGAGAACACGAAAGGCAGAAAGATGGAAGAATTAGGGGGGATTAGGGACGCGGCTCCTCCTACTGAAGGGGAGAGAAAAAAGGGTTTTATTTGAAAGAAAAGGCAAGGGGAACGGAGAAGGAGGGCGGGGGCCAAATATCTCCCTCATCGGGGACCGACATCCGGGCTATTAAAGAGGACAGTACGAAAACACACATAAGACAGGCCGCCCACTTGCCGGGTAGGAGGGAAGTCGTAATAGAGCACAAATTCAAGCCCAGATGGATATAAGGGGTCCACGAAAAAAGAAAAACAAAGTGGGGGGGATGTGGAAGAGTCGGAGAGAAGAGGACCAGTGAAAAATGAAAGGCGTCGCACTGGCCTCGACGTTCATCGTCGTTGGGAACGTTATGATCGTCACTACGAAAGTCGGGAAACTGAGAGAGGGAAGAAAACTATAGGTAGATGACCTCATCACTTAAAAAAAAGCGGGAGCCGGGAGACTCGATGGGTGTGGAGCTATAAAATTGATCGGCAGGCACACAGAGGAGGGAATTTGTGAGAGTGATAGATATAAGTGTGGGAAGGGGAAAAGAGGGACGAAGAGGAAAAGCTTTGTACTGCTGCTTCTTTGTAACGTATCTACCTCAAGCATGAGGAGGATAGAGACTGCAACTGAAAAGAGAAAAAAAAAGGGGTTTTTCTCAAGACGAAACTTATGGAAAATGGAACATGAGAGGAATATCAATATAAAAGTCAAAAGTCTCTTGGAAAAAGGTGTGGCGAACCAGTCGGTACGATGAGCAAAAAAAACTATCGACGAAAGGAAGAAGGAGGAGGCTCATCGGCATCATTTTGACCTCTCTCAAGCCATCAAAGAAGGGGGGGGAGAAGACCAATTCCACCAGTTCCTGCCTCGCGAGGCCAGGCTAGAGGCGACTTCATTGGAGGAAAAAGAATCGTAAAGAAGCGACAAGAAAGAACAAATGGGGTGGGGGTTATGGGCGGGTTCCGTACCAATGTTGGTCGCGCCTGGCGGGAGTTTCAAATAGAGGAAATGAATAAGGGGAAGAGGGAGTCGTAAGAGATCATGGTCACGAATGAGGGACTCCAGAGAAGGTGAATCGGTTAGGCTTACTTACCGCGGAGGCTTGGCTGGCCATCCATACGTTTCGAGAGCCTTATGGTAGGAAAAAGAATGGGTCCGAAAAAAAAAAACGAGGGGGATTCGCTCTTCTAGGGGAGGGGACACTATAACGGGGAGAGCAGGCAGAAGGGACAGGTAGACATCCCTACGAGCCAATGCGAGTACAAGGGAAGAGAATCCTCGATTAGCGTACACGAGGTCCGGAGAGGAGAAAGTGGACTACAGTGATAGTGTAAGGGTCTGACATACTAAGGAAGGATTGCAGGCAAGTCAAAGGTTCTCTCAAAAACCAAACTAAGAGACGGAAGAATAGGGTCAAAATTTGGGTGAGGTAGAAAGCGGGATTGGAATATCAAGTTTCTTCTCTGAAGGCCTTCAAAGGGGTTCGCATGGAGAATCGTCGCGACTCGAGAAAAACTACAAACTATAACCTGGCACTCTCACAAAGGTAGAATCTGAATAGTACAAAGATAAGAAGGAACTTCCTCTCGGCCAGGGCGACCTCTTAGACGAAGAGAACAACGAGGCCAGCGCTGGCATCAATGAGGAAAAGAAAGTCAGAGAAACGATACGAGAGATTATAGTGAAGTGAGAAGAGATCAGTTTCTCATAAGGTGGGAAACGTTTAGATAAAGGTATAAGTCAAAGATAAGGCCGACAAAGGGAGGAGCTATCTGATCTTCCACGGATGCAAAGTTCGGAAAACATGTAAACTAATAAAAAGGTGAGGCTGTCCAAATTGAGAGGAAGAAGGGAGAGAATCAAGGAAATTCCGGTTTAAAGGGAAGGAAGTCAGAGATACTTTTACGGGGGCCAGCTACGAGGGGTCGCCGAGTATCAGCGTGATCTTCTTCAGGACTCGTGGGAACAACAGTAGGAGGGATTTCATTTCAGGTGGTAAAGGTGTGGTTAGGGGGGGGTGAAAAAAAAAAAAGAGTTAGAACGAAAAAGGGAAGTTATCAGTGAAGAGTTGCTCCGTCAGACAAAAGGGGAGAAGGGGAAGACCCGTGCGAGAGAAAGGTCAACTCTCAGGACCGTATGGGGAAGCGCAAGATAACGAAGGGCCAGTAGTCTAACATCAGGTAACAAGTACAGGAGGTAGGTAATGATCAACACAAGAGTAGAGGGAAATAGCTCGGAAATATCAGGAGTGAAATTTGAAGTTGACGGATGGAACGAAAAACCGGGGGGGGCTCAGAGAAGAACCATCTCCTCTGCTGGAGGCGGAGAGGAGGGCTGAACCAAAAGATACAAAAACGCACAACACAAACCTTTTTGGTAAGCTATGCTCGACAAAGAGGCGCCGAGCTTATGTTCGGTCGGAACGATATCCAATTCAGAGATAAGAGTGGACAACACCCAGGGTTTACAGGAAGATGGGAATCCTGATCTGAAAGGAATGGAAGTCCCTTCTGGAAGTTTCTCTCTAGCGGGGGTAGGGATAGACGAGTTTTAGTCAAAAAACCAGCACCGGGGTCTCTTCCGCAGTAGTGTATTAGGGATGACCTCCTGGAAAATCGGAGGGAATACAAGAAGATAAAACGAAAGTCACTAGAGATACTCTCCAGGGTCATCTGAAGTGAGGAGCACAAATTGGGGGAAAGAAAACCTGCGGGATCCAGAGCGCCTGGACATTGAGGGGAAGACCGCTTGAAAAAGTGGCACGAGTGGAAGCACACCAAAACCAAGATAGGAAGACTCACGAAAGGCACAGACTGGGGTAGCCCGCCCTCCGTACAGAAAAGACAAAAATAGAAAGCATCATCGACGGGAAACAGATGAAGTTTGTGTGATGTATGTGGAACGCCTAAGGAGAAGAAAGATATCTCTACGAGGAAAGAAGACGCCTCATCGAGTGGTTGCGGTAGTTCGCGCGGAAGGCCAACAAGTTAAGGAACGGCCGTAAAGGGGAGGTAAAGTCTCCAAGAATGGCAGGAAGGGGAAAGAACTGGGAATTAGGAGATTGAAGGGGCAGACAGACTTGGAAGAAAATTACAGATGTCGAGTGGCGCTGGAAAAAGGAGAGCCTGTTCCGTCGAGATGGTAAAAAAGACTTCATACGAGAAAACAAAGTAACGGCAGGGGGAAGGGAATACAGGCAGCAAAAAGGGGTCAAGGGCAATCGACTGAAATGAAGGATAAGGGAGTCTGGGAAATTAACCGCATCCTCCATCGTAATCAGCGGCGATCGTAGACCAATGTGGAGGCAACTAGTTGGGTCAAAGAGATGTCGAGAAGAAAAGAGGCAAGTTCAGAGGAGAAGGACAGGATAGGGGGAAAAGCAATAATCTCGAACGACTCTAAGAACCTACGACTGAGATTCGAGGTTTTAGCATGGAAGGGTAACGACAATCCCAACCAGTTAAGAAAGATAAGCCTGACGGCTATTCAAAAGAAGAGGAAAATGAGTCTGGGGTCTCTTCTGAAAACATGAGAATGACGAGCGACACACGACGTGCACATTACTGAGAAGTACAAATTGTCGTCAGTCACCGGCTAGGCGCCTTAGTTGCAAAAAGACATAGAATGAAGGAAAAGTGAGACGATCCTAAAACCGGGAAACACCTCAGACAGAACCGGTCAAAAAAAAAAGGAGGAATGAGGTGGGGGGGGCAAAATTCTTCAACTATATTGGCTGCTCAAAAATTCACTGGCGGCTCGGCACGAGCCGACACTATACCGCAGACAAGGCTTTGATAACCAAAAGAACAAGGGAGGACTAGAACAAAACTGGAGAAGGAAAGGGAGGTACGACTGCAAAAAGAAGTCGCAGAGGGAAAAAAAAAAGAGGGAATTGAAAAGTGAAGGCGAAGAAGGGTCGAACAGAGTTCAGGGAAGGCGGGGGAGATGCCGACTGATATCTACTAAACCTGAAGAGGGTAGTAGGCATCATCGGAGTAGACCCCTAAGAGATGAAGACTCCAAAAGTCAAAAAAATACCCTAGGGGTTTTATCCATTTGGGGGGGAGACACCAGGAGTAGGGAAGACGGGAGAACTTTTTGGGGAACAATTAGACAAAAGTTCCATGGAAGTAGGAGGAAAAGAAATCCAAAAAAACGATTAAAGGAAGATGAGGAAGGGTAAACAAAAAGAAAAGAAAACACCCACAAAGAAACAGCAAAAAAAAAACAAAGGGGAACTGGGATGTACTTACATCTGGCAAACCAACTCCGTCGACGAATAGGAACCCAATGGAAATTCTGTATGTATGGGCTTGTCTTAGTACCGAGGGAGGGGATACCTATTAAGACGACGAAGAGGGAAGGGGAATGAAAGGTAGACGAGGGGGAAAGATCAGTTAAAATCGAGAAAAGAAAACATCAGTCTCTTGGACCGATCAGAGCCCCTTCCAAGACGGATAAGGAATGGGGAGTAGTAACCGTTGGAAGGAGTCATGAGAGTCAGTATGCCAGGAGGGAAAGGGGTATGAACAAAATGGAAAAGGGGAGAAGGGGGGCGGGGTCTCGGGAGGTATCGCCCTCAGCCAGAATCGTTGAACACCCTATAGTAAGCACGCAAGGGAAAAGGTGAAGGTAGACTTCTATGGGGGGGGTGTAATGACGTATTAAAGGAAAGGGTTGTCTTTTACTAATCTGGAAAGAGGGATCTTCTAAATTGGCTCCGCATGTTGGCCAGGAAAAAAGTCCGGTGAAATCGCCAGCAACTCTTGCGAAAAAAGACCGGGGGGAACCGGACCTGAAAAGATAGCGGAGGAAAAAGGAGGTTTGAAAGGGGGGGGTCACAACAAGAAAGGAAAGGGGCAACGAGGGAAATCTCCAGAAAAAAGGGGAGACGCGGCAGGGAAGCCAAGGAGGGAAAGATTCTTAGAAAAACAGAGAAAGTTAAGGAGATTTCCCAAGAGAGGGGGGGAACTGTGGTAAGGGAGAGGGGATCTGAAAGCGTATGGGTACGAATTGAAAAGGGGAAAACGGGTCAGCAAAGAGTCGCATGATCCTCGAGCTGAATCGAAGTAAACAAAAATAGGGGGGGGAAAAGAGAAAAGAGTGAGACCGGCAGTTGACAGATCGGTTCAGGAACTCGAAGGCCTGGGAGCTCAAAGAGACCAAAGACAGGGAAAGAAACAATAGGCGCAGATTAGACCACCGTAGCCATTCATCGGCAAAGCCGTAATGGGGAAAGGGAAGAAAGGATAATTCTAGGGAAAGAAAGTTGAAGGAAGTTCTTCCAAAGGGGGGGGGTTGATCTCAGGAAAAAAAGGAACGATCTTTTCGTATTAATCGTGCTCGTTACGAGGGTATATGGAAGGGAAGGCGGGGGCAAGAGAAACCAAAACAAAAACACAACCAATTCAACTGTCACGTCGTATACCTTTGCGTTTCTAGGGGGGGGGGAATCTGGAAGCAACCATAAGGCTGGAGAGGAGGGAGAGACCTTAAAAGAAGGGGGGGCTCAAGAGAGACGAACCCGTTATTCAGCTGCGGGAATTCTCCCTCCATCAGAGAAATCCACGGACTCCGCGCACAGCGGACTCATGGTCAAGAAGACAATGAGGAAGAGAGGGAGGTAATTGTTCGTTTGGATCTGCTGGGAGAAGTGCGAAAGGGTTTGACGTAGCATGTAATGAATACACTACCTTTCTTAGGAACAACGGGGGAGGGACAAGTTAAGTAATACTAAGAAAAAGATCGAAGAGAGGGTATCTAATACCGTCATAAGGGCACTTAAGCACTGGGAAAGGGTCAGGGGCTGCAACCATGGAAATTGGAACGCGAACTCGAGCGCTCGGCGACTTGTATCGCCTTGAAAGAACAGACGTAACGTAGGGGAGGACCGGAGGGTTAGGACTATCTAACCAAGGGATCAGGGGAGGAAAATCCGAGTAAATTCATCAGGGAGAGGGGAGGAGGGACAGTTCAATGTGGGGGCGGACATCAGCAAGAACCTAAGCTCAGCATGGGACTCGTGCACACCATATATTGGGGAGAGAAAGAGAAGGAAACCACTAGGGAAAAAGAGCAGAAAAAGGGGGAGGAGTAGGGGCCTAGGGGAAAAAATTCTGAGTGGATGAATAGGAGACATGAGAACGAAAGGGAAGTAAGGAAAGCTCCCTTGACCCTCGTTAACACTGGAAGAAAATGAACGCTCGGGGAAGCAGAGAAATAAGTAGTGGCGTGGAAAGAAGGCCACAAGAGCGAAGAAGGTAGGGCAGTGAAAAAAGAAGATCTCAGAGGGAAAAGTATCGGGACGGGCGCAAGTAAGGGGACAGCCAAGAAGATAAGACTGCCTGAAAAGCAACCGGGGTACCCTGAAGGCGAAGGAGATGAAAATGGAGGGGAAAGCCTCACATTTGAGGAATGCTTTCCACCCTGGTTTTGGGGCAGCACTTACACTTATACTAAAGAGGACAGAAAGAAGAGGAGGAGGCGGAAGTTAAGAGAAATACGCACCAAGCATGTAACAACAGTGACGAGACACGACCGAACTGGCAAGGTAAGGCGGGCCAAAAACGCGAGCGGAAGAATCTAAAAGGCAAAAAAGTGGCGCTGACAGGTCTTGAGGAGAAAGGGGAATAAGATGAGCAAAGAAAGGGGGGTCGAGGTCAAAGCGTGGGACACCAGGCAAAGATCCACGTCAGGAGGAGAAGGTAGAGAAGAGGATCGGAATTTCTGAGGGATCGGGGTAATAGGGATAGTGGCTGGTGAGGGAAGTTCTCAGTACGAAAGAAGGGGGGAATGTTGACCTTCGTGAGAGCAAGAGAAAAATTATAGGCATATTGAGGAGTACACAAAGAAAAAAAAAATGGGCGTTCTCGAGAATCTTGGGGAGCTTCGGGAGTGAAGCTAGGACTGTTTCATGCCCAGGAGTGAGAGAAGGAATAACGATGAACTAGAGATCGTCTTCAAGAGGGGGTACAATGAATATCATGTAGGAGAGGCATAGTACAGTGAAAAGTATAGTTTAAAAGGGATGTAGCAAGGGGGGCGAAGGAGAAAGCGGTCCATTTATAAGAGTGCTAAAGTAGAAAGAGACTATCGGCAAAGAAGAGGGGGGGGGATGGGGGTCACGAGGAGGGAGAAGAGCTTTCGAAGAGTTAGGGGGACACGACAATTTTGAAGATGAACGCAGCGGGAAAAATACGGGGACAGAGAGCGCCAAAAGGAATCTAACAAAGAAGGAGAAGAAGCTATTCGGTAAGCAGACCGGAAACGAAAGTCCAGGCCGAAGGATGGGGGCAAAAAGAGAGGACAGCAGATCACGGCAACAGATCGGCCAACAAGAAACAACCACGGTGAGGGAGTAAGAGGAGGATGCTGTAAGGGGAAAGAAGAGGTTTAGGCATCTAAGCGGGGAATCTTAAAGGAAGGGGGGGGGAAAGTGGTTTGGGGAATGGATAAGTTCAGGCGATCGTGAGGCCGGTCGAACGAGGAGAAACAGATCGAGGGAGCAAGAAGAAGAAAAAAATAAGAAATCTTCTCCGAGAGAGAATACGAGGGGAATCGGAATATTCAAGCGCTCGAAGAAGAAGCAGCTTCAACCAGAATTAGGAGGCAAGGGGATCGTACAGGAAAAAAGGGTTGCATTAAAACAGGTCTCGTCATAAGGAGAAACCTGGGTTGCTCTGAAAGTCTGGTGTATCCTTTGAAAGGAAGCTCTCTAAAAAACACAAGGAGGGCAATAACGAGAAAAGGAAGAAAAAGAGAAGAGAACAGTTTTTAGAAGGGGAAAAGGGGACAAAAGTTGACCAAGGAAGGACAACAGGGCTTCAGACAAGAAGGACTTCATTGACTGGTCTTGCCTGCGGGTAGGGGCTCTAGAAGGACAGAAAAGGGATTAGATGTGGGAAGGGTACGGTAAAGTGGGAAGTCGGGAATAGGGGAAAAGTATCTCAGAAAATCCTAAGGAAAGTCAAGTGTCCTCCTTAGAAGGGTCGAAGCGCTCAGATTGGGAGCGCACTGCACAAGAGCACTCAGATCTTGAACGAAAAAAAGGAAGAAACAAGTCAAGAGGAAATCTCAGAGGGGGAAGAAAGGAGGACAGAGTACAATCATTGGGACAAAGGGCAGGCCTAAGACGAGGAACAGAAGAAAAAACATGTGGGTGTAAGGTGGCAGTTGAAAAAGTTTTAAGGGCGGAAGGAAGGTAAACGAAAGTGTCAAATCGTCAGAGGAGACTGTAAGGAAAAGGTCAGTAGGTAACGGTGGCGAAAGAATAGCGCAGGCAAGACGGTCACACGAATTACGCTCTTTAATGGCCGCGGAAAGAGGGGAAAGGTGGGAAGGGCCGTGACAATAACGGCTGTTCTCTACCAAGAGGTAGCAGGAGAAAGACAAAGAAAAACAGCAGAGGTAAGAGCAGAGACTCACGTGCAAGGAAAAGAAGGGCAAAAAATAAAGAAAGAAAGAAACACTAAGAATCAGGACAGAAATCGCCGGCTGAGAGGGGGGGGGGAGGGCAAAATCAGGAAGAGGCGAAAGTGAGATTCTCTTAAACATTGCAAAACAAGGAAGGTCAAAGACAAAGGGCGGGAAAGAGAAGAGGACACAGGGGGGCAATGTGGGGGAGAAGTGTCTATCAGAGGAAGAGAAGGAGTCTAAAGCCAGACTTCAAACATTCAGCAGAAATAAAGGAGGGAAGAGTAGATAAAGTCGTCAAGACCTGGAACTATAAACTAAACTACATAAAGAAATATACTGGACAGAGAGAGAAAAAGAAAAGATCATACATTCTGGACAGACTCTGAAACAAAAAAAAGTTGAACCTCACTAACAGAGATCATACTCTCGAACAGCGCACTAGCCACAATTAGAGAAAAAGATAAGAGGAGAGAGGCATGCGGGAGGAGAGTTCGAAGGGGATGTCTTGAGAGAGGGACGTGTTGGAACATCTTTAAAAGAGATTACACTTCATCAAAAAGGGAGCTCTGGAAGGAATAAAGGGCGATCAGGAAAGATAAAAGTCTGCAAAACAAGGAAGCACAGGAAAAGGGAAATCCCAGGGGGAAAAGTCAGCATGCTACTAATGGAAATGAAAAGGGGGAAGGGTAATCCTAGACGCTTAGGAGGAAATAGACAGAATAGAAGCTAGGGACTTACGAGGAGAGACGGATTCAAGAAAACGACAAGCAGTCTAGACCATGGGAACTGTCTCGTTTCACGCGGGGAGGGGGAAGGAACCCGTAAAGAAAAAGGGTAAGGATGAAAAAGGGGAGGACAGTTCCTTAAGAGGAAGCGAAAGCGATCTGAGAGGCAGAAAAAAGAAAGAGAAGGCAGTATAATGGGGGCCAACGGTCGTTGAGGGAAGGAAAGTGGAGCACAAGAAATCTGTTAGGTGACAAAGAGCGGGGCAAAGAGGAAACTGAGAGGAAGGGGAAGGGTTCCTTAGAATTTGCAAAAAAAGGTGAAAGAGAAACAAAATCTCCTAGGCGTGAGATTAGGGGCGCGGACAGATAAAAAGCTTGGGGGAGCACTGGTAGAAAAAAGGGAAAAGGTACGCGCAGAAAAAAGGCTGTCGGGAACTTCACAGAAGAAAAGTCAAAGGAGAACAGACGAGAGGTATCAATTTTGGAGTGAAAACTACTTTTCCAGCATACGAGGCAAAAGTTGAGGAAGGGCTGAACGCTCAAGAAAAAAAGATCTACTTAGATCACAGAGAAACCGGTGGATAATAAAAGAAGAGGGAAGGAGTAACGAGACGTGAAAAAATGGGCCTGAAAAGGACTATCAAACGGAAAGACGCCCCAGAGAAAAAAAGGAAAAAAAGGGAAATGGAAAAGGTCTCAACTAAGGGGGGACGCCACCAGAGACCTCCGGCTTTCGAAGTATCACAAGGGGGGGAAAGAGTACCGTTGGGTGAGAGGAACCAACCCAGCTTAAAACTCAAGAGGACCTGAGAAAAATGCCTCCAAGGGAAGAAGAAAAGAGAACCAAGAAGGAAGCAACGTGAGAGAGCATTGGAAGTGATGAATATTAACTCTACTAACAGACGAGAGAAGAAATAGAACGAGGGAAGAAGAGAGAGGTGCCTGGGGAAGGCCTGAAAAAAAAATGTAGGAACAGGGACTTGAACTGAACAAATGGAGTCTGAGCAAGCCGCCCTGAAGGGAAAGTTCAAAGACGGAAGCGAGAGGGGAAGGAAAAGAACCGGGGGGAAGAAACTATAAGACATGGGTAGTCATGGCGACCTGTTTAGAAAAATAGCGCGCAAACGGAAAGAGCGGGAATAAAGATCCGAGAGACCAGAAAAGGGGTACTGTCTGGATGGGGGATAAACGATAAAAAAGGCAGAGTCATGATCAAAGAGACGAAAAAGAGATACGTTGTGACAGCGGAAACGTGATGACCAAAGAAAAGATCATGAGTAGATCAAGTCTAGAGTAAGAAAAAGAAAAATTCAGAACAGTGGGGCAATATCGGCTCAAAAGACGAAACTAGAAACGGCTCATTCACCTGAGAAAGTAGAAAGAATTCACCGGACCAGGGGGTATCGTGGACCGAGCAAGAACGAGGTCAGTGTGAAGGAAGGGGCAGGGGACATTGAAGATGGGCTTTTTCAGAGACCTAAAAGAAAAAAAAAAAGAAAAAAAAATAAAACTTAAAAAAAAAAAAAAAAAACCCTTGAGAAGGAAAGAGGAAGGACTGCCTTCAAAGGACCGGGATTCATTACTTGCTAGGAGTCAACGAAATCTTCGAAGGAAACGAAGGGGTCAACATTCAAGGTACGAAAAGGGTGCCGATTCAGAGGATCGATATCGCCTTAAGTGAAAAGGAGGGCGTCATACTTTCATAGAAGAAGGAACAACAACAACTCCGTGCCTGGGGAGCGGGGGAAGACAGGAAAACTAAATCGAGGGAGTCAGGGAAAAAGAATTCACACTGAGGGAGGAAACGAGATCCATGGGAGGGTCAGAGTGAAACCCACGACAATCCCTGACGACATCTCTGTAGCGGGAAAGCAGGCCAGAAAAGGCCATAAAAGATAGGCAAAGGGGGTACAGACGACAGGGTCCTTGAAGCCGAGGTGCGCCGATAAGAGAACGTCGATTTGACTTTAATTAGTAGAACGAAGGGTTTTCGGAGAACATCTCTTGAAAGGAGAAATGCAGAGATAACCAAACAACAGAATTTAAGCAAAGCAGCATACTGGGGAAACCCTGCCGAAAAAAAAAGCCAAAGCCAGAAAAAAAAAAACATGTGGGTCCCTGTTTTCTCGAAACGAGGAGAGAAGAGGAGGTTAAAATTTTCCAAGGTAAGAAGGAAGGAAGGACCCGGAATTGAGAGAGAAGCAACAAAAAACGGAGGAGGAAAAGAAGAAAAGATGACCTTCGCAAGGGGAATATTAACGGTCTTGGCAGTAGAAGCCCACCCAGGGATCGTCGATGGCGAGAAAACGCAAATGTACACAATGGCGGGGGAGTGGGGAAGGGGGGACAGGTTCTTCAACTTTGACCGATAAGGGAGAAATAGAAGAGTCCTCCTACCTTAAGGGGGTGCCGAAAAAAAGGAGCAAGCGTCTACGGAAAGAGAGATCACATCATGGGGGATCTCGTCGTCCGAATTCAAGTGCAACTCAAAAAACACGCATCAAAGAGTAAACCAAAAAAGCCGGGGGGGAGGTGAAGAAGGGGCCTTCTTCAAAGTGAGGGCGTGCAATGGGATCAGGTTATCAACAAAAGAAAAACGGCGACAGGAAAAGATTATATTTTGAGAAGCTTGGAAGATAAGAAAAGTAAGAAAGGCGGTTGAGTAAGAAACAGAGGGATGACTATAGGAAAAGGTGCACGCGGGCTTGAAAAAGAGGGGCTAAAAAAGGGGGAGCGGGGGGGGGGCTTTAGAGGAGAAATGAACGCTATGACACGATGGGTACGTTTTTGGTGGGGAAAAAGGGCGCTTCAAAAGAACAGCTGGGAGAAGAGAAAAATTGGTCTGAAGGACATGTTGCAGTAGACGGAAGGCATAGAATAACCGATCCTTTGAAACAGCATCAGGACTCGAAAAGACCCCGGGGGACGGAAGGTAAAGAAGGTCTTCGGGAACCGGTGGGGGGGAGGTGGCAGATACCAGCCCAAAAAACCAGAAAAGCAAAATGATCGAGTATTCAAAACTCGGGAGGCAAGGAAAAACCGGAGGGAAGTACATTTGAGGCGAAGGGAAGGGGAGCCTTGTAATGGTATGCTATCCAAAAAAAGATTGCAAACGTTGCCTTGAAGTGGGAGAGAATCAGACATCAGGATGGGGACGAAGGGAGAACATGCGGAAACAGGGACAGAGGGAAGGAAAGAACGGGAGCCAGAGGGTATTGTGAAGGGAGATTGGGAAAAGGGAAAGGGTAGAAGGTAACCTCCTGGGAACGTACTGTTCGACATTATCTGGGGAAGAAAGCGCACGGAAGGAGCCAACAAAAGACAGAAGCAGTCTGAAGAGTGAACGGGAGGGGGGGAGCCTCAATAACAGGGGGGGGGGCGTAGAAAAAGAAGATCTGTATAGTTAAAGAGGTAGCTGAAATGAAAAATAAGGCCTTAGGTACGGGCCCTAAGGGGGCTCCAAAAAGGGAACGAAGCACTATCAAGAGAAGAAGGAGGTATCTTGAGAGGGCGATAGGGATTAGATGGGGGAGGGAAAGAATCAAAAACAAAAGAAAAGAGGGAACTGAGGATAACCTTAGGCAGGTCGAGGGTTGGGTAGCGGAAAATAGGAGTGAAAAGAAGAAGGTGGTTCAGTGAGCCGCACGGGGGGTGTGTGCGAAAAAAAAGCCACAGGGGGAGGGGAATTCGGGATAATGAGAAAAAAGCGTAGAGTCACAAGTGCAGGACCCGCAGTCAAATAGCAAAGATCCATAAAGAAAAATAGAAAGGAAAAATTCGGCGGAAGAAGAGGAGGGGAAGGGGGGGATGGGTGATAGTGCGTGGGGGGAGTCCTGTTGGCAAGGAAGTCAGTCTTCAACTCCTTAGGAGAAAACACCTTTTCAAGAAGTAAGGTCCAACTCAAAGAAAATAATGGTCAGGGGGGATAACAGGAAAACAACAGAGAGAAAACGGGGAACTCAAGGTAAAGGGAGGGAACAATAGACGGTACAACCAGGGAGAACGCGAGGGAGGTCTACTTTGAAGGAGTTACTAGACCGTACCTGCCCTGAAGAGAGCGGGGGAAACATTCACAAAAGATCCCACAGACTGGGAAAGTGTTCAAGCTCCTCTCCATTAGCGAGACAGAAGATACGCTGGCCTTAAGAGGGGTGGGTGACGAATTGGGGGGTTGATTCCATAATAAAGGCACAACGGTTCAAAAAAAAAAACTTGTCGAGATAGTTCAACTCCTAGCAGGGGTGCTAAAAAAAGACAAACCCACCGGGACATGGAGACGAAGGAGGGGTTCCTAAAATGGTTGAAAGAAAGGTAAAAGGAGGCGGGGAGGGGATGGAGGGGGAAGAACAGTAGAATCCGGGAAAAAATGTTAACCAGAAAAGAGCATTCCGTCTTCGGGAAAAGAAGATAAAAGGAGAGGGGGGGGGATAGAACTAGACCGGGAAGGTAAGGGGGAACAAACTCATGCAACATGCAGAAGACGGGATTGGGAGAGAATCGAAGGAAGAAAGGCTAAAACTAGAGGCAGGACCAGAAAGTAAAAAGAGTCCAGTCGATGGGAAAACTACAAATTCCCTTATTACGAAAAATCTAAAACTTGTACAGTGGAAAGAGAAAACAGGGGGAATCAAAGAGAGTTAAAAGTGTTTGAAAAAATCGTGCCCGGAAGTCTAATAAAAAACCCCTACAGAATTGTAGACGGAGTTAAATAAGGACCAGAGTGACCAAAAACGGAACAGGAACCAGGAGGCAGAGAGAGGGGGGATAGCCCTCCTGACTAGAGACATGGAGAGAACCTGGGTCACACTAATTCTAATGTAGGAAAAAGAAGACTCTTTTTTCGTGGCAAAAGGGGGCCGGCCATATATACAGGCAAGCTCTCTGGGGAGAAATCTGAGGCGCAAGGGCTGGGCTGAGAGGATAGGCGATAGTTTTATGGGTCGTATGCAGAGGTCAGAAAATGAGAGTATTGCATACGAAGAGAACAGAAAGGAGGAAGATGGTAAGAAAGGAAACAAACCCTTTCCCAGGCCAGGAATCAGAAAGCGGAAATTGGTCAAAGGATTGAAAAAGGAGACTGGTTGAAGGGGGGCAAGGGGAGTGGGAACTATCGGGAAGGACTGGATCAGGAAAGGAGGGAGGGGGGAAATCTCTCAAAAGTTCAGAGGGAGGATTCCATGAGGGGGAGTCTGTATGTCGCCATGGACGGACTAAATAATCACAATGTAACGCGGGGGGACAGAAAGAAACGAGATAAAGAGAGGGGGGGGGAGGTATCAAATGAGATAACTAAAAGGGGGAGGGATTCAAAAAAGAATGGGTCAAACGAATCAAGTGAGTACTTGAATATGGGAGAAAAGATCTAACCAAAATACAATGGAGCAAGAAGGTGGGAAAGGGAGAGTAGGACGGGAAAGCGAAAAAAAGTACAGAAAGGCTCAAGGAGAAATGCGATTGACACCGCTTTCAACAAGGACGCGCCAATAACAAGGTAAGCCATGAAACAAGAAAAACGCACAAAAAACAACGGGACGGGTTCTTATGGGGGGACGGGATTAGGACTTAAGATTAAGTCTATGGTCAATCCGAAGCAGCGGACATAGTTACTTTTTTGGGACTTTGCAGAGGGGGGATGAAAGAGACTTATCCTGGACGACGCGTCTGCACCAACAGAAAGAGGGGAGAGACTAAGCAAGAGGCGAAAAATAAGGCAGAAGAGAGGTCTGGAGAGAAATAAAGGGGGAGTGGAGATGCAGTAAACCGAACAAAATCAGAGATACATTAAGCATGTAATACGGCAGATCCGGTTGCAGGAAAGAGGGAAGAGAGCTTCTAAAAAAGACGGGGGAAACGAGGATCTTTGTGATCCATCTCAACAAGAAAACAAAAACGCTTATTGGAAAATATAGAGAGACGCTAAAAACGAAGAATAGAGAAATGAAATAAGCGACAAGGTATTCCAGGTGACAACGGAGGCAAGAAAAGACTAAACAAAGGAAGGTTAAAGGGTTTTTCTCTGAAAAGCCTTCCTAGGCGATAACGATCGGAGCTCGAGGATCCTGAAGGGCCTCAAGGGGGAGACTGAGGATCTGGAAAGACAGGCGGAAACTCAATCAAAAAAGAGGAAGGTTCCACGGAAAAAATCCAATATGCCTAGAGAGAAATTCAGGGTAAATCAAAAGGAATGTAGGCCGAATACAGCCAGTACAACACAGAGTCACAAAAATGGGGTTGGTGGAAGGGTAGTTGTCAGGAAGGGAACGTTGGAGAGGGGTCGGGGAAAGGGAACTCGGGTGAATAGGGAAGGGAACTTTAAACGGTCAGGGAGGTAGCTTCCAGGTATCTCCGCAAATTTAGTAAAAGAAAAAGGCTCTTTTCTCTGACGAGGTCGAGTGCGAACAAAGGAGGAATTAAAACAATCCCGAGGGGTGAGGCGATACTCAAAGGGGAGAAACGGACATTTAATAAGGCCCCAAGATGGAAAGAGCGCGCTTTCGGGGGTCACACAGAAAGGAGACTGGAAGAGGTCGAAAAAGTAGAGACGAACGAAAGGAAAAAGAGAAGAAAGACACTTGAAGCCTAGAAGAAATGATAATTGCTCCCAGGGGAAATAGAGTCAGGCATTTTCGTTCTTCTTCCTTGCCGACAGAGCAAACGACGGACAGATTAAGAACAGGGTCACAATTACCAGGCAAAACTGAGGGGGAGGACATGAAGGGTGGGGTAAGGAGGAGAGGAGAAAGGTACTCAAGTGGGCGAGAGAAAAGGCCATACCTCTCTGAGGTCGGATAGGAAACAGGGGAAAAAAAGACCAATACAGAGAACTATACGCTCTCACAACATGGCAGGAGAGAGGACAGACGCGGCCGACTGAAGGACTTGGAAAGAAACGTGAAAAGAGAAAAACTCTAGGAAAAAGAACTGAAAGGAAATCTACAATACACAGGGACTGCATTGGAGGAGATAAAAAAAAAACGGCTTGTTGTCTGTATGGTGTGTGCCAAGTAGGTAGTTAGAGGCCGGGAAAAAATCAGGGGGGGGGGGGGAAAGGATGGACAGAGAAGAGAAAAAGATCCTTTCTAATGGCTGACGAGAAAACAGCAAAAGTGCTAAAAAGACAAGGGAAAAGCACTGGCAAGGTGCGGGGGACATTGGAAAAGAAAATCGCCGAATGGAGAAGGGGCGCGGACAGGACGAAACAGAGGACTGTGAGAAAGGGGAAGCTGTAAGGAGGACCAGCGCGGGACGCATATTAGGGGAGTAGCCGTAAAGCTAATGCGAGTCATTTCCCTGTAGGTTTAGACTAAAAGATGTAATGGAGAAGAATGGGGCCGACTGGGGGAAAAACTCATCCAGAAGATGGGAAGGGGGGAAAGGGGGGGGGCTTCTATCCGGGAGGGAGAAGAAACAAGGAATCGGAAGAGGACAGATAACTTATTAACTGAGAAGAAAGCTGATCACATTTCAAAAAGAAGTTAGCAACTTGAACGGGGGGTACAGGGAGCAAAAGATCTGGGTACGAACTAGATGAATAGCAGAGAAAACAAAAAAAAAAGGGAAGAGAAGGGAGGGGGAAGGGACTGGGAATAATAGGAAAAATATAAAGGAACAACTCAATCTCCTCCAGACTTCTGCTGGGGGGATCAAGATTAATAGCAGACAATCAACTGTTTTATCTGTCTCCAAATGCCGTCCCCTCGAGAAACTTGGAGTCTTGGAAAAGGCACTCCGGAAATTCAACCTAATAATACACCTTTGGAAAAGGGGAGGGAAAAAAAACTATCTTAACGGGGGAAAGGGACGGAGGGAGTGCCTTCTCGGAGAGACAGTAGGAGATAGAGGGGATAGAAAAGGACTTTCATCAAACTATCTTCCGCAGGAGTATTAATGAGGAACTCATCCGAAAAAAAGAGATCAATCCTAGAAAAAAAGCAGAACTCCGAAGACGTAAAGAATAGACTTAGCGCATGATGCGCAATGCGACGCAAACAGGCAGGGGCCTCATTTTCGGGTGCAGGTCAATCGCCGGAAAGCTTACTTTGTCTCTCTTGAGCACGCAAAAAATCGAAGGAGAAAAAAATCTACAATCTTAAACTCACCTTCATGAACCTATCAGAAAGAAAGGGAAAAACGAAAAAGAGGTATACTACGGGAACGTGAGGGGGAGACTTACTCCTCGAAACTAGAGAGAGCGCAAAATCCGGAATCAGAAAAAGGGGGGAATTTGGGGAGAGGAGATCAACCCAACAATTTTCGGCAGAGTCAGGACCGGAGGGTTAAAGTCTCAAAAAGCATGGAGGAAAGTGTCAAAGAACTACTGATCTAGGAAGTCCCGGAAGAAAAGGGGGGAAACTATGACACGGGGACGGGATTTGCGGGCGGGGAGCTGGAAAATTAAAAACGACGGGAACAAAGATACATGAAAAAAATAGCAGGTTTGCGATCCGCGCACGTGAAGGCTGAAAAAGATAGAAATAAGAAATACTGTAGGAGAAACAAAGGCATGAAAAAAGGAAGAGAAGTCTAAGAAAAGAGGGAGCTATAAAACCCAATTTGGAGGGGAAAAACGAAGGGACATGGATCGCCTCAAACACTCCAGGGAGTCAGAGAAGAAAAATAGTTTAAAAAACTTTTAGGTCTTCGCTCTGATAACGAGAAAGGGGGGAGATGGAAATTGAAGTGTAAGTGGAAGGGGTCTAAAATCAACACACCAGCACGTAGATACAGGCGACTAAAAAAAAATGAGAAGGTCTAAGCGGGAAGAACCGCTGCTCAAACTTTCTATGAGACTGAAAAGGAAAGTTCGACAGGAATAAAGTCGACTCAGAAAAAATAAAAAAAAGGGGGGAGGACGAATAGAGGGGGGGGGAAGGCGTGCAAAAAAGAAATAGGTCATTATAAGTTTCATCATAACTATTAAAACCTCCAGACGCCCGTGTCGACAAGAAGCAAACGGAAAGGGATGACTTGGGGGGGTTCAAAAAGTCCGGCAAACTATATGTGCGGAGAAGAGAAAAGGATCCACAATGGGCGGCTCTTCAAGCGAAACTATAAAGGGAGGGAAGGAGAGGGAGAGAGACAAGGAAGACCAAGTCTACGAAAGCCAAGGGTACTACTCGGCCGGCTAAGAAGGGAGAAGATGAAGCGTGTGAAGAGGGAAAGTGACAGAGGAAAAACAGCATCAGGGTGGAGTTCTCTCATCTCTGAAAGCAGGGAGGAGCAGATCTCGAAAAACGAAGGAGCATAGCTTGAAAAAAAAAGACAGCCCTAAATAAACATGTTTTTCAAAAAGGGGGTCATAAGACTACTTCGTCGATCAGGAGAAACAGGGGGGGAAAGGTAACAAAATCCAGTTACCCGAAGGGGAGTCTCAGAGCAAAACACAAGGTATGGAGGAAAGAGAGAAGGGACATTGCCAACTGGGGAGCTGGGAGAAAAGCGGCAAAACCAGTGGACCAAGCTCGACTAAGTGAGAGACCAATTACAAGTCGGGTATTGTGTCGGCTTGCAGGCGACCGGGGGTGAGGAGAAAGAGTACCTACCGAGACCTTATTCGGGTTGCCTGGGAGAGGGGGCAAAAAGGGAAAGAAGGTCATAAGGAACGAAGGAAAAGCTGCAGGAAGGCTCCGACTGGAAAAACGTGAAACTCAAAGAAGGGCGATTCAGATATCGCGCACCTAGCTAACGGACAGTGGGGGAGGAAGGAAGCTAATGCATTCTTCAAAAGATCAGGGGACCTGGCGTCCTTGGTTATGCACCAAATTTGTCATGCATGGGGATCGGGATAAAAAAGCGTTGGCTAGAAAAAAGGATCAAAAGGGGAAACAGAGGTATTCAGGAAAGCAGAGAAGGGCGTTGAGATTGGTCGAAATAAGGCTGGGGGGGGTGGGGGAGAAAAAACATAAAAAAAGAAACTAAACAAAAAAGCAAAACATAGACCAAAGATGCAATCGAACCTCCGCAAACGACAGGCAACCGGGAAACTTAACGTCGGCAGGACGATGAATGTTATAAAAAAGAGGCGGAGACGATGGGGGCAAAGGACAGTTGGGAAAAGGTTTGAACAGCAATTCACACAGCGGGGCAAGGGAGAGCCAACGCAGACGAGAGAGAAAAAAGAACCGGAAGGCGAGCTTCTTCACGGTTCGGGCGCAACCGCACAATGAAATGGCAACGAAAAAGTCCCGTGTGCACTGGATGGGGACGCGGCAAGAGAAAAGAGGGGAAAGATCGTTGGGGAAGGAAAAAAAAGGACGCCGAAAGCCATTCTTGCCCAACGAGGGGGAAGTTAAGCGTGAGGCAGCATGGGATGAAAAAGCTTCTTTTCAGGATGGGGGAGGAACCGGAAGAAGAGAGAAGACAAAAAGGGAGTAAAAAGGAAGTTGTAATAAACCAAACTGTGAGCAGATGACCAAGGAAGAACGAGGAGAGTTCATACTAGGATGAACGCGAAGAACTCCGATCCGGGAAAAAGCAGAGCCTCACGCAACGAAAGTCTTGAGCTTTATAACAAAATTCAAGGAGGAACAGGGAAAAACTCGCATTGAAGTAGGTTTAACTGGGAAGAAAAAAATAAAAGTGAGAGAACAGAACCGGTTCATTCCCGTCTTCCTACCGGTGTGGCCTCTCCTGCCCAACAAAGGCCACTAGAAAATTCCTGGGGGAGAGGAAAACCTGGTCAGGAAAGGAGTCTCCGGTTGAGGGGGAGGAAAGATCAAGAAAACACACTAATAGGTAATAGTAGAAATGAAACGAGGTTGAATCTGGCAGTCCGGAGGGTAGTGGGGTAAAGAGAAGGGGGAGGGAGGATTAAGCCGCCGGGTTTTTGGGGAAAAAAAGGCACAACGGGGGGGAGTTCTGGATTACGAAAACCAGCAAGCGAGAACACTTCCTTCCGAGGACCAATCTTCAACAACTCACATTGCTACGGAAAAAGGCGAGAGAGAAGGGCGTGAAGAGTTCAAAAAAAGGAGCGGGGGGGGAAAAAGGGGGGGACGGGGGGGAACAACTTGGCGATTCATGCATCGTACTCAAGCTTCAAACCCTTGCTTAAACGCGGGAACAAGAAAGATAGAAAAGAATGCGAGGGGAAGACTAAAAACTGAAGGGAGCCGATTTACGGGAGGAAAAAAGGCATTACAGAAAAAAGGAACATACTCAAGAGCTGGAGAAAAGGCGGCGTTCCAACACACTGGCACCTCGGGTAAAGGAAGGAATGGAGAAAACATAGTCTCAAAACATGCAAGGTCGCGCCTCGCCTGCTCCAGCAATTCAGTGGGAGGGAGGAGAGGCAGGTTGGGACAGGGCAATCTCAGAAAACGTAAAAAATCTCAGAGGCATCCAGGAGGCGTGCCCCCGCACAGTGTGTACCAGGACACTGACAAAACACGACCGTGGAGGGAATAGACTGGAAATATTAAAGAGAAGAAGTAAGGAGCAGTGAAAGAAGGTTCTCTGACGAAACAAAAGGGGAGAAAAACATAAGAGAAAACTTTGAAAAATCAAGAAGGGCCAAAGAAACAAAAAAAATCAGAAATCCCTTGCCCTGCTCGAAGTACGCTTTGACAGTTGGAAGACAGACAGGAGAAGCAAGGGGAAGGGAGAAAAGGAGGAGGGGAAAGGACCTAGAGCCAGGAAGGGGAACAGCAACCAAGAAAGAAGGCTTCAGACAAAACTAAGTAAAAAGGACCGAGAACATTAGTCTTCCCAAATGGGGGGGGCAGACGTGGATCATGGACAACGATCGGGGGGGAAGAACCAAGAATCCCGGGTTCTGGTATATCCTCGTCCATCTGTCCAAAAAAGAAGAAGAAGATCAAGGGAAAATAGAAAGTCTCAAAATACGGTATGGCATCCATTCGTACAGCAGGTGCTCGTATAGGGTGATGGTTCAAAATCCGGGTCCTCAAAGGGTTACGTGAGGGAAGTTTAAAGACATGCCTAGCGCCGATATTGGAAAGGGGTCGAGAATCTACAGTCGGAACACGGGGGGGGCAGATAGGGAGCATTGTAGTCTGGAAGACGAAGCCGAGATTAACCGGTTTGGCAAGGGGGAGGGAAGGCAGAAAAACATTGCTTCATCGTGGCAGTCTGGGGGAGGACAAAAAGGGACCAGTAGAAATCTATAGAAGGCAGGAGGGGACGCTTCATTTCCCTTCACATGGAAGAGACGGGGATGGCGTTTGAGTCCAAGGAGACAAGGCGAAGGAAAAGGCTCAAAAAAATGAAAAAGAGATCAATAAATAAATTTCGTCAGAGGAGTCACCGAATACAATATTTTTCTGTCGTTGGAGGATCGTAAAGGAGATTCGAGGGGGGGGGGCTGTAAGTGGGGTCAGATGAAACACTAAATAGAGAAAAAATGAACGTTTGGAAGGGGGGGGGGAGTTCCTAGGACGACTCAAAAGAATGAAGTAAAGTCAGCACATCGTTGGTAATGACAAGATTCAGGAATAACGACGAAGAGGAAGATAACAATATCTCAAAATAACGGGAAAAGACATTTGACCTAAGAAACGAAAGTCCAAAATTTCTCGAATGGCCAGAGGAGAGGTTGCAAAAGATGCAAAAAGGCCCTCTCAAGGAAACAAAGTGACAGCCACGAACAACACCAGTGGGGGTTCTGTACGAGAGCGGAGAAGGGATTTTCTTCCGTACAGGGAAAGGGTAAAAGGATCAAGCTGGAAAAGCGTCAATAGGAGATATGGGGAGAACTGTTATCTTCCTGACGAGTTGAGGGAAAGGAAAAATAGCTCACAGACAAAAAGGAGGCTAGAAGAATAAGCGGCAATAATGAGGGAAAGAGAGCTCGAGTAGCAAAAAAATCGTTCATAAAACAAACCTTCAAACTAAAGAGAGGGTACGGGCTGTGGAGAGGGGGGGGAAAGAACGTTGGGGGAAGTGGTCAACAGAGTTCTAGACAGATGGCGACCAAAAGGTTGGGTCTAGCTCGCGGGATCACCTTTCCTCT
>Ga0179593_1678936_pt1 | contig 24911 bp, 19 predicted proteins | sample CZODoug2_1_08_16_FD_185931 | JGI IMG/M metagenome (GOLD analysis project Ga0179593, IMG submission 185931) | Vadose zone soil fungal communities from Angelo Coast Range Reserve, California, USA - CZODoug2_1_08_16fungal (PacBio error correction) | ecosystem: Environmental > Terrestrial > Soil >...
TTCTCGATTTCTTTCAAAACCTCACATGGGACCGTGGGGGAAGCCCTGGGAGGGATCAGGCCTTCGGTTTCATCAAGGGAAGGGGGAGAAGTCATGACTCCTCAAAGAGCCGACATCAGTGTGGCGCCTTCTTTGCTCTTCCTGGCTCGCGCCGGCCGCGGCAAAAGCCACGGAAAGAGGAGAGGACAGCATTTCAGCCACTAGTAAAAACAGAAGAGGAAGTGTTGTACTGACGCTTGCTACTTTCGCTGCTGAGGCCGGAAGACTTTCAGGCGAAGGGGATCGGCGCAGCGTTGACTGGCCACTTCTGCAACGATATCTCAAGGCGGGTCTCCCCGCACCCGTACGAGCTCAGGAGGGCGCCCTTGGGGAAAAAAGTGAAGAATCCATCTGGTCGAAGGTCCGGAGAGCGCGGAGAGGGCCTCCTGGGGGGGGGGCGTATAAAAGGAGGAGGGATAGTCAGAGGTGCTTGGTGGAGGACTGGGGGGGAGAGTTTCGGAGGAGAAGAAAAAGGCTGCGTATTCTTAACCTCATTACTGAGCATCGGAAGGGAGAGCCAAGGGAAAATGGGCTGAAAGTCAGGTTCAGAATTCATTTGTTTTGTTCTAAGCAAAAGCGACAAAATCTCCGACGACTCTCTTTAAAGTAGTTAAAAGTTCTCTCGAGTGACACCGGGTCCCTTTTTGCTACGCTCGCAAGGACGCGTGAATATAAGAGACCGGTGGGTGGGGGTTTTGGGTTTTTCCCACGACTTTAAGTCTCAGTTCACTCTAATATCAGCGTCGGCTACCAAAAGACGTACCGACGAGGTTCTCAGAGGTGTCATCAAGGGGCATCACATCAACAGGTCCTCTGGACAGCGGGGGGAGAGGAAGCTGTAGCTCAAGTAGCGATTTCTTTGGCATGGGAGGTGCGGCCAAGCAGACTTTCTATGGGTCCCGACTAATGCATAGACATGGCCACGGGGAACGGAAATGATTCCAGCCCTGAACAGAGTCGGTTCGAGCGATGAGGATGACGTCGGCTGTAGGCGGGAGAACCAAGGCGCAATCATCGATCTTAAAAGTCCGCACCTGAGGGCAGTGTAAGGCAAAGGGACGGGCATGGCCAGGGAATGGCGATCATACCTGTAGGGTAAGAATTAGGGAGGTTTCTGCGATCATTGCCGTTGGGGAAAGGAAAATTTGGGGGAAGACACGAGGACTCGGGGGAGTCGATGGAGGAAGTCGCCGGGCCAAAAAACGAGGACGGGGTCGATAAAGGCGTAGCCGCTCGAGCTCTCAAACTAAACCGCGCTGGATCAGCGCAAAGAGACAGGGACGGGCTGAAAGGGAAAACCGAGAGGCACAGTTTCCTAAATTGGAGCGGGAGCGGTAGCCAAGAACTGCAATTTCAAAGATGAGAGGCACCTGGGGCGTCAAAACTAAAAAATTCACCAATACGTAAAAAAATAGGTAGGAAGGGAAAGTCCCTTAAGAGCTTGACCTGGGGGCTCAAGCGAATGATAACTGTTCAAGGGAAGGAAAAGCGGAAGACGACCTCAAAACCCACCACACACCATTTGGGCCGAGAAAACGCGACGAGGGGAGCGACCGGAAAAGAGGCAAAAGGGGGACCTAGATCGTCTCATGCAGAAGGTAATCACAAGGAAAGACACCTCGCAATAACATGGCAGAAGTGTAGATTCTACCAGGACAAGCGGTCCGGGCCCCAAGGGGTCACTACTTTCACAACTATCAAAATCGTCTTCCCAACATGACCTTCTTTGGATAAAAGGGGGGGACTGGGGGAGGAGGACGGGAGCCGACCAGGTACCGATCTCTGTTCTAGGAAAGAACCGGCACAGTCATTAATCCTTTGACTCGGGTTCACTAACCTAAAAAAACCAAAGGGAACTAGCAGTAAGGGATCTGAAAGGACCGCTAGGGACGGGTGTGCTCGCTCGGGGGCAAATCACTATGAACGAACAAGGAGTCACCTCTTGGGTGGGAACTTAGTTGGGGGAAGCAAAAGGGTGGGAAAATGGCCGTAAAGAGAAGCTTAAGATAGGTCAATGAAGCTCCGAGACCTTACTTGACAGGCCTCGCAGCGTGACACGTGAAAAAAAAGCGAGAGCGACGAAAAAAAAGGAGAGTGGAGGAAGTAGCTAGTTGCGTTATGGGGTCCTAGTCTCACCAATTGGTTCTTTCCCAAAAGGGGGGAAAAAGGCCAATTCCTCACTTGTGGACAACAAAAAAGCTGGCATGGGATCGCTCGGGAAGCGAGGGCCGGCAGGGGGAAGGACTCAGGAAAAAAAAAAGCGGGCGCACTTGTCAGACTATCCACGAACTGGACCCGCTTCATCCAGGGGAGAGGGATATGGAAAAAAAAAAGTCGTACATCGGGCTCCTATTAATGAGCGCAGGTCAGGAGGGGGAGTACGCCGAATTGGAAATCTGAGGCCCGCTAAAAACTGGCTTCAAGGTCGTACGCTGGACCATGGCCTAAAATGGAAGAAGAGAATTAGGAGGACCGTTCAAACTTGAGAAGGAATTAAAAGGAAGGACCGGGAGGGTCGCCGTGTTTTGTCCACGCGTAGGAGTGGTAGCCGTCCGTAGGGAGGGGAAGGACAAAGGAGGAGACGAGTAAAAAACTCGGTACTCGCTTTGTGCACATCCGACTGGGTCGTGTGACGAATGGGGGAAAGAGGAGGGGGGGAACGGAATCGGAGCTTGTGCCGGAAAGCTGCCGCAACTGCCGGTCCTCTCGCGACAGGGCGGGAATGGGGGGAGAGAAGGGAAAAACCCCAAAGGAAGGATCTCCGGGTTTAATCGCCGGATCGCTCAACACCGGGGAAAGGAGAAGGAGGGAAAAGAGAAAAGGAAGTTCCACCAAGACAAAGGGCAAGCGATCGGAAGAGGGGGGTGGCGGTGCTTCAAGTCATGGACCTGGCCGGAGCGGACACCGGCATGGCGAAAAAGAGAAATTAAGGGGCTGAAAAGACGAGGCCGCTATCGCCGGGGAGTCAAAGGTGCGCGTGGCCGAAAGAAACCGAAGGGGGAAAGAGTGGGGGGGGGGACAGACCCAATCTATAGAAGGAATAGCCTCTACAGCAGCCCGAAGGAAGAAGGGGGAAGTAAGGGGATGGGGGAGAACTCGACAATCAGAGAATGCAGAAGGGGAAAAAAGAGTACTGGAATGCTCCCGGGAAAGATTCATAAAAAAGGAGCCGCGGACCGCAGAGGGGAAAAAAGGGGGAGCTGAGGGGGGAGGAGGGAACGATTAAAAAGGCAGTGTAGACGGGGGGGGGAAAAAAGAATGGCCGACCTCCCGCGAAAAAAATGATCGGCGCAACAGCGGGAAAAGGGAGGTCGATCCGACTTCCCGCCGCGATCAATGGCACAAGCCGCAAAGAGAGAAGGAAAAACCTAGAAGACATCCAATATCAACGGGAAGACCTTCCCATTACGACTATGCAGAGAGGAGAAAAAGGGAAGAGTTCGAGGGGGGGCTTCCAAGAAAAAAAAAAGGACTTTCGGCCACCGCGAGAATGACCGCAACAGTCCAAAAAACGCTACGTCACACCAGAAAAAAATGAGAAGGGCTTCCAGGGGATAAGGGGACAAGGCCCCCGACCGCACCACAAATAACAAAAACGAAAAAGGAAAGGACAATTCCGAGGGAACTAATATTTCTCACAAACGACAAAATCACTCGATATTGTCGCCGGACAAAAGAAATCAAAAGAGAGGGACCAAGTTCACGGTAGTTTAACTTCGATCCTCAAGACGCGACCAGCCGGCTCAGGGAAAAGATGCCAAGGGGGAGGATGGTGTCTAATGAGTTCTTATCAACGTTCTCACGCATGGGGGGCCTGATGGGTGGGAAGAGCTCTCTAAATCCAGATGCTCGCCGCCAGCTGGGTAAAAAGGGGGAAGCTCGGTCCACGCGGAACCCACCGTGGAGAAAGAAGGGCCGGGACTGAGCGATTAGGCAGGAAAAGCAGCCGCGGGGGGTCTACTGGCCGCGTCTGATTGGGGGGAAGCAAAGGAAAACGGTGTCTAGTTTCTGTTTCGCGGGGTACTCCTAATTGAGAAGATCTCTTGGAGAAAGATCTAATCTGTCGGTCGCTGATGTCCCGAGGGGGGACGTCCAATTGGGACTTGAGGTCTGAAGCGGACGGGGAAACTGGATCAGGGTCCCAGGTCGGGCCACTGACTTTCAAAAAAAGGGAAAAAGGACGTGATTCTTTGTCATAGACGAGCGGGTGAAAAGGGGAAAGGTCATGAAGGGCGCGTTGGGCACCGCCCAGAGCACGTGTATGGTTCGGGACATAGGGTGGCCGACCGGGAACGCGGAACGCTTAAGGGGGGCTCAAAGGCACTCTTCGAATCTACGCGCTGAAGGAGGGCACAGAAGGCGAAGCGGAACCAATTCAGTTGGTGGATCACGCCCCCGAGGGCCAGCACGGTACTAAAGGAAGGGGGTCAGCGACCAAAAATGGGACCATAACGATAAGAAAGGGAGAGGCACTCGCGACATGAGGACCTCACGGTACTAGGGGGAATAGGACTTTGATGCAAACCGAACTTCTAAAAGCTGGCGCTAGCGCTCCCACGACATGAGGCGCAATTGTTCCGGCTAGGCTCAGATATAACCGAAGGGAACAAGTATGTTGGTAAAACAATCTACGGGGGGGGAGAACTTTCTTAATAGAGAAATTAAAATACCATCTGATAAGCAGAAAAGGGGGGACTGCTCTGGAAACTACTCGAAAAAATCGGCGCTCGCTCAGACGACATGTCTGCTACAGACTCTCTCTTCGCAAAGGGGGAATGGAACCGAGAACAGACGCCGGGCCGGCACGGACGCAACGCAATGTTCTCCTTGAAGACGCAAAAAGGAAGAGGCGCCCATTGCCCCGGGGCTACCAACGCGAGCTCAAGACCGAGGGAACGCAAACCGCTGATGGCCGAAAAGGGGGTTCTCATATCGAAATGGAAATTCCTCAAAAATTTCGGGGCGGGTCGGCGGCGAAAAGTGAAGAACACCTTAAAAGCGAAAAAACTCCGCGCGCAAGAATGACAGGGGGGAAGGACAAGGGCAGCGGAGCGAGGGGTGGGGCGTCCGCATACATGCAACCAAACCAAAAGCAGGAAACAACGTTACCATAAAACGGACATAAGAGAGGAAAAAGAGCGCCGACACTCTTTAATCGAAGTAAGAGCCCGAGACCCTAGGGGTCGATACGTAGCTGACATGGAGAATAAAGTATATCGACCGGCGGGTGAAACATAATCTCAGAACCCCTTCGCCAGAAATCTCTACTCACCGCTAAGGGAAATCAAGGTGAAATTAAAAGAAAAAAGGGCAGGTATCAGGAGGGAAATAGCCGAGGCGGGACTGTTCACCGAGCCATGATAAATGAAACAAAGAGGGGGGAGGCTGGGGACTGAGGCCAAGAGAGGTAGGCTATGGGGCACCTAAGCGATCAAGCCAGGCGGCCCCAACGGGAACTGCGGGTAGAATTGCAGCAAGACATAAAAAAAATTTTTAAGCCTTCATAAAAGAGAATACCAAAGAAAAGGGAAATGGCCCCATAAGACGCACCAACAAAAAGGTCCGACTAGATCATTGGGTCGAAAACCAAAGAGAAAAAAAGGGGTCCTTAAGTGTTATGAGTGCATGGCTGTTCCCGATTTTCGCTAGGAGAGACAGACTTTTGAAAATAAGCCAAGTTCCCCCGTCACATTGGGGAGATGCAATAACGGAACCTCCAAATCACTAATGAGGGGTAGGGAAAGGCGCACTTGCCCTGCAGAAGGGAGGGAGTAGGGGGAAAGGGGGGAATTGAAGAGAATAAACAAGCGGCGCGCCGAGTGGTGGGTTTGTGACAAACATCGATGGAGCAACCGAACGCAGAAACAGATCAAAAGGAAAAGAAGAAGGGAATGTGCAGACAATCGCAGTTCCTGCCGGATCGGTACGAATGTGTACCAAATGAAGAAATCGGATAATAAGGGAGGGAAAACTGTCGAGTCTATCAGAGAGGGAAGGGAAAAAGGAGAAAGAGAAAAAGGAAAGGGGGGGGAACGAAGGGCAAGCGGGGAGGGGAGCAATTCGCACGGGTTGTTTCAGTTCACTTCATTCCCTTGACAGCAAAGTCAAAAGGGGGAGGGACGAGGGGTGATTGAAAGGTCACCTACTGGACTCCGCGAACCGGGGTTACCCCCTGAACACTGAAAAAGACGTCCGCGATCAAGAATTCTATGAAAAGAGGGTGGGGGGAAAGAAAGAAACCGTTCAAAGATGAGCATTACGAGGGTGGGTCGAGAAATAATGCGCTCGAGGGAGTTGAATACACAACCAGCGGGAAGAAAGGGGGCCAAATTGGGGGAAAAAAAGATAGGGGGGGGGAAAAAGTCCGAAAAACAATATCATTATCTTAAGTCCTTCTCGGGAAAAAAATAGGGAAAGAAGGTGGCGTTCTAGTTGATCCGCTTTGAGCTAGAAAATGCCCTTTTTGGTTCAGGGGGGGGAGGCTGGAGGAGTGACAGGTCGGGGGTGCCTGACCAGGAAGGTCATCAGGTTTTCTGCGCGCATTTCCCCGTGGGGGGGGGAACCCGTGGGGGGGAGGAAGGAGAACTTGAGGTTGTCAAGCCTCCGATATTCTTTCCAAGCCTGGGGGGGAAGTTGTCTCAGTTTCTGCTGGAAAGAAGGGAGATCATAAGGGGAAGATTGCAGCCATCAAGGAAAGGCTTAGCATGTCCGAACCGAGCATTCGTTGACCTAGTCTTGGAAAGGTGAGATGAAGTTCCAGTTCTAGGAAGGGAATCATGGCTCCAGGAACGACGCGCTGTGCCAATAATAGTAGTCTTCTTCGTCTCTACGACTTGGTAGAGAAAAGGGAGATAGACTGGGAAGAGGTGATGATCAAATGGGGGGGGTGCATTCAGCCCGTGAGAGATATCGGACTTTGTCGCAATTAGGAGGGGAAAAATGGAGAGGAGAGGAATAGTGAGGCAATGGTAGCGGCGCCGACGGTCTCAATGAAATTAGAGGGGCAGGCCGGACAGACGAAGTCTGAATAAAGTTAAGCGAAAGAGGACCAGCCGACAGGAGACGTAATAATCGATGAGATAGGCATAAACTCGGCATCCTTGTGCAAAACGGTTATGCGGCCCGAGCAGAGCAGGAGGAGAGAGCTACGGAGAAAAGGAGCAAAAGTCGTACAAAGAAGTTATGCGCAGCGCTCTACCATCGAGTAAAAAATAGAAGGTAAAAGCAAGAGGGAGGGGATCTGACTCCGCAAGGTCCATCGTATCAAGTGGCCCGCCGAGGAAAAAGACCGATCGAAGCCGGGAAATCATTGCCGACGTTGCACGGGGTCCTTGCCGTCGCGGATTTTGCACAGACCAGCTGAGGGATGAACGGAGACAAGGAAGAAATGCCAGCGTGGTCACGGGCGGCAGTTTGGAGGCATTTGAGCGAGGATATTCGACAGGCGGGGGGGGGGTCCATCGAGGATGCGGAATCAGATTAACCGGGGCCTTCACATACTCAAAAAAAAAAAAAGAACAACGAGAACACACAGAAAGAGGGGGTAAAGGAGGGAAGGGTTCCAAAGAGGAAGACAGGCCGGGAATTCGAGCGCGTTCACGCAGAGAGTTGGGTAAATTAGCGCTCATAAGGAGATAAGGTGAAAAAAGGGACAATAGACAATGCCTCGGTTATCAGGACCACCTGAACCTTAATATCGCAAGAGTAAAGACTAGGGACCAAGAATGGGGGGGGACCTACCCATGGCAGGCTGCGTGAAAATTCCTATTACATCTGGACTTCAGGGAAAGAGGGACCCTGAGAGCGACGAAAGGGAAAAAACAAAAAAGGGTGGAGAAATCACAGAACAGGCGCCCGCTATTAAAAGGAACATCAGTCGCGACACAGACAAGGACTAAAGGGGGGGGGGAGTCGAGAGAAAAGAAAAAAAAAGGAACCAAAATTCAAAAAGGATTCCAAAAAAACTAAGCAATCCAAACCAATTGACGTATGTTATCCGGGTTCCGTTGAGAGGAGAGCCTGAAGACCAAGAGAGGGAGGTAACATGTTTCGCCTGATGACTGGTTAGACAACTGGGCAATGAAAAAAGGCGCAAGCCAGGGAGGACGCGAGAAACTCGGGGAAACAAAAACAAGTTGGAGTTATCGGACGAAAAGGCTCAGGGATGGTGCGCCTCGACCAACATGCCAAAGGCGACCGAAAAGGTTATTTGTATTCTAAAAGGCTCAGGGAGGCCCCCCATTTGGTGGCATGGCGAGCGTCCTGCTTCGATCCGTCTGGGAGGGGCGTGTGAGCAGTAGGAGAGTCTAGGGGGGTCATCAGGGGGAGCTTGACGCTCACCGTAAAAGATGTTAGGGGGGGGGGGAGAGGTGAGGGGGGGTCCGAGCGTTAAACCCCCAGCTGTCTGGACCGCTAAAGAAGTGTGGTCGGCCAAGAGGGCTCAAGGGGTACAGGGAGAGGAATATCTGACGAGACTAGAGTGTTAAAAAAAAATCGATAGCACGTGGGCTCCGAATCACGGACTACAAAATCTTCAGGGGATGGAGGAACATCCTAGTCCCAGCCTATCCGGGGGGGGAGCATCTTGGGAATTTCTGGATTGACGATGGCTTGTGAAACTGTGCGTAAGCGAGACCAAACAGCACGCAAACTGCGGAACGGAGAGGAGAACATTCAGGTCAGCTGCGGCGTACAACTCTTGCTTCCTAAGGGGGGGGGAAAGGATTCGTTTCAAAAATAACGTTCGTCAGGGGCGAGCGAAAAGTCACTGAATGCAGCCCTCTGGTCTCGGGGCAGTGCAATATCCGCTAGAACACACTACGAAGAGAAGGCGTCGACAGTGCAGAGGCAATCAAACTTATAAAAATTTCAACTAAAAAAGGCTGTCAGCTGCAGACCCAACTGTAAGAAGAAAAAAAAAAAAGGGGAAAGAAAGGGGGCTGCCTGTTCGCAGAACCCAGGCAGGGTCCTTGGCGGCCGTCGTATAGCTGGAAAAGACAAAAAACAAGGAGTAGGAAGATGACGACAGGAAAAAGTCATGTCTCCAGCCAGGGACAAAACTGAAGACGGGTCGGGGGTCGGCACTAACCAGAAAAAACAACATTGCGCACCCCGACAAGAAATAGACAGGGAGGAGCCGCGACTAAATGGTCCTCGGCCACGAGCGATAAAACTACGGGGACCAAGACTACCGTCCGCGTAAAATAAGCGAAGCACCGGCCTCGTCACACCAAAAAAATTGAGGTCAACTACCTAACAGGGAAGCAAGCTCCTCAACATCAGAGGGAACTCCTTCCAAAGGAAATGAAGTCACCAAAAGAAAAACCAAAAACAAAATCCGCCAAAAACGAAATTCCGGTGAGAAGTTCCGAGTCAACTATTTTGGTAAAAAGGGTCCGCAAAAGACAGCGGAAGGGGGGAGAGAGGTCGCGGGAAAAAAATATACGATGCCCCCCATGAGTTAACGGGCGACTGCCCAACTCTATTTCTCCACACCGAGGGACTAAGCAAAATAGCGGGTATCTCGAAATAAGAGCACGGGGAATCAGGTTTTGGGTTTCCGGCAGGAAGCACAGAAAAAGCCACCGGAGAAAGCAAGAATAGTGACGAAGAATTACCCCGTCCTCGCCAAGAAAATTAGCGCTTAAAGACAATCTTTCTGGTGAGGACAGTCTAAAGAGAAAAACCGGTCATTTGGGGGAAAAGACAACCCGCAAAGGGATCTAAGTTAGCACCAAGAGTCCACTTAAAAAGCACCACAACGGGCTTTTAACTCGGAGCAAACGCGGTAACCCGCAGTAAAAAAAAAGAAAAACGAACCGCGATGGACGAAGGACAGGCCACGCAAGCTCATCGAAAGGGGCCAGATAAAACTAAACGCATCAACATTCATACTGGTTAACGCCAGGCTGGGGTAGACGCCCTACAGAAAAAAAGCGGAAAAACAAAATGCAGGATTGCAGAGTTTTAAAAGGGGGGCGGAGCCGCAAAAACAACCGCGACCGAGGTCAGGGGAAGAGAGCGCAACCATCATTGGACGGTGGGGGGGGTTCAGTTCAGGGGACCGCGGCAAACATTCAAACCGCCACCGGAAAGAAAGGTGGGGCGTGAGAATCCGAGTAACCCAGGAAAAGCACTACTGAAAGGGTAAAGGTAACTCCTCCAAAGAGTGTGCGAAAAAAGCATGCCTGGTGGGGACGAAAAGATGGAAAGATCAGGGAAATCGGGGGCAACTGGTTGTCTAGAAGAAAGCCCAAATTGTTAAAAAGGAAGGGGCAGGGTGATTGACCAAAGTCAGTCTATGTGGCAGCCCGGTGCGCTGGCTGTGGAGGGGGGGAGGGGTTAAGGACTAAAAGGGTGGGGTTTCAAAAGAATCGGAGCAAGCTGGCGGTGAAAAAAAGTCAAGCGATAAAGTTCGAAAATCGTAAGTGCTAGGAAGCCGAGCATGGCGTGAACACCACCTGGAAGGGAACTATGGGAAAGGACAGCTAAAAAGCCGGGGCGATTATAACTTAATGCAGGTAAAGAATTGTGACAAAAAAAAAAAACAAGCCCTACAGAACTTGAAACAGGGATTAACACTATTGGGGGGGCGAAAGGGGAAAAGGTGAAGGGGGGAAGAAAAGGGGCTAGGTGAACAAGATAAAAGCATGTTTTAAAAAGAACCAGCCTCGAGAAACTCACGAGGATCTACTAGGACGTGGGGGGGCAGGACGACGGGAAAAAAAAAAAACCGGGCGGCCTGCAAGAAAACATCCCGTGGTAACGACCGATGCAAAATGGGGAGGACCCTAAGGAAGAGTACCAACAGAATGAGAAACAAAAGGCCGTATGAGCATAGACTGGGCTTCAAAAAACCTTTGCCATAAGAGGAAGAGAACCTCCGGAAGGGGAAAGGGGTTAAAAAGGCCTTGAGAAAAAAGGAAAAGCCTATACCGCCGAAACCTTCATCTTCAAAGACCGACCTGGGTGTCGCTCGGACCCAGGTAGGGAAAAGATCACACAGGAGGACAAGGCCGGCCGAAGATCAAGACACTACCAAAAAGCCGCAAGAGTTGCAAAATACACGACAAAGGAAAAGAAAGGGGAGGTACAGGAAAGGTGACGCCGGCGCCATACACGCGCAGGGCTGGTACTTGGGGAAGGGGAACGCGGGAACTTGGAGATCGTAAACTCGAAAGCCAGTCCTGAAAGGGATCGAGCGGATCAAGCGCAAAGGAAGCGGGGAAAAGGCAGAGGGGGGGCCCCGAGGTGGGGGCTCTTCGGTGCCTGTTCAGTGCCGAGCTGGGTCGGGAGTGAGGGGGCTAAGAATGAACGTAAACACGCTTGCGCCTCTCCGGAAAAGTCCATCCAGTAGGCAGCCGGGGGGGGGGGGGCGAGAACGCGGGGCATACGCACTCATTGGGCAAAATACAAAGAAAATTGACTATAGAAGAATTGAGAAAGGAAGCTGAAATGAGGGAAAGCGAAGAAACCTGCGAAACCTATATCAACGAGGGAACGATAGCGCGCAAGTCAAAAAAAATGTATTAGCTAGATGACGGGAATACACTAATCTACTTCAGAGAAAGGGGCCGAAGCCTGCAAGGAGGCTAATAACACCGGGAAAGTAGGCAAAATTAATACGCACTCATCGCTAAACGCCGCGATTCACCAATCTTCCCAAAAGCCACTCGTTGAGGAAAAAAAAAAGCTGACGAGGAAGGGAAAAGATTAAGGGGGGGGGGGACGGCAAAAAAAAGACAGCCGAAAGTCTCCCCGGATTTAACTGAAAAGAGCTTGGCGGGAGGTAATCCACATTGCAAACGGCACTAGAACGAAAATAAAAATATTTACCGGAAACAATGGGGAGAAAAAAAGGGACCCGACCCCTAGAAAGCACCCGCACCCATGTACGAAGTCAACGGTTGGGGGGTTCGGAAAAAAGAAGGGAGAAAATACCCCATGGATGGGAAGGCCGGTGTGTGCGAAGGTCCTTATTGAGCGTTGACTCAGTGTTGGGGCACTAGATGCAGCTTTCGCGTAATGAGGCAAGGGCTTTTCCTCAATCCAAGGCCTTAGAAAAAATGTCAGAGAAAGCTCAGGCTAGGCAGTGAGAGGGACCGGATTGGAAAAAGCGGAATTGCTCAGTCCCGCGACGTTTTTAAAAGGAAAAGTGCCAGAATAAGAGGGTACTGCGAAGAGGGGGGGGGGCCCGGCGGTGTCAAGTGGCTGGGGCATAAATCACACTGGGGTTCAACCCCAAAAATCCAAAAAGGGTTGAACATCTCAACAAACCCATCGGACTAAGGAAAGAAAATCTAGGAGGTTGATCCCGGGGAGAGGAGGGGCAGGGAGGAAGTTGGGAAAATTTGGCAACCCCGTGAGAAGTTAAACCTGCCGAATAGGGGGTGCCCCCCTCGCAGGAGAAAGAGAGAACAACAAAAACGGAGGGAAAGGGAAGGGAAGATAAGTGAAGTTGAAAAAAAAGAGCTATTAGAGAGGCAAATCGACAACTGGAAAAAGTCCGAAAAAAAAGGAAAGGGGAAAAATGCTAAGGAATGGGTAAATCTGCACTTGACGATGATGAGCTTGGAACATCGCGGCGTTGAAAACTCAGACGGGGGAGCAGCCAAAAAGGAAAATACCGATGGAAAAAACCCTTCCTACGCCACAGCATCTCAAAACACTTAAGCAAAGGTCCCGTAAATGGACGGGGAAAGGAAAGTAAGAGGGACTCATGGGAACAATAAAAAGAACTCGAATAAGAAGATATATGACTATTGGGAATGAAAACCTGTGGATGACCTGGAGGGGGAAAGCTTGGGAATAAGAAATAGAAGGGGAGAGAAAGGAGAGGGAGCACGGAAAAGCAGCTAAATCTCAATGGTATCTGCACAACAGCAAATTGGGGGGGGTGGAGTACTAAAAAACTTGGGGGGATGCGCGTGTGCATCCCGGGGTGTCGACACCATTGGGGGAGGTCGGGGGAGCAATTGGAAGGAGGGGGGGCCTTATCAATGAATCCCGAAAACTTGCACGGGGGGGGAACGTTTCTGATGTCTCAAAGAAGAAGGTTACCCTGGGGGGGGGGCCGCCATCGACTCCTGGTAATAGCTCTTCGGAAGAGAAAGACCGAAAAGGGGGGGGGGAGGTCCTGGCTGTTGAGGCGGGACCCGCCGCCAAGGGAGACGGATGTCACAACCTGGAAGCTAGGAAGGGAGGTACGACTTCTGGTGATGACCTAGAGTGGGGGCAGTGGAATCAAACGTTAACTGTCAGCTGGCCTTCGCGATGGCGCCGGGGGGGGTGCGGAGGGAAAAAGATTAGAGGCTGGCCATCTGAGCGACGTCGATATCGCTTATCCAAGGAACTAAGTGAAATCAAAAAGGGGGAAGGGGAATGGGAAAATCAGAGAGGGGGACAGGGGGGCAGAAGGACAGTTGTCTCCCGCTCGTGCGATTCCCTGGATCTTCAATGGCGCCGCTTAAGATGTTAGCCGCAAGAGGATGACGAAATAGAGCGAAGAGACAGGACTGCGGAATCACTCGGGGTCTCGGTACGCGAACCGGCAAGAGGTCACGAAGGGGGGGGGGGGGGACGCAAAGAAAAGAAAACAGCCGACTCGTAAACGAAGGTACCGAGGGGAGAGAACCGAGGGCAACAAAGAAGGGGGCGCATGAAAAGATCCGTGGCGCGTGAATCGTCAAGGCCAAGGTTTCCTGCTGAAGGGGCGAGGGGGACTCTCATTTACAAAGGAACTGGTAAAATGCGGACGGAGAGGAGAAGGATCTAAAAAAAAAAGACTCGTCACCGCAAGTCCTACCTTCATATATGGAGCGGGAAGATGATTTGAAAGGGACAGCCGAGGGAAAAAAGGTTCCGCGCGCCTTGTGCTAAAAAATCCGACGAACTGCTTAGTAAGGGAAAGTCGCAAAATCCGTCGGATTCCGAACGGGACGGCGTGAAGGCGCGAAGCAAAGGAAGGAAAAAATTGTCGGCCTGAGGGGACGATGACGGAGCATTTCAAAGAGTCAAGGGGAGGGGGGAAGGAGAAAGTACGCGATCGAAATGGATGGGGTCAAAGCGGGTCTCGGCATGGACTGGGAAAATTTGGGGGGGCTCGAAGAAACGACGACATCGCTCGGCGTATGGGGGAAGGGTGACCCAACGAGGAGATGGTTCAGAGAGGTCGTGCCGACACGAAGCTAGACGAGCGCAGAATCGGGGGGGGGAAGGGGAGATAGAGAGGAGAACTCGTGCCAGTAACCAAAAGAGGGGGGAAAGAAGCTAGGGGCCCTTAATCGTCAAAAAAACGCATGGTCGCGGATCGACGCAAGGGGGGCGAGCGACTAGGTCACCAAGACGTTCATTCCGCCCGAGGCCTGCAAGGTCGGTTATCAGGGAGAAGGGAACATCAGGGGAGGAAAGGGAAGAGAGTGGCGGGGAAAACTTCCAGCTGAGAGAATCAAATGAACCCCAACCGCCTTAAACAAAATAAACCTTCAAGAAAACAAAGAGATGAGAATAGCACGGAGGTCAATGCAAAACATGCTTCTCTGTCATTCACTAGATGGCCGGAGGGCAAAGTGTTGAAAAAGGGATCGGTAGGGAAATATCCCTAATCCTTTCCGGCCAAAAAATACCGGAGGGTGGGAGAAATATTTGGAGGCGTGGAAACGGTGTTGACACATTGCGGGATTTCCTATATCGGGGAACTCTCGGAAGGAAGGGGAAAAAAAAGTAGAGTCAAGAGGAGGGGCGGCGAAGAAGTTGGCTCGTGCAAGAAGCGGGACCCAATGCTAGATAAACGATCTAAGGACGGGAGACCGGGGGGATAGGGGAAAGGGGGGTGGTGCGGGGGGTCGGGGGCTCTAGGACAAACTCGAAGGGAACAGAAGCTAGGGTTCCCGCCTGGTGGAAGACCACAAGTGGGGGCACCACGATGTTACGGAAAGAGGAAAGAGGGCAGCGAAAGAGGGCACCGGTGCGTCAAGTCCTGGAAAAACTAGTCGAACGGAAAGCAAAAAGCAGGAGCTTGGCAGAAAGGGGGGGAAAGGGGCCATGAAGAAAGGGGGGATGGGGGGCGTATCGGATGCAGGGCTCTATTAGTTTAGCGAACCTGCCTTGGGGTTAAGGTAAAAAAGTGCACCGAGCATTCTAATGTCGAAAGCGGAAGAGGGGGCCAAGGGGATGAGGGCGCAGCCGCTTCTAACGTAAGGGAGGTGTGAGGAAAGGGGGGGCTTAGGCCGGGGCAGGAAAGAGGAGTGCTACAATCGCAGCGTAAATCCTGTGTCAAGGTACCGACCGTAAGAGGGATCGGGGGGAGAAGGACGAGGACTTTGTGGATGATGCGGCCGGGTCTTCGAAGAAATGCAGGGTTGGGGGCTTGCATCAGGCAAAAAGGAAGAGAGGAAGTCACGAGTCAGGGAGAGAGCACTAAAAAACATGTCGCACATTTTCAGCCAGTATCTCGGCTGAGGAGCGAGTGGGAAAAAGGAACTGGCGCTGCGTTGGGCGTATAAGTCCGAATCTGCTTTCCTAGATGTCTGTCATGAAAAAAAGAGCGGGAACTAAGTAATGTTCCTTGCTAACCAAACCTTGCTAGCTGTCTACTTTGAAGAAGGGACAGTCTAAGGACTCCTGGGGTAGACTGACCGAAAGGAGGGTGGCCGGAAGAAATCTGACAGTCGCTCGTCCCATTGCCATCGAAGGGGGTGGGGACGGAAGGGGCTGTGCAATGGTTCGAGGGCGAACCTAGACGCTAACACGTGGGCGGAGAAGCGGGAAAAGGGAGGCGACTCACCCCTCTAATCTTCTCCGGACACGGCCTGGAAGGCACCAGTCCCAACAGGAAAAAAAACAGAAGCTTCGAAAAGTCCGTCTGTTGAAACAGTCCTCCCGAAGGCCACTCAAACGGAGCCTCAAGAAAGGCGTGCACCCTGAAGGACGCCGGGGGATCATTTTCAGAAAAGCTTCTCATCCGGGGAGGCTATGACATGGAAAAAGGGAGAAAAAATACGTTCAGTGAGATTGTGTGAGGGTATACAGCAAAAAGCGTCTGGCCATTCACTCTCCCAGGCTACAAGATCCGGAAAGACTTCAAACTAAGGGGCTCTACAGCATCTAATCTCCTTATTATTAAACTACTAAATAAGAATGATCCAGTAAGGGGGAAGGGAAGATGGGTAAGGGAAGAGATCCAACTCACTGATATTGTTACACCGACTATCGAAACGCACTAGGTCGGAAAGATTTCCAAAAAGGAAGGGGGAGACAGCAAAGGGGAAGGAAAGAAAACTCATTCTCCAACTATATGCGATAGGGAAGAAAGTAAAGGGCTACGAAAGAGAGACAGGAGGGAGGCGGTGTTGGAAAGTCTTATCCGGGGTCGAGCAGCGCAGCTAGTAGAGGTGGGGGACCACTGTAGGAACCCCCGAAGAGAAATTAGTGGGGATCAGGAGAAGAGGCCAGATTCCCATAGAAGTCCGTTCGAGAGATTATCTGTTCCAATGGGTTGTCCCTGGACGGGTGGGTGAGGATAACGCTTCGAGAAAATTAAAGCCAGCAACTATTGAGGTTGGAAAAATCTCAACCTAGGCATGCGAACATAGAGAGAAGGACTGGAAAATGGAAGAAAAGGAAGACGGATAAACTCAAGGGACGCTCCTAATGCGAACAAAGGGGTGCACAAAGGAAGAGATGAGTTGCGCCGACACCACGGACTAGCAGGCCTTAGTTTCCTGTCTAGCCGCCCTCTAAAAGAAGCCATGGGGAAAGAGAAACGTACTGGGAAAGGGGAGGGGGAGAGGGTCGGTGCGCGGCGAAAGCTCCGCCGCGCATGCAAGTTTGGGCAACTAGAGAGGGTATATCTGGGAAAAAAACGGGGATACACACCCCTCAAAGATTGCAGAAGTGGGGGAAGAGAGAGAGTCAGTTATCGCTCTTTAAGAAAAAAATCTGGTCAAGGGTTTCTGATTGATGCATAAATCCTTTTCTGAGTGGGTTTCCATAGTAAATGGACAAAGAGTTGACTCCTCTTTGGAAGGGGGCGGTCGCTGAACTTTAAAGCGGGGGTTGTTCCTGGCTCCTAAGGGGGAAGAACTGGAGAGACATGAGACTATCAGGTTCCGAAGATGGAATCAGAAAGGAGGGAACGTTAACTTATTGGGGCGATCGGGGGGAAGAAGGGGGGCGAATAAGAGAAGGAAAAGGGTCAGTTTTTCCTCCGCTTGCCGAGCAATGCTGGATGATTGCAAAATATTAAATACAAGGAGAGGAGAGGGAGAGAATCATTTAACAAGGAAGCTGACTTTCGACCTGTCCGACCACGAGGAAAAAAGGTCGGGCGAACACCACATAGTGTAACCACCGCGTCCTTCCATCGAAAGGCCGGGTACGCCGAGGAAAAAAATGGGTGAAAAGGACGGAGGGATGATATCGGGCAAACCGCATTCTGGGGACCCCAATATAATTAAACTTCTGAGCCCACGGGACATTTGTCAGGGAAAAAACGGCCCTCAAATCTAATTCGAACTCCTCCTTGAACCTCCTCCTAAGAGAGGAAACGAATCTTCAGGGAACTTCAACAAAACCTACCTGGACTTGAGAACACGGGAAAGACAGGCGAACTGTCTATCATAAAGGCCTTCGCGGGGGAAAGATTGGGCCACTGACTGGAGAGAAATTGCTCGAAGAAGGGAAAAATCAAATCACTGAGAGTGAACGGGTGTCTCCATCACTTCCCATAGGGCATATTAAGTAATTGTTGTAGGCGAAGGATGGCTCGATACGCCTATCAACCACTCGAAGGAACCGGGAGCGGAGGCATCACATCAAGATCTGGTCGACACCAGGGGCTTATTTGGTGGTTGTGGGGGGTATTAAGGGAGAATCTTTGCCCATCAAGGAGGCGCGCGGTCGGAAAAAGAGAGGGAAACGTCTGTACAGGCTTCCAATGCGGCGTAAGCCCCCTTGAACTGTCAAAAAAATTTCGGTAGGACTGTCCTCGTTTCGAGGTCCTCTCATGAGGGTCCGGCCTGGCTCGCGGGCGTGTGGATCAGACTCTACACAATCCAAGTCTACAAGTGTTGCTCAAATATCGGCTCAATAACGTCAAACCCGCGGGTCAGGAAAAGGGAAATTAGAAGAAAAGGGGACTGATCATATGGATCATAAAAGCGCGATCTGGATCCGAATCTGGGTTTGTGAAATAGATAATAGAAAAAAGAAAGGAACAAAAGCGAGGGGAGGGAGCACAGAGAACGCCTGAGTCATTCAGTAGACCAGAGGGAATGTGACCGGATTACACAGAAAACGGAAAGTCGAGAGGAGGTAAGGGGGAGACGATCTCGCGGGCGTTGGGCCGTCTCGATCCAAAAGATTGCCGATTCAGAAAAAATCAGGGGAAGGGGGTACCTTTTAACTATCCTTTACTAATATCCGGGAGGGCCAAAAGGAAGAAATCAGGGTGGGGGAAAGGTTTAACGCAATCAAGAACAAACCATTTTTACAGTCGTCAGCATAAATCCAGGAAACTAAAAGGAAGAAAAAGAAAAACCAAATTGAAGACAGTTCCGCGCAAGGACGCACAGGGGGGGAAAACCGAGAAAATCCCTGGCCCTGGTGGAGACGGAAGAACTTGAAGAAACTGGGGGGGAAAAAAAGGGGAAGAAAAGATTGGAGGTCTCTGTGTGTTAGATTGCAGTTCAACAGGCAAGGGTTTAAACATTATTCAAAAGGAAAAAAGAAGAACGAACAGAGGGATCGAAGGGGGGAAGGTTGGTCGAATTAAAGTGAGAGACGCGACGTTAACGGGGGAGGGAGGAAAAATGGGAACTTTGGGGGAAAAGGAGAAAAAAATAGATGATGAGGCACTGACTTTGGGTGGCCCGCGTTTTGGGGCGAAGGGGAGAGGGCAGAAAGCAGAGAAAGGGGGGGAAAAAATCTAAAAAAAAATAGGCATCGTGCTCCCCTTATTCAAGACAAGGATCGGAGGGAAGTTGGTGGGGAAAAGTGGAGAAAAAAAATGTATCCTATCGGACGATAATCTCGGAAGCGTGGCCACAGGTAATAGCGAAGAATCAAAAAAAAAAGGAGAGGAAGTAAAAGAGAAAAGGAGGGAAGTTGAAGTTTGGAAGGGGCGGGGGACGAGCGATCGAGCCTGGGGGGAATACTTCAAATAGACTCGGAAGAGGGCACAGGAAGAAGGAGGGGGGGGGGAGAAAAAGATGTCAAACGGGGGGGGGGGGGGGGGGGGGTTGTGGTGTGGTGGGTTGGGAGGGCTAGAACACCATCGCTCTTTAAGTTCTTCCCTTCCATCATCTTCTGTGGAAGCCAGAGATGTTTGCGCGTTGCGTCCCTACTCCTTTAAGCGCTGAGCGTCCCCCTTTCCCCCTCCAGCCCACAACTAAGTTCATAAAGAGAGGAATTAAAGTCAAAGGGTGGGAAGCACAGGGGGAAAATCCAAGACTTTAGTCTCTATGGAACAAAGAAAGAAGGCTAAAGAATGCGAGTCGGATGGGGAAGATCAAAAAAGGGGGAAACTGAGTGAACGGGACTAGGTTGTGAAACTTGCTATACCTAAAGAAAATCTCACTGACCCATAAAACAATCAGGAGAGAGAAACAAACGAGGGACAAGAAAGTGGGTTCTGAATGCGCCGAGGGCTAGGGGGTTCCAGTTTGAGGGCGGCGGGGGGAAGGGAAGGAGGGGGGGGAAGGGAATGGACCATAGCCTTTCACTGTGAATGGTCTGTGAGGGGAGACAGAGAGACGCTTTCATTGTTGCCACTAATAGGCCTTCTTTTTCATCGCTCCTGTTCAGCACCTAATCAGCTTTTGGTCAATTTTTCGCCTTTCCGAAGGGGGAATGGCTCTCACCGTCCTCTTCATGAAAAAGAAGAACTGTCTCGACGCAGGAACCGCTAACGCCGTGGGTTGAGGGAAACGTGAGGACTGAGGGAGACAAAAATTTCGAAGACTTCCTAGGCGTGTAGTTCGCCTCATTAGGGTATGTTCTCTTGCTAGACAAAGGAAAGAGAAGCGAGAAAGGAAGGAGCGGCAAGGGAAGGGATCAGTGCCGATGAATGGCTCACATCCTCGGGCTGGATTTCTCTGAGATAATTCAATCTGGGAAGGGGGGGTAGCATTGAGAAAGTTTCTTTCTAGCCAAACTCATCGCCGGATCTTAGTGAAGGTCTAAAACTCAGTTCAAAAAATAGCCGCGCTTGGAGGGGATCGCACTGGAAGGAGGATTCAAGGGGGAAGAGCAAGCCTCCCTCCTTTCCGTCAGCGATCATAGGATACCCACACCTCCAGTGCATTTGGGGAGAGAAGGAAGCACGGGGAAGGGGAAGAGCCTAGGGAGAAAAAAGGTTTCCGCGCCGACTTGGGAAGCGGGGGGGAGAAGATTCAGCAAGAGCCCCGGAGTCCTACCATAGGCGGGAAAGCGCCGTTGCAGACGGTAAGGAATAGAAAGGGGGGGAGGGGGAGGCGTGGAGCGCAAATGTCTCGAGGCAGGCCCCGCCGAGGGGCACTCGAACATACGAAGGACAGAAGAGGATGAAAAATTGTCCGGAAAATAGGTCCGCCGCGCCAATACGGTTAGCAAAATGGGGGACCGATAGGGACACGGGAAAAAGGGGCGAAGGGCAGGGTGGGAGAAGTGGCGTTAAGGTCCGCAGGTCAGCATCCCGTCTATGCGATCGACGGAAAGGGAGGGGGACTACATCAGTTTCGGCGGGAGGGAGGGCACATCCGTTCCGGTTTAACACCTGGGCCTCTCGACTGCGCTACCATGACGTTGGGCAGAAGACGCGTAGACGGGAAAAAAAAGGAAGGGCGCGAGATGCGGAAACGTGCGGAAGCGTGTGACACGTCGCAGCGCTAGGATCTTGACTGAGAGAAGGATAAATCGACAGGAGGGGAGGAAGGAAAACCTCGATGGGGTTCACGCATCATCGTAATCGCGGCAAAAATATCGGTCCGTACAACGCTCCCGGGAAGAATATCAGAGGAGGAGACGGACAGATTCTTCCCAAAATCCCAGTCAACTGAGTTCCAGCTCGGAATTGGAAAGATGAGGGAAAAGCGGTGAAATGATCGGGTACGGGAAGAACATGTCAACTCTACCAGAAAAAAGTGGGGTCTAAGTCACACTCGACTCCCGCAGAAACGAGACCTGGATCTCTCAGGAGCCGAGGTGAAAATAAACCAGCTCCAAAATAACATTCACCGGTTGTTTCGTCATCCCAGCATACCTCTCAAGGAACAGATTCGCGCCGCAGGGGAAAAAGAAGGGTGAAGAACGGGTTCGTGTCCCAACAGTGGCTAGAAGGAGTTTGGCGGACATAACGGAACTGGTAAACGAGAAAAAGTCGGACTTTTTCGGGAAAAGTTCTAAATCCGAGGTCACCACCTTCGCCCAATCTCTTAGGGAGAAAAAGTGGGGCTCGAGAGGGAAACGAAACTCGAAAAAAAAAATGGAATAAAGTCTCAAAAAAGAAATTCGTCGGGAGGTGTCTGCTCCGAGGCAAAAGAACTATTAACCTGGAAGGGGATAGGGGAGGGAACGGTTTTCCCAGCCAGTCACAGTTTCAACAATGCGCAGCGGGCCACTGGAGAAAAGGGAGACTGAGTTCGGGAGGAGGGGGGGGAACTTGAAGTCTGCGAATCAGGGGCCAAGGTTGAAGAGCGGACAGGACGTAAGTGATGGGTAACGTAAGGGGAGGTGAGGAAATGGCATCAGAGGGGGGTAAACACGTGAGGTCGTGCAAAACGCAGCAAGGAGAAAGAATGTAGGCTGTAGCACTCGGCCTCGGGCACAAAAACTGCGCGCGCCGAGGGCGGCCGGGCGAGGGGGGTGAGGGAACATCTAGCTGCTTTGCGTGATATAACTAGCAAAAACATTTCAGCTCGGATATGAGGGAACAGGAAGATGGGCCCAAGGGGGGGCGCGCAGCCTTCCCGTTTTGGACTCCCCGCGGGGATGAAGAGGTCAGGCGGGGGCCGGAAGAGAAAAAAGGCACAAGGGTTTGGAAAAGAGAGGGGACGCTCGTCACCACCTAGTATCCCGAAGATAAGGTGGTAAGGCTTCAATTGCCGCCCCCTGCACTCGATTCTATAGAAGGAAAACGCGTCAAAGATTCGGTGAGGGAAACGGCGGATGGGGGAGGCTGTTCCCAGCAAAGGAGGAGTATGGGGTTCTGTCGAGTCCTTATTTCCTCCGCGATAATGACGGTCACAAGTCTCTTCAGCGCTGGAACGATGTGGAAGCAAACAAGGGGCACGCGTAGCGGGATACAGCAGGAGATCTTAGAGACTATCCAAAAAATGGCAGGAATTCTTGATGCCGCTGAACGGTGCCCAATTGGGGGGACGGACGAAAGGGGTCGTGGAACGGGGGATCCGGAAGAAAACTAAGTCCTGAAAGGCGGCCGTTTTGAAAACTTCGAGAATGAAGGACTGGGAGGACAGATCTCTCAAAAACACCTTTGATTTCAAGGGAGATTTGGGGGTCCCTCGTAAACAACGGAAAAGTCGCCGTAAACGAGGGGGGGGACTGAAGGAGAGAACATTTTGGGGGGGACACTCCACCCGGGTCTTTCTCACCAGGGGTGCGGCCGCCTCGACTTCGTAAACTTAGGGAAAAAAAAGGAATGAACCTCTGACTTTGAAAAAGTGTCGCCCCGGTCGCGTTGGTTACCGCCAACAAAAGCGAGGGTTAAGAAGGGAGGTAACTAGCCCTAAATGAAGCCGCCTCTCGAAATCTGATAGGCCCGAAAATCCGAAGACTATTTAAAAATCCGCCGGCAGAAGGGGAATTGAAGGGTAAGCGGTGGATAGCTTAATCGGATGTGAGCATCCTGGGACCGCAGCATGCCGGAGACGAGGGAGGCGGCGGGGGAGGGAGGGGGGAATAGTGGCCAGGAAGGTCTTCTTCCCGAATAGGGAAGCTTGACAGTATAGGCGTCGAAAAAGAGAAAGAACCGGGGAGAGGGAGCCGGAAAAGAGGGACGCGTCCCAGTAGCAGACATGAAAAACTGCCAGCGACTAGGGCGCCCCCAGAAGAGAAAAAAGAAGGAGAAGAAATCAATTCAAGAGCCTGGATGTTGCGAGGTTGTGAGAGAGGTGCCGGTTTGAAACCGTGGGAAGGTGGAGCAGAAACGGCTCGGAAAGTACCGAAACGGCGCCCCAACATCAAAATCGTTCAGGCGTTCAAGCATCGAAACTGAAGAAGAGAAGGAAAAGACGGGGAAGGGGGTGAAGACTACAGTCATATGAAGCCCTGAAGCGGCGCATGGATGTAAGAGGGGGGCCAAAAGTCTCTACGTTTCAGAAGGCCAAGGTACCCAGCAGTTAGGAAATGGGTCATAGGATTTTGCCTCGAGCCCGCCAGCAACTCGAACAACTGGAGCGGCCGAGAAGAAAGTACTTGAACTAAGAAGGTTTCTGCACGCGAGCCCCACGCTCCTCCTCCAGGGGGGGCGGTTGGGGGTCAGGAACACGAACCAGGACTCAAACACACAGATGGGAAGGGAAAAGTGAGCGATGTGAAACGCACCATCGTTGCGCCATCAGGGAAAATTCAAGGATACCTGGAATATGCGCTAGAACAAAGCAGGAGAGAAAATAAGTGTGCTTCGTGAAATTGGATATCTCCTGAAAAAAAAGGGGATGGGAGGGAAGTAGGTGGAGTGCCATCGCGCAGCACGAGGCCGAGGTGTTGGTCGCTTTAAACGCCACCGGTGGGGGGTTTCCGGGAAAGTAGAGAAAGGGGAAAGGGGGTGAAAACAAATCAAAGGGAGGGAGAAGCCCCGTTTCCGCTTCAGAAAAAAAAGGAACGTGCGGAACTGGAGAACTATGAGCTATCATAAAGAGAGGGGTAATCGCGGGGGGGACCATATCCTCAGACAGAACGCAGGAACGCGATCATGTAAGATAATGGAGATGGGGGGGCCGTACCGGACGAATCGAAGTGACCGCTCGGATCATGGGGAAAAAGAATAGAGGAGGTCGGGGTCGCTAGGCGCGCTCCTCACTTGGTCAAAATATTAGCCGAAAAAAGAAACGTTTGTGCACGGGCAAATAAACAGGAGGCATGCCAGACTGAGACATTTCGCGTACAGGGGGTTACAAAGAACCGACGAAATGTCACAAAAGCCACTGCAGACGACCAACATCCATGGAAGAAATAGAAGGGAGAAGGGGGGAACGGAAAATGGCTCCCAATAGCGGAAACGGTGGAATCCGCCTGACGTTAATCAAAGTTCTCCGACTATAGCCCGCAAGGACCAACAAGGAAGCCGGGAAAATCTAAAAAGGTTGGGGCGAGGAGGGGAGAATCATGAGGAAAGCTCGCCAGAGATCAAGTCGTCGCAGACCGCTAGAAAGCGGAGGGCGAATAAATCGGGGAGATGGTGGAGAGAAAAGACGAACCCTCGTCTGACAACGCTTAGGGGGAAAAGATGTGCAAAATCGCCTAGACGAAGACCTAGACTATGGAAGGACTGGGGTAAGCTCGACGGGTGCGTAGGGTCTCAAAAAACGACGAATGAAGGCAAAATGCCCTTGGCTTAAATGGACGAGCAAGCTTCGGAGCGGGAAAAGGAGTAAGTGTCCTAGAGGTTTGGATATAGATGTGAATGAGGGCAAAAAAGAAACGTGACGGTCGGGCGCAGACCCTTGCAAGTGAAATCGACAAGGACGGAGTGAAACTTAGGTCTCCGGGCTCTTAGCGAGAAGAAAAGTACAGAAAAATGGCGCGAGGGGAGTTGGCGCGCCTGACATTGCCGGCTCAAGATAAAAAGAGGAAAAAGGAGATCAGAGAGGGAGAATTGGCGACATAACAGGCTAAAAAGAAGCCGACGCCTAAAATGACAGGCTCATCGGGAA